>Ga0209023_10002588_pt1 | contig 22390 bp, 18 predicted proteins | sample LakOneMetagenome_FD_187468 | JGI IMG/M metagenome (GOLD analysis project Ga0209023, IMG submission 187468) | Freshwater and sediment microbial communities from Lake Erie, Canada (SPAdes) (version 2) | ecosystem: Environmental > Aquatic > Freshwater > Lentic | place: Lake Erie, Canada...
CGCTGCCCAGGCCGCACAGCCCGCCTGGGCCGCGATGAACCCCCAGCGCCGCGCGCGGGTGATGTTCAATTTCAAGGCGCTGATCGAACGCGACATGGAACCGCTGGCCGCGTTGCTTTCCAGCGAGCACGGCAAAGTCATCGCCGACAGCAAGGGCGATATCCAGCGCGGGCTGGAAGTGGTCGAATTCTGCTGCGGGCTGCCGCATGTGCTGAAGGGTGAATATACCCAGGCCGCGGGCCCGGGCATCGACGTCTATTCGATGCGCCAGCCGATCGGGATTGGCGCGGGCATCACCCCGTTCAACTTCCCGGCGATGATCCCCTTGTGGATGGGTGCAATGGCGATCGCGGCAGGCAACGCCTTCATCCTCAAGCCCAGCGAGCGCGATCCCTCGGTGCCGGTGAAGATTGCCGAACTGTGGCTCGAAGCCGGCCTGCCCGACGGCATTTTCCAGGTGGTTCATGGCGACAAGGAAATGGTCGACCTGATCCTCGATCACCCGGCGATCGGCGCGGTCAGCTTCGTTGGCTCCAGCGACATTGCCCAATACGTCTACTCGCGCGGCGTTGCCGCCGGCAAGCGCGTCCAGGCGATGGGCGGCGCGAAGAACCATGGCATAGTCATGCCCGATGCCGATCTCGACCAGGTCGTCGGCGATCTGTGCGGGGCGGCCTTTGGCTCGGCGGGCGAACGCTGCATGGCGCTGCCGGTGGTGGTGCCGGTCGGCGATGACACTGCCGAACGCCTGAAGGCCAAGCTGATCCCGGCGATCGAAGCGCTCAAGGTTGGCATTTCGACCGATCCCGATGCCCAGTACGGCCCGGTCGTCACTGCAATGCACAAGGCCAATATCGAACGCTGGATCCAGACCGCGGTGGACGAGGGCAGCGAACTGGTGATCGACGGTCGCGGCTTCACCATGCAGGGGCATGAGGAAGGCTATTTCCTTGGGCCCACGCTGCTTGATCGGGTCACGCCCGAGATGACCAGCTATCACAACGAGATCTTCGGACCCGTCCTCCAGATCGTCCGCGCCAAGGACTTCGAAGAGGCGCTCACCCTCCCCTCAAAGCACCAGTATGGCAACGGCGTCGCGATCTTCACTCGCAACGGCCACGCTGCGCGCGAATTCGCTGCCCGCGTGAACGTCGGCATGGTCGGGATCAACGTGCCGATCCCGGTGCCGGTCGCCTACCACTCGTTCGGCGGCTGGAAGCGCTCGGGCTTTGGCGACACCGACCAGTACGGCATGGAAGGCCTGCGCTTCTGGACCAAGCTCAAGAAAATCACCGCCCGCTGGCCCGATGGCGGCGGCGATGGTTCGAACGCGTTCATCATCCCAACGATGGGGTGATTGGTGAAGCAGCGCGTCTCCAGCGGTTCTCCGCTTGAACCGGTGATCGGGTTCTGTCGGGCGGTGCGCACCGGCAAGCAGATCATGGTGGCGGGAACCGCGCCGATCGAGTCCGACGGTTCGACCACGCCCGGCGACGCCGCCGCGCAGATGGAGCGGTGCTGCGCGATTGTCGCCAAGGCGATCGCCGATCTGGGTGGCAGGATCGACGATGTGGTGCGGACCTGCATCTATTTGACCGACCGAGCGGACTTCGAAAGCGTGGCGCGGGTCCACGGCAAGTGGTTCGGTACGGCGCGGCCAGCCTGCACCACGCTGATCGTATCAGGCTTCGTCCGCCCCGAGTGGAAGGTTGAGATCGAGGCCGAGGTGATGGAACTGTGATGCTGCGCCTCCTGGCCCTGCTCGCACTGCTGCTGGCTTCGACACCGGCCCTGGCAGACAAGCGCATCGCGCTGTCGTTCGACGATGTACCGCGTGCGCGCGGCGGGTTCTTTACGCCCGACGAGCGGACCCGGCGGATCATCGCTGCGCTGCGAACCACGCGCGCTCCTCAGGCCTTATTCTTTGTGGTGCCTGGGCAAGTCGGGAGCGGCGATGGCCTAAGTGGTGAGCGCCGAATCGCGGCCTATGTCCGTGCCGGGAACGTGATCGCCAACCATAGCTGGAGCCACCAGCACCTGAGCGAGATCGGCGCGCTGGCCTACCTTGCCGATATCGACAAGGCAGACGCCTGGCTGCGCCCCCGCCCCGGCTTTCGTCCGTGGTTCCGCTTCCCGTTCCTTGACGAGGGCGGCAAGGACAAGGGACGGCGCGATACGGTGCGTGCCGGGCTGGCAGCGCGCGGGCTGACGAATGGCTACGTCACTGCCGAGAGTTCTGACTGGAATCTGGAAAACCTCGCCGCTGAGGCGCGCAAGGCCGGCAAGCCAATGGACATGAAGGCTCTCGGGCGGCTCTATGTCACCTGGCATGTCGAGGCGGCGGACTTCGCCGATGGGATGCTGCAAAAGGCCACCGGCCGCCAGCCGGTGCAGGTCATGTTGCTCCACGAAACCGACCTCGCCGCGCTTTACCTTGCCGACCTGATCCGTGCGCTTCGCAAGGACGGCTGGACGATCGTTTCAGCCGATGAAGCCTATGCCGATCCGCTGCGGCTGGAGATGCCCAACGTCCCCAGCGCCAACGGCACCCTGGCCGAAGCGCTGGCCTGGCAAATAGGCCTGCCATCGCCGCGCTGGTACACCTATAACAACACCCGGCTGGCGAAACAGGTGTTCGACAGCGAAGTGCTTGGAGTAAAGCCGCAGCCATGACCGACCAGTTTTCCCTCACCGAGGACCAGCTTGCGATCCAGGACATGGCGCGCAAGTTCACTGCCGACCGGATCACGCCCTTTGCAGCTGAGTGGGACGAGCAGAGCCACTACCCGGTCGATGTCTGGAAGGCAGCGGGCGAGCTGGGCTTTGGCGCGATCTATGTCTCCGAGGAGAACGGCGGGATTGGCCTCGGCCGGCTGGAAGCGGCGTTGATCATGGAGGCGATGGCCTATGGCTGCGCCGCAACCAGCTCGTACATCTCGATCCACAACATGGCGACCTGGATGATCGACACGTTCGGATCGCCGGAACTGAAGGCCCGGTTCCTGCCCGAACTGGTCTCCATGGAAAAGATCGCGAGCTATTGCCTGACCGAACCCGGTTCGGGATCGGACGCGGCGGCGCTCAAAACCAGCGCACGGCTCGATGGCGATCACTATGTCCTCAACGGCACCAAGCAGTTCATCTCGGGCGCGGGCTATAACGATATCTACGTCTGCATGGTCCGCACCGGCGACAATGGGGCCAAGGGCATCTCGTGCCTGGTGGTCGAGAAGGACACGCCGGGGCTGTCGTTCGGCGCGCCGGAGAAGAAGCTGGGCTGGAATTCCAGCCCTACCGCGCAGGTCATTTTCGAGGACTGCCGGGTGCCAGTGGCCAATCGCGTCGGCAAGGAAGGTGAAGGGTTCCGCTTTGCCATGGCGGGCCTTGACGGCGGTCGGCTCAACATCGGCGCCTGCTCGCTGGGTGGGGCGCAGCGCTGCCTCGATGAGGCGGTGAAGTACACCAAGGAGCGCCAGCAATTCGGGCAGCCGGTCGCCGATTTCCAGAACACCCAGTTCATGCTGGCCGACATGGCGACCGACCTCGAAGCCGCCCGCGCGCTGCTTTACATGGCGGCCTCCAAGGTCACCGCGGGTGCGCCCGACAAGAGCCGCTTTTCCGCCATGGCCAAACGGCTCGCGACCGACAGCGGCAGCAAGATCGTCAACGATGCGCTGCAGCTGTTCGGTGGCTATGGCTATCTGAAGGATTATCCAATCGAACGCTTCTGGCGGGATCTGCGCGTGCATTCGATCCTTGAGGGAACCAACCAGGTGATGCGCATGATTGTGGGCCGGGACTTGCTGCGCCAATGACTCCTGATCTGACACCTCCCTCCCCGTTCGTGTCGAGCGAAGTCGAGACACTGGGGCGCGGCATCTCGACTTCGCTCGATGCGAACGGAGGTTGGGATGACTGATGAGATGATCATTCGCACTGAGGGCGCCGCTGGCTTCCTCACGCTCAACCGCCCGAAGGCGATCCATGCGCTGACGCAGGCTATGGATCACGCCATGACCGGGGCCCTGCTAGCCTGGCGCGAGGATCCCGCGGTGCAGGTCGTGATCATCGACCACAGCGAAGGCCGGGGCTTTTGCGCCGGGGGAGATATCGCTTTCCTGCGTAATTCGGCGCTGAACGATGACGGGGTCTCGGGCCGAAAGTTCTTCTATGAGGAATACCAGCTCAACCACCTGCTGATGACTTACCGCAAGCCCGTGGTCGCCTTCATGGACGGGATCACCATGGGCGGCGGCGTGGGAATTTCGCAGCCTGCGAAATTCCGCGTCGCGACCGAGAATACACGCTTCGCCATGCCCGAAACCGGGATTGGCCTTTTCCCCGATGTCGGCGGCGGCTGGCACCTGTCGCGGCTGTCAGGCCGGATGGGGCAATTTCTGGCGCTGACCGGCGCGCGGCTCGATGGCTCGGAATGCCTGTGGACGGGCCTCGCCACGCATTACCTGCCGCATGACGCGCTCGCCGATGCCAAGGCGCGGCTGGTGGCAGGGCACGATCCGGCACAGGTTCTGGCCGCGCTGTCAGTCACCCCGCCCCCGGCGCGGATCGAGGGCAATGCGGTGCAGATCGCGAAGCATTTTGCCTCGGATCGCTACGAGGACATCCTCGCCAGCCTGGAAACGGACGACAGCGAATGGGCCGCCAAGGAATTGGCGACGCTGCGCACCAAGTCGCCCCAGACTTGCAAGGTCGCGCTGCGCCAGCTGCACGACAGCGCGCTCTGCCCTGATTTTGCCGCCAACATGGTGATGGAATACCGCATCGCCAGCCGCGTCCTCACCCGCCCCGACTTTGCCGAGGGTGTGCGCGCGGTGATTGTCGACAAGACGGGCGATCCCAAATGGAACCCGGCGACCGCCGAGGAAGTGTCTGACGAACTGATCGAAAGCATTTTTGCGCCGCTGCCGGCGGATGAGGAATGGAAACCGCTATGAGTTATGAAACAATCCTGGTCGAAACCCACGGCGCGGTCACGCTGATCACGCTCAATCGGCCGCAGGCGCTGAACGCGCTCAATAGCCAGGTGCTTGAGGACCTGATCGCGGCTTTCGCCGCTTTCGACGCCGATGACAGCCAGCGCTGCGCTGTACTGACCGGCAGCGAAAAGGCCTTCGCCGCCGGGGCTGACATCAAGGAGATGTCGGACAAGAACTTTGGCGACGTTTATGGCGGCGGCCTGTTCGCCGGATATGACCGCGTCACCGCCACCCGCAAGCCGTGGATCGCGGCGGTGGCCGGCTATGCGCTGGGCGGTGGGTGCGAGCTCGCCATGATGGCCGATTTCATCATCGCGGCGGACAATGCCAAATTCGGCCAGCCTGAAATCAAGCTGGGCGTGACCCCCGGCATGGGCGGCAGCCAGCGCCTGACCCGCGCGGTGGGCAAAGCCAAGGCGATGGAAATGTGCCTGACCGGCCGGATGATGGGCGCCGAAGAGGCCGAGGCGGCGGGCCTTGCCGCCAAGGTAGTCCCCTTGGCGGAGCTTAAGGACGCCGCGCTGAAGACCGCCGCCGAAATCGCCGCCATGCCGCCGCTGGCTGCAATCGCTGCCAAGGAAATGGTCAACGTCGCGTTTGAGACCACCCTGGCACAGGGAGTGCTGTTCGAACGCCGCCTGTTCAACGGCCTGTTCGGCACCGAAGACCAGAAAGAAGGCATGGCCGCCTTTATCGAAAAGCGGCCGGGCAACTGGAAGGGCAAATAGCCCCACCTCCGTTCGTGTCGAGCGAAGTCGAGACACGGGTGCGCGGCATCTCGACTTCGCTCGATGCGAACGGATTTTGGAGTAGTTGGATATGAGCAAGATCGCCTTCATCGGCCTCGGCAACATGGGCGGCGGGATGGCCGCGAACCTGGTAAAGGCCGGGCATGAGGTCCATGCTTTTGACCTCTCCGCCGATGCCCTCGCCCGCGCCAAGGACAATGGCTGCGCCACCTACACCTCGGTACGCGAAGCTGTGCAGGGTGCCGAGGCCGTGGTTTCGATGCTGCCCAACGGCGCGATCGTGGATAGCGTGTTCGGTGCCGATGTGATCGGCCATGCCCCCAGCTCAGCGCTGCTGCTCGACTGCTCGACCATCGACGTTGCCACCGCGCGCAAGGTGGAAGATGCAGCCCGCGCCGCTGGGTACGAGATGGTCGATGCGCCGGTCTCGGGCGGGATCGCCGCGGCCAACGGCGGGACGCTGACTTTCATGGTCGGTGGCAGCGATGCGGCCTTCACCAAGGCCGAGCCGATCCTGGCCGCGATGGGCAAGGCGGTGATCCATGCCGGCGCCAGCGGCGCGGGACAGGCGGCCAAGATCTGCAACAACATGATCCTGGGCGCGACGATGATCGCGACTTGCGAGGCCTTTGCACTCGCTGAAAAGCTCGGGCTGGACTTGCGGACCTTCTTTGACATTTCCAGCAAGGCTTCGGGCCAGTCGTGGTCGATGACCTCCTATTGCCCGGTTCCGGGCGTAGGCCCGACCAGCCCGGCCGACAACGGCTATCAAGGCGGGTTCGCCGCCGCGCTGATGCTCAAGGACCTCAAGCTGGCGATGGAAGCCGCCGACAGCGCCGGTGCGGACGTGCCAATGGGCCACCGCGCCGAAGAGCTCTATGCCAAATTTGCCGACGCCGGGAATGGCGGCATGGACTTCTCTGGTATTATCAAGACATTCCAGTAAGCACCTGACGATGAACGACACCCCTGCCCCAACCGGCCCGCTGCAAGGCATCAAGGTCCTCGACCTGTCACGCGTTCTGGCGGGGCCGTGGTGCACACAGATGCTGGGCGACCTGGGCGCCGAGGTGATCAAGCTGGAGCAACCCGGCCAGGGCGACGATACCCGCAAATGGGGCCCGCCGTTCCTGGAGGATGGCAGCCGGGATTCGGCTTACTATCTCTGCGCCAACCGCAACAAGCGTTCAATCGCGGTCGATATTGCCAAGCCCGAAGGCGCTGACCTGATCCGCCAGCTGGTGCAAGACGCGGATATCGTGATCGAGAATTTCCGCGTCGGAGCGTTGGCCAAATACGGGCTCGACTATCCATCGCTCAGCGCAATCAAGCCCGACCTGATTTATTGCTCGGTCACCGGCTTTGGCCAGACCGGGCCTGACCGTGACAAGGGCGGCTATGACTTCCTGATCCAGGGCATGAGCGGGCTGATGAGCGTTACCGGCGAGGCTGAGGGTCGCCCGACCAAGGTCGGCGTGCCGACAGTCGACCTGTCCACCGGGCTCTATGCCACGATCTCGATCCTCGCCGCCTTGCAGCACCGTAATCGCACTGGCGAAGGCCAGTACATCGACCTTGCCCTGCTCGACACCCAGGTGGCGCTGCTCGCCAACCAGGGTTCGGGCTGGCTCAACGGCGGGGTCGTGCCAGGGCGGCTGGGCAACCAGCATCCCACCATCACCCCCTACCAGGACTTCGCCTGCGCCGACGGAGACGTACTGGTCGCGCTGGGCAACGACCGGCAGTACCGCGATTTCTGTACACTACTCGGCCGGCCCGAACTGGGCACCGATCCGCGCTTCGAAGTGAGCAGCACCCGCAGCGCCAACCGCGCGGTCATGCTGGCCGAGCTTTCCGCCGAGATCGCCAAGTGGAAGGCCGATGACTTGATCGCAGCAATGGAAGCTGCCAAGCTGCCCGGCGGGCGGATCAACACGATCCCTGACGCGCTGGCCCACCCGCAGGTTGAGGCGCGTGGCATGGTCCATGAACTGGCCCGCGAGGATGGCACCCCGGTGCGCTTCGTCGGCTTTCCGGCCAAGTTCTCGGCCTCTCCGGTCAACTATCGCCAGGCTCCGCCGCGTTCAGGCGAGGATACCCGCGAAGTGCTTGGCGAAAAGCTCGGCCTGTCCGATGATGCACTCGATCGGTTGCAGGCCAAAGGCGCGATCGCCGACAAGCTTTAGGAGAAGGTAATGCCCGGTGTCTGGTTTGACGAGCTTTCGGTCGGGCAGAAGTTCGATCACGCGATCCGCCGCACGGTGACCGAGACCGACAATGTGCTGTTCACCACCCTGTCGCACAATCCGGCGCAGCTGCACCTCGATGCCGAATACATGAAGGGCACCGACTACGGCCAGGTCCTGGTCAATTCGTGCTTTACCCTCAGCCTGATGGTGGGGGTCAGCGTCGGTGATACCACGCTGGGCACCGCGGTTGCCAACCTGGGCTGGGACGAGGTTCGCTTTCCGAAGCCGGTGTTCATCGGCGACACGCTGAACATCGTTACCGAAGTGCTGGAACTGCGCGAATCGAAGAGCCGCCCCGATGCCGGGATCGTCACTTTCCTGCACCAGGCCTTCAACCAGCGCGGCGAACTGGTGGCGAGTTGCAAGCGATCGGGATTGCAGCGGAAAAAGCCGGCCTCTGCCTAGTTCAGAAGCCCTCCCAAATCAGTTCGTCCCGAGCGAAGTCGAGGGACAGCGCGCGGGCCGGCCCCTCGACTTCGCTCGGGACGAACGGGGTTAGGTGGCCTTGGACACATAACGGAATTTAATGCGGCAGGTCCGCCGCACTGTCCTTGGGCGCGACCACCTTGGCCCGCAGATCGGCCCGCTTCATGAACAAGGTCAGCGGAATCACCGCAATGCTCATCCACATCATCAGGTAGAAATCGTCGATATAGGCGACCATCGCCGCCTGCCGGTTGACCTCGGCATCGACGATCCTAAGCACCGCTTCGCCATATCCCTGGAACCGGTCGAGCGTGGAAAAATCGATCATCCCCATCATCGAAGCCGTAAGGCGGCCCGCCATGTCCGAATGGCTGACCTGCAAGTTGCGGCTGAGCAAGGTAACCACGATCGAGATCCCGATCGAAGAACCGATCGAACGCGACAGGTTGAGCAGGCTTGAACCGTCAGTGCGCAGATGCGGGCCGATCGTGGCAAAGGCGCTGGCATTCATCGGGATGAACACCAGTCCCATCCCGATCCCCTGGATGAAACCCGACCAGGCCACGTGCGAGCGGGCGGTGGCCAGCGACCAGCCGGTCATCTGCCACATCGAGAAGGTGACCATGGCAAATCCCAGCGCGATCAGGATACGCGGATCGAAGCCCTTGCGCAGGATAAGGCCCGACAGCTGCATGGTGATCACCGTGCCCACCCCGCGCGCCATCAGCGTCTCGCCGGTATCGACCACGCTATAGCCGAACAACTGCTGCAACATCGGGGGCAGCAGCGCCATGGTTGCGAACATCACCACGCCCATCACCAGGCTGAGCAGCACCGCGAAGACATAGTTGGTATCGCGGAACAGGTCGCGGTCGAACAGCGGGTTCTTGGCAGTGGTGAAGTGGATCACCGCGATCCATGCCCCCGAAAGGCTCAGCCACGCATAGAGCCAGGCCTCCTTGGATTCGAACCAGTCGATATGGTTGCCGCGATCGAGCAACAACTGGACCGAGGTCAGCGTGGTGGCGACCAGCGCGAAGCCCAGCAGATCGAACTTGCGCCGGACCTTCTCGCGCGAAGGCAGCATCGTGCCCATGATCGCCAGTGAGATCACGCCCAGCGGCACGTTGACGTAGAACACCGCGCGCCAGTTCCAGTTTTCGGTCAACCAGCCGCCCAGGATCGGTCCCAGGATTGGCCCGGCCATGATCCCCATCCCCCAGATCGCCATCACTTGCGATTGGCGCGAAGGCGGGTTGGTATCGATCATCGCCGACTGGCTGAGCGGCGAGATGAAGGCCCCGGTCGCGCCCTGCAGCGCGCGGAAGATCACCATCTGGGTGACATTCTGGGCCATGCCGCACAGCATTGAGCTGAGTACGAACCCGGCCACCGAAAAGATGAACAGCCGCCGCGATCCGATCCGGTCGGCCAGCCAGCCGGTGATCGGCATCGCCACCGCGACCGCAACGATATAGCTGGTCAGGACCCAGCTGATCTCGTCGCTGGTCGCCCCCAGCTCCGATCGCATGTGCGGGATCGCGACATTGGCGATCGTGCTGTCGAGGATCTGCAGCAGCGAGGCCAGCATGATCCCGATCGCCAGCAAGTACGGCCGCTCGACCGGCAGCTGCGCAACATCTTCGTCCGCGTTGATGACATTGGTGGGCGGGCGCTTGCTCCCTCCCCGGCCCGGAACTGCCGCGGCGCTGGCCACGTTTCTAGTTCTTGCGGCCGTCGGTGAAGACTTTCACCTTGACCGAAAGGCCGGAAATCAGCGCACGCGGGCTCGGCTCGTCAAGCACGATCCGCACCGGCACGCGCTGGGTTACCTTGACCCAGTTGCCGGTCGCGTTCTGGGCTGGCAGCACCGAAAACTCGCTCCCGGTCCCCGCCCCGATCGAGGCGACGTGAGCCTTGAGCACCAGTCCGGGATAGGCGTCGAAGCGGATCTCGGCCGGCTGGCCCGAACGCATTTCCGCCAGGTCAGTCTCCTTGAAATTGGCTTCGACATAGGCCGATCCATCGGCCACCAGAGTCAGCACCGGCACGCCCGAGATCAGGTCCTGGCCGAGCTGGAGCCGCCCCGCCTGGCTGACCTGCCCGCTAACCGGAGCGCGCACTTCGGTGCGGCGCAGGTTGAGTTCGGCCACACTGCGCTGGGCCCGGGCCGAGGCAAGCTGGGGATAGACCCCGGGAACCTGGGTGCCGGTGGAAAGCTTGGCGGCGGCTTCGGCCTGCTTGGCCTGGGCCAGCCGCAGCGCTTCCTCGCCCATCGAAACCTGGTGCTGTGCCGCTTCGTAGGCCGCCTTGGTGGTGAAGCCCTTTTTCCACAGCGCTTCCTGGCGCTGCAGGTTGGAGCGGGCGAAGGCGATCTGTTCCTGCGCAGCGGAAATATCCGCACCCGACATGGCCGACGAATTGGCCAGCGAGATCTGGCTGGCCTGGGCCCCGGCGATCGAGGCATCGGCCTGCGCCATCTGCAGCTGGTAGGGTTCGGGATCGATCCGGAACAGCAGGTCGCCTGCCTTTACATGCTGGTTTTCCCTGACCAGCACTTCAACGATCTTGCCCGTGACCTGGCCGCTGACCGAAACCTTGTCGAGATGGACATAGGCATTGTCGGTCGAAACCTGCCCTTGCAGGCTGCGCCAATAGGTCACCCCGCCGATGAGCAGCGCCAGCGGCAGCGCCAGCATCAGCGCCAGCCGCCCCCAGTTCCGCTTGGGCTTGGGCACGGCGGGGGCCTGCTCTTCCACAGGCACTTCGATACCGGGATCGCGCTCAGCCATTGGCCACCACCTTTCCGGTGGGGCGCGGCGCCAGGTTGGCGCGGATCCGGTTGAGCGCGGCAGCCAGGACAGCGCGTTCCTGCGCGGAAATGCCGCCCAATGCCTGGGCCTCCATCGCCTCCCCCAAGGGGCGAAGCTGGGCCAGCAATTCTTCGGCCTTATCGGTCAGATGCAGCCGCCACGAGCGGCGATCGGCCGGATCGGGACGGCGCTCGACCAGGTCAGCCTCTTGCAGCCGGTCAACCATCCGGCAGACCGTGATCGGCTCGACATCGAGCAATTCGGCGAGGCCGCCCTGATTGACCCCTTCGTGACGCCGCAGCATCACCAGCACTTGCCATTGCGGCCGGGTCACGCCGATTTCACGCGCCTTTGTATCGAAAGCGCGCCGCGCCATGCGCGAAACGTCACCGACCAGCGAAAACAGATTCTCGTCCATGCACCCCATATAATAAGCATCGTTATATTTCGCAAGCCCATTGAATGTATGGATAGCAGTTGCTCAGCCAGCATTCAGGCGCGACAATGAATTACACTTTGCGAAGAGACAGCGGGCACCCGGCGCGGCAGAATGCCTGTTGGTTGCAAAGGGAGTGCTGCATGCAGAAAGGCGCAACGGCCCAAAACCGGTTCGGGCTTGGCGGCAGGGGTGGCGAAGTGCAGCCCGCCGATCCTGGGGCCTGGCTGGCCGGGCAATTCACCCGTTTCAATCCCCGCCCAGCCCCGATAGCGGCCCTGCAGGGCACCAGCGAGCTGGTCACCATGCTGCGCGAAGCGCGCGACGGACGGCGTGAACAGCAACAGGAAGCCAAGGCCGCCGGCACCGATCCCAAGCAACGCGAGCCCGGCGAACAAGGCCCGTTCCGCGAACTGCGCGATGCCTACACCGCGGCGGTCGGCGCCCGCACCGATGTGGCCTTGGCCAGTGAGACCCCGTTCGTCGAGCGGCTGGTGCATTTCTGGTCCAACCATTTCGCCGTGTCGGTCGACAAGGTCGCAGTGCTGGGTTTTGGTGGGGCCTTCGAATTCGAAGCGATCCGCCCCCATGTGCTGGGCAAGTTCGCCGACATGCTGGGTGCGGTCGAGCGGCATCCGGCGATGCTGCTCTATCTCGATCAGGCGGAATCGGTCGGTCCGGATTCCATGCTGGCCCAGCGCGCTGGCGCCCGCGGACGCGAGCGCGGCCTGAACGAGAACCTCGCACGCGAGATCCTTGAGCTGCACACGCTGGGGGTGCGCACCGGCTATAGCCAGGCCGACGTTACCGAGCTGGCCCGCGCGCTGACCGGCTGGACAGTGGGCGGACTTGCCAAGCAGCCCCTGCTGCGCGGCCCCGGCCCCGGCTTCTGGTTCGCCGCGCCGATCCACCAGCCCGGCAGCCGCACGGTTTTGGGCAAGCGCTATGGCCAGCAGGGCGAGTCCCAGGCCCAGGCGGTGCTCGACGACCTTGCCCGCCACCCCGCCACTGCGCGCCACATCGCCACCAAGCTGGCCCGTCATTTCGCCGCCGATGAACCGCCGCCCGCGCTGGTCGAGCGTCTGGAGCAGGATTTTCTGCGCAGTGGGGGCGATCTCAAATCGCTCTACAGGGTCCTGATCGCTGCGCCCGAGGTGTGGAGCGGACCGCCCAAGTTCCGCACCCCGTGGGACTGGACGCTGGCCATGCTGCGTGCCACCGGAGTCAAGCAGCTCCCCGGCCGCACAGCTGCCGGCGCGTTCCAGCAGTTGGGTCAGGCGATCTGGAAGCCGGGGTCGCCCGCCGGATACGACGACACCGCACCCAGCTGGGCCGGGCCCGACGCGCTCTATCGTCGGGTCGAGGTCGCCCAGCGCGTGGCTGAACGCACCGCGCCCGGGATTGATGCCCGCCAGCTCGCCACCCAGCTCTATGGCGACGGTCTGAGCGAAGCGACCCGCCAGGCGATCACCCGCGCTGAAAGCGGCCCGCAGGCGCTTGCGCTGCTGCTCGCCTCACCCGAAATGATGCGGAGGTAACCGAAAATGTTGCTCGCTCGCCGCCAGATCCTCGCCGCCGGCAGTGCCGCGCTGTTCATGCCTTCGATCGCTTTCGCCAAGGCCGAGACCGAACGCCGCCTGGTCTTCGTGATCCAGCGCGGCGCTGCCGATGGCCTTGCGACCCTCGCCCCGATTGGCGACCCCGCCTATGGTGCCCTGCGCGGCAGCCTGATCCCGGAACTGGCCGACCAGCCGAAACTGGGCGGCCTGTTCGCGCTCCACCCCGCGCTGAAAGAGGTCGGCGCGCTCTATGGCGCAAAGCAGGCGCTGTTCGCCCACGCGGTTGCCTCGCCCTATCGCGACCGCTCGCATTTCGACGGGCAGAACGTGCTCGAGACCGGCGGGGCCCTGCCCTATGACCGCAAGGACGGGTGGATGAACCGCCTGTTAGGCATGCTCCCCACTGCAAGTGCGCGCGGGCTGGCGATTTCGGCCACGATCCCCACCGCGCTGCGCGGTGACGTCCAGGTCTCAAGCTATGCGCCGTCTGCACTCCCCGATGCCTCGCAGGACCTGCTGCAGCGGGTCTCAGCCATGTATGCCGATGATCGCCAGCTCCACGCGCTGTGGGAAGAGGCCCTGCAAACCCGCAAGATGGCGGGCGAGCTCACCACGGCCGGGCGCGGTGCTGCGGCAGCGGGCAAGCTGATCGCATCGCTGATGACGGGCGCGCAGGGTGCGCGGGTGGTGATGGTCGAAACCGATGGCTGGGATACCCACGCCGGGCAGAAGGCACGGCTGAACAATCAGCTGACCGGGCTCGATGCCATGCTCGCGGCGCTCAAAGAAAACCTCGGTCCGGCCTGGGCCGATACGCTGGTGGTGGTCGCCACCGAATTCGGCCGCACCGCTGCCGCCAATGGCACCGGCGGCACCGACCACGGCACCGCATCGATGGCCATGCTGCTGGGCGGAACGGTGGCGGGCGGACGGATTGTGGCCGACTGGCCAAGCCTTGGCCAAAGCCAGCTTTACGAAGGGCGGGATTTGAAGCCGACGACCAGCCTCGATGCCCTGATCGGCAGCGCAGTGGCGGGCCACTTCGGGCTCGACCCGGCGCGCGCGGTGCCGGGGCTGTTTCCGGGGAGCAAGGATACGGGGATTGCCGGTTTGGTCCGGGTTTAGCGGTCCCTTCCACCGCCCAACCAATCCCTTCCCCGTCACCCTGAACTTGTTTCAGGGTCCATTTGTCGTTTTGCCCAGAGGGCGCGCCAAAAGAGACAACTGAGCCGTATGGCTGCCAAGCAAGCCACCGGCTTGGGCCCACGATGGACCCTGAAACAAGTTCAGGGTGACGGGGAATGTAGGGGTGGCGCGAAAATCACTCCGCCCCGGCAAGTGCCCCTGGCTCGTTGGCCACCACTTTCAGCACCGCAGTCCAGGCCGCGACATTCTGTTCGAGTTGCGCCGGATCGATCTTGTCGAGCGTATCATCGGGCGTGTGGTGCAGATCGAAATAGCGGGTGCCGTCCTGCTGCAAATCGATCACCGCCAGCTTCTGCGCCGCGATGATCGGTTCGACATCGGTGCCGCCATTGGCCTTGGCCGCGCCGACCACGATCCCCATTGGGGCAAGCGCGGCGGCGATCTTGTCGCGCAGGCCCTTGTTGGCCGCAGCAAGATTGAAATCGACCCGCCAGACCCGGTCAGCCCCGAAATCGCTTTCCATCGCCAGGGCATGCGGTTCGGCAGCATGCGCCTTGGCATAGGCATCGCCGCCGAAACCGCCCAGTTCTTCGCTGCCAGCCCACAGTACGCGGATCGTGCGCAAGGGCCTCCCCCCCTCCTGCGCGCGCAGCGCCGCTGCAGCGACGATCGCGCAGCCCGCGCCGTCGTCGATCGCCCCGGTGCCGAGGTCCCACGAGTCGAGATGGCAGGCGACCAGGATCGGCGGCAGCGAAGGATCGCGGCCCGGCAGATCGCCAACCACGTTGCCTGAAGGCATGTTCGCCTGCGGGTAGCCTTCGAGCACCAGATTGATCGTCATCGGCTTGCCGGTGCGCGCGATCCGCGCGATCAAATCGGCGTCGGGGGCAGACACTGCTCCCGCAGGAATGGCGCGGCTGCCAGCCGGGAAGTTGGTTCCTCCAGTGTGCGGATCGCGGTTGTGGTCGGTCCCGGCAGAGCGGATCACCGTCGCCACCGCGCCCTTCGCCGCTGCCGTGGCCGGACCCTGCCGCCGTGCCTGGCCATAGGGACCATAGCCCGAACCGTCCTGGTTGGGCAGCATCTGGTTGTCGATGAAAGCAACCTTGCCCTTCAGCGAACCGTCCGGCGCGGCCTTGAGCGCGTCGAGGCTGGGGAAATAGACCAGTTCGGCGGTCAGCCCGCCTTTGGGTGTCGGCACCGAATTGCCCAGTGCGGTAATGTGCAGCTTCTGCGGATAGGGACCGGTCAGCTGCGCGGTTTCCGCACCGCGCACGAAGCCGGTGATCGTGAACGGCTCACTGCGGACGTTCTGGAATCCCAGCGCCTTCAGCCGGACCACCGCCCAATCGCGCGCCGCCGCCTCGCGCGGGGACCCGGCGAGCCGCTGGCCGATCTCGGTCGTGAGATCAGCGGTGATATCCCAGGCCACGCCTTGCCCTTCGGGCGGAGCGGCATGGGTAGCGGTGGCGGCAAGCAGGGCGGAAAGCGCGGCGGCGCGAAGGGTGTGCTTCATGCCTGGCTGGCTATCGGGCCAGACGGCGCTTGGCAAGGCCGGGTCAATTCCCGGCTTTCCTACAGGCCGCCGCTCTGCCAGAATCGCGCGATGTCGACTTGCCCAGCGGCGCCTTGATGCGCTCCCACCCGATCCGTTTCCCCAAAGCCGCGCCCCCTAGCGCGGCTTTGCTGCATTTGGCGCCCCTTATGGAAACTAAGGAGAAGCTCCCCGGATGCACTTTCTCAACTTGCGTTTCCTGCAACCGCCCTCCCGCCATGCTTGCAGCACAGCTCCGCGCTCTGTAGAGGGCGCGGCAAATCTCCATTCCCGCCTGTTCCCAAGAGGATTTACCCATGGCCGCCCAGTACGCCTTCGTAATGAAGGACATGACCAAGACTTTCCCCGGCGCGCAAAAGCCGGTGTTGTCGAATATCAGCCTGCAATTCTACCAGGGCGCCAAGATCGGCATCGTCGGGCCGAACGGCGCGGGCAAGTCGACGCTGATCAAGATCATGGCCGGGATCGACAAGGATTTCACCGGCGAAGCCTGGCCGGGTGAGAACATCACGGTCGGCTACCTCGAGCAGGAACCCCAGCTCGACCCAACCAAGACCGTACTTGAAAACGTCAAGGAAGGCGCACGCGCGACGGCCGACATGGTCGAGCGCTTCAACGCGATCGGCATGGAAATGGCTGAGGAAGACGCCGATTTCGACGCGCTCGGGGCCGAAATGTCAGAGCTTCAGGACAAGATCGACGCGGTCGATGGCTGGACGCTCGACAACCAGCTCGAAATCGCCATGGAAGCCCTGCGCTGCCCGCCGGGCGACTGGTCGGTGGAGAACCTCTCGGGCGGTGAAAAGCGCCGGATTGCGCTGACCCGGCTGCTGATCCAGAAGCCCGACATCCTGCTGCTCGACGAACCGACCAACCACCTTGATGCAGAATCGGTCGAATGGCTGGAAAACCACCTGAAGGAATATGCCGGTGCGGTGCTGATGATCACCCACGACCGCTACTTCCTCGACAATGTGGTCGGCTGGATCCTCGAACTCGATCGCGGAAAATACTTTCCCTACGAGGGCAATTACTCGACCTACCTCGAAAAGAAGGCCAAGCGCCTTGAGCAGGAAGAGCGCGAGGAAAGCGGCAAGCAGAAAGCGCTTTCGCGCGAGCTCGAATGGATCCGCCAGACCCCGGCCGCCCGCCAGACCAAGAGCAAGGCGCGTATCCGCAAGTTCGAGGAACTGCAAAACGCGCAGGACACCCGCACCGTCGGCAAGGCCCAGATCATCATCCAGGTGCCCGAGCGCCTTGGCGGCAAGGTGATCGACGTCAAGGGCATCTCGAAGGCCTATGGCGACAAGCTGCTGTTCGAAGACCTGAGCTTCATGCTGCCCCCGGGCGGGATCGTGGGGATCATCGGCCCCAACGGCGCGGGTAAATCGACCCTGTTCCGGATCCTGACCGGGCAGGAACAGCCGGACAGCGGGACGGTTGAGATCGGCTCGACCGTGCGGCTTGGCTATGTCGACCAGAGCCGCGATGACCTTAACCCGGCCAACAACGTCTGGCAGGAAATCAGCGGCGGGCATGACTACATGACCGTCAACAAGCAGGAAATGAGCACGCGGGCTTACGTCGGCGCATTCAACTTCAAGGGCGCGGACCAACAGAAAAACGTCGGCAAGCTCTCGGGCGGTGAACGCAACCGCGTCCACATGGCCAAGATGCTGAAGGCAGGCGGCAACGTGCTGCTGCTGGACGAACCGACCAACGATTTGGACGTCGAAACGCTCGCCGCGCTGGAAGACGCGATCGAAAACTTCGCCGGCTGCGCCGTGGTCATCTCGCACGACCGCTTCTTCCTCGATCGCCTTGCCACGCATATCCTGGCGTTTGAGGGGAATAGCCACGTGGAGTGGTTCGAAGGCAACTTCGCGATGTATGAAGAGGACAAGCGACGCAGGCTGGGTGATGCGGCGGATCGCCCGACGCGGTTGGCTTACAAGAAGCTCACCCGTTAAGGCTGCAACCTCTCAACCTGAACGCAAAGCTTACCAATCCGTTCACCCTGCTGACAGCGCGAATCGGATAGCCCGGTGCACAGAGTCGCCGGCAATCCGTCCGGCGCGTTGGAAGAAAGGGACGGCCATGGCCGCTCGCAACATGAAGTCACTGCGCCGCACCAGCCTGATTGCGCTGGCGATTGCGGCACTTACCCTGCCTGGAGTGGCTTCGGCCGATCAGGAAGATCGCGGAAACTGGCGTGCGCAGCGCGAGGATAACGGAGCACGCGAGGAACGTCGGGCCAGCTGGTCGCAGCAAGCGAGCGCTCCGGCCCCGGCGCCCGCCCCGGCCCCGCGCTGGAGCGGCGGCAACAATGGTGGCGGCAACAATGGCGGCGGCCAGGGATGGAGCGGCGGTGCTCGCTCGGCCCCGGCTCCGGTCTCCGCACCGGCTCCTGCTCCGCGTTGGAGCGGTGGGGATAGCGGCGGCGGCAATGCCAGCTGGAGCGGTGAACGCCGCGGCGGCGATGGCGGAAATCGTGGTGGCGACGGCGGCAATCGCGGTGGCTGGAACGGTGGCAACCGTGGCGGCTGGAACGGTGGATCGCAAACCAATGCAGCGCCTCCTCCGACCCCGACTCCCACGCCTTCGGGTGGCTGGAGCGGCGGAAATCGTGGCAGCACCGGCGGCGGCTGGAGCGGTCGCTCTAACCCCGCGCCGACGCCGGCTCCCGCGCCTCCGGGCGGCTGGTCGGGCGGCTACCGCGGCGGCACCTGGAGTGGCAGCAGCACCGGCGGCGGCGAACGGCGAAGCGACGAGAGCTGGCGCGGCCGCGAAAACCGCGATGGGCGCGACCGCAATTGGGCCGACAATGTCCGGCGCGAGCGCGACAGCAACAACTGGCAAGGCCGCGATGGTGGTAACTGGCAAGCCCGCAGTGGTGGCAATTGGCAGGGCCGCGAAGGCGGCAACTGGCAAGGCCGCAATGGCAGCGACCGCAACTGGTCCGACCGGGTCCGCCGCGGCGGCGACGGTGACCGCGATAGCTGGCGGCATAACGGCGGCAACCGCGACTACTGGCGCAATCACAACTGGTCGAACCATTGGGATCACTCGCGCAACAACAACTGGTCGGGCTGGAACAGCAGCTGGAACTGGCAGTACGGCAGCCGCTACAACCGCTGGGACAGCCGCTGGCGCAACAACAGCCGCTATGACTGGTACGGCTGGCGCAACCGCTATCCCAGCACCTTCCAGGTCGGGATCTACTATGCGCCCTACCGGAACTACTCGTACCGGCGGCTGAGCATCGGCTACATGCTCGACTCGCTGTTCTTCGGCGAGGATTACTGGATTGCTGACCCGGGCTATTACCGCCTGCCCGACGTCTATGGCCCCTACCGCTGGGTGCGCTATTACGACGATGCAGTGCTGGTCGATATCTACACCGGCGAAGTGGTCGATGTGATCTACGACTTCTTCTACTGAGCCAAACCAGTCTGACAACGATGGGCCATCGCACCCAAGGTGCGGTGGCCTTTTCGTTTCCCGCGTTTACTTGAGCCAGGGAACCATGCGCCGCATGGTCTGATCCTTGTCCAAAAACTGATGCTTAACCGCGGCGGCGATGTGCAGCACCAGCAGAGCGATCATCAGGTACCCGAACACCTCGTGCAACTCGCCAAACATGTCCACGGTCGGTTCGTCGAAGCCGACCGGCAGGGCCGGTACATTCGCCAAACCGAATAGGTTGACCGGTTTCCCCTTCGAGAATGCCGAGGACAGGGCCCAGCCCGTAACCGGCAAGGTCAGCATCAGAAAGTAGAAACCGGCATGCGCCACCCGCGCCAGCGCTGCTTCCCACGCCTTGAGCGATTCCATCAAAGGCGGAGCCTTGTGGGTCAGGCGCCAGACAATCCTCAGCAAGGTCAGGATCAGGATCGTGATCCCGATTGCCTTGTGATTGCCCATCACGATTGCCCGGTCCGCCTTGGACATATCCTCCGAGACAAACGCAGCAACGATGTTGAGCAGGATCAGCACGGCGATCAGCCAATGCAGGGCGATGGCGCCGCGCGAATAGCGGGCGGAGGCAGTGCTTGCGGTTTCCATGGCCCGGTAAGCTGGCGCAAAGTCTCGACGGGGGCAAGACCCAAGTCGACCAACGCGTTGCTTGCCTCTTGCCCTTGCGCGTCAAATCGATAGTCACTGCAAAGTGACCAGTGCCTATACCGACGCCCCCAATCCCGACAAAGTCGCGCTGCTGCGCACCGGCGCGCACGTCCGTCGCCGGCTCGATGCCAATCCCCGGGCGCAACGGATTGAAACCGACCGCGCCGAAATCTGGTCGGTTCCTGAATTTCTCTCGCCGGACGAGTGTTCTGCACTGATCGCCATGATCGATCGGACCGCCGAGCCATCCCAAGTGCTCGACCATGGCACCAAGGAAATCTGGCGGACCAGCTCTTCGGGCAATGTCGAGCGCTATGATCCATTCGTTCATGCGCTGGAGAGCCGGATCGACAAGCTGCTGGGCATTCCGCACCTCTTCGGAGAGACGATGCAGGGCCAGCGCTACTATGAGGGGCAGGAATTCAAGTACCACCTCGACCTGTTCTGGACCAAATCGGACTACTGGAAGGACGAGGTTAAGCGCGGCGGGCAGCGCTCGATCACCGCAATGGCTTACCTCAACGATGTCGATGTAGGGGGAGAGACTGCATTTACCAATATCGGGATCTCGGTGCCGCCGCAACGCGGGACCTTGCTGGTGTGGAACAACAGCCTGCCCGATGGCCGTCCCAACGAAGACACGATGCACGCCGGGACGCCGGTGATCAAAGGAACCAAATACGTGATCACCAAGTGGTACCGGACCCGCAAATGGGGCTGACCCCTGGAGCACTGCTAAGCCGCCGCAGATTTGCCCAAAGCGCACTTGCCGCTGCTGGCGCAGCTGTTCTGCCGCTGCGCGCGCTGGCTGCAGAAAACAGTGAAGACGCCCGGCTGATGGCGCTGTTCCGCGACATAGCGCGCAAGGAAGACGCGCTCGACCCGCTGACCGCAATTTACAAAGGCAGCGCGCCCAATGTCGCGGCATTCCGACTGCTCTACACCGGCGCACAGACCCGCGCGCGGCGCAGCGTGGTGCAATCGGCACTGGTCGGATTGAAGCGAATCGACCGTCACAAACTCAGCCCTGAACGCCAGATTTCTTACGATGTGTTCCTGGCCGACCAGCAGCAGTCGGCCGTCTGGCAGCGCCCCGAAATGCTGGCCTTGACCGAAGTCAGGCCCTTCACCCACTTCGGCGGGCTGCACATCGACTTCCCCTCGATCGTCGCCAAGGGCGGTGCGCTGTCTTACGCGGGAGAGGTCGACTATCGCCGCAATCTGACGTTGATCGCGGCCTTCCCGCAAGTGCTCGACAATGCGATTGCCCGGTTCCGTGAAGGGCTGGAAAGCGGTGTAGTCGAAAGCAAGATGACGGTGCGCAACATGGTCGCGCAGCTCGACAACCTGCTTGCCCAGCCGGTCGACCAATCGCCGTTCACCTCGGCGATCCGCGAATTTCCCGCCGCGGTGCCAGAAGCGAACCGACCCGAGCTGGTGCGGCTCTACACCGCGACGACCGCCGAACAGGTCTACCCCGCCTATCGCCGTTTGCGTGCCTTTCTCAACAACGAATACCTGCCCGCCGCGCGCGATATGGTGGGTATTTCGGCGATGAAAGGCGGTGCGGCATTCTATCGCGAAGCGATCGTCGATCACACCACACTGCGGCTTGAGCCCGAGGCTGTGCACCAGTTGGGGCTGAGCGAAGTGGCGCGGATCCAGAACGAGATGGACAAGGTCAAGCGCGCCCTTGGCTTTACCGGGCCGCTCAAGGCCTTCTTCGAGGAAATCCGCAGCAATCCACGCTATCACCCCAAAAGTCGTGAGGAATTGGCCGATGGATTCGCCAAGGTGGCACGTGCGGTCGAGGCCCAGGTCCCGACCTATTTCAACCGGGTCCCCAAGAGCACGCTGCTGATCCAGCCCTACCCCGCCTACCGCGAGAAGTACGAGGCCGGCGGCAGCTATAACCAGGGATCGCCCGATGGCGCGCGGCCCGGGGTGTTCTTCTACAACGCCTATGATCTGCCCAGCCGGTTCCTGACCGGGATCAATACGCTGTACCTGCACGAGGGCGCGCCTGGGCACCACTTCCAGATCAGTCTTGCCCAGGAAGACACCAGCCTGCCCGAATTCCAGCGCTTTGGCGGTAACAACGCCTATGTCGAAGGCTGGGCGCTCTACGCCGAGACGCTGGGCTATGACATGGGGCTGTTCAAGGACCCGATGCAGCACTGGGGCACGCTCGACGACGAGATGCTGCGGGCAATGCGACTGGTGGTCGATACCGGGCTCCACGCCAAAGGCTGGACCCGCGAACAGGCGATCGACTTCATGCTGGGCAATTCGGGCATGGGCAAGAGCGACGCCACTGCCGAAGTCGAACGCTATA
>Ga0209023_10002589_pt1 | contig 22387 bp, 21 predicted proteins | sample LakOneMetagenome_FD_187468 | JGI IMG/M metagenome (GOLD analysis project Ga0209023, IMG submission 187468) | Freshwater and sediment microbial communities from Lake Erie, Canada (SPAdes) (version 2) | ecosystem: Environmental > Aquatic > Freshwater > Lentic | place: Lake Erie, Canada...
TATTGTCAAAAAAAACTTTCCGACGGCGCTCGGATATGCAACAAATGGTTGAGTTGCTGATCCGAGGTATAGCCGTGCCGTTGGACAAGAAGAAGACAGGAAAAACTGTATGCTGACGCGTGAAATTCGCAGCCAAGTCGATCAAATCTGGAATGCCTTTTGGTCGGGTGGTGTATCCAATCCCCTCTCGGTGATTGAGCAGATCACCTATCTGCTTTTCATCAAGCGACTGGACGATCTGCACACCCTGGAAGAAAACAAGGCAGCAGCCTTGGGCATTCCAATGGAGCGGCGAATTTTCCCGGATGGGAACGATGACCAAGGCAGGCCATTCTCGGACCTACGTTGGTCGCGATTTAAAAACTTTGAATCCCGCGAGATGATGGATGTCGTCGCCGACCGCGTGTTTCCGTTCTTGCGCGCGATGGGGGAAGAGGGGTCCAGCTACGGCCAGCACATGAAGGATGCGCGTCTGGGCTTCAGTAACGCCGCCCTGCTCTCCAAGACAGTCGATATGCTCGACAAAATCCCGATGGAAGATCGCGACACCAAGGGCGATCTGTATGAGTACATGCTCGGCAAGATCGCCAGCGCCGGCACCAACGGCCAGTTCCGCACTCCGCGCCACATCATCCAGCTGATGGTCGAGATGACTCAGCCGAAGCCCGAGGACGTGATCTGTGATCCAGCTGCGGGAACGTGCGGCTTCCTCGTCGCGGCTGGTGAATACTTGCGTGACAACCATCCCCAGCTTTTTCGCGATGAAAAACTGCGGAAGCACTTCCACAACGGCATGTTCCATGGGTTCGACTTCGACCCCACGATGCTGCGGATCGGCAGCATGAATATGACGCTACATGGCGTCGACAACCCCGATGTCAGCTATCGTGACAGCCTAGCCCAAGAACATGGCGGTGATGCGGGGCGCTATTCTTTGATCCTTGCTAACCCGCCCTTTGCGGGCTCGCTGGACTACGAGGTCACTGCTAAGGACCTTCAGCAGATCGTCAAGACGAAAAAGACTGAGCTTCTGTTCCTCGCCCTGTTCCTACGCCTTCTAAAAACCGGCGGGCGCGCGGCTGTGGTTGTGCCTGACGGCGTGTTGTTCGGATCATCGAATGCGCACAAGGAACTGCGCAAACTGCTTGTCGAAAAGCACAAGCTGGAAGCCGTGCTGAAACTCCCTTCCGGTGTCTTCCGCCCCTATGCGGGCGTGTCGACCGCCATTCTGTTCTTCACCAAAACCGGCGTCGGCGGAACGGATCATGTCTGGTTCTATGACATGCAGGCTGATGGACTGTCGCTGGACGACAAACGCACGAATCTACTGCCCGATGAAAAGCTAGGCGTGAAACCTGCTGAGGCTTTGGCCGAAGGCGAGCATGCCAAGAATAACTTGCCTGACGTTCTGGCGCGCTGGACTCAGCGGGATGGGGCCGAGCGGGAGAACGCACGAACGGCGCAAAGCTTCTGCGTGTCGAAGGAGGACATCGCCAAGACCGGCACGTATGACCTTTCCCTCAACCGCTACCGTGAGGTTGAGCATGCCGAGGTAACGCATGACAAGCCCGCTGACATCATCAAGGAACTCCGAGAACTGGAGAGAAACATCAGTGACAGCCTTACCAAGCTGGAGGCGATGTTAGGATGAGTGTTGCGCTGTCCCAAGTTGCCGAGATTAATCCTAAGGCTGAACTTCCAATCAGTTTTGCCCGCGACAAAATGCTAGACTTCCTGCCGATGGCCGATGTCTCAGAAACGGGCGTGATTTCTGTTTCTAAGCAACGACCTCTCTCAGAAGTTCAGAAGGGATTCACAGCATTTCGTCGAGGCGACATCCTCATCGCAAAGATTACCCCTTGCTTTGAGAATAATAAAATCGCGGTTGCCGATATTTCAACCGAGGTCGGTTTTGGCTCCACTGAGTTCCATGTAGTTCGGTGCAACCAATCCCTCCTCGATAGCCGATACCTACTGCATTTACTGCGGTCAAATGATGTTCGCTCTGAAGGAAGAAAACGAATGACTGGCAGCGCTGGACAGCAGCGTGTTCCCAAGCAGTTTCTTGAAGAACTTCAAATTCCACTCCCTCCGCTGCATGAACAGAAACGCATCTCAGCAATCCTAGATCAGGCAGAGGAGCTGCGCTGCAAATGTCAACTCGCCCTTGATCGCCTCAACCAATTGGGCCAAGCCATCTTCGTCGAAATGTTTGGTGACAGTGCTGCGGAGGCACAACAACCGCTAGCGTCAGTTTGCGACTTGATCACGGACGGAACGCACTACACACCTACATATACAGAAAGTGGCATTGTATTTCTGTCGGCCAAGAATGTAACAAAGCGCCGCATTGATTGGGAAAACGTAAAATACATACCAGAAAGCCTGCACTTAGACTTACAACGCCGTGTCAGCCCGCAGATCAATGATGTTTTGCTGGCAAAAAATGGCACGACGGGTGTTGCTGCCATAGTAGATAGAGACTGCGTCTTTGACATCTACGTCAGTTTAGCTCTTTTGAGGCCTAGTGATCGGGTATTACCGAGGTATCTATTGGAGGCAGTAAACTGCGACAAGACGCGCCGACAGTTCGACGGGTCCCTCAAGGGAATCGGCGTCTCGAATCTTCATCTGGTCGACATTCGTTCCGCTGTCATTCCGGTGCCGTCTATGGGTGAGCAGAAGGAATTTGTTCGACGAATTGCCGAGTTGGAGCGGCTGAGGCAATTCGCAGAGTCGGCGTTGAGCAATACCAGAAGTCTGTTTGCCTCGCTCCAAAAGCTCGCCTTTCGGGGAGAGCTATAGGATGCAGGGCAAACTTCTTACCGCTTGGCCTTATGTTTGGTCTGACATCTGGGTACGCCTGTATGAATCCCACGGCACGCCCGTTGAGCTGTTTTCCGAGCTCTATGCGATCCTGATGCCCAAGCCAAAAGCTCCCATCGCACCACCAGCACCAGCGGTATTCGATAACGATGGAAACATGATCGACCCTGTGGAGATCGCAGCAGACGCCACCTATCAGCAAGCGTTTGTGGAGTACACCACAAAGCGCCTAGCCTACGAGCAAGCTTTGACCGCCAAGCCAGACGATGTACGCACTTGGCTGCGAGAACGCCTACAGGCGACCCTCGCGACCGAAGCCGACGCTATCCGCACTCTGGAGAAGGCGTTTCAGACGATCGATGACATCGGCGGCGACATCCTATCAAACCGGTATGTGACCCTCGTCGAGGCATTCTTAGCGAAGTACAATCTTCGGTACGACCTGCGCCGCCCGTTCTCCCTTCACCCAACACTAACCGGTGTCTTTGCACAGCTTGTGTCGCAGCTCAAATCAACGACGGCCACTGACGCCCACTTGAACGGAGTGATGAGAGACTTTGAGGATGCGTTTCGCGATCTGAAAGCAGGTAGTACACCTGCACGGATCAAGACCTGCATTTCGCGGCAGGCGAACTTGTTGGAGGCGATCGGTCAGATAGCTCCGAATGTCACTGGTAACACTCTTGGGGCCATTTGCGACCAAGTCGGCACTTGGCCACACGACAAACTGAAAGAAGCCATCAAGTGCATGTACAAGTTCTCCAACGAGTATCCAGGTGTTCGCCATGCGGGAACCCCGGCGAGCCAAATACGCGAGATCGAACTGCGTGATCTGATCGCGGTTTCTGTCGTGCTGACAGGGTTCGCACCCTACCTTACGGACCGCTTGAATGTTGATGGCATCTATGGGGGTGGTCAATGAAAGCAACCGAAGCTAATTTCCTGAAGTTCATCAACAAGTCTCCACGCTTTCTGATCCCAATCTATCAGCGCACCTATTCATGGACTGAACGTGAGTGTCGTCAGCTTTGGGACGACATTCTCCGCGCAGGTGGATCGCCCGATATCAAAGCCCATTTTATGGGGTCAGTGGTCTACATACAGGACGGACTTTACCAGGTTACCACGAACGCCCCACTGTTGGTGATCGACGGCCAGCAACGGTTGACCACGATAACGCTTGTTATCGCTGCCCTAGCCGAAGCGCTGGACAAGCTGCCAGAGGACGCACGCGAACCGGTTTACGGGTTCTCGCCTCGAAAGCTTCGGAACTACTACCTCGTGAACCCTGAAGAAGACGGCGAGCGTCGCTACAAGCTGATCTTGTCTCAGAACGATCGCGACACTCTGATCGCGTTGGTTGATCGTAGCGAATTTCCCGCTGAGCCTTCCTTGCGAGTTAGTGAGAACTTTGCGTTGTTCAAATCCTGGATCGCGAGTGCCGCCAATCTCAAGGTCGTTTGCCAGGGTGTGGCCAAGCTTCTCGTCATCGACACTTCTCTGACGAGGGGGGAGGACAATCCTCAGCTCATCTTCGAGAGCATGAACTCGACGGGCAAAGAGCTTAGTCAGGCCGATCTGGTCCGCAACTTTGTGCTCATGGGCCTCGACCCCGAGCTACAAACACGGCTCTACAGGGAGTATTGGCGGCCCATAGAGCTCGACTTTGGCCAACAGGCGTATGGAGAAGAATTCGATGCCTTCATGCGTCACTATCTGACACTCAAGACGGGCGACATCCCTCGGCAGGATCAAGTGTATGAGGCATTCAAGACACATGCCCGATCACCAGTCATCGCCGCCATCGGCACCGAAGCAATTCTGAAGGATATTCGTGCCTTCGCGGGCCACTACTGCGCCATGGCACTTGGGAAGGAGAAGCGGCCAAAACTGCGCGAGGCCTTTCAAGACCTCCGCGAGCTGAAGGTCGATGTTGCCTATCCATTTTTGCTGGAGGTTTACAGTGATTGTGCGCAAGAACTTGTCTCAGAGGAAGAGCTGCTTGATATAGTCCGGCTTGTTGAGGCTTACGTCTTTCGGCGCGCGATTTGTGCGATTCCGACCAACTCCCTTAACAAGACGTTTGCTACTTTCGGTAAGTCGCTCAAGAAAGATCGTTATTTGGAAAGCGTGCGGGCTCACCTGCTACTGTTGCCTTCCTACCGTCGTTTTCCGAAGGATGATGAATTTCGCCGCGATTTCGAGACACGTGATCTCTACAAGTCGCGCATACGTTCTTACTGGCTTCGACGTCTCGAAAACCATGACCGCAAGGAGCGGGTAGTTCTCGATGAGTACACAATCGAGCACATCATGCCGCAGAACGATAATCTGTCGAGTGCATGGAGGGCCGATCTTGGCGCAGAGTGGCAACGAGTCCACGAGACCTGGCTACATACGCTCGGGAACCTGACACTCACGGGCTATAATTCTGAGTATAGTGATCGAGCTTTCACAGAGAAGCGGGACATGACAGGCGGCTTCAAGGAAAGTCCGCTGCGAATGAATCAAGGCCTAGGGGTATTGGAGCGTTGGGACGAGCAACAAATCCGCAAAAGGGCTGAACGTCTTTCGGGCTTGGCGGTTGCTGTTTGGAGCTTCCCTGTCCTCAGCGAAGAGTCGATTGCTACGTATCGAAAACCTGGGACAGCCAAATCGTCGTATACGATCGACGACCATCCGCAGCTGCTATCGGTAAAGATACGCCCGATCTTTGAGGCTTTCCGCCGCGAAGTTCTTGCTTTGGACCCCTGTGTAGCCGAAGAATACCTGAAACTTTATGTGGCCTATAAAGCTGAAACAAACTTTGTTGATGTAGTACCGCAGTCAAACGCATTGCGCCTTTCGCTTAACATGAAGTGGCCAGAATTGATTGATCCTAAAGGTATGTGCTCGGATGTTTCAGGGAAGGGTCGTTGGGGCAATGGAGACGTGGAGGTGAAACTCACTTCCCTTGATGACCTGCGTTATGTTGTCGGCCTTGTTCGGCAAAGTCTCGACCTGCAGCTGGGCAGTGGAGCGGACGCATGAGCCAGTTCGCTTATCTACAATCTGAGTTCGCGCCAATCTTCGCTCTCGCCCGTAAGGCCGAGATTGCGGCCCTTGCTGACCCACGCAGTTCTTGCTTCCATGCACGGCTAGCGCTGGAGAGTGCGATCAAGTGGATGTACGACAACGACCGCAGTCTGCGCTCACCCTATGATACCGCTCTTTCTGCCCTGATCCATGAGGGCTCTTTCCGAGCACTTGTTGGCAATGCCCTTGTGACAAAAGCGAAAATCATCAAGGACTACGGCAACAAGGCTGTGCATGATGCGCGTTCTGTGCCCGCGCAGTCCGCCCTCGTCAGCGTACGCGAGTTATTCCATTTCACGTATTGGTTCGTACGCACCTATACCCGTGGGGCAAAGCCCGATGCGGCCCTGGCCTTTAACCCCGATGCTCTGCCGCGTGCCGTTCAGGTCGAAACCACCACTTTTGCCAAGCTCCAGGCTGCTGCGAAGGAACACGAAGACACCGCCAAGGCATTGGCCACAGAACAAGCCGCGCGGATCAAGAGCGATGATGATCGTGCCGCACTTGATGCAGAGCTCAAGAAACTTCAAGCTGATATCGCCGCGATCAAGGCCGAGAACCAAAAGGTCCAAGACACCCACGACTACAACGAAGCTGAAACCCGTGATGCATTCATCGACCTGCTTCTTGCCGAAGCAGGTTGGGCACTTGATCAGGCGCGCGACCGAGAGTTTCCGGTCAAAGGAATGCCCAACCAGGCTGAAGAAGGTTTTGTCGACTACGTCCTATGGGGCGACGACGGCAAGCCACTGGCCTTGATTGAAGCCAAGCGCACCAAGCGCGATCCGCGTGTGGGGCAACAGCAGGCAAAGCTCTATGCAGACTGCTTGGAGGCGACTTTCGGCACACGGCCCCTGATCTTCTACACCAATGGCTACGACCACTGGCTTTGGGACGACAGGACCTACCCCCCGCGCCAGGTGCATGGTTTCTTAAAGAAAGATGAGCTTGTCCTTTGGCACCAACGCAAAGGTACGCGCCGGTCGCTATCCACGACTTCGATCGACAACGACATCGTCGAGCGGTTTTACCAGACGCGTGCAATCCGCCGCGTGGGGGAGACTTTCGAGAAGGACAAGAACCGCAAGGCGCTGCTAGTTATGGCGACAGGCTCAGGCAAGACGCGAACGGTAATCGCTCTGGTCGACCAGCTGATGCGGGCGAACTGGGTGAAGCGCGTGTTGTTCCTCGCCGACCGAGTGGCGCTAGTGAAGCAGGCCCACAACAACTTCAAGGCGCACTTGCCGAGCGCACCAAGTGCGAACCTTATCGAGAAGCATGACCCAAAGAAGAACGATCACAACGGCGCACGGGTCTGTGTTGCGACATACCCGACGATGATGGGACTGATCGACGACATGCAAAACGGCCAGCGCAAGTATGGCCCAGGTCATTTTGACCTAATCGTCATCGACGAAGCCCACCGATCCGTTTATCGCAAGTATCGGGCGATCTTTGACTATTTTGACAGCCTGCTTATCGGCCTTACCGCAACTCCCCGTGATGAGATCGATCGCGACACCTACTCGCTCTTCGAGTTGGAGCGCGGTGTTCCGACAGACTCCTATGATTTGGACGAGGCCGTTGCGGACGGTTTCCTGGTGCGGCCGACAGCGATTTCTGTCCCTTTGAAGTTCCAACGCGAGGGTATCCGATACGACGATCTGTCTGACGAGGACAAAGAAAAATGGGATTTGCTAGAGTGGGAAGATAAACTTCCAACAGGTGAAGTTGACGCGAATGCTGTCAACAAATGGCTGTTCAATGAAGACACCGTCGATAAGGTGCTAAAGCACTTGATGACGTATGGTCTGAAGGTCGTCGAGGGAGATCGTCTCGGAAAGACAATCATTTTTGCGAAGAACCATGACCATGCAGTGTTCATCGCGAAGCGATTTGATGCCAACTATCCCCACCTTGCGGGGCAGTTCGCGCGTGTGATCGATTTCAAGACCGAGTACGCACAGTCACTGATCGATGACTTCTCGATCGAAGAGAAGATGCCTCACATCGCGATCTCGGTCGACATGCTCGACACTGGCATTGACGTGCCTGAAGTCGTTAACCTCGTGTTCTTCAAGATCGTCAGGTCAAAGACCAAGTTCTGGCAGATGATCGGACGCGGCACGCGCCTTCGGCCTAACCTGTTCGGCCCAGGACGTCACAAAGACAGCTTTCTGATCTTCGATTACTGTCAGAACTTTGAATACTTCAACCAGAACACCCGCACGATAGATGGGGCACTCGGCGTCTCACTCGGTCAACGCCTTTTCGCTTCGCGTGTGGAGCTCTTGGGGTTTCTGCAAGGGCAAGGTGCAGGAGAACTTGCAGAAGGACTTGGAAACTTGGTCAAGGACGTACAGGCGCGCTTGATCGACGAAGTCGCGGGAATGAGCCTCGACAACTTTTTGGTGCGGGCAAAGCGTAAGGCAGTAGAGCACTTTCAAAACGGCGAGGCTTGGACGAGCCTTACGACCGAAGACCGAGAAACCTTGGTGAGCGACATTGCAGGCTTGCCCTCATCGCTTGAAGACAACGACATCAGCGCAAAGCAGTTCGACTACATCATTCTCTCTGGTCAGCTGGCTCTCCTCCAGAGCCTGGCGAGCTTTGCCAACTGTCGGGAAAAGGTTGTCTCCATAGCATCTAAGCTGGAAGAGCTTGGCAACGTGCCGATGGTCGCAGCTGAGATGGCCCTGATCCTTGAGGTGCAGACCGATGAGTTCTGGCAAGATGTCGATGCGTGGACATTGGAGCAGATGCGTCGTCGCTTGAGAAGTCTCATCAAACTTATCGAAGGGGCTGAGCGGGTCATCGTCTATACCGACTTCGAAGACCAAATTGGCGAAGGCGCAACGATCGAACTCCCTGATGCTGGTGTGGGCACTGACAAGGCACGCTTCCAAATGAAGGTGCGCCACTTCCTAAAGCAGCACGCAGATCACATCGCCATTCAAAAGCTGCGTCGGAACGAACAGTTGACCGCGCAAGACTTGGCTGAGCTAGAGCGCATCATGATCCAAGAAGCTGGGGCATCAGCCTCTGACCTAGCTGAGGTGCAAGGCACGGGCGGGCTTGGCCTGTTTGTGCGCTCACTTGTTGGCTTGGAGCGGGAAGCCGCCAAGGCCGCCTTTGCTGGCTTCATAGAGAGCCAGAACCTAAGTGGAAACCAGATCGAGTTCATCAATTTGATTGTCGACCATCTAACAGAGCGTGGAGCGATGGACCCCCGCCGCCTCTATGAAAGCCCCTTTACCGACTTCGACGATCAGGGCGTTAGCGGCGTCTTTGCGCAGGCCGATGTCTTGAAGATTGTCCAGGTCCTGAACGATGTGCGCGGGAGGGCTGCGGCGTGAAATTCGAGGCAGCTTTGCAAGACCCGGCCCGCTCACCTCAAGGTTCCGTCTGGCGGCGTTGGGATCTTCATCTGCATGCGCCAGGAACAAAACTGTCCAACGGCTTCGGTGAACCAGATGAAGCGTCCCTCAAAGCTTTTGTCGAGCAGCTAGAAGCATCCGACGTTCAGGTCTTCGGGATTACCGACTACTTTTCCTTCGACAGCTACTTTGCCGTCAAGAAGGCGTATGAAGCTGCATACCCTGATGGCAAAAAGCTCTTCATCCCGAATATCGAGTTTCGTCTGACCGAAACGATCAGCACAGATGTGCGTCACGTTCATACCCACTTGCTGATCGATCCGACCGCCGCAACAGAAGCGAAGCTAAAGACCCTGTTGAGCGATCTCCTGACTCACATCACGCGAAACGGAGCGCAGGTTCGGTGCAGTGAGCTATCGTTGAAGTCAGACTTCGAGCAAGCAACCGTTAGCATCACCGAGTTGCGTAAAGCGCTTAAGGGAGTGTTTCCCGACAACAACGCCTACATGGTTGTAACCGCAGCCAACAATGACGGCCTCAAGGGCGTTGATGTAAAGTCGCCGAGAAGCATTTCGATATCAGACGAACTCGATAAGGCAAGTGATGCCTTCTTTGGATCATCGAAGAACACGGAATACTTCCTTAAGACAGATCGTTACGAGGACGGCTCGCCGTCAGAGAAGAAACCTGTCTTTTCTGGGTCTGACGCACATTCTTTCGATGACCTTGCGCGGTTGTCAGGCGACGAGGCGGGCTACGAGGCGACATGGATTAAAGCCGACCTAACATTTCGCGGACTGAGGCAAACGCTCTTCGAGCCGAAGGGGCGCGTTCATATCGGCGAGCAACCAACAGTACTGCAGCGGCAGGAACAGGACGCAACGCGCTTCGTTGCCGAACTTCGGATCGATCATGTCACGGGATATTCAAGTGGCAACGGGTCGTGGTTCAAGGATGTCGTCCTACCCTTCAACCCCGAACTCACTGCAATCATCGGCAACAAGGGAAGCGGCAAGAGTGCCGTCGCCGACATCCTCGGCCTGATCGGGGAGTCCCGTCAGTTCGAGCATTTCTCATTTCTGACCGACAAAAGCCAAAACCGAAAGTTCCGACAAAGAGGCTATGCCGAGAATTTTGTCGGCACCTTGACTTGGGCGAGCGGCGCAATGCCCCAGAAGCGGCTCGATCAAGACGTTGATCTGCAAAAGCCTGAAGTCGTTAAGTACCTTCCCCAGAACTACTTCGAGAGCCTGACGAACGAGATAGAGGTCAAGGCGTTCAGGGAAGAAATCGAAGAGGTCGTATTCTCGCACGTCGAAGATTCCGACCGTATGGGAAAATCGACCTTCTCGGAGCTTGAAGAGCTTAAAACCGCCCAGAGCAAAAGCGATATCAGCACGCTAAAGGTGCGGCTGCGCGAACTGAACATTGAAATTGTGGAGCTTGAAGAGCAAGCGAACCCTGGGACGAAGGCCGGGCTAAACGAACAGCTTAAACAAAAGCAGGAAGAGTACCGCGTTCTAGAAATCTCAAAACCACCCGAGGTTGCGAAGCCCGAAGGTGAAACTAGCGAGCAGAAGGCGATCGCCGACCAAATCGGGAAAGTCAGGCAGGACCAGTCCGATATCGAAACTCGCGGAAAGGAAGCCGTTGAGCGGCTGTCTTCACTCAAGAGCGATCTCCTTGGACTGGGCGGCATCAAGGAAGCGGTCACGGCGCTTGATGCACAAATCAAGAGTGCCAAGGAGGAGCTGCGGACGGGCTGCGCGCGCTTCGGTCTTGATATCGACGCTATCATCACCCAACGCATCGATACAACGACGATAGACGCTAAGATTGCAGTGGTGTCGGCAACGATCAAATCCCTCGAAGCCGATAGCGCCGTTGCTGTCACTGATGCCACAAACCTTTCGTCCCTTGTCAGCATTCCCGATCTGCGTCGGGCACATCAGTTCCTCTCCGAGAAAGTGAAAGGACTGCAGGAAACGCTCTCCGCGCCGCAGCGCCGCTATCAGCGCTATGTTCAGGCGATGTCTGATCTGGCGACGAAGATGAATGCCGTCATGGGAGAGGACGAAAACCCGAAGCCAGGAACGATCAAGGGCATCGAGAAGCGCATCCGCTACATCGAGAACGATCTGGCCGCGAAACTTGATGGTAAGTACGCCGACCGCGATCAGATTTCCCGTTCGATTTTCGGCGCAAAGAAGAAGGTTCGCGCATTCTACGAGGCGCTGAAATCGAGCGTTGAACAGCGACTGGCAACAGTGCGATCAGGTGAGTTTGACGTGACGATTGATGCTTCGTTCGTTCCTTTGCACGAGTTTCCCGAACAGTTCTTCGATCTTGTGAAACAGGCTTCGAGTGGGCCGTTTCGGGGGACAGCCCAAGGTGTGGCAGCCCTTGACGCGCGCCTGACCGAAACAGACTGGAACGATGTCGAAAGCGTTCTAGCGTTCGTCAAGGGCATCCTCGGCGCTATTCGCACTGAGGACGTAAGCAAGCAGGTCAAGGAGATTAAGCGCTTCTACGATCTCCTGTTTTCGTTCGAGTATTTTGACGCGCGGTACGAACTTCGATTGGGAGGCAAGAACCTCAACCAACTTTCTCCAGGCGAGAAAGGCCTTCTTCTGCTCGTCTTCTATCTCCATCTGGACAAGGAGAAGACGCCGCTCATCATCGACCAACCCGAGGACAACCTCGACAATGACAGTATTTTTAGCGTTCTGGCGACATGTATCAGGCAGGCCAAGAAGAGCCGTCAGGTCATCCTCGTAACTCACAACCCGAACCTTGCTGTCGGCGCGGACGCGGAGCAAATCCTTTACGTATCGTTGGATAAAGCAGCGGGCTATAAATTTTCGTATGAGTCAGGCTCAATAGAAAACCCACGGATCAATGATGTGATTGTCAAGATTCTCGAAGGATCGAAGCCTGCGTTTGTGCAGCGGCGATTGAAGTATCAGATCAAGTAGTCAGGTGCATCCACGTTGGGTCGGGCTCTCGTGAACCAAGCCATCCAGTGGCCGTCTTGGCCATTCGGCTTCTATCCCTTGCGCGAAATGTAAATTGACAGCCCTCTAGGGCTGCTTGTTTTTCTTCGTTTAAGTGGGGGTCAGCTGACCCCACCAGCTGTCAAGACCAAGCCCTTCGCGCGCTTCGGGCGAAGACGGCGGAATCCCCAACCTTCCTCTCTTCGATGCTCTCCGCTCGTGCAGGCCGGGTGATACCCCACCGCCGCCTTCGGTCTTGACAGCCTCCCCCCGCTCATTGGCGCGGGCCTAGTTCGGTTGCATGCGCAACCTACTAACCCAAAAGGAGAAAAGACCAATGAAACAAGATGTTTATCAGAAAGTGACCGACAAGATTATCGCTGACCTTGAGAAAGGCGAGCTAACTTGGCTGAAGCCTTGGAACGCTGGAAACACCGAGGGCCGTATCATCCGCCCCTTGCGTCACAACGGAATGGGATACAACGGCATCAACATTCTGATGCTCTGGAGCGCGGCACTTGAGCATGGGTTTCAGTCCCCGTTTTGGATGACCTTCAACCAAGCCAAAGAGTTTGGCGCGCATGTGCGCAAAGGGGAGGCCGGATCACTGGTCGTCTATGCCAACACGATCACCAAGTCAGAAGAGCAAGAGGACGGCACTGAAGAAGAGCGGAAAATTCCGTTCATGAAAGGCTACACGGTTTTCAACGTTGAGCAAATCGAAGGCCTACCTGCGCGTTTCTATGCCAAGCCCGAACCTCTGTCAGCGATGCCGGAGCGGATCGCACACGCAGACGCCTTCTGTGCGGCAACGGGCGCAGTTGTTCGCCATGGCGGGAACTCAGCGCACTACAGCGGAGGGACAGACCACGTGCAGATGCCACCGTTTGAAAGCTTTGTCAGCCGTGAAGCCTACTATGCAACCCTTGCCCATGAGCTCACCCACTGGACAAAACATAGGAGCCGCCTTGACCGCGACTTTGGCCGCAAGACTTGGGGCGATGAAGGGTACGCCAAGGAAGAGCTGGTTGCAGAACTTGGGGCAGCGTTTCTTTGTGCTGACCTTGGCCTTACTCCTGAACCCGGCACCGACCATGCCGCCTACATCCAGAGCTGGTTGAAAGTGTTGAAAGACGACAAGCGCGCGATCTTTTCGGCAGCGGCGCATGCCCAGAAGGCAGCAGATTTTCTGCACGGGTTTCAACAGACCCAAACGGAAGCAGGAGTCGCCGCGTAAGCGGCGGCTTCCTTTCTGCGGAGGGCAAAACATGGAACAGCACAACATCACATGGCGCGGCATTGCACTTGCCATCACCTTTAGCCCCGAGAAATTCGGGATGATTGATCACATCGAACTGCACACGAAAGACAACGCACCGTTGCCTGTCACCGAGACAGGTTACCGGTCGCACTTTATCACCTGCGGCACAGTTGCGGCGCATGGCGGCGCAGTCGCCTTCGTCACGGCATGGCTAGATCACGAAGCCGCACGCATCGGCTGGAGCGGCGCACAGCTCAGCTTGTTCTGATGACTGAGAAAAAATTCGCGCCCGCTGGGGGGCGGGCGCGAACTCCCGTCCGTTTGACGGGGAAAGATCTAGGAAAAGGCGGCCTGGCCTAAGCGCCAGCAGCCTCCAAGAGCTTCAGGCGGGCTTCATAGCCGCCTAAGATAGAAGTCATTAGTTCAACTGGGAAGTTTTTGGGCATGTCAGCTCGTGTAGCGGCAATCGCGGCTGGGCTGCCGTCGATGATCTCGACAATCGACTGTTTTACGATACTTTCGCCGATCCCACAGAGCTTGGCTGTCTCAAAGAAGTGGCGCGGTACGATTTCATCGATCCGATAGTGCCGATGCTCTCCGACAACCATCGCAAGACGCACTCGGTTCTGTCGTAGCTGTCCGGCATCGAAGACCGGTTGCACAGACATGACATCGTAGATCGGTGTCATCCGGTAACCGCCACCAGGATTCAAAAACACGCTGAAATTCTTCGCATGGCCATCGCTGGCGGCCAGCAGCCAGAACAAGACCATCGTCTTCATCAGCAGCGTCTGATCATGGGTTGGATCATCACTCCCTTGTAATAAGCCCGCGATCGCCTGATAGCCTGGCCCGCCATCCTTCTCATATTTGAGGTCAGGCGGGGCCGATAGCGCCTGACAGAGGTCTTCTTGCGGCAGGCGGATAAGGCGACCGTCCTTTGTCCATCTGCGATCAAATCGTTCGACCACCAGCGCCTTTCGATCTTCAAATGTCACAACTTCTGTCTTGGCGACGGGCAGCCCAAGGTTTCCGAGCAGCGCAAGACAAAAGTGTTCATTTTCGGCACTGAGCGACAGATCGATGCCATCGTTGCGAATGCCGATCGGAGGTTTCAAAATATGAGTGGTTGCCGTTGTGCCATGCGGGATCATCCATTTGCCCGCGTTGAAGAGAAGTGCTGTTTTTTCCTGCGCGCCCGCAATCGAAATTCGGAAGTCTTCATCGTCGCCAAGCCCAAGCGGGCTGGCAGAGAGGTCTGCCAGCATCGCCGCAATTTCAGCATCGCTGACATCACGGCCACTGATCGCCCCGACAGTTTCAGGGTCTTCCCCCTCTGGCAAGAACTGCAGTGCTCCAACGCAGTCACGACCTACCTTTGACAAGAGGCTGAAGGCATCAATGCCATCGGCGTGCTTGCGTCCGGCCAATCGGGCGCGGATGTCACGGTTATCGGGTAGAAGGTTTTCGAACACAGCCGAGACGGCTGCGCCAGTGTAGCGTTGTTCGCGCAAAGGCAACGAGAGCGAAACGGGAAGGGTATGTTCCCATTTCAGCCAGGCATCAGCATACTGAAAGCTGATCGCTCCATTGGTGCTTCTGTTCAACTGCCCGACGTGGCGTCCGTTGAGGTAAATGTTCAGCGGTGCAAAGCTGCGTGAGCGTGCCATCAGAAGATGTCCTCAAGACCTTTGCCAGTGCCCTTCGTGCGAGGCCGTATGACGATCTCAAGATCGAGTGCTGCAAGCACCGCCATCACGGTTTGTAATTGTGTCGCCGGTGCCCCGTCTTCGAGCTTCGATATTGTGGCTTGTCGTAGACTTTTCTTTTCGCCAACGGCACTTTGCGTGAGGTTGGCAGCGCGGCGATGACGGCGCAAGATTGCACCGAGCTGCTTTTCTGTTCTGGCAATGTCGTCTGTCATGGGAGCACCTCTCCCTTCAAGATACGCGATGGCGTATAAAATGTCAATATGCGCGATAGCGTATATCCAAAGTTTAAACGCGGTGGCGTATAAAGTGATACTATACGCTGGCGCGTATGAAGGTTTTGCCAAGGTGCATCTGGAGGCTTAAAACCCTAGGCGCGGGGCCGGTGGCATGGGAGCCGAACGGGTGCGCAGGATGGCCTCAACAGTCTGAAGCACGGCCAAGAACAGTTGTAGATCGTAGTCGGTCAGCAGGTGCTTGTAGGACAGAGCATCAACGAGAGCGGCGCGCAGACGGAGAAGAGCGTGATTGGACAGTCCATGCAGGGCTGATGCGTTGAACATTGGGGACATGGGAGCCTCCGTTTCCAGTTTTTTCGACCCGGACCATCCAGGTCTTTCTGGCTCATGGCGAAGGCACAGCTGCCAAGTGATCGGAACACCCACTTTGGGGCGCAACAGATCGTGAAGCAGGGCATGGCTTTGGACTGCCCTTGTTCCGGCGGAAATCCTTGCACTGTGCCAGATACGAATTTGCCCCTTCAAAGACCGCTGATGAGACCGGGACATGGAAACTCTACGGAGGGTTTCAGTGTCTTGTGGAAACGCCTGTATGCTTGGGAATGCTCGCCAAAATCACCTTTGCTCCGGGAAGCGCGTCGATAGATGCCTCTACCTGATCGAACGCGGGTCACCGTCAATATCCTGCCCGCACCACTCCCTTGCGGGACCGTGTTGGACATGACCGCGCCCCTGATCCGTCCGATCGTACGGGAAGGCATAACGCGCCACACCAAACAAAGGAGATCAGATATGGCACGCACAACGCAGAAACAAGCGACCACCACCGACCCCAAGGCTCCGGATTTTCTGGCCTGGCACATCACGCAGAAGGGGCCGAAATCCTACTGGACCAAGGTCGGTGCAGCCTGGATGCACAAAGACAGCCATGGCTACACGATCCAGCTCGAAGTTGTTCCGATCAATGGCCCCATCGTGCTCCGTCAGCCGATCGAAGACCCGGCGGAACCCGCGATCGAAAAAGAGAAGGGCGCATAAGCGCCCTTCACCTCAAGGCCCCGATGGACGGCGCGGACGATCACGCGACCGACTCCGCTCTTCGTCCTTACGGCTGCGCTCAGGATCAGGACGATCGACCTCTTGAAAATTTGCGACATCCTTGCGCAGTTGCATCAACTCTTGGCTGGCGATCATGCGCTGTCGCTTCATGTCGTGCTGCAATGTCTCGCGCTCTTGCAACTGTTTGAAGATCATCTCATCTTTCTGTTCGCGATCACGCTGCCAGGCCTTGAGCATCTCCAGCTCATTTAGAGCTTTGATCTTGCCATATTGACCCGTTAGCCGTTGCCAAATGCCAGAAAACCCACGCGGCAATCGTTGCGCACGTTCGTTGGTCTCGGCCAACCATCTCTTTTCCTGCACAGCCCAAAGTCTGCTCCGTTCATCTCTGTGACGGGCGACCATCTCACCCTTGCGAAAATCGAGCATGACCATGCGCTGCGTGGCCTCTTTTTCCGCTTCAACGATAAAGACTTCGAGCTTGCGCGACATGCGCTCCACGATTTCTGCTTGAACCTCAAGGACTGATGGCAGCTCGCCGTGGTCCCCGAGGCGGGCTTCGAGTTCCTTCGGTTTCACCCCACAGAAGCGAGAAAGAGAATAGACATCACCATGATAATCGACCGCAACGAAGCCGCGTCGATCGCCCTGTGCCAACCAGAAACCGCGCTCCCTGAGCGCACTCTGAAACGAGAATCTGCTGTCCGAAAGCGCCCAACACTGCTGAAAGGCCGTCTTGATCTCGCGTGGGTCAACACCGCCGCGCTTTGCTTGCTGCCATTCTTCTCGTGTGAAGTTCAGAGGATCGCTGAGGCGACGATCTTGCAGTCCTCGCGGCATGTCCCAGCCATGCTCAAGATAGAGCTCGCGCGAGATATCGCGCAACTTGGTCTTGTAATGCGGCAGATTGAGCGCACGCATGCTTTCGGTATCGATGCGTGACCAGACCACATGCGCATGGCGTCTGCCATTTTTCTCATGAAAGACGATAGCGCGCGGTTGGTTCTCTAAGCCAAGCTTTGTCCCGATCTGATCAGCGGCACGCTCGAAGACGTCAGTTTCGACATAGACCCCTTCAGGCGGGTTCAGACTCATTGAAAATAGGTAGTTCTTGCAGCGCGTGCCGCTGGCGATGGCATCGGCCTCATGGAAGGCTTCAACCAGACCATCGCTGATGAAGCCCGAAATCTCATGAAGTTCGACATGATCGTTGTCACGCGTTGCCAGCAGGTATCGTGCCAACTGACCACCATCACCACGCTCTTTCGCCTTCAGGATCATGGAGTAGTCCCCGGAGATTTGCCCAGAGCGCGAAGGAGATCAATGCGCAGCGCTTTGACCTCTTCGCAGGCTGCAACGAGATCAGCCTCAGTTTCAGGCGTGACTGGCAGCGATCCTGTGTTCACCGCCTTGGCGAGTTGATTCAGGTTTGACGATAGGCGAGAAGCCCCCAAGGCTCCGAGAACTCGGCCAAGCGCTTCAAAATCCTTGATGGGGCTATTGCCCGGTTTTCTACGCAACCCAGCATCTTGGCCGAACAGGCGATCGCGGATGTGCGCTGCGAGGGTTTTTCTCCCGCGCTCGTCATCAAGTCTGGCGCGCTCTTCGAAGGTAAAGCGGATCGAGAAGGGCGGCGGGCAGTTCGGGTCTTCTACGTCCCGAGACGCTGGCCTGTCGGCGAGCTTGTTGAAATTATGGGCTAAGGTGGACATCGACACACCTCAGACTCTTGGAGTCTAGCTGTGCGAGATGGCGCTCCCACTCCTCAAGGGCGTGGATGAGGGAGTTCAATTGCTCTCCCTCCAGCTGCACCACCTTCCCCAAGAAAATCAGTCGGTTAGGAGAAGGCGGTGGCGGCCCTGAGCCGTTACCCGGCATTACCCCGCGCTGATTCAGACCCCCATGTTCACTATTCGTTTCCCTGTTCGTGCAATCTCGGGTTATCCCCGTGGTGCGGCATTCCGCTTCACACGGCGGAAAGCCTAGTGTATCCAGCAAGATGGAGGGCCGGATGAACAAGAATGTGGTGCCGATTTACGATGACCTGAGCACTGCGGACAACACGCCGGAGGGGCTCAAGATACTGCGCGCCGCAAACGAGCGGTTCCGACAGGTCCCTTGGCCGCAGCCGTTCCACCAGACAAACCACCGCATCTGGCAGGGGGACGCGCGCGACCTCTCGGCAATCCCCGATGGGTCGGTCCACCTTGTCGTCACCTCGCCCCCCTACTGGACGCTCAAAGAGTATTCAGGCGGGGGCGGCAAGGCCCAGCTTGGCGCGATTGACGACTATGAGGCGTTCCTAGGCGAGCTGGACAAGGTGTGGTGCGAGTGCGCCCGCGTCCTGGCCCCCGGGGGTCGCATCTGCTGTGTCGTCGGGGATGTGTGCGTCCCCCGGCGCAAGATGGGCCGCCACCTCGTGATGCCCCTGCACTCCGACATTCAGGTGCGCGCCCGGTCGCTGGGGCTGGACGCGCTGACGCCCATCCTGTGGCACAAGATCGCCAACGGCGTGACCGAGGCGAAGGGGAACGGGGCGGGCTTCTATGGCAAGCCCTACCAGCCCGGGGCCGTGGTCAAGAACGATGTGGAATACATCCTGTTCCTGCGGAAGGGCGGCGAATACCGCAAGCCCACCAACCTCCAGAAGGCGCTTTCGATGCTGACCAAGGAGGAGATGCAGAACTGGTGGCGGTCCATCTGGACCGACATCCGGGGGGCATCGACCCGGGCAGGCCACCCCGCGCCCTACCCGCCTGCACTGGCGGAGCGGCTCATCAAGATGTTCTCCTTCGCCGGGGACACGGTGCTGGACCCGTTCCTCGGGACCGGCAGCACGACCATTGCGGCCATCGTGGCGGGGCGCAACTCCATTGGGATCGAAGTTGACCCCGGATACCTCAAGCTGGCCTCGGACAACATCGCGGCTGCGGCTGCGGTCCCGCGCAAGGCCGGGGCTGTGGAGGCATCATTCACCGGGGCAGAGAAACAGCGCCGGAGGCGCGCGTGAGGTGATGTTTGGCCTACCAGCTTCTTGATTCCTTCCAAGGATTGTTCAGTGGTCAGGCCTACCTGCACCGGAAGTCAAACCTAGGCGACCTCGTGGCGATGCACCTCTATGAGGACCTGCACGCGCTTGGCCGGTCGAAGAAGCTGGTCAACCGGGTGGACAGCGGCCTATCGGTCCTGAACACCATGAACCACCGCCACGGCATCAAGGCCCGCCGGGGTGACGGCAGCTTTGGCGAGGTCGTGCCGGGGGCCGATGTGATCCAAGACCCGGGCTATGTCGTCAGCCGGGGACCCATCGCCACGATAGAGGTTGGCATTGAGGTCAAGATACTGATGAAGGCGATGATCAAGCAGATTGACCGGGTTCACAGCGACCTCCGGGGGCAGGCCGCGCACTTCCGGTCGCGCGGTGGAAACCCGATCTGCGTTGGCGTTGTCGGGATCAACCACGCGGATCACTGCACGTCATACGAGGGCGACAGGCCATTCCCGACAGACGGCAAGAAATACAAGCACCCCATCCAAGAGGCGGCTGCGGCAGAGGCGCGGCTGATCCAACACGCGGCCCCGGCCTTCGATGAGTTCATCATCTTGCGGTTCAAGGCGACCAACGAGCCCCCTTTCCCCTTCGCGTGGGTCAACGCGAAGGCGACGCAGATGGACTATGGCGCAGCCCTCGCCCGGATCAGCCAAGCCTTTGAGGCCCGCGTCTAGGTGTTGTGGACTTCACGGGCGATGACTGCCGCCTGAAAGGCTGCGAGGTCGGGCCAAGACCTGTGGTGCCGCTCGACAACCGACCCGTCTGGCCGGATGTAGTGCCAGTAGGGGTGCCCGCTCTCCCCGATGGGAAGCGGTTCAGAGCCGTCCCCGGGGACCTCCCATGCAACGATGGGGTCATCCGCTGCCAGATCGACAGCCACCACGCGCGTGATGTCGCGGTCCCAGACCTGATCAAAGAGGATGCCCCGGTATCCGGGCTCTGCGGCGATGGTCGTTGTTGTCATGCTGTTCCTCCCTTTCTGACAGGGACGATACCCCGTCGCACGGCCCGCGCGACGGCAGAGGATTGGCGTGGGGCGGGGTTTCCCTTGTCACCCCGATAGGGCCTCCGAAACCGGCACCGGCGCGGCCCACGTTTGCAGGCACTTATCCCCGCCCCGATCCGCACCCGTCTGCCGGTCCCCAAGGGGTGACCCCGTAGCGGCATTCACCCCCGGAATCAGGCCCGATTGCCGCGACAGACCGCGTTTGACTGCGCTGCTACCAGTTGCCTCACCCGGGGCAATCACGCAGCCGGGGTCACACGAGGAACAGTCAAATGGCCAAGGCCAAGACCATCAATGCAGACTACACCTTCCACGCTGCCACCGACACCTTTGCGGCGGCGGCGGTCATCCGCGATGCCCGAGCCATCTTCGGGGCGCGGCTCAAGATCGACTGGGAGGACCCCGACAACTGGGAGGTCGAAGGCATCCCCGAACTTGACGGCAACCGGCTGGGCGAGGAGCTTTTCGGACGCATCCAGTGGGGTGTCGAGACGCTTGCAGCCGCAGCCGACAAGCCAGGGGTCGCAATCGACCTCAAGGCCGGGACCGTCACATACAGCGAGGGGTTCTGACGATGCCCAGCTACTGGCGGAGCGGCGAGGGCCGCGTGATCCTCGAAACGGCGGCGCGGTGGGTTGTCGATCAGGCAGCGAAGCGCGGCAGGACCATCCACGACTACATCGAAGGGAGGTGCAGCCTTGCCGAACTGGGCGTCACCACCGAAAACGCGGCGGCGACCCTCAAGGTCAGGCTGGCCGAAGCGCACACCCACTACAACGAGAATGCGGGCAGCCGGGAAAAGATGCCCTCGTGGGAGGCTTGGTTCAGTCAGCGCCTGCGCAACCGCATCTTCTACTTCTTCCACCGGCACGACAGCGCGGGCCGGATCGTGCGGTGTGTCGGGGAATGGCCGCTGCCCCTGCCGGATCGTCCAGACGATGAGGTGATCGACCACGCCGCATAGGCTGTCACAAAAAGGCCCCCGGCGTCACACCCGGGGGCCTCTTTCAATGCACCGTCGCGGCCTCTCGGGCCAGCGTGTCAGCGGCGGCGCAGAAGATGCCGAAGGACACCAGCGCGGCGCGCGGGAATGTCTCCATGCCAACACGTCGCGCGATGTCGGGCACCCGGGCGGCATCGACCCAGACGGTGCGCTGGCCCAGACGGTAGGGCAGCAGGCCGACAAGCCCGCCCAGCGCCGATGCAGACACACCATAGAACCGCGCGAACCGGATCACGTCGCGCCCCTTCGGCCAGAAGTCGTCGTTGTTGGCGTTGGCGTATTCTAAGATCGCGGCGTGTGCGAGGCGCAGGTTTTCCGACAGGAGGATGTGGTAGCCCTCGACAATCCGGGCGTCGGTTTCAGCGGTGGCCATCACTTGCCCGGCCAGATGCCGCGCACGGTCGAGAAATCGCCGTCCACGAGGGTATCGGTGTGCAGGCCCCCGGGCGTCGTCGCCACGTCCGTGATGACCCACCCGGCGGGGGTGAACACATCGTTGAAGCCCCGGGCCAGCGCCAAAGCGTTTGCGACAGTCACGGCGGCGGCGGGCGATGCGGCCGAAACCAGCGCACCACGGATGCCAGAGGAGGTGCCCAGCGTCTCGGCAAGGGCGGGGGCGGCAGGGCGGGAAATCCTGTAGAGCGGCATCAGTTGGCGTCCTTCTGATTCAGGGCGAGCTTCACGCGGTCAAGGGGGCGGACCTTGCCGGATTCATATTCGCGGTTCTTGTTGAGTGCCGATTGCACGGCATGGCGGATCGCAGCGATTGCCGACTGCACCTCCCGGG
>Ga0209023_10002590_pt1 | contig 22387 bp, 18 predicted proteins | sample LakOneMetagenome_FD_187468 | JGI IMG/M metagenome (GOLD analysis project Ga0209023, IMG submission 187468) | Freshwater and sediment microbial communities from Lake Erie, Canada (SPAdes) (version 2) | ecosystem: Environmental > Aquatic > Freshwater > Lentic | place: Lake Erie, Canada...
AATGAGGAGCAGCGCGAACAGTATCTCTATCCCTGTATCCGGGGTGAGAAGTGGGATTGCCTCGCCATGACCGAGCCGGGCGCGGGGTCGGACCTGCGCGGGATGAAGGCCTCGGCCAAACAGGACGGTGACGACTGGATCCTGAACGGTACCAAACACTTCATTTCCCACGCTGATCTTGCTGATTTCACAATCGTTTTCATGGCAACGGGCGAGGAACAGACCGCGCGCGGCACCAAGAAGAAGATCACCGCCTTCTTCGTCGACAAGGGCACCAAGGGCTATAACGTCCGCGACGGCTACCGCAACGTGAGCCACCGCGGCTATACAAACTCGGTCCTCGAGTTCGACGATTGCCGCATCAACAAGCGCCAGATACTTGGCGAAGTACACAAAGGCTTCGACGTCGCCAACAGCTGGCTCGGCGCCACCCGCCTGCAAGTCGCCTCCACCTGCCTCGGCCGCGCCGAACGCGCGCTTGATCACGCGCTGGCCTATGCGGCCGAGCGTGAACAGTTCGGCCAGAAGATCGGTAAGTTCCAGGGAATTTCCTTCAAACTCGCGGACATGGCGATGGAACTTAAAGCGGCTGAATTGCTGACCCGTGAGGCTGCTTGGAAGTACGACAAGGGTACGGTGACCGAAGCCGACATGTCGATGGCCAAGCTGAAGGCCACCGAAGTGCTGGCCTTCGTCGCTGACGAGGCCATCCAGATTCACGGTGGCATGGGCCTGATGGACGAACTGCCGCTCGAACGCATCTGGCGCGACGCCCGTGTCGAACGCATCTGGGAAGGCACCTCGGAAATTCAGCGCCACATCATCAGCCGCGAGATGCTCAGGGCGCTTGGGGCATGAAGGTTGGGGGCGCTGCCCCCAGACCCCCGGGATATTTGCGAAAAGAAGAAGATACGAAATGTTAGGCAATTTGCGCGATGTTCTGCCCGCGGTACAGGCGGGGACGCCGATGACCGCAAAAGGAGAAGGCACCCTGTCCGGTACTGGGCGGGGTGTTTCTGCCTTCTTCTTTTCCAATATATCCAGGGGGACCGGGGGCAGCGCCCCCGCCGTTTGCTTGGGTGGTCTGGCATGACGTCGCTCGACCGCCTCCTCCGCCCGCGCCATATTGCCGTCCTTGGCGCCGGTTGGGCCCGCAATGTCATCGAGCAATGCGCAAAGATGGGGTTTGCCGGTCAGGTCTGGCCGGTCCATCCCACCAGAACCGAGATCGGCGGACTGAAGGCCTATGCCTCGCTCGCCGATTTGCCGGAGCCGCCGGACGCCACCTTTGTCGGCGTGAACCGACATGCGACGGTCGAGGTTGTGGCAGAGCTTGCCCGAATGGGGGCTGGCGGCGCGATCTGCTTTGCCTCGGGCTGGACCGAGGCAGGCGAGCCGGAACTGCAGGACCAGCTGGTCAAGGCGGCTGGCGACATGCCGATCCTCGGGCCGAACTGCTATGGCGTCATCAACTATCTCGACGGAGCGCTGCTCTGGCCGGATCAACACGGCGGCATCCGGGTCGACAAGGGCGTGGCGCTGATCAGCCAGTCCTCCAACATCGTCATCAACCTCGGCATGCAGAAGCGCGCGCTGCCGGTCGCCTATGTGGCCTGCCTTGGCAATGCGGCGGTGGTGGGCCTTGCCGAACTGGCAGGCGCGTTGCTGGATGATCCGCGCGTGACGGCTCTGGGGCTTTACATTGAGGGGATCGATGACGCTGTTGCCTTTGCCGCGCTTGCCGAACGCGCGCGCGCCATGGGCAAAGGCATTGTCTGCATCAAATCGGGCAAGACCGAATTGTCGCGTACGGCGGCGGCCTCGCACACCGCCTCTCTTGCCGGAGGCGGCGCAGCATCATCCGCCTATCTGCGCCAGGCGGGCATCGCCGAGGTGAACACTCCCTCGGAACTCATTGAAACGCTGAAGATTTTTCATGCACATGGCCCTGACCTTGGCCAACGCATCTGTTCGCTGTCCTGCTCGGGTGGCGAAGCGGGGCTGGTCGCCGATCTGGCTGCGCCGTTCGACATCGACTTCCCGCCGGTCCCGGAACCGGTGCGGGCGCGACTTGGTGAAATTCTCGGGCCGATTGTGACCATCGCCAATCCGCTGGACTACCACACCTTCATCTGGGGCGACGGGCCGCGAACCACCGATGTCTTTACCACGATGCTGTCGGGCTACGACGCCGGCATCTACCTTCTCGACCCGCCACGGAAAGACCGCTGCGATCCGGCGGGCTATCAGCCCGCGCTTGACGCCATCGTGCAGGCGCAAAAGGCCACCGGCAAGATCGCTTTTCCGGTCGCTTCGATGGCCGAGAACTTCGATGAGGCTATGGCAATGGACCTGATGGGGCAGGGCGTCTGTACCTTGATGGGGATTGAATCGGCGCTGGCCGCGATCCGTGCCGCTCAAACCCCTGCGGGTGGAAGCGGCTGGCGTCCGGCACCCCCGCTTGCACCACGTGAAACCACCATGCTCTCGGAAGCCGAAGGCAAGGCGCTTCTGGCCGAGGCGGGTGTGCGCGTGCCGCGTGCCGTCACCGGCGCGACGCTGGCCGGAGTGCAGGCCAAGGCCAATGGCCTGACGGCACCTCTGGCGCTCAAGGGGCTTGGTTTTGCCCACAAGACCGAGGCAGGTGCAGTACGGCTTAACCTTGCGTCTCTCGAAGGGCAGGCCGAGATGGCGGGCGCGACCGGCTATCTGGCCGAGGAGATGGTCACCGGCACCATCGCCGAGATATTGCTCGGCCTCAGGCGCGACCCGGTTTATGGCCTGTCGCTGACGCTTGGCATGGGCGGGGTAACGGCGGAGGTGCTGGCCGATACCGTCACCCTGATCCTGCCCGCGACGGAAGCAGAGGTTCTGGATGCAATGCGTCGGCTCAGGCTCTGGCCGCTTCTCGACGGCTATCGTGGCCGCACCAAGGCCGATATGGCTGCCGTCGCTGCCGTGGCGGTGAAACTGGGCGCGCTGATGCTGGCGCGTCCCGAACTTGAAGAAATTGAAATCAACCCGATCCTTGTCCGTGCAGAAGGCGCGGTCGCGGTCGATGCTCTGATCCGAAAGGCGCTCTGATGGCTGAGATGAAAATGCTGACCGAAGGCCCGATCCTGACCCGCCGTGAAGGTGCGATCCTTGAGGTCACGCTGGCGCGTGGCAAGGCAAATGCCATCGATCTGGCCACCAGCCGGATCATGGGCCTGACCTTCCGCGCCTTCCGCGACGATGACAGCCTGCGCATCTGCATTCTGCGCGCCGAGGGCGAGAAATTCTTCTGCCCCGGTTGGGACCTGAAGGCTGCGGCCGATGGCGATGCCGTTGATGGCGATTACGGCGTGGGCGGCTTTGGCGGATTGCAGGAACTGCCCAACCTCAACAAGCCGGTGATCTGTGCGGTCAACGGCATCTGTTGCGGCGGCGGTCTGGAACTGGCGCTGTCGGCTGACCTGATCCTCTGTTCACAGAATGCCACCTTCGCGCTGCCGGAAATCCGCTCGGGCACCGTGGCGGATGCGGCCTCGATCAAGTTGCCCAAGCGCATTCCGTACCATGTCGCGATGGACCTCTTGCTGACCGGGCGCTGGTTTGACGCGGAAGAGGCGCTGCGCTGGGGGATCGTCAAGGAAATCACCACGCAGGCCGACCTGCTGTCGAAAGCCTGGGATCTGGCGCGGCTTCTGGAAAGCGGCCCGCCGCTCGTCTACGCCGCCATCAAGGAAGTGGTGCGCGAGGCAGAAAACTTGCGCTTTCAGGACGCGCTGAACCGCATCACCAAGCGGCAGATGCCGACGGTCGACAAGCTCTATTCCTCGGAAGACCAGCTTGAAGGCGCACGCGCCTTTGCCGAAAAACGCGATCCGGTCTGGAAAGGCAAGTAAGGCCGGGGGCTTTGCCCCCGGACCCCCAGGATATTTCCGAGCAGAAAATCCCGGTTAGTGTCTGATTTACCGGGCCGTGAGATACAAGCAGGGCGGTACAGGTGGGGACGCCGATGACCGCAGCAGGAAATGGCAGCCTGTCTCATCCGGGGCAGGCTGCTTCATTTTCTGCTGTCAAATATCCCCGCCGGAGGCATTGAATCCTATTCCCCGCGCGGGAAACGCTTGGAGTCCTCAAGGATGTTCAAATCCATATGGTTGCGCATGTAGCGTTCGGACGCGGCGCGCAATGGTTGGTAATCCCACGGGAAATAGGCCCCGTTGCGCAGGGCTTCATAGACAACCCAGCGCCGGGCCTGACTTTGACGGACTTCCGCATCGAAGCGCGCCAGATCCCAACGCTCGCCTGCCGCCGCCTTCAGTCGCGCCAGCGTCGCCGCATGGGCAGGATCGTTGGCAAGGTTTTCCCGCTCGTCAGGGTCATTTTCCAGATCGAACAGCAGGTCCGGGTCGGCAGCGCAGCGGATATATTTCCAGACCCCGTCGCGAAGCGCGACAAGCGGGGTGATCGAGCCTTCGGCCGCATATTCCATCGGCACCGCCGCGCGGGGGTAGCCAGCGGCAACCGGGATCAGGTTTTCGCCGGCGGTCCACGGCATGACCTCATCAAGCGAGATACCTGCCAGCGCTGCCAAAGTAGGCGTCACATCCAGCGTCGAGACCGGCGTTTCCACCAGACCGGGGGCTATGGTTGGCGCGGAAATCATCAGCGGTACCCGCGCCGAGCCTTCGAAGAAGTTCATCTTGAACCACAATCCACGCTCGCCCAGCATGTCACCGTGGTCAGAGGTGAAGATGATGATTGCTTCCTGTCGCGTCGCCTCCAGCACCGTCAGGATTTCACCGATCTTGTCATCGATATAAGAAATGTTGGCGAAATAGCCGTGCCGGGCGCGGTTGATCTGTTCCGCCTGCAAATCGAAGGCGCGGAAATCGCAAGCCTCCATCAGGCGTTTGGAATGCGCGTCCTGATCTTCGAACGCGATTGGTTCGGGGGCGTCAAGATGCTCGCAATCCTCATACAGATCCCAGTATTTGCGGCGCGCAACATAGGGATCATGCGGATGGGTGAAACTGACGGTCAGGCTCCAGGGCCGCTTGTCACCACCGCGCGACAGGTCGTAAATCTTCTGCACCGCCTGATGAGCGACATCGTCGTCATACTCATACTGGTTGGTGATCTCGGCCACACCGGCACCCGTCACTGACCCAAGGTTATGATACCACCAGTCGATCCGCTCGCCGGGCTTGCGGTAATCGGGCGTCCAGCCGAAATCGGCGGGGTAGATGTCGGTGGTCAGGCGTTCCTCGAACCCGTGCATCTGGTCGGGACCAACGAAATGCATCTTGCCCGACAGCGCCGTTTGATAGCCCGCGCGGCGCAGATGGTGAGCATAGGTCGGAATGTCCGACGCGAATTCGGCGGCATTGTCATAGACCCGCGTCGAGGACGGCAATTGTCCCGACATGAACGACGCGCGCGCCGGGGCGCAGAGCGGCGACGCCGTGTAACAGGTCGAAAACCGGGCAGACCGTTCCGCCAGCTTCCGCAGATTGGGGGCATGCAGCCAGTCCGCCGGGCCGTCCGGAAACAGCGTTCCGTTCAACTGGTCAACCATCAGGATCAGGATATTCGGGCGGCGGGAGTGCTGGGTCATTGCGGTTCTCGAAAGGCGGGGTTCGCAAAGCAGGTTCAAAGGCAAATGCCTGCGCGTCTGTCCCACAACCGACCATCGTGAGCGACCTGCGTCACTCCACCATCACCGAAAGAGATTCGTTTGGCCGTAAGCCAACCGGCACGCCTCTCGGACCGCGCGTTTTCTTGTATATAGTCGCCATGACTTGTCAAAATGCGACGCATCCGCGCACGGCACGGCGCACGCATTGGGAGAGTTCCCGAACTAGCGGAAAAATCAAGGAAAAATCAACCCGCACCAGTGATGGCAGCGAAGCGGTTTATGTCGTTTTCAGCACAGCAAGCGGCGCGTTCTGAACAGAATCTCTGCCCCCTTCGGCAACTCTGTTGGAAGCCTTGAGGGGGTCCGATGAAGGTCGTAACCGCGTTTCCGCACAGTGTGACAGAGCATCCCGACATGGGCATTGTCCTGTCAGACGGCACTCGGCTTTCTGCCCGCGTGTGGATGCCCGAAGGCGAAGGCCCGTTTCCCACGATTCTCGAGTTTCTGCCTTATCGCAAACGTGACGGCACAGTTGCCCGTGACGCGCTGACGCACCCCTATTTTGCCGGTCACGGCTATGCCTGCTTCCGTGTCGACATGCGCGGCAATGGCGACAGTGAAGGGCTGATGGAGGATGAATATTCTCCCCAGGAACTCGCAGACGCCTGCGAGGTGATTGACTGGATTGCCGGGCAGGGCTGGTCGAACGGTGCGGTCGGGATGATGGGGATCAGCTGGGGTGGGTTCAACTCGCTTCAGGTGGCGGCGCTGCAACCAAAACCGCTCAAAGCGATCATCACGCTGTGTTCCACGGTCGACCGCTATGCCGACGATATCCACTTCAAGGGCGGCTGCCTTTTGAATGAAAACCTCGGCTGGGGCGCGACCATGTGGGCCTATTCCTCGCGGTCGCCCGACCCGGCGCTGCGGCAGGGCTGGCATGAGATGTGGAAGGAGCGGCTTGAAATTGAGCCATTCTTGCCAGCGCACTGGCTGAACCATCAACGGCGCGATGCTTACTGGAAGCACGGCTCGGTCTGCGAGGATTTCTCCAAGATCAAGGCGGCGGTGCTGGCCGTTGGCGGCTGGGGCGACAGTTACAAGAATGCCGTCCCGCAACTTGTTGAAAATATTGATGGACCTGTGAAGGGAATCGTCGGGCCGTGGGTGCATAAATACCCGCATTTCGCCGTGCCGCACCCGCAGATCGGCTTCCTGCAAGAAGCGCTGCGCTGGTGGGGCAAATGGCTCAAAGGCATGGAAACCGGCGTCGAAAACGACCCGGCCTATCGCGTCTATCTGATGGATGGCGTGCGCCCGGCATCGTGGTACAACGAACGCCCCGGCCGCTGGATTGCCGAGCCGTCGTGGCCCTCGCCACAGGTCGAAAACCGTCCTCTGGCGCTTGGGCCGTCATCATTGGGGCAGGGCGCGCCGATGGCGGTCACGCTGGCCAGTCCGCAGGATTGCGGCATGGACGGCGGTGAGTTCTGTGCCATCTGGCTTGGCCCCGAAATGCCGGGCGACCAGCGCCGGGACGACGCTTTCTCGGCCTGCTTCGACAGCGCCCCACTCGCCGAAACCGACATCGTCGGCGCGCCTGTCCTGACCCTCAAGCTCCGCGCTGACAAGCCACAGGCTCAGGTTGCGGTCCGGCTGAACCATATCCATCCGGATGGCGCTTCGACCCGCATCACCTGGGGTGTGCTGAACCTGACCCATCGCGACAGCCACGAGTTTCCGCAAAAGTTGACGCCCGGCGAAGAGATCGAGGTGCGCGTCGCTCTCGATCACATCGCCTATCGCCTGCCGGCAGGCCATCGGCTGCGCATCGCCGTTTCGTCGAACTACTGGCCAATGATCTGGCCCGCGCCCGAACAGGCGACGCTGACCCTGACGGGGGGGCATCTCGACCTGCCGGTCAGAACCAAGACCGCCATCACCGACGAAGTGACCTTCGAGCCATCTGAAGGCGCCGCACCCTTGCGCCAGCGCGAGATCAGGCCGGATTCTCATGTGCGCCGCACCGAGATCGACCAACGCACCGGGGTGGTGTCGCTGATCATCGAGGATGATTTTGGCGAGGCCGAAAACCTCGATCACGGCGGCATCGCCGGGTCGGTGGCGCGCGAACGCTGGGACATCCACCCCGACGATCCGCTCTCGGCGCGCGGCCACGCGCACTGGACCGAGGTGATCGAGCGTGGTGGTACACGGCTCAGGACCGAGGCGTCTTGCGCTATGAAATCGGATGCAACCCATTTCCACCTGACCGCCCGGATGGAGGCCTATGAGAACGAAACACTGGTGTTTGAACGCGATTTCGACCGCTCAATCCCCCGTGATCACATGTGAAGACGAAATGATGTTACCGCTACGATGATTTTCGTTGTCAAATAGTGCGCAGCAAGTCAGCATTGACTCGGCAATCAACAAAAACCACGAAACTGTCTTCAGGGAGACATGAATGAAAGACGATCTCGCTAAACTCATCGACTATATCGACGCAGGCGGTCTCAGCCGTCGCGGATTCCTTGGCCGTGCGGCCGCTTTCGGCACCACCGCCATCGTCGGAGCCTCCATCCTTCCGAAGGGTCTGCGCGCCGAAGAGCCCAAGAAGGGCGGCGTTCTGAAGATGGGTCTGGGCGGCGGCGAATCCACCGACACGCTCGATCCCGGTCTTGCTGACGGCCCGGTGGCTTTCAACGTAAACCGCCAGTGGGGCGACACGGTCGTGGCGATCACGCCCGACAACCAGCTCGAGCCGCGCCTTGCCGAGACCTTCACCTCGAACGCTGACAGCACCGAATGGACGCTGGCCATCCGTCAGGGCGTGAAGTTCCACGACGGCACCGACATGACCGCCGACGATGTGGTTGCCACCTTCAAGCGTCACTCGGATGAAAACTCCAAGTCCGGCGCGCTTGGCATCATGAAGGGCATCAAGGACATCAAGGCTGACGGCACCAACGTCGTGCTGACAATGACCGGCCCGAACGCCGACTTGCCGTTCCTGCTTGCCGACTATCACCTTGTGATCCAGCCGAAGGGCGGCGTCGACAATCCGAACGCAGGCGTCGGCACCGGCCCCTACAAGGTCACCAAGGAAGAGCCGGGCGTCCGCTATACGTTCGAAAAGAACGCCGCCGACTGGGATGCGAACCGCGGCTACTACGATGGCGTTGAAATCATCGTCATCAACGACAACACCGCGCGGAACTCGGCCCTGCAATCGGGTCAGGTCCACATGGTCAACCGTGTCGACCCGAAAGTTGCAAAACTTCTCGGCAAGGCTCCGGGCGTGCAGGTCACGCACGTTGCAGGTCGCGGTCACTACGTGTTCATCATGCATTGCGACACCGCACCCTTCGACAACAAGGATCTGCGTCTGGCGCTCAAATACTCGATCAATCGTCAGGAAATGGTCGACAAGATCCTCGACGGCTTCGGCTCGGTCGGCAACGACATTCCGATCAACAAGGCCTATCCTTTGTTCGACGAAACGCTGGAGCAGCGTCCGTTCGATATTGCCAAGGCAACCGAGCACTACAAGGCTTCCGGCCACGATGGCAGCCCGATCGAGCTTCTGGTTGCCGACGGTGCCTTCCCCGGCGCAGTCGATGCCGCAACCCTGTGGCAGGCTTCGTGCCAGCAGGCAGGCATCCCGCTGTCCGTCAAGAAGGTGCCGGATGACGGCTACTGGTCGGACGTCTGGAACGTCAAACCGTTCTGCGCCAGCTACTGGGGCGGCCGTCCCGTTCAGGATCAGATGTACTCGACCGCCTATCAGTCGACCGCTGACTGGAACGACACCCGCTTCAAGAACCCTGAGTTCGACGACCTTCTGGTCAAGGCGCGCGGCGAAACCGATCAGGCCAAGCGCAAGGAAATGTACTCCAAGATGGCCCACCTGCTGTGGGACGAAGGCGGCGTGATCGTTCCGATGTTCAACGACTGGGTCGATGCACATTCGGACACCGTCGCAGGCTGGATCGACATTCCCGATCAGGAAATGATGGCCGGCTACGCCTCGTGGAAGACCTGGATGGCGTGATCGCCACTGCGTGAAGTCGCTGCTCTGCCCGGTTTTCCGGGCAGAGCGCTTTGGTTTGACCGGGCGAAAGAACCTGCTGCAAGCCATTCGAAATAAGCGCTTTTATTGCCTGCTGATTGCGCTAACGTCGATAGTGAATCGCCTCATTGCGCGAACCACGGAACCTAGGGGGATTAGGGGCCATGATCCGAAATTTGAATGCCGCATTTTGTGCGGTGACTTTGGCACCGCGTAGGGCGCGCCTTGCATTGATCCTGAGGGATCGAAAGGTGGGTCTGTGATGCATCCGGTCGTCAAGCTGGTCGCCCAGCGTCTTGCCATCGGTGTGGTCTTGCTGCTGGCCGTCTCCGCCCTGATCTTCATCGGGACCGAGATGCTGCCGGGCGATGTGGCGCAATCGATCCTCGGTCAATCCGCGACACCTGTCTCGCTTGAGAACCTGCGCAACGAGATGGGCCTGAACCAGCCCGCCACCACGCGCTACTTCTCGTGGCTCTGGGGCATTCTGCATGGCGACCTCGGCACGGCGCTGACCAACAAGCAAGACATTGCCACCGAGATCGGCGAGCGGTTGGGCAACACCCTGTTCCTTGCCTTCTGGGCTGCACTTATCTCTGTTCCCCTCGCGATCGGGCTTGGCCTCATGGCGGTCCGCTATCGCAACCGCTGGCCGGACAAACTGATCTCGGGCGTGACGCTGGCCACGATTTCCCTGCCGGAATTCGTCGTGGGCTACATCCTGATGTACCTCTTCACCGTGAAGTTCCGCTGGTTCTCACCCATCGCCGCAATATCCGACAGCATGTCGCTTGGTGAAAAGCTGCAAACCGTGGCGCTTCCCGTTGCCGTTCTGGTGCTGGTGGTTCTGGCCCACATGATGCGCATGACCCGCGCCGCGATCCTCAACGTGATGCAGTCCGCCTATATCGAAACCGCCGAACTCAAGGGCTTGCGGCCCTTCAACATCATCGCCCGCCACGCTTTCCCGAACGCCGTGGCCCCGGTGGTGAACGTGGTGATGATCAACCTCGCCTATCTTGTGGTCGGCGTTGTCGTGGTCGAGGTGGTGTTCGTTTATCCCGGCATGGGGCAATATCTCGTTGACCACGTTTCCAAGCGCGACCTGCCGGTGGTGCAGGCCTGTGGCCTGATCTTCGCCGGCGTCTATATCGGCCTGAACATCATCGCCGACGTCGTTTCCATCCTGGCCAACCCGCGACTGAGGCACCCGAAATGAGCCGTATTCCCCTTTCCGCCCTCATCGGCCTGTTCGTCACCGGATTGTTCTTCTTCGTGGCAATCTTTGCGCAATGGATCGCACCCTATGGCATGGCCGAGATTGTCGGGGATGTCTGGGACCCGCCATCGTCGCAATATCTGCTCGGCACCGACACGCTGGGTCGTGACCTGCTGTCGCGGATGATCTACGGCGCTCAGGTCACCATCTTCGTCGCCACGATGGCAACGGCGGTCAGCTTCATCACCGGCTCGATCCTCGGCTTCACCGCCGCAGTCCTTGGTGGCTGGATCGATCAGGTCATGTCACGCCTCGTCGATCTTTTCATGTCGATCCCCTCGCTGATCCTCGCGCTGGTAATCCTGTCGGTGTTGCCCGTCACCATCCCGACACTCGTCATCGTCATGGGCCTACTGGACTCGACCCGCGTCTATCGCCTCGCTCGGGCGGTCGCCGTCGACATCACCGTGATGGACTATGTCGAAGCCACCCGCCTGCGTGGCGAGGGCACGCGGTGGATTATCTTCCGCGAGATCCTGCCCAACGCCCTGTCACCGCTCGTTGCCGAGCTTGGCCTGCGCTTCATCTTCGCGGTGCTCTTCATCTCGACGCTTTCGTTCCTCGGCCTCGGCGTTCAGCCGCCGCTGGCGGACTGGGGTGGCATCGTGAAGGAGAACAAGGAAGGCCTCGTCTACGGCATTTCGGCCGCACTGATCCCGGCCGTTGCCATCGCCGTCCTTGCCATTTCGGTGAACCTTGTTGCCGACTGGGTCCTGAACCGGACCACCAGCCTGAAGGGAGGCCGCGGTGCTTGATCAATCTTCCAAGCCACTTCTCGACATCCGCAACCTCAAGATCGGAGCCACCTCCTATCCACCGGGCGAAAAGCCCAAGGATGTGCAACTCGTCCACGGCGTGTCCTTCACCTTGCAAAAGGGCAGGGTGCTTGGCCTGATCGGTGAATCCGGTGCCGGCAAGTCTACCATCGGCCTGTCGTCGATGGCCTATGGCCGGGGCGGCGTCCGCATCACCGGTGGCGAGGTCTTCGTCAACGGCCGTGACATCCTCAAGGGAGGCCCCTCCGGCCTGCGCGCCCTGCGTGGCAAGGAAGTCACCTACGTCTCGCAATCGGCGGCGGCTTCCTTCAACCCGGCAAAGCGGCTGATGGAGCAGGTGATCGAAGCGACGCTCCTGCACGGCGTCATGGGCAAGGCCGAAGCCGAGGCCCGCGCGGTGGACCTCTTCCGCCAGCTTGGCCTGCCTTCCCCGGAGACATTCGGCGAACGCTTCCCGCATCAGGTCTCGGGCGGCCAGCTACAACGCGCCATGACGGCAATGGCACTATGCCCCAAGCCTGATCTAGTGGTGTTTGACGAACCCACCACAGCGCTCGATGTGACCACCCAGATCGACGTTCTTGCTGCGATCAAGAAGGCGATCCGCGAAACCGGCGTCGGCGCCTTGTATATCACACACGACCTTGCGGTCGTTGCGCAAGTCGCCGATGAAATCATGGTGCTGCGCCACGGTCGCACCATCGAACATGGCGACACTGGCCAGATCATCAACGAACCGCGCGAGGAGTATACCCGTGCGCTGGTCTCGGTCCGCTCGCACGAGCATCCCGAAAAACCCACTGGCGGCACTCCGGTTCTGAAGGTTGAAAACGTCACGGCGCGCTACAAATCGGTACCTATCGACGTTCTGAAAAACATCTCGGTCACGCTGGAGGCTGGTCACACGTTGGCCGTGGTCGGCGAAAGCGGTTCGGGCAAATCGACGCTCGCTCGCGCCATCACCGGCCTTTTGCCTCCGTCACGCGGCAAGATGATCTTCAACGGGCGCGAACTCTCGAACGCGCTGCCGGGTCGCACCAAGGATGACTTGCGCGAGCTTCAGATGATCTACCAGATGGCAGACGTGGCGATGAACCCGCGCCAGACCGTCGCGACCATCATCGGCCGCCCGCTCGAATTCTACTTCGGCCTGCGCGGTGCCGAGCGCGACAAGCGGGTTCAGGAACTGCTGGACCAGATCGAGATGGGTAAAGGCTTTGCCGATCGCTATCCGGCGGAACTTTCCGGCGGCCAGAAACAGCGCGTCTGCATTGCGCGGTCTCTGGCGGCAAAACCGAAAATGATCATCTGCGACGAGGTGACATCGGCGCTCGACCCGCTGGTGGCGGAAGGCATCCTGAAGCTCCTTCTCGATCTTCAGGCGCAGGAAAACGTGGCCTACCTGTTCATCACCCACGATCTGGCGACGGTGCGCTCCATCGCCGACAGCATCGCAGTGATGTACAAGGGGCAGGTTGTTCGCTACGGGCCAAAATCAGATGTGCTGGCACCGCCCTTCGATGACTACACCGACCTGTTGCTGTCATCCGTGCCCGAAATGCGTCTGGGATGGCTGGAAGAAGTGATTTCGCACCGCAAAATGTCCAGCGCCGGGAACTGACGAGCCACCGGCAAATTCTTCGCGAAGAATTTGCCGCCCCGAGGAATTTTCGCGAAAATTCCTCCTAGCAGATCAGGCGGACGTCGCCGCGTGTGCAGACAATCACAAACTGCCCGGCGCACTCGAACATGTGGAAGCCGCGGCGGCGGACCTCCAGCTCGAGTTGGCCTCGGCCGATACGCCGCTCGACCTCGGTCGCCCTGCGACGGACGACGCCACCTGCCTGGGCGGCTTGTGATGAGAATATCTGTGCGAGCCACAGCTCGCGGTTGCCGGAGAATGGTGTGTTCGACATGCTGGCAGGATCGCAAGACAAGATTAAAGGGGCGTGAACAGCGGTGAATCATAAGCTACTTCTGATCATCATTGATGGTGTACCGTATCGGAACTGGCGCAGGCTTTTTGGCAACCTCGAAGGCTGGGTAAAGTCCGGCGAAGCGCGCGTCTGGCGGCACCGGTCGGTGCTGCCCTCGACTTCGGCCTCCTGCTACGCCTCCATCCACACCGGGGTGCCGCCGCAGGTCCACGGCTCCTGGGGAAATGAGCGGGTGTTCCGGGTCGCGCAGCCCGACGTGTTTTCCGAAATCTCGAAAGCCGGTGGCAAGACCGGAGCCGTCGCCCATTCCTTCTGGTCGGAATTCTTCAACCGTTCGCCCTTCGATGCGGTTCGCGATCTGGAGTATGACGAACCCGGCGGTCCGATCACCCACGGGCGCTTCCACTCGATGACCGGCTACAACCTCATCAACCAGATGACACCGTCAGATTTTGACCTGTTCGCCACGCTCACGATGCTGACCGAACGCTTCGGGATCGACTATGGCATGCTGCATACCTGCACGCTCGACTCGATGGGGCATCGTTACTACCACGACTGCGAAGAGATGGATAACGCCTGCTATCACCTCGATGCCACGCTTGCCCCCTACATCGACCGCTGGCGCAAGTCCGGCTACGAGGTTCTGGTGACCGCTGACCATGGTCAGGACGATCGCGGCCATCACGGCGGCACCGGCGAATTGCAGCAAGACGCCGCGCTTTACTGGTTCGGCAGCGGCGAGGGGCCGCCGCCGGATACGATCATCAACCAGTTGCAACTGGCCCCCACGATCCTGTCACGGCTGGGCGTACCGATCCCACCTTCGATGAAGTTGGCACCTTTCCTCAAATAGCGGATGCGCTGTCAGGCGGCGTAGTCGGACCCTTCGCTGTCCAGTATCGCGCGCAATTCGCTCAGATGAGCGTCGGCGAAACTGGTATAGCTCTCCCAGTCACGGGCGGTCTGTTCGGCGATCTCATCCGCCAGAACCCGGAGCGGTCGCCCGGTTTGCAGCGCGAGAATATAGGTCTCGGCAGCGCGCTCGAAATAGTAGAGCCGATTGAACGCCTCGGCCACCGTGCGACCAACCGTCAGGACGCCGTGGTTACCCATGATCATCGCGATGGTCTTCGGGTTAGCCAGCAATCCGGCGCAACGCTCGCCTTCGTTTTCAAAGGCGAACCCGCCATACTCCTCATCGATGGCAACGCGGTTGAAGAACATCGCCGTATTCTGGTCGATAGCCGGCAACCGCGAGTCTGCGAGGCTCGCCAGCACCGTTGCATGGACCGAATGCACATGCATGACACAGCGCGCATGGGGACAGGCACGGTGGATCGAACCATGCAGCCCCCACGCCGTCGCATCCGGCGCATCGGGGCGGTTCATGGTTTCAGGGTCGTTGGCATCCAGTTCGAGAATATCCGAGGACCGGATACGCGCAAAGTGCCGGGCGTTGGGGTTGATCAGGAACTTCGACCCGTCGTCATTGACCGCCAGCGAAAAATGGTTGGCAACGCTTTCATGCATGTTGAAGCGCACAGTCCACCGAAAGGCCGCCGCCAGATCGGCGCGGGCGTCGATATGGGTCATATTGCGCAAGATCGGCTGGTTCATGGTCAGACCTCCTCGGGCCATTCTCCGCGGGCAAGCGCGGCTATTCCTGATGTGATGCGGGCAAAACTGGCACCCGCCCGGCTGACAGTCTTGCGGCCCCGCAAGTATCCGTGCACCAGCCCCTGTTCCACCCGGTTGCGGGCTTTGCCACCCGCCGCGACGATCTCGGCGGCATAATGCGCGCCATCATCGCACAACGGGTCGCACTCGGCGACAAAGATCAGCGTGGGCGGCAGTCCGGAAAAGTCGATACCCTGCAACGCCGCCGCCGTTGCGTCGCCAAGCGGCTCCATATCGTCGGGATAGCGGACCGTGGCGTAGTAAAGCACATCGTCACGCGTCAGCATCGGCGCATCGGCATGGGTCAGATAGCTGCCCTTGTCGCGGTCGCCACCCAACCCCGGATAGATCAGCACCTGACCCAGAAGCGCGATCTTGCTGCCCCTGAGCGCGTGCGCCACCGAAGCCGTCAGCGCTCCGCCAGCACTGTCGCCCGCCAGAACGATCGGCCCGCCATACCGCGCCGCCACCGCCTTCGTCGCTGCCAGCGCATCGTCGAAATGCGCCGGATGCCGATGCTCCGGGGCAAGCCGATAGTCCACGGCCACCACCCGAACACCCGCGTCCTTGCAGATTTCCGCACACACATCGTCATGGCTGTGCAATCCGCCCACAACGAAGCCGCCGCCATGTTCATAGACCACCGTGGCCGCCGCCTCCGGGCCTTCGTACACACGGCACGTCACGTCACCGAAGGGCTCGTCCCGGGCCGTCACGCCCTCGGGATAGCCACGATGGAAGGCCCGGCACATCGCATCATAGATCCCGCGCTGTTTTTCGACGCTGAAGCTCGCCGTCTCGGGCGGATACCAGCTTTCCGTCTCGCGGATGAAAGCCCAGGTCTCGTCATCGATCAGCTTTGAATAATCCGCCGCACCCATCCACGTCGTCCCGCACCCGTCCTGTTACCCCAGTCTCGCCGCCAGCATCGCCGGTCGCGCGTCCTTTTGCGACACGGAAGGCCGCTTCAGGACGCCGTGGGATGCAGCATCGGAGCGTAACCCGCAGCCAGAACCCGCACCATCGGCGCGGGCGTCAGCACCGATACCGGTCCGACAGGCAAGGGCAGGGGGGCACGGTAGCCGTCAGGCGCGTAGGGGTGAAGCGCACCCTTGTGCCACAAGCAGGGACCTCCCCCTGGCCCTTCGACAAAAGCGCCATCCGGCAGGTTCGTCAGCTCTGCCTCATGCCGCCGCTGTGCCTTGCGGTCGGGCGTCAGCCGCGCATCATGCAGCAGGCGGTCCATGTCTGACGCGCGTTTCGCCTCGGGCAGGCCCGCCGCAGCCCAGGCCGCGCGAAACCTGTTGTAGTCGGCACGGCGACATTCAGCGCAGGGCCGGTGACCGGCAGCGAAAGCCACCGCCTCATCCAGAAAGAACAACTCCGTCCACGTGCCCGGCGTCATCGGCACCCGCTTCCTGCCCTTGAACTCCAGCGCGCAGGCAATCCACAGTGCCGATGTCCAGCGCCGGTTGCCAAGCTGGCGCGCGCTATCATGCAAGATCCCACGGTTGCCCGTCAGCAGCCCGCGCCCCGGATGCGCAACGATACTGCCATCGGGAAGGACTCGGTTCTGGAGCGGCATCGGCGCGGCCCTTCGCTGTCGGATTTCAAGATCGCCTCACGCTCATGTGCGCGGAACCCGGCCCGATCGGCAAGCATCTGGCGACATCTGGCCGACCTGTTCGGCCATTTTCAGCCCGCTCCAAGCGTTCCGCCGCCCGCCCATTCACGAGCCTGTGCGCCCCCCTTGGACGGCCTGCAGAAAGGTCTAGGTCTTCGACAGCCAAGCGCGAACGGCCCGTTTGCAGGGGAGAGAGTCCTCAACGCAAGGAACGAGGTCGAAGCAACGGCAACGAGAGATCGAAGGAGACAGACATGCAGAAATCTAATTTTATCAGGGGCATCGCACCGCTCGCAGCCCTTCTTGCTGCTGGTGCCGCTGTTCCGGCACTGGCCGGTGGCATGGGCGCACCCGTTGTTGAACCGCCGGTGATGACCCCGGCTCCGGTCGTTCAAAGCATGGACGGCAACTGGACCGGCGGCTGGGTCGGCGGCAAGCTCGGCTATGCCGATGGCGATGCCGGTGCCAATGGCGGCAACAGCGGCACCTACGGTATTGCTGGCGGCTATGATTGGGACTTCGGCAAATGGGTGGCCGGTGCGGCCCTTGACTGGGACAAGACCGATGTCGACCTCGGCGGCACCGACAATCTCAAGGACATCACGCGCCTGAAGTTCCGCGTCGGCGCTGACCTTGGCCGCACGCTCGTCTATGCAACCGCCGGTCCGGCACGCGCCAATGCCAACATTGCGGGCGTCAGCGGTCACGACAACGGCTGGTTTGGCGGCATCGGTGCCGACTATGCGTTGAACGACAAATGGACGGTCGGCGGTGAGGTTCTCTCGAACCAGTTCGACAACTTCCAGAACACCGGCGTCGACCTGAAGGCCACCACCGCGGCGGTGAACGTCGGTTTCCGCTTCTGATACGACCACCCACGGAAGGCGGGCGGGGCTTTGGCTCCGCCCGCTTCGTCTTAATCTACCAGCGTCCCGACGCGCCGCCGCCCGACGAACTGCCGCCGCCAAAGTCGCTGCCGCTGCTGCTCGACTGCACCGAGGGCATCATGCGCCGCCACGGCGTTTGGTCGCGGTAGCCACAGTGGCCACAGGTGGTGACAACCAGACCTATCCGTCGCCCAGAGCCAGAGACCGATGTGCCGGGGACCGTTTCCGGGGGCAGGGGATCACCTCCCGATTGCAGGATATGTTCGCGGTGCAGCCCGCGCTGTCCGCATTGCGGACACCTGCGAAAGCGATAGGACCAATCGCCCAGCGCTCTGCCAGCAACATTTGCGGTCACAATCCCCGCTGCGACCAACCCGAACAACCACGGGAAAATCTGATCGAACCAGTTCTTTTTGGGAACGGGTATTTCCGGCGGTGGCAGTCCGGCGGCGCGCGGACGGGCAATGCGCTCGATGGTCGCCTTCACGCCGGTCTCAATGCCGACGCTGTAATTGTCGGCGCGGAACGACGGCAGGAAGGATCGGTTGATCACGTCTTGCGCAATCACATCGTACCCCTGATTGAAACCGCTCCCCAGTTCGATGCGCATTTCACGATCCTGCCGGGCGACCAGCACCAGGATACCGTCATTATAGGCCGAGCGCCCGATGCCCCAGGTGTTGAAAAGGGCGGTCGCGTACGATTCTATCGAACCGCTGGCGTTAAAGTCATGCCGCGAATTGATGGTCAGCACCGTCATCTCGACACCGGTCTCCGACTTCAGCTTTTCCAGCTCCGACCGTATCCGTTCAAGCGCATCCGGGGCAATCAGCCCTGCCATGTCGTTGACGAACAGATCGGGGTGCGGCGGGTAATCCTCGGCCCGGAGCAGCGACGGAAAGAGAAGCGCCACAAAGACCAATACCCTGACGACAAACCCCATCAAAGACGCTCCATCAATTCTTGCACGACTGTAGGGATCATCATCACATCTTCCCTTGTGCAGTCAAACTGCCCGACCTGAACGCGGATGACAAATCGGCCGTCATGTCGGGTCTGCGTCAGATAGATGCGGCCATCGTCATTGATAAGGGTCAGCAGTCGCTCCGTCGCGGCATCACCTGCGGCAAGCGCAAAGCTGAACAACGACAGGGACGCGGGCGTGGTGATCTCGATGCCAGAGATGTCGGCCAAAGCTGACTGGGCCTCCGCAGCCCAGCGGACATGATTGCGGATGCGCTCGCGAAGTCCCTCAAGACCATAGGCGCGCAACACGAACCACAGTTTCAGAGCGCGGAACCGGCGGCCAAGCGGCAAGGTCCATTCGTTGAAGTTGACGATTTCGTCCTGGCCTTGGGTTCTGAGATACTCCGGCCGCAGGCCCAGTGTTCTGATCTGCGGGTCAGCATCCTTGAGGAACTGGACGGCGCAGTCGAACTGCACCCCCAGCCATTTGTGCGGATTGAAGACGATACTGTCTGCGGCTTCCGCGCCCGCCCATAGCTGGCGAAACTCCGGACAGATCATCGCACTTCCGGCCCAGGCTGCGTCAACATGGGTATAAAGCCCGTGCCTTTGTGCCACCGCCAGCGTCTCGGCAATGCGGTCGAACGCGCCGATCGAGGTGCCACCAGCGCACAGGACGACACCGATCGGCAGATAGCCAGCCGCCTTGTCCTCCGAAATCAGCCTGTCAAGCGCCGCCGGGTCCATCGCGTGATCCGCCAGCGTCGGCACCTTCACCAGATTTGCCTGACCGACCCCGGCGACCCGCGCCGCCTTGTCGATGGAGGAATGGGTCTGGGCGCTGGCATAAAGCCGCAGCCGGGGCGCGCCCGACAGACCATCGCTCAACCCGGCCCAGTCAAGCGCCCGCTCGCGCATCGTCAGCACGGCGGCCAGCGTGGCGGTCGTGGCGCTGTCATGGATCGTGCCGGTCGTGGCCTTGGGAAGCCCCATCGCTTCCGCCAGCCACCGCATCATCACCTGCTCGATCTCGGTCGCCGCTGGCGCGGTCTGCCACAGCATCGCCTGCGCGGCCATGGCATTCGCCAGTTGCTCCGCCAGCATCGACGCGGGCGATGCATTCGCCGGAAAGTACGCGAAGAACCGCGGGTGCTGCCAATGTGTCATCGCGCCGGGGACGATCCGCTCGAAGTCGGCAAAGATCGCCTCCATCGGCTCGGGCACCTCGGGCGGATGCTCTGGCAACAGGGCGGCCGTTGCCCCCGGCGAAGTCGCGGGCCGGACCGGTTTGTCCCGCAATCCGGCATGATAGTCGTGTGCCCAGTCAGCGGCCCTTTTGGACCAGGTGCGGAGGTCGTCGTGATCCATGTCTTGTCCTGTTGTACGGTTTGCTACCTGTTGGCGAATGAATTTTTTCCCGTTCCCGTTTACCGCGCCGGACCCGGTCGTGCATCCAATTTGTTACCATGTTAAATAATTTGTCAAACTGTTGCGAAAGGCGCGCAACGTGCCAAAAACATGCCGACTTCACCCGCCTTTCCGACAAGCCTCGCGTTTTTCCCCGCGATTTTGGTCCTTCCCTAGTGTAAGCGACCCGAACTTCATACGGTTTGTACAGGTCGTCGGGTTCGATTCGCACTTTCTGCGACAGAGCAGGCGCGCAGGAGTTTCGTAATGGCACTATCACGCCGAATGGTCATTCTGTCCGCCGCCGCAACCCTGTCCGGGTGTGTTGGTGTCGGAACCTTCCGCACTTTTTATGCAGCCCCGATTTCCGCCAACCTGTCGCGGAACTGGCATGTCGCCAAGGTCTCCGTGACAGTGCCCCGCACGCTCTCGGTCTCCGAGGAACATACATACGAGCCCAAATCCGACATCGTCTGGCGCGAGGACCCCAAGGGTGATCGCTACGCCCAGGTCCAGACCATCATGGAAAACGCCATCTCCAGAGGCGCAAGCGGTCTGCACGGTCCGCGCGCGGTGACCATCGCCGTCAACATGTCGCGCTTCCACGCCATGACCTTCGAGGCGGAATCGATCAGCATGGATGTCGGTGTCCACAACATCGACTTCACCGCACAGGTCTTCGACGCCCGCACTGGCGAGGCTTTGACCCCGCCCGAGTTCATCGACGCCGCCTTCCCGGCGATGAGCGGTGCGGCGATGGCGCAGGCCCGTGCCGCCGGCCAAAGTCAGAAATCGCAGATCACCGCCCATGTCGCCGCGACCATCGCAGGCTGGCTCGGCACCGGACCCGACCCGCGCATGACCTTTGTGCGCGCCGGGAACTGACGGCTAGTCAAAGGCGGGCAGGGCGGCCTGCTGCTTTTTCGGAAGCGCACCCCTGACCAGACGATAGGATTGACGCAGGCGGTGCGAAAGCTCCGCCTCGTCCGTCTCAAAGGGCAGGTTCACCCACGAGCGGTGGAAGTACGGCGCCCGAACCGCTACACCCGCATCGATCAGCATTTCGGCCGTCTCGACCCCGTCGGTCTTGACCGACACACCGGGCATGATCGCGCCGATACAGGCGAACATCTTGCCGCCCACCTTCCAAGCATCATGGCCGCCACCCCACGGGTCCGACACCTCGGCCCCCGGCAGGGCCCCACAAATCTGGTTGATCAACGCGCGGCTCATGGCCCAAGTCTGCGCCACAAGCCCAGCCCCTTCAAGCGTCATTGAACTGACCACAGCATGGCTTTGCCGACATAACCCTTGCCCGGAGGGCGGCCCGCATGTTAGCCCTTCGGCCATGAAAATGAACGGCACCATCTGCATTTGCTGCATTACCGGCTGACATCGTCAGGCGGGCCGTTCCTCTGTTTCCAAGTCCATGCGAACAAGGTAAGCCCGCCCAAGGCAGGAATGTATCCGTTTGCAGAGCTTTTGACGGGGAACTAAATGGTCGAGATCCGGCTCCACAATACCAAGACGCGGAAGAAGGAACCTTTCGCGCCGATCGACCCGCAAAACGTCCGCATGTATGTCTGCGGCCCCACCGTCTATGACCGCGCCCATATCGGTAACGCCCGCCCCGTGATCGTGTTCGACGTGCTGTTCCGGCTTCTGCGCCATGTCTATGGCGAAGATCATGTCACCTATGTCCGCAATTTCACCGACGTCGATGACAAGATCAACGCCGAGGCCCAGCGCCGCAAAGGGCTTGGCGACCTGCGTACGCTGGAAGAACTCATCCGTGAGCGTACCGAGGAAACCATCGGCTGGTATCACGCAGACATGGACGCGCTTGGCGCGCTGAGGCCCTCGATCGAGCCACGCGCGACTGACTTCATTGGTCAGATGATCGGCATGATCGAAGGGCTGATCGCCTCGGGTAATGCCTACGAGAAAGAGGGTCATGTCCTTTTCCGCGTCCGCTCATATGAGGGCTACGGCAGGCTCTCGGGCCGTTCCATCGACGACATGATCGCAGGCGCTCGGGTCGAGGTCGCGCCCTTCAAGGAAGACCCGATGGATTTCGTCCTGTGGAAACCCTCGGACGCCGATCTGCCAGGATGGGACAGCCCATGGGGCAGG
>Ga0209023_10002591_pt1 | contig 22377 bp, 21 predicted proteins | sample LakOneMetagenome_FD_187468 | JGI IMG/M metagenome (GOLD analysis project Ga0209023, IMG submission 187468) | Freshwater and sediment microbial communities from Lake Erie, Canada (SPAdes) (version 2) | ecosystem: Environmental > Aquatic > Freshwater > Lentic | place: Lake Erie, Canada...
TCGCGGGTGGGGCACCAGGTGAGCCACAGCTGGTCCCACTGGTTCGCTTCCTGATCCCCGATGAGGGTGCGGTTCACGTTCGCGGCGAAGATCTGTTTGGCGCCGACGTCGGCGAGGATCTGCAGCACCGGCGCGCCGTAGCCGCCGGTGTAGATGGCCTGGCCTTCGGCGTCGTCGAAGTGGAGGAGGTTGAGCAGGATGACGGGTTGTCCGTCGTCGTTGTCGAGCGCGGCCCGGAAGGCGGCGGCCTGGTCCTCGTCGGGAGTGATGTCGGTGCCGAGGGACATGGTGGGCCTGCCGGCTCGTGACCGGTACGTCGCGAGTCGCGAGGGAGAACCGCACCGAAGGTTGCGGCGTTTGGCGGCGGGTGGGGCCACCGTCCTCGCACGGCCACGCGCTGGGCCAGTACCCGTCGAGCTCGGTGCTCACGCGCCGGCCTCCGCCACTGCCGTGCCATCATCGCTGCTCGCCGCCGAGACAACGGTTCAGCTGGCGTTGCGTCCGTAGATGCAGAACGCGGGGTAGGACGACGTGGCTCGGGTGCCGGTGATGCGGTAGCGGCGCGTTCCGACGGTCATCGGCGTGTCGGTGTCTCGATCGTCTCTGGTCATGCGGGGGCCTCGACGGCGAGGTGACGAACGGGGAGCTCGGCGAGTGTGTCGTGCAGGTCGGCGGCGAGGTCGCGGCGCGTCGCGGCGTGGGCGGTCTCGTTCCAGAGGTTGTGCCACTGGTGGGGATCGTCGGCGAGGTTGTACAGCTCGCCTTCGGTGCCGTCGTACTGGACGCCGGACCGGTTGACGACGTTGTCTCCGAGGACCCTTTCGAGGCCGTTGGGTTGGCCGCCGGTGGATGGTTCGTACACGGTGCAGACCCAGCCGTCGCGGTAGATCGAGCGCAGGTGCATGCCGTAGCCGGGGAACTGGCTGTCCCATTCACACACAGCTGATTCGCGTCCGCCGGCGCGGTCGCCCGCAGGGAGCGGACCGCCTTGGATCCAGTCCGGCTGTGCGAGTCCGGCGATCGAGCAGATCGTGGCGGCGAGGTCGATCTGCTGGACGGGGTCGCTCACGGTGGCTCCGGTTGCGAGGCCAGCGTTGGGCGCGGGGCGCCAGATGAACGGGAGGCGCATGAGCGAGTCGACGTGAAAGGGGCCTTTGTAGATGAGCCCAAAGTCGCCTTGGAGCTCACCGTGATCCGTGGTGAAGAAGATGTCGGTGCCGTCGAGCCAGCCCCGTTCGTCGAGGTAGCGCACGATTCGTCCGCAGGCCTCGTCGATGAGTTCGTTCATGACATGGGTCTTGGCGTTGATCTCGCGGATCATGTCGTCGGTGAGCTGGCCGGGGGTGAACGCCATCGGGCCGCCCTCGATGTTGGCCCACTTGCCGTCGTAGTAGTCGAGCCAGTGCTGGGGCTTCTCGGCGAGGACCTTGCGGATGGCGTCGGGCGAGCCGGGATGACCGGGGGGCAGGTCGAGGTCTTGCCATGGCACCCGTCCCAGTTCCGAGGCGGGTGGGTCCCAGGGGTGGTGTGGGTCGGGGAAGCTCATCCACACGAACCAGTCGTCGTCGTCGGTGTACTCGTCGAGCTGGGCGACGGTCAGGTCGGCGACCCAGTCGGTGTGGTACCACTCGCGGGGGATCGGGTTGTTCTTCGTCTCGGGGGCGCCGGTGTCGCCGCCGGGTTGCGCGCCGAGCAGCGCGGCGAAGCTGTGGAGGTGTTCGGGGTGGTTCTCCTTCATCCAGTGGCCGTAGTGCTGGATGGGGTGGTCGCCGAACGCGGCGGCGTGCATGGCTTGGATCGATCGTTCGAACCCGCGCCAATACCCGGTATCACCCTCCGCGGCACGGCGGTTCTCGGCCCACTTCCCGGTCGGGTCGAAGCCCGGTTCGAAGTGGGCCTTGCCCAACAGCGCGGTGCGGTACCCGCCGGCGCCGTGGAGGTACTCGGCGATCGAGGGTGCGTCTTCGGGCAGCGGCACGCCGTTGGCGACGACGCCGTGCGTTCGCACGTACTGCCCGGTGAGGATCGACGACCGCGCCGGCATGCACACCGCGTTCTGGTTGTAGGCACGCGTGTAGTTGATGCCCTCCGCCGCGAGGCGGTCGGCCACCGGGGTGCGGGCGACGGTGCCGCCGTTGCAGCCGAGCGAATCGAAGCGCTGCTGGTCGGTGGTGATGAGCAGGATGTTGCGTCCCATGCGAGGTGCTCCTAGGTCAGGGGGTCGGTTCGTTCCAGCCGGGAGCCGATGTCGGTAGCTCGCCGCGTACGGCACGCAACACGAACGCCGACGCTGCGGATCGCGACAGCGGGCCGAACCCGAGCGGGAAGCCGGAGAAGCCGTGGATCGATTCGTCGTACACCGCGAGCTCGGCGTGGTTGCCGGCGGCGCGCCAGCGGGCGGCCATGAACAGGTTGTCGTCGAGGAGCGGATCGGCGGCGCCGACGGTGAACCGGGCCGGTGGGAGGTCGTTCAGTGACGCGTACAACGGTGAGCAGTCCGGCGCTCGCCGGGCTTCGGCGTCGCGGCCCGGTAAGAAGTGATCACCGAAGGCCTCCATCGTGGCCAGCGGGATGACCGCGGCGTTCGCCGATGCCCGCGCGCTCGGTGTCAGGCCCAGGTCGTAGGCGCCGAACATGAGGTTGGCGCCGGCGATCGTGCGCAACGCGTCGGCGCCGTCGCGGTCGCGGATGCGGATCAGGGCCAGAGCCGCGAGATGCGCACCCGCCGACCATCCGCCGAGGGCCAAGCGTTCCAGCCCGAATCGTGCGGGGGCCTCGTCGAGGAACCAGGCGACGGCGGCTTCGACGTCGTCGGGTCCGGCGGGGAAAGGGTGTTCGGGGGCGAGTCGATAGTCGACCGAGACGGTGATGACGTTGGCGTCGCGGGCGAGTTCGACGAGCAGGAAGTCCTGTTGTTTGGCGGCGCCGATGCACCAGCCGCCGCCGTGGATGTCGAGGTACACCCCTTCGGGGTTCTTGGGCCGGATGACGCGGGCTGCCATCGCTCCGACGGGGCCCGGGATGTCGATCATCTCGACGTCGACGGTCATCGCCGCGAACATGGCTTCCTGCCCGGCGCGCATCTGGATGACGCCCTCGGGGGTGGTGAGGTCGGGCATCATCTCCGCCATCGAGGCCGCCAACGCGGCCATCTGCCGGGCTTCCTCGACGAGGCGTTGGTAGTCGGCGGGGTCGAGATCGGTGTCGCCCGGGCTCGTGGTCATGGCGCGAGGGTCAGTTCGGTGAGGGTGCCTTGGTGGCCGAGCTCGAAGAAGCGGCCGTCGAAGACCGGGGTGACGAGGATCCCGTGGGACATGCGGGGAAGATCCGCGCTGCGGGCGATCTCGGTCCCCGTGGCGGCGTCGCGCCACACGACCTGTTCGGTGGGCGCGGTCATGACCCCTTCGGGGCCGTCGAGGCCGGTGATGTCGGTACCGATGATGACGCGTTGGTCGTCCGTGCCGACCAGGGTCGTGAAGCTGAGTGAGCGTTGCTGCACCCGCCACGCGAACGACAGCGACCCGTCGTCGGCGACGTCATAGGCGGCGAGCATGCCCGCTGCGGTGTCGTGGGTGTAGACGCGTTGGTTCTCGGGGTCGGCCGACAGCATCGACGGCAGGAACGAGATGGCCATGCCGACATCCGCGAAGGGTTGGATCTCGTGGCGGTGCTTCGGGTCGGTCTGGTCGATGCAGTGCACCGACATCGGGTCGGGCGAGGGAACGGCGTTGGTCTGCAGCACCGTGTAGCGCCCGAGGATGGCGTTGGCCGGCGCGGGCGTCTGACCGTTGCGCCGCACTTCGACCGGTTCCCAGTGGGGGTCGAGCTCGAGGGTCGTGCCGTCCCAGCGCCAGCGGTGCAACATGTTGAACCCGACGAGGTAGATGACGTCGTGATCGCCGAGGAGGGTCGACGTGATCCGTCCGCCGATGTGTTCGGGGGCCTGCACGCTGGTCACGATCGACCAGGTGCCCGGGTCGATGATGGTCACCGTCGAGCCGGGCGCGGCGAAGGGGTTGCCGGCCATGAACGCGGCGAAGCCGTCGACGTCGGTGCCGTGGCGGTGCACCGTCTTCGCCGCGATCATCCCATCGGAGAGCATGGTGTACCCGTTGTACGCGGCGTCGCGCACCGGTCCCGCCACCGGAAGCACGGTCTCCGCGAGGATCTCGCCTGTCGCCGGGGAGAGGCGGAAGATCCGGTCGGCGGCAATCGCGATCAGGTCGCCGTCGGGGAGCACCCCCAGCACGCCCATGTAGTTCCACCGGTCGAGGGCCTTGGTGTCGACCAGCCGCGTACACCACCGCTGTTCCAACGTGTCGGCGTCGATGCGGGCCACCTGGGCGCCGTCGCAGCCGTCGACCTCGGCGTACACCCCGAAGAGCACGAACAGTTCGCTAGGTTCGCGGGTCACCATGTTGTATGGACCCGGGTAGCGGTCGGGCGCGGTGCGCATCGTCACCGTCAGCGGCCCGCCCGGGAGCGCGGGGGTGGGGAAGCGGTGCGTGCGTTCGCTGTCGTGGTGCTCGAACGCGGTGACGGTCGGATACGGCACGACCTTCTCGTGAGACGTCATGGCTTCCTCATGGACGGGGGCACGGTGCCTTGTTGGGTGACCGGGAGCAGGTAGAACCACACCATCTCGGGCGCGCCCTGGTCCTGCATGGCGGTTTGGGCCCGCCGGATGGTGGCCGCCGCCTTGGTCTGTTCGCCGTACCAGGTCTCGGCCTGGCGGGCGAGGGGAACGTGTTCGGACAGCCCGACGGCGGCCTGCTGGTAGTACGCGCTGATGAGTCCCGCGGCGCGCATCGGGTTGGGCTCGATGCCCGCGGTCTGCCACGGGGTGCCGTGCGCGATGCGATCGAACCCGGCGAGCGCCGCGAACACCGCTTCGGGGTCTTCGACCGAGGTCATGCCCCCGGCTGCGCCCCGCTCGAACGCGGGGCGCAGCGCGCGGGCTTCGTCGACCGCGCGGGGCAACGCGGGGTCGAGACCGGGCGGGATCGTGCAGGTCAGGGCCTCGTCGACGTGGTCGGTGATCTTCTCGTCGAAGTCCTCGAGCACGGGTCCCGAAGGTCGCGCGAACAGCTCGAGCGCGGTGACCAGCACCCGGCGTTGGAACTCGGCGTCGTTCGGGCGGCCGAGCGGGCGGCCGATCGGGAACTCGCAGTACAGAGCCCGGGGAGGATGCATCCGCTCCGCGAAGGACCGGATCGAGTTGAGCACCACCGTGGCGATCCCGTTCGCTTCGAGGGCCCGAGCGATGGCGCAGGCGGTGCGCGGACAGAACGGACACACCGTCGTGATCACGGCCAGGTCGACGCCGTCGGCCCGCAACGCCGCCGCGACGGCCGGCCCCGAATCGAGGGTGATCGTCGTGAGCGAATCCATCTGGGCACCCATGAACGCCACATGCCTCGGCGCCACCGAGGCGATGAGTCCTTCCTCGGCGAGTTCGGCGAGACGGTCGACCGGATACACCACGTTGAGATCGGCGAGCACGCCCGTCCGATCGAAGTTCAGACTGTTGTGCCCGACGATCAGATCGCGCTCATCGGCCGCCAGCAGCCGGTAGGACTGATCGAACAGATCGAAGGGGTCCTCACCCCGTCGATACAGGCCGGCGGTCGTCACGATGGCGACCCTCGCGTCGGCGAGCGCGACCGGCGCGGTCCGCGGGTCATCGGGGTAGTCGGGCACGGGCATGTTGGCGACGAGGTCGCGTAGTTCGGTGTCGGCGCTCATCGTCATTCCTCTGTGGCGGTCGACGGGTCCGTGGGTGCGTCCGTCGGGCGTTCGAGGGGTTGGGGGTAGCCCTGGCCGTCCTGGATGAGCCCGGCGATCTCGTGCAGCGCGTCGTTGGTGAGCTCGGCGTCGTCCCAGGTCCACCACCACGGCCGCTGGATGATCTCGACGAGGATGCCGTGGCATTGGTCCGGGGGGATGAACCCCACCCGGTTGTCCATCATCTGCACCATGTTGGTGACGGTGAGGCCGTGCTCGGCGAACCAGTCGACCGAGTCCCAGAAGTCCTCGACCTCGAGACAGATCGACAGGAAGCCCTCACCGCGCTGCGCCAGGATCTCGCCCAGGACTCCACTCTTGGTGTTGGGTTGGGCCAGGTCCACAACCAGGCCACCCAAATCGATGTTGGCGCCACCGAACTCGGCCGTGTCGTCCCCGGTACGGCCGATCGTGGTGTTGCCCCGCCGCCGCAGCTCCTTGGCGCCAAAGATGTCGCGCCAGAACCCGACGCTCTCGTCGAGGTCGGCCACGACGAAGTTGATCTTGCCGAGCTTGGTGATGCGATGCGCCACCCGCCTCAGCCTTGGGACGCAGCCGGCATGGGGGCGCAGGCGATGACGACGGTGCGTTCCAGACCGTCCTCGCGGTGGGTGTGGGCCTCGTTGTAGGCCGGGGTCGACACCATGTCGATGAAGGCCTGCCGATTCGGGTACGACACCAGCGCGACCGCGTCCCAGTCGTCGCCTTGCGGATCGCCGATGAACACGTGACGCGCCTGCCCGAGCCATTTCACGGTGCCGCCCTGGTCCTCGATCATCTTCACCACCGCGTCGCCGTAGCGCGTGTAGGCGTCGGCGCCGGAGCCGTCGCCCGATTCGGCGGCGGGTTTGAACTTCAAGAGGTTCAGCATCACCACCTCGCCGTCGAGGTCGGAGTTGACGTAGTCCAGGAACTGATCAGGGTTGGGAGTGATGCTCATGATGATGCTCCGGTCGTGATGGGTTCTGGGTCGGCGTCGATGAACGCGGGCGTCGGCGGGTCCCTCGTCGAGGTAGTGCACCCGCAACTGGCCGCCCTGGAGGTCATCGATCTCGACGTTCTGGGGGCGATTCGAAGCCGGGCAGATCGACGAACCAGTCGGCTGGTTTTCGCAGGGTCCGCATCGAACCGACCTCTATTAGTGACATACGGTATGCTGAAAGATCTTGTACTATTGGCATACGATATGTCAATATATCGAGCATGAACTTCGGCATCTTCCTTGCGCCCTGGCACGTCCCCGGGCAGGACCCGACGCTGGCCCTCGAACGGGATCTCGAGCTGATCGAACGCCTCGACGAGCTCGGCTACCAGGAGGCGTGGATCGGCGAGCATCACTCCGCAGGGTGGGAGATCATTGCCTCACCGGAGATCTTCATCATGGCGGCGGCCGGACGCACCCGGAGCATCCGCCTCGGCACCGGTGTCCTGTCGCTCCCGTATCACCACCCGCTCATGGTCGCGGACCGCGTCGTGCAGCTCGATCACCTCACCCGGGGCCGGATCATCTTGGGTGTCGGGCCCGGGTCGCTGCCCTCGGACGCGTTCATGATGGGTATCGACCCGATGACCCAGCGCGAGCGGATGGAGGAATCCCTCGAAGCCATCATGGCCCTGCTCGACGGGTCCGAACCGGTGACCCGTTCGACGGACTGGTTCGAGTTGCGCGACGCCCGCCTGCAACTTCGGCCCTACACCAAGCCGTGCTTCGAGGTCGCCGTCGCCGCCATGGTGTCGCCGTCGGGGCCGCGCGCCGCCGGCCGTTTCGGTACCTCGCTCGTGTCGCTCGGCGCCACCACGACCGCCGGGTTCGACGTGCTCGGTAGCCACTGGCAGGTCGCTGAAGAGCGTGCCCTCGAGTTCGGCACGACCGTGGACCGCAGCAGATGGCGGCTCGTCGGCCCGATGCACATCGCCGAGACCGAGCAACAAGCCCGCCGCGAAGTCAAGCACGGACTCGCCGACTGGGTCCGCTACTACCGCGAGGTCGCCGCGCTGCCCCTCGCACCCGAAGGCGTCAACGATGACGAGCTCGTCGACCACCTCAACGCCGGGCACTTCGCGGTGATCGGCACGCCCGACATGGCTGTCGCGCAGATGGAACGGTTACGCGAGAAGAGCGGCGGGTTCGGCACCTACTTGTTCATGGCACATGACTGGGCCAACCGAGAAGCCACCCTGCGCTCCTACGAGCTGATGATGCGCGAGGTGTACCCGCGGGTGAGCGGAACGGCCGACTCCGTCGTCGCCGCCGAGCGCTTCGCCATCGACAACCGACCCGCGTTCGCGGGGGCGATGATGAACGCCATCGGCAAAGCCATCACCGACCACCACGCCGAAAAGCAGGCGCAGGGGGACCCGGCCACCGTCTAATCGCCAATATCCAACGGCATTCCACATGCACTTCTGAGAGGAGTCACGATGTCCGATCCAGTGGGACATCACCGCCCCCGATGGGGTCCGCAGCTTCCAGCTGACTGTCGCCGACGGAACCTGCGCCACCGCCGCGGGCCCCGGAGAATCGCCCCGCGTCACCTTCTGGCTCGCGCTCGCCGACTTCCTCCGCTTCACGGCCGGCCAGCTCGAAGGCATGGCCGCGTTCATGGCCGGCAAGCTCGAGATCAGCGGAGACACATGATGTTCGCGCAGGGCATGCAGGCCTGGTTCGTCGCCTGATCAGCTCGGGCTGCGGGCGGACACCTGGCCCCTGAGCGGGGGATGCGTTACGAGACTGCGCCGTCGGCGAGCGCACGCCGAACCGTGTCAGCGACGATGCGCCGGGTGCGACGTTCCGAGACCTGTTGAACGCTTCGCAGTCGCTCCCATGTCTCCCAGCTGGTGGCCAAGTCCAACGTCTCGATGGTGATGTTGCATCGGGGGGCAGGCAGGCCCGACAACTCCGCGTCGAACATCTCCACGATCTGCGCCCGGAAGAACTCGTTCGCCAAGAGCAGATCGGCCCGAATCGGTCGCGAGGTCGGCGCGAGGCGCACCGCCATACGGCGGATCGGCGAGATCGCCTCGAAGATTCGGGCCCGACTGTCGACCACGGCCTTGATCCGCTCGTCCAGGGAGCCCGTCGGTACCAGAGGAACCACGAGGGGAGCCACGCGTTCGATCTGGGTGGCGACCGCCGCGGAGTGCAGCGCCTCGACGTCGTCGAACAAGCGGAAGATCGACCGGATCGATATCTCGGCTCGTTCGGACACCTGCAGCGCCGTCGGCTGGGGCTCACCCTCCTCGAGAAGATCGAGAAATGTCTCCACGACCAACTGGCGGGTGCGGGTGGCCCGCATCAGGCGCCCATCGTCGGCCGGCAACGTGGTGGCGCGGGCTGGCTGTGCACTGCTCACGACACCACCGTAGAAAGCGGCATACGATATGTCAATAGTATCGAAGGCTCGCCGCCCGAGGAGCACACGATGACAGCGACCACGTCCGTTGATTCCGCGGCCGCCGCAAACCGTTGGTACCCCCAGCACGCGCGTGTCGGACTCGGGGGCCTCACCTCCTGATTTGAGAGGGCGCCACGTCAGGAACGCTCGAGACGAATGTCGACCTCGCGCTCGACGTAGGACCACTCCTCGGTCTCGCGCAGACGCCCGACGAGCTCGTCGAACGCATCGGCATCGGCGTTGGCGAACTCGAACCAGGTCAGAAAGTCGAACTCGGCGCCGATGTCACGTCCGTGGTGCAGCCGCCGGGCCACCGCCGGCAGATACTCCAAGCCAACCGCGATGTGATGAGACGTGGCTTCGAAGATCCCGCGGCGGTCGTCCTGTGTGAGCTCCCACCAATCTGGCGACTTCGTGATCGGAATCAGCGCGGCACGGTCCGCTTCCGCCCGCCCGAGGGGACGCTGTCGCTCGATGAGCGCGGCCCGCTCGGGTCGTTCGACATAACGCTCATTGCTCGTGACCCCATGCAGCACCCAACCTTGCGACCGTGGCTCGTGGCGGACACCCTCGATGATGGCCACTGCCTCGACCGATGCCAACCCGGCACCCGCCGTCGCGCTCATGTGGGTGACTCTCCACAGTCCAACGTCACTTCCTACGAAGTTCACAAACAGCGGGGCTGGCATCTCCGAAGGATACGGGTGAGAGCGAGCGGCCCGACGTGCTGTTCGATTGCGTGCGAGGAGAGCACGAATCGCCCCAGATTCATGCAGTTCCCATCGCTCGGGGCTCGACCGGCAGTCGCCGTGCGGCGAAGGTGCTGCGTGGGTTCGAGGAGTATCGGCATAGCGTATGCCGAAAGGTCTTGAGTATTGGCATACGATATGCCAATATGTTCCAATGGACTTTGGTGCCTGCCCCGGCCGCGTTTCGTTGCTGGCCGCGGCGAAGGGCGTGATCGGGAGGGTGACGAGCCATGTCCCAGGTGGGCGGTTCGTACCGGAGTGTTGCGCGCCGGATACACGAGGTGGTCGGAGGCGACCGTGGTCTCGAAGTCGTGCTCCAGCTCTTGTTGGGCGAGGCGGATCACACGTTGGCGGCTGTGCAGTCGATCCACGAACAGTGCGCACACGAAGCGCGCCAGGACCCGACGTGGGAACGAACGGCCGAAACGGTGCGAGCAGCCATCGACACCGGGCTGTTCCGCTGACAGCGGCCGAGGGGTGAGCCGGTGTTCATGCCAGGTCGCTCGCGCGTGGCGTCCGCCAGTCTCGTCGCGCGGTCCGTGTTCATGAAGGCCAAGGCATCCGAGACGGGGCGGCGCAGCGCTGTCGGATCGACTGCTCGCACGCGACTGCGGCGGGGAGTCCCCAATCGAGGGAGAAACGGCTTGTTGGACGAGTGCTCGAAACGGGTGTGGGTGCGGTCGATGGTGCTGCTCACGGCACTGGGTTGTCTGGCCATGGGATGCGGAACAAGCGAGTCGTCGAGTCCCGGGTCGGCAGCGCCCGGATCGATCGCCGCGGACCTCACGAAGGAGAAGGACGCGGGTGCGCCCCAGGACGGCGGGGCGCTGAGTGTGGGCCTGAGCGGTGAGACGAACAGCTGGAACCCGTACCAGGGGCAGTGGGCAAACTCGTCCTACATCGTCGCCAACGCCATCTTCGACCCGCTCGCCGCGGTCGATCCGCAGGGCAAGGTGCACGGGTACCTGGCCGAGTCGTTCAAAGTGAACGCCGACTTCACGCAATGGACGATCCGACTGCGGCCCGACATCTTGTTCCACAACGGCGAGAAGCTCGACGCCACGGCGGTCAAAGCCAACCTGGAGTTCGGCCGGAAGTCCGGGTTGACCGCCCAAGCGTTCGCGCCGATAACGGCGATCGATGCGTCAGATCCCCTCACCGTCGTCGTCAAGTTGAACAAGCCGTGGTCGACGCTCCCGCTCGCCCTGTCCGGTCAACCGGGGTATATGGCGGCCCCGGCGATGTTGGCCGATCCCAACGGGGGCAACAAGCCGATCGGAACCGGCCCCTTCGTGTTCCAGGAATGGATGCGCGACGCCAAGCTGCGGGTGCAGAAGAACCCGCAGTACTGGCGCAAGGGCCTACCGCACGTCGATTCGATCACGTTCTCGGTGCTGGCCGATGCCCAGAGCCGAACGCAGTCCTTGAGCTCGCAATCCTCGAACGTGATCGAGAACAGCACGCCCCAGCAGATGCTCGAACTGCAGCAACGAGCTGCGGCCGGGTCGCTGCAGATGATCACCAACGTCGGCCAAGACTCCGACGAGACGATCATCGCGTTGAACACCGCAACCGAGCCCTTCAACGACCCGCTCGCCCGGCAGGCGATCCAGCTGGGCCTGAACCAGGACGAGCTCTCAACCACCTCCTACGACGGCGCGTACCCCGCGGCCCGGGGACCTTTCGCACCGGGTTCACCCTTCTACCTGTCGCCGGCTGATGCCGGCTATCCGGCCTTCGACCTGGCCAAGGCCAAGGAATTGGTCGCGCAGTACGAGAAGAAGCACGGAAAGCCGCTCGCCTTCATCGCGCTGGTGCCGACCGACCCCGCTTACGCCTCGATCGCCCAGGCGCTGCAGTCCCAGGCCCAGGAAGCGGGCGTCACCGTGACGCTGCAGACCCTGGAGCAGGCGAAGCTGATCACGACCGTCCTTACGGGCGACTACCAGGCATCGGGCTTCGTGCTCTACAGCACCCCGACGCTGGACCGTGCCTATCCGTTCATCGCGACCAAGCCGACGCCGCTACCGGGGCTCTCGCTCAACTTCACCCGCAACGACAACCCCCGCATCACGGCGGCCATGGACGCCGCCCGGGCCACCGACGACCCGGCCGAGCAGACGAAGCAGTACGCGATCGTCCAGCGCGAGTTGGCCACCGACGCCGACCGGATCTTCCTCGTCCACGCCGTCGGAGGCATCGCCTACGCGAACACGGTTCACGGTGTCTCGGCCACGACCATGGTGGAAGGCGCAGGTGCCGCCCAGGCCGGCAATGGGATCGTGACACCGTTCCTGACCTCCGCCTGGGTCAGCAAGTAGCTGCGCCACAGCCACAGCAGGGCGCCCCCTGGTGGCGGGCCGGTCGCCGTTTACCGAGTGCACGCGTGCGCGGCCCGGACTGGAAAGCGAGACGAACCCGCCGGACGCGATCACCCCGTCGGCGATGCGCATGATATGAGCATCGATACCGACGCCGGCGCGATCGTGTCCGACGGCACGCAGCAGTGTTGCCGGGCTTCAGGCCCGGTCGCCGGTGGCGGAGGTGATCGTGGCCCGAACGAGGTTGACCGCGATGTCGACTGCGGCTTCTTCCGCGATGTCGCCGGACGCGACGGCGTCGGCCAGCGCCAAGAGTGCGCTCGTCGTGGTCCAGATCAGCGCAGTGGCGACACCACTGGTCGATTGCGAGCCCTGCAGGTTGGGCCATCGCCGAAGCTCGTCGGCGAGGAACTGTCGCCGGACGCGATCGAGCGAAGCGATGCCAACGTCGGCCACGAGCAAGCGAATGATGCGGCGGTCAGTCGGAGGGATGGTGAGGAGGTGGCGGAACACCGCGGCCGCCGGTTCGTCCTCGATCTCGGATTCGGAGTGCGGCAGGCCGTCGCGGTAGCGGGTGAGGCGGTCTTCGACGAAGGCGAGGTAGAGCGCGTCGAGGTCGTCGAAGTGGTCGTAGACGAGTTGCCGGCTGACGCCGGCTTCAGCGGCGAGTCCGGCCATGGTGATCCCGCCGAACCCGACGCGGTCGAAGAGTCGGCCGGTCGCGTCAAGAAGGTGTCGCCGGCGGTCCGCCGCTTTCAGGTACGGGCGTCTGGTAGGCGCTTCCATAGGATATGGACAGAGTGTACAGTTCCTTGTATGGAAGTTCTGAACACCGTCGTCCCTGAGCCGTCAGCCGCCGTCGAGTTCTTCACGGCTCCGGAGGATGGCCCGTTCGTGATGGTGAACCTGTTGCGATTCCGCCCGCTGGCGGCGTATCCCGATGGCCGCGATGCGCACCTCACCGGCCGTGAGGCGTATGACCGCTATGCCGTGGTGGTGCGCTCGCTGATCGAGGGCCTCGGTGGCCGCGTCGTGTACTCGGGTGCGGTGACAGGCCTTCTCCTCGGCCAGGTCGAGGACCTGTGGGACGCAGTGGGGTTGGTGGAGTATCCGTCGCTCGAGGCGTTCCGCAGCATGATCGTTTCGCCGGAGATGCAGGCGGTGGAGCATCACCGGGTGGCGGGGCTCGCCGGTCAGTTGAACATCCGGACGAAGCCGCAGCGCTAATGAGCGTCGACACCGACGTTCTGCGCACGCCGCTGTGCGACCGGCTGGGCATCGACCTGCCGATCATCTCGGCGGGGATGGGCCCCATCGCGGGACCGGACCTCGCCGCGGCGGTGTCCAACGCCGGTGGCCTCGGTGTCCTCGGGTGCACCTCGATGACCGCCGACGAGGTCCGCACGGTGATCCGCCGCACCCGCGAGCTGACCGACCGACCCTTCGGTGTCGACCTGATCCTGCCGGCACGCCTGGAGCAGACCGGAGCCCGAATGCGCGATGTGGCCGATCGCATGCCCCGCGAACATCTGGACGAAGCGCGGCGCATAGCCCGTGATCTCGGGGTCGATGCGCCGAACTCCGGTGCCCTCGCCGGTGAGCGGAACGCCCTGGGAACAGACGCCGAGGCGCAGATCGCGGTCGTGCTCGAGGAGCAGGTACCTGTGTTCGTCGGCGCCCTCGGCACGCCGGCCGCGTTCGCCGACCGGCTCCACGACGCCGGCGTTGTAGTCATGTCCGTGGTCGGCAGCACCAAACAGGCCGTCAAGGTCGCCCGTGACGGCGCCGACGTCGTTATCGCCCAGGGCAGCGAGGGCGGCGGCCACACCGGCCACGTCGGCACGATGGCGCTACTGCCCCAGGTGCTCGACGCCGTGGATGTCCCCGTGGTCGCCGCGGGCGGCATCGGCGACGGCCGCGGCCTGGCCGCCGCGCTGGTGATGGGCTGTCAGGGTGTGTGGGTCGGCACCCGGTTCCTCGCCACGATCGAGTCCGGCCTCGCACAGTGGCAGAAGGACGAGCTTGTGGCCGCCGCCGACCAGTCACCGGTCATCAGCCGCGCCTACACCGGAAAGAGGTTCCGCGTGCTCCCGAACCGATGGACCGAGGCCTGGGCGAACGCCGAGCTCGACCCGCTCCCGATGCCCCTCCAGCCCGTGTTGACCGGCATGGTCCTCGGGAACCTGGCGACGGACCGGGGCGGCCGGCAGGGTGTGTCGATGAACGGTGCCGGCAACATCGCCGGGCGCGTCACCGAGGTCCTCCCCGCGGCGACCGTCGTGCACCGCATGGCCACCGAGGCAGCCGCCCGCCTCAGCCCGCGATGAACGCGCCGACACCCCCGCATGTCCGTGCACCGGACAAGAACTTCGAGGGCCTCGCCGACTTCCCGTTCGCACCGCACTACCTCGACATCGGCGGGCTACGGATGCACTACCTCGACGAAGGGCCCCGTGACGGTCGCGTGGCCCTGCTCTTGCATGGCATGCCGACGTGGAGCTACCTGTACCGCACGATCATCCCGGTGCTCGCCGACGCCGGGTACCGCTGCGTAGCGCCGGACCACATCGGCTTCGGGCGAAGCGACAAGGTGACCGACGCCGGGTGGTACGACATCGCCCGGCACACCGCCAACCTGACCGAGCTCATCACCACGCTCGATCTGGGCGACATCACGCTGTTCGTGCAGGACTGGGGCGGCCCGATCGGTCTGGCCCAGGCCGCCACCATGCCGGACCGCTTCGCCCGGCTGGTCATCATGAACACCTGGCTGCACCACACCGGCTTCACCTACACGCCCGCCATCCGCAACTGGATCGCCCAGAACCAGCCCGGCGGTCTCCTTCGCGAACACATACCGGGCACGTTCAACTGGGGGACGGTCATGGCGGTGGGCACACGACGCACCGAACCCCAACAAGCAATCCTCCCGGCGCTGCAGGGCGATCCCGCCATCTTCGGCCCGGACGCCGAGGCCGTCCGCGCCGCCTACGACGCGCCGTTCGCCGGCCTCGGCGAGCAAGGCGTGATCGGGGCCCGCCAGTTCCCGCTGTGCATCCCGGTCCTCGACCACCCACGAGGAAACGGCGACCTCCAGGCCGCCCACTTCCAGGCCATCAACGCCAGCGACCTCCCGGTTCACTTCATCTGGGGGCTCCGTGACGACGTCTTCCCCGGCGAGTGGGGCCGCACCTGGCACGCCCTCATACCCCATTCGACGTGGGACGGCCTCGACGACGCCGCGCAGTTCCTCCAAGACACCCACGGCCCACAGGTCGCCCAACTCGTCCTCGACCGAAGCCGGTGACGCTCCTCGGGTACCAAGGCGCGCCGGCCGGACTGCGACTTGCGTTCAGACGGTCATGGCGTGGTGGGAGCATCGTGTTCGCCCTGGCCGGGGCCGCGGTCGGTGCCTGCACCTCCCTGTCGGAAGCGTCGTCCGGTGCCGGCACCTCGACCACTCGCACCGAGGCGGTCCAGGGTTCGAACCCGCCGCCCGCCGCCGCGGATGGGCTGGCGCCGGTGAGCCCGGTCCTCTCGGCGTTCTTCGGGCTTGACGCACTCCCACCGATCGCCGCGGCGATCTGTCCCCAAGCGCCCGGCCAGGACGGCGTCGTCGTCAACGTCAGCGACGAGCTCGAGGCCGCCGCGGTGGAGCCGTCGCAGTGGGTCGTGGTCACCGCCGCGGGTCGACGGGCCGTGCCGGTGTGCGCAAGCCTGAAACCGGCCATCGATCCGGGCGAACGGCGCACCGTCCTGCTGATCGGCGACCTCGGCTCGCGTGCCGACCCACCCCGGCGGGTCGAGATCCCCGACGGACTCCCGACCACTGACCCAGCGCGACACAATCGCTACCGCGCGATCGCATTCGAACCGGTCGCACCCCTCGCCGACGGACCCTCCATCGTGATCGCCGAACACGTCGATCGACCGGCCCTCGACGGACCGGTCACCGGCCCCGACGGCTGCCCGAGCACCACCCAACAAGTGCTCCGTGTGGCCTGGGCCGGCGGCGTCAGCCGGCCGGACGGCGCACTTACCGACAACACCGACGCCGCCCGATACCACGTCGCCGTACGGACCGCCGACGGATCGATCCATGAGGTCTCTCCGGATGCGCTCGCCGACGTGAACGACAACGACAACTACCACCAGCTCTGCCTCGCCACGACCGATCCCGCCGCCGCGGTCCGTGCCGACCCCGGCGCGTTCGTCGACCCAAACGGCGATCCCAATCCGGCGACCAACCTTGCAATCGCTCCGTGACCGGCCAAAGGTTGGTTCACCATCTTCCGCCCCTACGGCCTGCTCGGGCCCTTCTTCGATGCCACCGCGATCCACGGCGACATCGACCAGCCTGAGCGAGCGCGACCGCGACCCGGAGGGTTCCAAGGGTCGTCCATCTTCATGCTCGGTTGTGGGCGGTGGGGTGCGTCCCCGCCGACTCGTGCGCGCCAAGACCCGATGCCAAGGCGTGGGCAAGCCAGGCCTTTCTGGAGACGAGTGAACGATGTGACTCGGTCTACGGGTTCAGTCCTCGCCAGTGGACCAGATCAGTCGAATGTCGATCTCTCGTTCGACGTACGTCCATTCGTCGGTATCTCGAAGTCGGCCGACGAGCTCTTCGAATCTCGATGCGTCGCTGGGCGCAAACTCGAACCAGGTCAGGAAGTCGAAATCCGCGCCGATGTCGCGACCGTGGTGAAGTCGCCGAGCGATCGCCGGGAGGTACTCGAGCCCGACAGCGATGTGGTGTGACGTGCCTTCGAGGATGGTGCGTCGCTCGTCTTGGGTGAGCTCCCACCATGCCGCGGATTTGGAGATCGGTATCAACGCGGCATGGGTGGCGCCAGATCGCCCCAACGCTTGTTGGCGCTCCACCAGCGCTGTCCGTTCGACGCGTTCGACGTAGCGTTCGTTGCTGGTCACCCCTCGGAGCACCCACGGCGAGTGGGGTCGATCAGCGTTGACGCCCTCGACTATCTCGAGGCGTTCCACAGTGGCGAGGCCAGTTCCGGAGACGGCGACGTTTCGAGTGATGGCCCACGGGCCGTCGGATCCGCCACAGAACGACACCAGCCGGGGAGGAGCCACGTCGACACTCTAGGAAGACTCCGCCGCGACTGCCGCGTGATCCGTGACGTGTGCGTCCACTGAAATGTCGCGAAGGCGGGGGGGGTTCGGTAAACGAGGGTCAGCCACGGTCACCGTTCTGGAACATCCACCAGCGCTGCTGAGCATCCTCAGCATCTTGACCTGCTCATTCGCGTTCGCCAGGTGCTCGCCAGTACACATCTAGTACACGCTGAACGACTGTTCGATCGGCCGCTGCACCTCTGACCTGGCGAAACACGATGAGTGGCGATCGGCGACTCTCGGTGGTGGCACACACGGAAAGCGCCTGAGACCTGCGCAAACCTAACCGAATCGAGAGCGGGTGACGAGAGTCGAACTCGCGTTCTCAGCTTGGGAAGCTGATGTTCTGCCACTGAACTACACCCGCAGAATCGGAGCACGATACACGTCGCGGCGCGGGGTTTGCGAAGGAGCATCGGGCGCCGGCCGCTCCGAGCAGGGGTGGGCCGTGAGATAGGTTTGTCGGCTATGCATGAAGCGTCGCGGGGAGCGAGGCGGGGCGCGCTCCTGGCGCTCGACGTCGGCATCTGCGCCGTGCTCCTCGTCTTTGCGGTCAGCTTCGTCGCGATCCGGAGCAACCTGCACCAGTACAACTCCGACGCCGAGGCGATCGCCCAGTGGGCCACCAGCCTCGGGAAGACTCGCATCGCGTGGCCGGCGGACAAGCGGGAGGCGGTGCCGAAGTTGCTGGCGTCGGACGTCACCCCGGTGCTCGTGGCGTCGCCGCATCCGCCGGCCCAACAGCTGTTCGTGAACAACACGCCCATCCTCGTCACGACGGACCCCGACTACCTCAGCTCGCTGTCCACCGACCAGTTCCAGAGCGGCCCGTTCACTGCCCGGGTGATCGATCTGATCAAGGCGCACAGCGTGCCGATCGCGAACGGCGAAGCGATCGGGGAGCAGGTCTCGCGTCCGTACCTCTACGCCCCACTGCGCAACAGCCGTCCGATCGCCGCCGGGAAGCCGTGGGCGACCAAGGTGATCCTCGAGGCCGGCCACTACAGCTTCACGGTTGCCATCTTCGACCCTCGGGCCAGGGGCATCGGCACCCTGACGGTGGGGATCGGCGACAAGCAACTGGCGACGAAGGCCTCGAGGTTGCAGTCGGCGATGTTCACCCCGATGAGCGTCGAGTTCGACGTGCCGGACAAGAAGCCGGTGGCGGTCGACATCAAGATCGCCGTGACCGGTCCCGCGACTGGAGGCGCCGTCAACGGCTTCGTCCACGAGTGGGAGGTCCGTCGACAGGATCGAGCGCCGTGACCACCGTGACGGAACCCGCCGAGGACGCCCCACCGATCGTCGATGAACCGGCGACCGAGCCGTCTGCCGCGGGACCGACCTTCGGGCGGTTCACCGGCTGGCGCCAACTCCTGTTGCTGGTGGGCTCCTTCGTCCTCGTCGTCGGCATCAGCTCGGTGCTCGCGTGGCGGATCAGCCCTGCGCCGGACGAGGACAGCCACAAGTTCATGATCACCCACCAGGCGAACAACCTCAGCCCGGTGGGGTGGCAGGACATGGAGTGGGGCATCGATCGGGGCCACAGCTACTACCTGTACTCCTCGATCCCGTACTACATCTACGCCCCGTTCGAACGGCTCCAGGAAGCGATCGGCCCGGTCGACAGCGCGGCTCGACCCGATCGGGTCATCACCCGGATCGGCGGCGCGCTCGTCTTCGGCGCCACGCAGCTCGCGCTCACGCTGCTGATCGTTCGGCGCATGCGGAAAGACTTCTCGAACGAGATGGTGATCCTCGTCGCGCTCGCCGCCAACCTGCTGCCCCAGTTGCGCTACCAGCACGCGTACCTGAACACCGACTCGTTCACGATCCTGGCGGCCACCGCGTGCTTCGCGTTGGCGCTCCGGCTCTGGCAGCGCAGTGGGGTGGGGCTGGTGGACGCGCTCCTCGTCGGCGGTGCGTTCGCAGCCGTTGCGCACGGCCGTTACAACGGGTTCGCGGGCGCGGCCGTGCTCGCGGGCGTCTTCGGCGTCTGTGTGTTCCGGAGGTCCGAAGGCGTGCGCGTGCGTCTGCGGCTCATCGGCCTCGCGCTCGCCATCCCGGTGCTCCTCGCGGCGCCGGTGCACCTGGCGATCTACAACGAGTTGCGCAACGACCACGTCCTCGCGAGCACCGACCACGACCAGATGGCGCGGTCGACCTTCTCCGCCCGGATCCCGGCGACCCCCACGCTCGACGATCAGATCAGCGCGTGGTTCGATGATGCCGGCTTCACCTGGCAGAGCACCTTCTCGTCGATCCAGGGCTACTCCGAGCTTGCCGAGCCGTGGATCTGGGTGTTCGCCCTGCTCTGCGTGGCCGGCACCGCCGGCCTGGTCCTGCGCAGACCTGAGCTCCTGACCGGGTCAGGGAGGGCGATCGGCCTGCTCGCGGTCGGGTGCACGTTGGGGACCTGGCTGCTCATGGTCGCGTGGCCGTACCACCTCGGCCGCTTCCTCCTGCCGGCCGCGGCGACGGCCCTCGCCGCGATCATCCTGGGCAGCGGTGTGCTCCTCCAACGGTTCGTGCGCGCCCGGGGCTTCGTCATCGCAGTTTGGGTGTGGGTCGCGCTGTTCGGCCTGCTCGATGTCATGGCGATCGTGGCGACCGCGCCGGCCTGAGCCCGCCCGCACGGCGTACCCGTCCGCCTGGTGCGGTCCGCCCCTACGATGCCTCGGTGCCGGCGCCGCTCTCTGTCACTCGCATCTACGTCGAGTCATTGCGGTTGTGGCGCGCCCACTTCCTACGGTTGACCATCCTGGCCGCCTTCCTCGAGGTGCCGATCCTGCTCGGGGAGCTGGGCCTGCACCTCGGCACGGGCTTAACGATCGACAGCCGACGCAGCATCACGACGAACACCGTCGCACTGCCACTGGCGATCTATGGATCGTTGTCCCACCACTTCCTGTCGGGACTGCTCGAGAAGCTCGTGGGGGCCGAGCGTCACGGCCACCCCAACCCGACGTTGCGCGAGATCCTCCGCGAGCTGCCGTGGTGGCGCCTCCTCGGCGCCGATCTGCTGATGACCGTGCTGGTCGTCGTCGGCCTCGTCGCGTTCGTCATCCCGGGTCTGCTCGTCGCCACCTGGTTGACGCCGTTGCTCGTGATCGTGAACCTCGAGCGCAAGTCGGTGCGCGAGTCGATGAAGCGCTCGTACGAGCTCGTGCGCGGTCACTTCTGGCGGGTGTTCATCGTCGGGATCCTGGCGCTGCTCGTCGTCCAGGTCGCGGTCGAGCTCTTCAGTGCGGTCGCTCACTGGTTCGGTGACGGTCGGGCGCTCACGATCCTGGCCCACGCCGTGCCCGCCACGTTGTTGATGCCGATGGCCGCCCTCCCGATCGTCGTGCTCACGTTCGACCTCGTGGCGCTGATGAAGAGCCGGAGGACGAGCCCCTCGAGCTCCGCCGCGCCCGACACCACCGGGCCGGCCGGAGGAGCCGGCTCGCCGGCGAGAGACGTGGGGTCGTCATGACCGATGCGATCGACGCGGCGCTCGCCGCCGCGCTCATCATCCGCCGTGAGGACCGGGCGGCGTTCGACGACGACCCGTCCCGCACCCACACGGTCTGGCAGACGTCGTCCATCGATGCGCTGCTCGACGGGGCCTACGAAGGTGATCTGACCCTCGGCGAGCTCGCGGCCCACGGGGACCTGGGCATCGGCACCATCCAGCAGCTCGACGGCGAGCTGATCCTGCTCGACGGGCAGTTCTTCACCGTCGCCGCCGACGGCACCGTCCACGAGATGTCCCCGACGACGCTGACGCCCTTCGCCGTGGTCTGCGCGTTCGCACCGTCCGCCCCCGTCGTCCTCGACGGTCCGCTGGCCCTGCTCGACCTGACCGCGACGATCGACGCCGCCGCGCCGGCCACTGAACCCGTGGTCGCGGTGCGCGTCGACGGTCGGTTCCGCGAGCTCCACCTCCGCAGCGTGCCGAAGCAGCGCCGTCCCTACAAGCCGCTCCAGGAGGTCGTCGCCCAGCAGACCGACTGGCACGTGCAGCAGGCGAGCGGAACGCTCGTCGGCTTCCGGTTCCCTGCCAGCGCCCAGGGCATCGATGTGGCCGGCTACCACCTCCACTTCCTGTCCGACGACCGGACCGTCGGCGGCCACGTCATCGACCTGACGCTCGAGGACGGCATCCTGCTCATCGACGGCGCCCACGATCTGCACCTCGAGATCCCGGCGGGGGTTCGGATCGGTGGTGCTGACACCAGCGCAGCCAAGGCCGCCGCGATCCGGGCGGTGGAAGGCGGCGAATGAGGGGTTCGGGCTCGGGCGCCTGAGCGATCGGACCGCGGCCCGATCACCCGAGCGGGGCACGGCCGGGTCGCAACCTGACCGCGTAGACAGCAGAGGGGCCGCCCACGTGCGCGGGCGGCCCCTCTGCTGCTTGGGAGCTCTTGTCTGGTGGACCTGTGGTCAGCCCCTGCGTCGAGCGCCTCCCAGGGCAACGGCGCCGACGACGATCAGGGCGAGGCCGCCGACCACCAGGCCGACGATGTCCGAGCCCGTCACCGGCAGGGAGCCTGTGGTGGTCGTGGCTCCGGTGGCGCTGACCCCGGTGCCCGTTCCCCCGTTCGCCCCGTTCGTGGTGCCCACGCCGGCGGCGGTGCCGCCGTCGCCGTCGCCCGTGCCGTCGCCGGTCCCGCCGCCGTTGGGATCGGCCGTCGTGGTCGTCGTGGCGTTCGGGTCGGTGGTGGTCGTGGTGCCGGTGCCGCCGTCACCGGCTTGGGTCGTGGTGGTCGTCTCCTCGAGCGGCTGGGTGGTGGTCGTCGTCCCCTGCTCCTGCGGCTGGGTCGTGGTGGTCGAACCCGGCTCGGTGGTGGTGGTGGTCGTGCCGGGCTGGCTGGTCGTGGTGGTCGATCCCGGTTGGGTGGTGGTGGTCGTGCCGGGCTGGCTCGTCGTGGTCGTCGACCCGGGCTGGGTGGTCGAGGTGGTCGTCGATCCCGGCTGGCTGGTGGTCGTGGTCGACCCGGGCTGGGTGGT
>Ga0209023_10002592_pt1 | contig 22374 bp, 19 predicted proteins | sample LakOneMetagenome_FD_187468 | JGI IMG/M metagenome (GOLD analysis project Ga0209023, IMG submission 187468) | Freshwater and sediment microbial communities from Lake Erie, Canada (SPAdes) (version 2) | ecosystem: Environmental > Aquatic > Freshwater > Lentic | place: Lake Erie, Canada...
CCGCGCCGGCGACGACGACGGCGGTTGCCCTCGCCCTCGCCCTGCTGGTTGTTGTCCTGGCGGTTCTGGTCGCCCTGGTTCGCCGGGTTGGCGTCACCTTGGCTCTGACCGCCCTCGTTCTGGGCCTGCTTCTGGCCGCCCTGGCGCTGACCGCCCTCGTTCTGGGCCTGCTTCTGGCCGCCCTGGCGCTGGCCGCCTTGGCCCTGGCTCTGGCCGTTTCGCCGTCCCTGACCGTCGCCGCCTCGACGCTGGCCCTGGCCCTGGTTCCCGGATCGGCCACCCTCGGTGGTGTCCACATCGGCGGCCTCTACCGATGCGGTGTCGCTGTCGTCGACATGAGCGTCGTCGAGCAAGCTGCCCTGGTCGCCGCCGGCATCCTCCGGTGCACCCGCTTCGGAGCGACGACCGCGTCCGCCGGGTTGTGAACCGCCCGAACCCGAAGGTGTCGCGGTAGCGGATTCCTGAACGGGCGCTGACTCGGAACCGCCGGTCACCCCGGCGAGATCCAGGATCATCGCGATGATGTCGGCCTTCTTGGTGCGGCTGGTGGGCTTGCCGCCCAGCGCCTCGGCGATCGTGGCGAGCTCGGCGCGGTCCTTGCGCTCGAGGCCGTCGACGTCGATCGAATCAAGACTCACAGTGGTGATGTCCTCGTGTTCGTGCAGCGGCGTGGATCGCGGCTGCGCTGGTTGGATCGGGACCCCGACGTTGCGGGGGTTCGATCCGGGAATCGACAGGGCGCCGGCGTCCGGAGGCTCGGGGGAACCGTCGGAGTCGGATTCGTTGCCTTGTCCTGCACCGCACGACGGCGATCGGACGAGGCAACGAAGAGGGCTGTGTGGCGAGCGACAGCTTCCTGCCGGACGAACCGGAACCTCCGACCGAACGGTCGAATCAGGATCTGCCGCCCCTCAGCCCCCGCCAGTGCGACGCCAGAAACCCTACCCGCCCACTTCGGCGGGGAGCAACCACCTGGGGCCTCGGCGGGACGACCTCTCGACGCCATCGAGCGGCCCCATTCGTCGGGCCTGGCCAGCAGGGTTGGCCCGGCGGGAGACGATCAGCCCGCCGAGCCAGCAGGCGCGATCAGACGACCGAGCAGCTCGTGTCCTGGGACCACGGGTTCGTCGGCGACCCCGGCCTCGGTGTACTCCCCTCCGGGACCGTCGAGCGCACTGTCGACCAAGAGGTAGGGCACCGGATCAGGGGTGTGGGTGCGCAGACCGAGCGGCGTCGCGTGATCGGGCAGCATGAGGAGCCGCCACGGACCCATCTCGTCGAGTGCCGGCACCAGACCCGCAAGGATCTCCGAGTCCCACAGCTCCAGCGATCGGACCTTCTCGGCGGCGTCACCGGCGTGGCCAGCCTCGTCGGTGGCCTCGACGTGGATGACGAACAAGTCGAGTCCGTCCGCCAGTCCGGTGAGCGCCGCGTCGCGCTGCGCGGCGTAGTCGGTGTCGTAGCCGGGGGTGGCGCCGTCGACGTCGGGCAGCGCCATGTCGGTGAGCACGCCGAGGCCACGGACGAGGTCGACCGCGGTCGTGATGCCGCCAGAGACCTGGTGGTGGTCGGCGAAGTTCGGCATCGACGGCTGGAACCCCTGGCCCCACAGCCAGATCTGGTTGGCGTCGACCTGCGGATGCCGGGCGAGCACTTCTCGGCTCGCCTCCATGAGGCGGGTGAGCCGATCGGCTGCGGCACCGGTCGGCCACACCGACTGCTTGGCGGTCAGGTCATGGGGCGGAACGCACTCCGCGTCGAGCCAGTCGGCCGGAGCGACCAGGATGTGGCGGTACTCGACCCCGGCGTGGAACTCGAGATCGGAATCGGGATTGCCGCGGCCGAGCGTGGCGTCGAGGTCCTCGATCACCTTGGTGGCGGCGTCGGTGGCGGGGTGACCTCCGGCGAAGTCGACCATGGTGTTGTCGTCGCCGATGGTCACCAGGTTGCAGCGGTAGGCCACGCGGTCAGCGGGGAGCTTGAGGCCGAGCGACGCCGCCTCGATCGGTGCACGACCCGTGTGGAACTCGGCAGGGTCGTACCCCAGGATCGACATGTTGCCGACGTCGCTGCCCGGCGGCATCCCCTCGGGGATCACGCCGGCACGGCCGACGGTTCCCCGAGCCGCCAGCGAGTCGAGCACCGGCGTGTTGGCCACCTGCAGCGGCGTTCGGCCGCCCAGCCCCTCGAAGGGCTCGTCGGCACAACCATCGGGGACGCAGACCACATACTTCACGACGTCATTGTGGCCGCTCCCCCGTCAGCACACGGCACCGGCGCCCGAACTGCACCGTTCGCCCCCACCCGATCATGGGGGCGAACGATCGCCCAGCGACGCCACGGCCCCGACATCGACGAAACAGCCATGTTGGGGGCCACCCCAAGTTGCCCCGGGGACCGGTCCCCGGCTGACTTCTGGAGGAGTTCGTTGTTCCATCACCACATGCGTGATGCCGACATCGCCCGACTCGCCCGACTCGCCGCCTGCCAGGACGGCGTGTTCCACATCGATCAAGCGATCGCGCTCGGCATCGACCGACAGACCGTCCGACGCTCTGGGATCACGTCGAGTTCGCCGTCGCTGTGTCCGCAGCACCGACGGTGAACCAGCGCCACCGCTGCATCAGGGTCCACCGGGTGTGCGACCTGCACAGCGACATGGTCATGACGATCGACGGGATTCCGACAACGAAGCTGCCCAGGGCCGTCGTCGATGTGGCATCGACGTTCCGTGCCCACCGCCTTGACGCACTGCTCGACCGAGTGACCATCACGGACCGTCGCACGTCGATCGGACCGATCGAGCGAACGATGCGCCGCTCCAACGCTCACGGACGCCGAGGGATCGGCACGCTTCGTCAGCTCCTCGATGAACGAGCGACTGCCGACGAGTCGCCGCGCAGCATTGCTGAGCAGGTCGTCGACGAACTCCTGTCGGGCAGTCGAACGCTCCCAGAGCCCGTGCCCGAGTTCCCTCTTCCCGGATGGGAGTCTGGAAGCGCGTTCGTCGACCGAGCGTGGCCGGATGCGATGCTCATCCTCGAGATCGACAGCCGCACGTGGCACTCGCGGGAGAAGGACATGACCAAGGACCGTGCACGCGACCGGTCCGCTGCCAAGGCTGGCTGGCAGACCATCCGGATCATGTACTCAGAGCTTCGAGACGAACCGCAGGCATCCGTCGCCGACATCGATCAGACGTATCGCACCCGGGTTGCCCAGCTCGCCGTGTGAACTTGGGGTAGACCCCAAGATCGTCAAATCGGAGATGTTGGGGGCTGGCGATCGCTCAGCGATCGCTCCGCCCAACGATCGGCCGATCGACAGGTCGACAGGTCGACAGGTCGATCTCAGCGTGCGGCGATTGCCCGGCGGACGAGGGCCGCCACGGCATCAAGGTCCGCTGGGCTGTGCTCGACCCGCTCCTCTCGGTCGAACAGGTCCGCAAGCCGATCGGGCAATGCCGGCCGAACGCCGACCGCTGCCTGCACCGCGTCGGGGAACTTGGCCGGGTGCGCTGTCGCCAGGCACACGATCGGCACCGACGGGTCCGACAGCACCCCGTCGTCGACCAGCCGCTCGGCCACGCCGATGCCGATCGCGGTGTGCGGGTCGACGAGCAGGCCGGTGCGCTGCTGGACCGAACGGATGACGGTTGCGGCCGACTCATCGTCGAGACGGCCGCAATCGAACTCGCCCTGCAGCAGCGCCAGCACCTCGGCCGAGACCGACACGGTGCCATCGGAACGAAACGCCGACATGAGCTCGCGGACAGCGTCACCGTCGTTGCCCAGCACCTCGAACAGCAGTCGCTCTAGGTTGGAGCTGACCTGGATGTCCATCGACGGGCTGGTGGTCGGGACGACCTCGGTCACCGCCATGATCCCCGTGGAGAAGAAGCGGGTCAGGATGTCGTTGCGGTTCGAGGCGATCACCAGTCGATCGATCGGCAGCCCCATCCGCTTGGCGACCCAGCCCGCAAGGACGTTGCCGAAGTTGCCGGTCGGCACCACGAAGTTGACCGGAGCGCCCACATCCGGGGCGACGGCAAGGTACGAGGTCACGTAGTAGACGACCTGCGCCATGACGCGGGCCCAGTTGATCGAGTTGACCGCCGACAGGTGCACTTCGTCACGGAAGTCCACCTCCGCGAACGCTGCCTTGACCAGATCCTGGCAGTCGTCGAACGTCCCGGGCACCGACACGGCGTGAGCGTTGGGAGCGCCCAGCGTGGTCATCTGACGGCGCTGCACCTCCGACGTCCGACCTTCGGGGAACAGGATGACGATGTCGACGCAGTCGCGGTTCGCGCACGCATCCATCGCTGCGGATCCCGTGTCACCGGAGGTCGCTCCGAGCACGCACACCCGCTCGTCGCGGGCCGACAGCACGTGATCGAACAGGCGGCCGACCAGCTGCAGCGCCACGTCTTTGAACGCGAGCGTCGGGCCGCGGAAGAGCTCGAGCAGGTGCAGTTCGGGTCCACCCGTCTCGGACAGGACCGGGTCGCCCGCTGTGGTGGTGCCGCCAGCGCCGCCGAGTGGGACGACGGGACACACATCCGGCGTGTCGAAGGTGGCGTACGCCTCTGCGACCAGGCGCCTGAAGGAGTCTCGGTCGAGCGATCCGGGGACCGGTCCCCCATCGGCTTCGACGTCACCGTCGACGAAGGGCCACATGACCCGGAACGCGATCTCGGGGTAGGTCAGACCGACCAGCTCGGACAGCGGGGGCAGCTCGGGCCACCGCTCGGGAAGGTAGAGGCCGCCGTCGTCGGCCAAGCCGGCGAGGAGCACATCAGAGAAGCCGAGCACAGGCGCGGCACCGCGGGTCGAGACGTAGCGCACCCCACGATCCTGTCCGGTCGACGACCTCGGGTGCGAGACGGTTCATCAGATCGCCCCGTCCACGGCCAACTCGACGCCGTGTCCACACCCCATCGACGACCGGCAACCCGGACCAGCACGTGGCCCGAGCCCGCTGGACCAGCGGCGCGCCAAACGGCCGACCGGGTGCGGACCGGGCAGTCTCAGTCCTGGCCGATGACCCGCAGGACCGAGCCGATCGACCGCACCGCGTCCAGGCCGCGCAACTCTCCGAGGGTGGAGCGCAGATCGGCCTCGCGTGCGGAGTGGGTGATGAACGTCAGGCGCGCGCCACCAGCTGAGCCGGCGGTGTGGCTGGCGTCGTCGCTGTCGCCGTCGAGCGCCTCCTGCTCCATCGAGCGGATCGACACACCGTGGGCGCCGAACACCCCGGCGACGGTCGCGAGCACGCCCGGACGGTCCTCGACCTCGAGGTTCAGGTAGAACGCGGAGCGGAGGTCGTCAATCGGGCGAAGAACTGCTTTGGCGAAGGCGCCCAGCGACGCGTGCGTGCCCTTCGCCAGGTTCGCCGCCGCGTCGATCACGTCGCCCAGCACGGCGGACGCCGTCGGGAACCCACCCGCGCCGCGCCCGTAGAACATGAGGTCGCCGACCGCTGCACCTTCGATGAATACCGCGTTGAAGCTGTCACGGACCGACGCGAGCGGATGTGCGTCGGGCACCATGGCCGGGTGCACCCGCACAGCGACGGACCCGTCGTCGTAGCGCTCAGCGATCGCGAGCAGCTTGATCTGGAACCCGAGGCGACGGGCATGGTCGATGTCGGTCGCGGTCACGCCAGAGATGCCTTCGTGGAAGACGTCGCCGGCGACGACCTTGGAGCCGAACGCGATGGTGGCGATGATCGCGGCCTTGGCACCGGCGTCGAACCCTTCGACGTCCGCGGTCGGGTCACGTTCGGCGTAGCCAAGGCTCTGCGCCTCGGTCAGGGCTTCGGCGTAGCTCCAGCCCTCTTCGGTCATCTTGGTGAGGATGTAGTTCGTGGTCCCGTTGACGATGCCCATCACTCGCGACACGTCCTCACCGACGAGCGACTCGCGCAGCGGCCGGATCAGGGGGATGCCACCGGCGACCGCGGCTTCGAACAACAGGTCGACTCCGGAGGACTCGGCGACGGCGTAGAGCTCGTTGCCCACGTTGGCGAGGAGCTCCTTGTTGGCCGTGACGACCGGCTTGCCGGATTTGAGCGCGTCGATGATCAGCTCTCGAGCCGGTTCGATCCCGCCGATGACCTCGACAACCAGATCGACATCCGCGTCGGTGGCGACGGATTCAGCGTCGGTGGTCAGCACGTTTGCCGGAAGGTCGACGCCGCGCTCCTTGGACAGCGAACGCACCGCGACCTTGGTGACAGCCAGGCGCAGACCGGTGCGGGCCGCGATCTCGTCGCCACGATCTCGGACCAACTCGACCAGTGCAGCACCGACGTTGCCGCAGCCCAACAGGCCGATGTTGACGGTGCGCTCAGCGCTCTGGGGGATGCTCACCGGCCCCACGCTACCGGCCGCGGTTCAGCCCGACCCCAACGCGTTCCCGCCAATTCCCCCGTTCTGTTGCGCAGAAGCGCGGAGTTCTCCGCGGTTCTGCGCAACAGAACCGGGGGTCAGCCGAGGTCGGTCGCGAGGAGGTCCTCGATGGTCTCTCGGCGCACCACCAGACGGTCGACTCCGTCGGCGCAGAACACGACCGCCGGACGCAGCACCTTGTTGTAGTTGGAGCCCATCGAATGCCCGTACGCGCCGGTGACCGGGGTGGCGATGATGTCGCCGACGGCGAGATCGGCCGGCACGCGACCTTCGCGCACCAGCAGGTCGCCGGACTCGCAGTGCTTGCCGACCAGGCGGATCGGCATCTCCCGACGCGACGTCGCTGCACGGGGCAGGAACGTCTCGTAACCGCTGCCGTACAGCACCGGGCGAGGGTTGTCGCTCATGCCGCCGTCGACCGACACGTAGGTGCGCACGCCGGGGATGAACTTCACCGTTCCGACCGTGTACACGGTGATCGCAGCAGCACCGACGATCGCCCGACCCGGTTCGATGCCGATGTCGGCGGTGATGCCGAGCGAGCGGCACGCGCCGAGCACGGCACTCGCCCACTCGGTGATGCTCGGGGCGGATTCGCCCGCCACGTACGCCACACCCAACCCCCCGCCGACGACGAGCTCCGCCAGGTCGGCGTCGAGGACGAACGGCGCAATGGCGCCCAGGCCCTCGAGGAAGTTCGCCACGCTGAACACCTGGGAGCCGATGTGCAGGTGCAGCCCGACGAGCTCCACCGCCGTCGACGCACGGGCACGTACCAGCGCCTCATCGGCCTGGCCGGTCGGGAGCGGGAAGCCGAACTTGGAGTCCAGGTTGCCGGTCTGCACGTGCTCGTGGGTGTGGACCTCGATGCCCGGGTTGATGCGCAGCAGCACCTTCGGAGCCGCCAGACCCGACGCGACGAGCGCCTCGATGCGGTCCAGCTCGTCGTCGCTGTCGACCACGATGCGCCCGACCCCGAGCTCCAGCGCCATGCGCAACTCTTCGACGGACTTGTTGTTGCCGTGCAGCACGGTGCGCTCGGCCGGCACGCCGGCGGCGAGGACGACCTGGAGCTCGCCACCCGTTGCGACGTCGATGCGCATCCCCTCCTCGTGTGCCAGCCGTGCCATCGCACGACACAGGAACGCCTTCGATGCATACGTGGCGCCCTCGCCGAGCACCGACACCGCTTCGCGGCAACGAGCCCGGATGTGCGCTTCGTCGTAGACGAACAGCGGCGTGCCGTAGCGCTCGGCGAGGTCGACCACGTCGCAGCCACCGATGGACATCCGCCCGTCGTCGGCGAACGACGCCGTGTCGGGCAGCAGCGAGCGGGGCAGTGGATCGTTCATCGGAGCAGCTCAGACAGCCGGCTCGTCGGCGGCCACCAGGCGTTCCATCTGATCGGGGGCCGACACGCCGAGCAGGGCGAGCCCGACGCGCAGACCGACGCCTGCAGACTCGGCGAGCCACCAACGCGCCTGACGGACGTCGTTCGGTGTGTCGGGATGCAGGATCGGGCAGTCGTGGTAGAAGCCGTGCACCGAGGCGGCCAGCTCGCGCACCCACGTCGTGACCTTGTGAGGGGCACGCTCCCGAGCCGCCAGGCGGACGACCTCTGGGAGCACCTCGAGCTGACGCAGCACCTCGAGCTCGCGCTCGCCGGTGAGGACCGAGAGGTCGATCTGTGCGAGTGGCATACGTTCGATCCCGCGCTCGACCGCAACTCGAGCGATCGAGGCGATCCGGGCGTTGGCCATCTGCACGTAGAACACCGGGTTCTCGTTCGACTGCTCCACGATCAGGCCCAGGTCGACGGTCTGCGGCGAATCGACCGACTGGAGCAGGTAGCTGAGCCGGACGGCGTCCGCTCCGACCTCGTCGATCAGATCTTCGAGCGTGATGAGGTCACCGGCGCGCTTGGAGATCTTGACCTCGACCCCGTCGCGCTCCAGCCGGACGAGCTGCGTGATCACGACCTCCAGGTCGTCGGGGTCGTGGCCGAGCGCTTGGATCGCGGCCTTCATCCGGGGCACGTAGCCATGATGATCAGCGCCCCACACGTTGATCACCAAGTCGAAGTCCCGAGCGAACTTGTCGCGGTGATAGGCGATGTCGGGCAGCAGGTAGGTGTACTCGCCGTCGCTCTTGACGAGCACTCGGTCCTTGTCGTCGCCGAACACGGTCGAGCGCAGCCAGACGGCACCGTCGCGGTCCTCGACCATGTCTCGCTCGCGCAGGTCGGCGAGCGTCTCGTCGATCGCTCCGACTGCCAGCAGGCTCCGCTCGGAGAACCACGTGTCGAACTCGACGCCGAGCGACGCCAGGACCCGTCGTTGGTCCGCGAGCGCGTGCGCTTCGCCCCACACGAGCGGGTCCGCGTCGAGCGGCATCTGCGCCGCCCAGTCGATGATGTACTGGCCCATGTAGCCACCCTCTGGCGGCTCCGTGCCAGCGACCCGGGCGGCCAACGACTGCGCGTACGTCTGCATCTGCACGCCGCGGTCGTTCACGTAAAACTCGTCGGAGACCTCGTGGCCGACGAAGCGCAGCAGCCGGGCCAGGCTGTCGCCGTAGACCGCACCGCGGGCATGACCGGCGTGCGCAGGGCCGGTCGGATTGGCCGACACGTACTCGACCATCACCTTGGTGTCCGCACCCGAATCGTCGCGGCCGTAGTCGGGTCCGGCGTCGAGGACCGTGCCGATCAACGCGTGCAACCAACCCGGGTCGAGCCGGAAGTTGACGAAACCCGGGCCCGCGACCTCGACGCCGACGACGTGGTCGGGCGGGTCCGCCATCAGCGCGTCACACATCTGCTGGGCGAGCTCTCTGGGGTTGCGGCCGGCCCGCTTCGCCGTCGCCATGGCCACGTTGGTGGAGAACTCGCCGTGCTCACGTCGGGCCGGACGCTCGAGGTGGACTTCGGAGGGCGGTTCCACACCGAGCGACGACAGCGCGTCTCGGATGGCGGAGGTGAGGACGTCACGCATGAAGAGGCGATGGTACTTGTGCGTCGAGCGGCCCCACGAAGCTGTTCGGGCGAAGTCAGGGTGGTGCGCTAGAGTCGCTACCCGCTGCCCTTGGCGTTTCAGGGGTCCCCGCCTTCGTAGCTCAGGGGATAGAGCATCGCCCTCCGGAGGCGTGTGCGCAGGTTCGAATCCTGCCGAGGGCACTGATCGGCTCACCGCCTACGGGCACACCGCCTGTGGGCACCCCGCTTGCACGCATCGACCGACGGCACCTCAGCGAATCACCGAGTCGCCGAATCGGTGTCAGCTCACCAGCACGCCTCTGGTTCGATGACGCGCCACGAGCGTCGTCGCCAGCCATCCGAGGAACGCGAGCGTCACGATCGGGAAGCTCGGCGGCAGGTTGAACATCACCGCCAGCACCATGCCGACCCAGACGCACACGAGTGCCACCGCTGCGCTGATGAGCGCTGCGGCCAGCGGACGGGCAGTCACTGCGAGCGCGGTTGCGGCTGGGGTGATCACTAGGGCGAACAGCAGCAGCGTGCCGACGACCTGCACCGCCATCGTCGTGACCAGTGCGAGCAGCAGCAGGAACACCAGCCCGAGTCCACGGACGGCGACTCCCCTGGACTCGGCGACCTGCGGATCGACCGACGCGAACAGCAGCGGCCGAGCGACCACGGACAGGACGCCAAGCACCACTGCGGTCATGACGGCGTAGGTCACCAGCTGGCTCGTGGTGACAGCGAGCAGGTTGCCGAAGAGCACGCTCGTGACGCCGCTGGCCGACTCGCTGGCCAACGACGCGAACAACACGCCGAAGGCGGTCGCCACCGCCAGGATGGACCCCGTCGCCGTCTCCCGGTCCACGCTGCGCCGACCGAGCAGTCCGATCGCGATCCCGCCCAAGGTGCAGAACACCGCCATGCCCAGGGTGATCGGCACGCCGACGAGTACCGCTGCGGTCGCACCGGGGAACCCGATGTGCGCCAGCGCGTGCGACGCGAACGCGTCCCGGCGCACGACGACGAAGTAGCCGATCGGACCGGCGGCCACGGCGACCAGGGTGCCGGCGAGGAACGCGTTGCGCATGAACGACGCGCCGAGGACGTCGAGCCATCCCGATTGGTAGCCGACGTCGGCCAACAGCGTTGCGAGCACGTCATCCGCTCCGGGTGAACAGGTCGCCCTGCGCCGTGCGCACGACCTTGATCGATGTGCCGTACAGGTGGCTGAGCAGGTGCTCGTCGACGACGTCGCCGATCGGTGCGTAGTGCGGGTGGCCGTCGAGCAGGTAGACGGCGCCGGTCAGCACTCCGAGCAGCGGGTTGATGTCGTGAGTCACCACGAGTGTCGTCATGGACCGGTCCGCGGACACTCGCCCCAGCAGCGTTGCGACCTCGTGCTGGTTGCGCACGTCGAGCCCGGCGAGCGGTTCGTCGAGGAGCAACAGCTCCGGATCCCCGACGACGGCTTGGGCGATCGCGACACGTTGACGTTGGCCGCCCGACACCTGGGTCAATCGTCGGTCCGCGTACGCCGTTGCACCCACCGCGTCGAGCGCCGCGTCGACCGCGGCACGCTCGTCCGCTGAGCGACGCCGCCACCCCCAGCTCCCGCCGTCGAGTCCGAAGGCGACGAGCTCACGGCACCGGACTGCCTCCATGGCCCGAGCGTCGTCGTCCTGCGGCACGTAACCGATCCGACCATCGCCCCGATGCGGGGTCCGGCCGAGCACCTCGATCGTGCCCGCTGCAGGCTCCACCAGCCCGAGGAGCAGTTCGAGCAGCGTCGACTTGCCCGAGCCGTTGGGGCCGATGATGCCGACGACGGCGCCGGTCGCGATGTCGAAGCTCCCTTCGGCCCAGATCGTCCGGTCCCCCCGTCGTGCCGTGACGCCGCGCAACGACACGGCGGGCGCCACCGCAGCCACAGCCGGGCCCTCCTCAGAAGTCGAGGTCATCGCCCGAGCGCCGTTGACAACGCGTGGAGCTGCTCGAGCTGCCACTGGGCGAAGGTCGAGCCACGCGGGACCGTCTCGGTGACATCGACGACGGGGACGCCGGCCGACTCAGCAACGTGTCGCAACTGCTCCGGGACCGCTCCTTGCGTCTGGGTGTTGACGATCAGGACGTCGACCGAACCACCGCGCAGCTGCGACTCGAACGCCGCAAGGTCCGAAGCTGCGGGTTCAGACTCGTTCGCTGCGGCTTTGCGATATCCGGCGGGGGTCACATCGGTCAGGCCGAGCGCTGCGGCCATCGGGTCGAACACCGACTCGGTGGCGGCGTAGGCCCTCCCCGAAGCGCTGGAGCGCAGCTGCTCGATCGCAGCGTCGTAGGGCGCCATCGCGTGGTCCCACTTCGTGGCCCGGCCGGCGAAGTACCCACTGGCATTGGGCGCGCGCTCCTGCAACGAATCGGTCACCACTGCAGCAACCTTGTGCACCACGGCCGGGTCGTACCAGACGTGAGGGTTGTCGCCGAGCGTGCGGTCAGCCACCTTCCCAGCGTCGATCACCCGCGGCGAGCCCGACACCGTTCGCAGGGCATCGCTCGCCCAGTTGTCGTAGCCCAATCCGTTCACGACGACGAGGTCCGCGCCGTCGAACGCGGCGATGTCGGACGGCGTGGGTTCGAACTCATGTGGGTCGCCCGTCGAACCCTTGACGATCGTGGTGACGTCCGCGCAGTCGCCGGCCAGCGACGACACGATGTCGCCCCACTGCTCGACGGAGACCACGACGGAGACAGGAGCGACCGGACAGTCGCCACGGGGCGATGTCGCCTTGCGGTCAGCCCGGCCGCATCCAGCAACCAGGGCAACCGTCGAGATGCATGCCACGACCCCGAGGGTTCCGATGCGGCGACAGGATCTCGAACGGCGGAGCAGGCCCCACTGACCGTGCCGGCTCGAACCAGTGCATGTCACGCCGGATGATCGAGGGGTGCGACGAACCATGCAGGGACCCTACCCACATATTGAGGTTGATTCCCATTTCCAGGATCTGGAGGTTCGGTCAACCCGACCGATCAGGCTCGCCCGGACCGCCGGCCGTTCCGGACCTCACGTCCGACCCCCACGTCCGACCCCCACGAGGTCAATGGCACGACACGCCGCTCGGAGCCGCGCCCGGCGACCAACCCGGCTCGGTCGTGGTGGTGGTCGGCGGCGTCGACGCTGCGGGACCGCCGCCCGGGACCGTTGCTCCGTGCGCTGCAGTCGACGACGTGGCCGCAGCACTGGTGGACGGGGTCGCGTCCGGTTTGGAGACCGTCTTGAAGTTCGCGCCGATCGTCACGACGACCTTGCCGGGAGCCAAGGCAGCGTCCTCTTCGAGCTCGGGAGCCGGACCGAGCCACGCCGCCACCAGCTCCCCCATCGCCTTGCTGCCCTTGGGGTACTTCACGATCGTGACCGCCGACGGCTCGGACGACGACTCCACCGTTCCGGTCACGAACCCACCGTCGACGAGCACGTAGCTCACCCGCCGAGCCTCTCCTTGGTGGTTGGTCGCGTTCAACACGTCGACCGTCACGTCGCCAGCGGTCGGCAACGGCACCGTCGTGGTCGTCGTCGTGCTCTGCGTCGTGCCGCGGAAGATGTCGAGCACCGGTGGAGCAGCCGCTTCATCGAGCAGGACAACGTCGGCACCACCGGAGGTGGTGTGAGCCACCACAGGAAGGCTGTGGGTCTGGAGCTTGGCCGGATCGAAGTCAGCGAAGCGCTTCGACAGCTCGATGATGTCGCCGGTGCCCAACTGGCTGTCGAGCTTTACGCTGCCGACCGCAGCGTCGACGATGCCCTTGACCGAACCCACGTCGTTCAACCCCAGGCCCTTCAGCTGACCGAGCGCCGTGCGAACCAGCAACTGCTGTCGGGTCATCCTGCCGAGGTCGCCGGTGGGGTCGGTGTGCCACTTCACCCCGTCGCTCCACTGGAGGTGACGGGAACGAGCGAACGCGAGGCCCATGTAGCCGTCGAGCACCGTGCAGCCCTTGCTCTTGACGACCAGGCCCGAGTTGTTGTCCTTGACCGGATTTGGGAAGTACATCGGCACGCCACCGATCGCTTCGATGAGCTTCTGGAACCCAGCTAGGTCCACTTCGACGTAGTGGTTGATCGGGATGCCCAGGTCCTGCTCGATCGTGTCGATCAGCGTCTGGGTCCCGTGGGCGTACGCCGTGTTGATGCGTTGTTCACCGCCCGTACCCGCGATCGGCAACCACAGGTCGCGTGGGATCGACAACATGTCGATCTGCTCCTTGCCCGGATCGATGCGCATGACAGCGATGCTGTCGGAACGCTGCCCGGTCGGCGTGTCCTTGCCCAGCATGACCCCCGAGCCCTTGTCACCCTTCTTCACCCCGGCCCGGGAGTCCGAGCCGATGACGAGGAAGTTCTGGGGCGTGTTGTCCTGGACCTTGGAGAGCTTGAGGTCCTCGCGATCGAGCTGGTTGAACGACCACAGGCCCCAGGCCGCGCCGGCGGCGGCCACGAGCGCGACCACGACGACGACGCCGAGGGCGCCGAACAGCAACCGCTTCGGCCATGGCCGGCCCACCGCGACCGCAGGCGCAGAAGCTCCGGGATCAGCGTCGCGATGACGCCGACGGACGACCCGCGGCTCATCAACAGGGGCAGGCTGGTCGGGCGCGTCCGGTACGGACGGCCGACGGCGAGGCGGCGGTGCGGGTCGATCGTTCACAGGGGGCGAAGAGGTGGCCGCATCGCTTCGTCGCGAAGTGCGTCATCCGAAGCCCAGACGGTAGTCCTCCCGTCGGGGTCGCCTGCGTCACCGGGTTGGAGAGCGCTCAGGAAGCGGCGACGGCACGCAGCGATGTTCAGCCGGCGGCGGGTACCTTCGGCTCCCGGGGAAGTCCCAGGACCTTCTCGCCCACGATGTTGCGCTGGATCTGGCTGGTGCCACCCCAGATGGTCTCGGATCGTGAGAAGAAGAACGCCGACATCATCTGGCTGACCGGGTAGGTGGCTCGACCGTCGGCTCGCATCGTTGCCGGCCACGACGAGGCCTCAGGGCCTGCCGTCGACAACATCGATTCCGGACCCCAGATGTCGAGCGCGAGCTCCATGGCAGCCTTGTGCGCCTCGGACCAGAACATCTTGTTGGTGGCGCCGAGCACCGTGACGCCCATGTCGCGCTTGCCGCTCACGGTCGCGGTCAGCGAGCGGAGGCCGTTGATCCGCATGATCTGGATCTTCGAGTAGTACTCGACGAGTCGCTGACGGATCAGCGGGTCGTGGATCGCGCCGTTCTCCTGCGCCTTCTCCACCATCAGGCGGTACTCCTCGGCGAAGCGACGGTACCCCGTCGTCGCGGACATGCCCCGCTCGAACCCGAGGGTGTCGTTGGCTACCTTCCAGCCGTTGTTGACCCCGCCGACCACGTTGTCGATCGGGCAGCGAGCGTCGGTGAAGAACACCTCGTTGAACTCGTCGGTGCCATCCGGCTGCACGATGCCGCGCACCTCGATACCCGGCTGGTCCATCGGAACGAGCAGGTAGGAGATCCCTGCCTGCTTCTTGACATCCGGGTCGGTGCGGGCCAGCACGAAGCAGTAGTCGGCGAACTGCGCCTGGGTGGTCCAGACCTTCTGGCCGTTGATGACCCACTCATCGCCGTCCCGGACCGCCGTGGTCTTCAGCGACGCCAGGTCGGAGCCGGAGTCGGGCTCGGAGAAGCCCTGGCACCAGCGCATCGACCCGTCGAGGATCTTGGGCAGGAAGAACTTCTTCTGCTCCTCGGTGCCGTTCATGAGGATCGTCGGACCGACGAGCGTGTCGCCGAAGAAGTCAGCGCGCATCGGGGCCTTTGCCTTGGCGAACTCCTCTGCGAGGACGACGCCCTGCATCGTGGTGAGACCCTTCCCGCCATACTCCTCGGGCCAGGTCGCACAGATCCAACCGCCCTCGAACAGCTTCTGGGTCCATGCCTCGTTGAACGACTTCTTCGCCTCGGGCGTCATCTCGAAGCCCTCGGCGAACCAGCCGTCGGGGAGGTTGGCTTCCAGCCAGGCACGGATCTCCGTGCGGAACTCCTCGGCATCGGGCGGGTAGCTCAGATCCATCCCGACAGTCTTGACCAGCCGGTCAAGGCGCGCCAGCCGGGGAACCACCCTGCGAGACGAGGCACGTCCCAGCGGCGGCTCGCCGGCGTGTCGAACGATGAGCCTCGATGCGACTCACCTCCCGCAGGGCGACAGCCCCTCACACAGGTACACCCCGCAGCGGCCACCGAGGGATGACACGGTGCATGCTGACCAACTCGCCCGCTCGTCCCTGTCGTTTTGACATGGCAGCACCGCGGATCATGACGAGCCAGATCAGCGATGCGCTCCGATGCTCTGCCGTCGGCCTGCGGTGCCGGCGACGCAGCGCGGTAGATTCCGCCGCATGTCTGAAGCGGACGGGGCGGCTGTGGCTGACGAGAGCGCTGCAAGGAACGAGTCCGGGGCGGCGGCACCGGTTGCGGCGTTGACCCTGGAAGAGCGGTTGGCGGACGCGCAGTCGGTTCGCTGGACCAACCAATGGGCGGAGCTCAAGGCCGAGGTCATCGACACCGACCTGTGCACCGGGTGCGCCGGTTGCGTCATCTCCTGCCCGCACGACGTCATCGGCTACGACCACTCCTCTGGCGGCTACCGGCCGTTCCACCTGGAGGACGAGCTCGGACCCGACGACTGCGTCCACGGCCAGAAGGGCTGCACCACGTGCACCCGTGCGTGCCCCCGGTTCCGCCTGTGGGAAGCCCAGGCCGACGAGCACCTGTTCGGCACGCTGCGCCAGCCCGACGAGGTCGCAGGCAAGTTCCAGGACATCCTGCTGACCAGGGCGTCCGACGAGCATGTGAACCAGACCGGCCAGGACGGCGGGCTGGTCTCGGCGATCCTGTTGTGGGCGATGGAGCACGACTACATCGACGCGGCACTCGTGTCGTACCTCGAAGGGGGCAACACCGGATCGTGGAAGGCGGTGCCCGGCGTCGCCGCAACCCCCGAGGAGATCCTCGCTGCCGCGGGCAGCCGCTACACGTACTCGGCGAACACGTTGGCGCTCGACGAGGCGATCGCGGCCGGCCATTCGCGCTTGGCGCTCGTCGGCATGAGCTGCCAGTCCTCGGTGCCGCCGGTCATGTGGTCACGCAAGGCCGGCAAGATCTCGAAGCCGATCGTGTTCAACCTCGGCCTCCTCTGCTCCAAGACCTTTGACGACGCCATCTTCGAAGAGCTGTTCTGGGCCAAGTACGGCCTCGCGCGTGAGCACATGGTCAAGATGAACATCAAGGGCGTGTTCCAGATCTGGATGGACGACGGCGCCTACCACGAGATCAACCTCAAGGAATGCCACGCCTGGACGCGAGAGGGCTGCAACCACTGCCCTGACTTCGCCGCCGAGCACGCAGACATCTCTTGCGGCGGCATCGGCGAGAACGCCAACTGGACGCTCACGATCGTGCGCACCGACCTGGGTCGGGAGATCATCACGCGGATGATCGATCAGGGTGTGATCGAAGCCCGACCGGGCGACTCCGACCCGGGCGCCATCGCGCTCATGCGCAAGCTGGCAGAGAAGTCCCGCTCCCGTTGGCCGACCACGGCCGAACCAGCCGTGCGCGTCGGGCTGCCCGAGCCGAAGGTGAAGTCCAGGCCCTGACCCCGTCAGGACCTACGCCGCCACGCCCTGACCCGCCGAGCCAGCGCAGTGAGTCGAGCCGTCAGCTCTGCTTGTCGCAGCCGTCGATGACGGACTTGATCGGCTTCGGAACGGTGATGTTGCCGGCGTCTTCGGTCGCCTGCTGCTCCTCGAACTTCTTGGCGTCCTCGAACGGCACCTTCTTGACGAGCCCGTCGTAGACGCACTTGCAGAAGTCCTTGGACGACTGCGGCCCCAGGGTCGTGACCTTGGGGTTCTCTTCCGGGACCACCTTCTGGGAATGGCAACCGGTCATGAAGTTCGCTTCATAGGCGTCGCCGTACTCGGTGGGCTGCGTGTGTTGACCGCACGCAGTCAACAGGAGCGACGCAGCGGCGACGGCGAACAGGATCGAACGGAAGGACCGGGGACGCACACGAGCTCCAGGGACGCGAACTTGGGACCCGAACACCGTAGTCAAGGCTCGGCCCGACTCCCTATCGCGCCACCTACCGGTGACCGCATGTGCCGGAGTCAGGCGCCGGGATCAGGCGACGGTCAGATCCACCGCCATCAACGGATCGATCTCGAACATCGGACGCAGGACCGGCCCCAGTGCATTGGTGTCGATCGGCTCCGACCAGGCCACGCCTTTTGGCATGCTGCACCGGGCAAGCGCACCCCACAGACCCTTTCGGCCGTGTGGTACCTGGGTCACCTCGGCCAGATGGCCGTCGAGCCATGGTGGCAGGTCGACGGCAGCCGGAGCGTCGAACACCTGGCCGGCGAGCAGCGCTTCGCCGCAGTCGGCGAACGGGATGACCTCGGCGGGGGCGGTGGCAGCGTTCATGCCCAGTTCTTCGGCGGTTGGGCGACGGAACCGGAGAGCCGTTCGGCCCAATCGTGACCGGATGGGTCCGGACGGCCCGCCGTTCTGGGCCGTTCGACCCATCGCCGGCTCTGGCGCAGCGGGTGGTCCTGCTCAACTGCGCCCGTGGCCGCTCGTGATCTCTGTCGCCCGGGCGAAGATCGAGTCCAGCATCTCCTCGGTCAGCCGCCCGGTGAAGGTGTTCTGCTGACTCACGTGGTAGCTGCCGAGCAGCACCTTCCCGTCGGGTAACTCGACCTCCACGCCGTGAGCGAACTTGGGTCGGGCGCCGCATTCCGCGGTGTTCCATCCGAACAACCCGAGCGCCTGGGTGTAGCCGAACCCCCCGAGCGCGACGACGACCTCGACGCTCGGAAGCAGCGCCACCTCGGCGTCGAACCATGGTCGGCACGCGTCGCGTTCGGACGGCAGTGGCTTGTTCGCCGGCGGGGCGCACTTCACCGGGGCGGTGACGAACGCGTCGGTCAGCTCCAGGCCATCATCGATGCTCACCGAGGTGGGCTGGTTCGCGTAGCCCGCACGCCACATCGCCCGGTACAACCAGTCGCCGGATCGGTCGCCGGTGAACATGCGACCGGTGCGGTTGGCGCCGTGCGCAGCGGGCGCCAACCCGACGACCAGCAGGCGAGCCGCTGGATCGCCGAAGCCGGGAACGGGCCGTCCCCAGTACTCCTGGTCGCTGAATGCTGCTCGCTTCTCCCGCGCCACCTGCTCACGCCACTCGACCAAGCGGGGACATCGTCGACACTCGCTGATCTGCGCGGCGAGCGCCTGCAGAGCCTCCATGGGCCGAGCATAGGATCCCCCTCGATGGCGACACGTTCGAGCACTACAACCAGCACCACGGCCACGTCCACGGCCACGGCAAGGAAGGCCACGACGACGCGCAGGGCCACAGGAGCGTCCAGGGCCAAGCGCCCTCAGCCGACGACGATCGTGCTCGTGCGTCACGGGCAGACCGCCACGACCGGCAAGGTGCTGCCCGGAAGGGCTCCTGGGCTGCACCTCGCAGCGACCGGTGTTGCGCAGGCGCAACGAGCGGCAGATCGACTCGGATTGATGAGGATCGACGCGGTGTACTCGTCACCCCTCGAGCGCACCCGCGAGACCGCCGCACCCATCGCGAAGGCCACTGGTCAGCGGGTCCGCTCCGCCAAGGGCCTGCTCGAATGCGATTTCGGCGAGTGGACCGGCAGCGAGCTGGCCTCCCTGCGGAAACGCCCCGAGTGGACGACGGTGCAGCGCTCCCCGTCGGTGTTCCGCTTCCCCGGCGGCGAGTCGTTCCTGGACATGCAGCGCCGCATCTGGGACGAGATGGAACGTCTCGCAGGGCTTCATCCGGGCGGCACCGTCGTCGCCGTGTCGCACGCGGATCCCATCAAAGCGGCCGTCGCCATGGCGACCGGAGTGCACCTAGACCTGTTCCAGCGCATCGTGATCTCGCCGTGCTCGATCACCCCGCTCGTGATGCCGGCCCCCAGCTCCGGCGCCGCGCCCATCGTGCTCGCCGTGAACTCCACCGGTGACGACCTGACCACGTTGGCGCCGTCGTGACCGGGCGTTCGTTCGAGTTCCACGCGCTCGACGCGCTGGTTCCCGGCACGGTCGGCGAGCCGGGCGCCCGGGTCTTCTACCTGCAGGCCAGAAGCGGCAACAGCGTCGTGTCGTTCCGACTGGAGAAGGAACAGGTCGGCATGCTCGGCCAGTACCTCGGCCAACTCGCACAGGCCATGGGAACCACAGAACCGGACCGCGACATCGCAGGGCTGATCGAGCCGATCGACGTCGAATGGGTGATCGGCTCGTTGTCGGTCGGTGTCGACGAGGACGCGGGACTCATCTTCGTGACCGCCGAGGAGCTCGTCGTCAACGACGATGAGGACGACATCGACGACTACAGCGAGTTCGACGACAACGCGATCGACGACCTGCTCGACTCGGACCCCGACGGCGCAGAGGCGCAGTTCACGCTGCAGCTCGGTCAAGCGGTCGCGTTCGCCGAGGCCGCGATGGACCTGGTGCGTGCCGGGCGCCCGCCGTGCCAGCTCTGCGGCCGGCCGATCGGCACCGAGGGCCACGCCTGCCCACGTTGGAACTGACCGGTCCGTGACCGAACCTGGCCAACCGCACCGACTCCAAGGCGACCACCCGTCGGCCGCATCACCACCCGAGGCGCCTCACACCACCGAAGGGGTCGAGGCCGAACGGGCCGGGGCCGAGTGGGTCGACGTCGAGTGGATCGACGACCCCGACGATCGCGATGACCCCGACGATGACTTCCCCCTCGACGACGGAGAGCTCAGCGGCGACGTTCTCGGAGACAGCGACGTCGGCAACGTCGAGTTCACCTACGACGCGACCATCGCCCCCAGCGACGACGGCGTGGCCGACGTGTTGCGCTCCGGGAACATCGAGGTGCTCGGCGCCATGCCATGGTCATCGAACGGAACATTCCTGGTCCAGGTGAGCACTGGCAGGGACCACCTGCCCGCCATCTACAAGCCGTTGCGAGGCGAGCGGCCTCTGTGGGACTTCCCCGGAGGGCTGTGGCGGCGTGAGGTGGCGACCTCTGCGCTGTCAGATCACCTCGGCCTGGGCCTGGTGCCTCCCACCGTGGCGCGCAACGACGATGCGCCGCTCGGCACCGGATCGTTGCAGGCGTTCGTCCCGGCCCACTTCGCCGAGCACTTCTTCACCATCCGAGACCAGCCGGCTCTGCTGCCGACGCTGCGGGCCCTGTGCGCCTTCGACCTCGTCGCCAACTCCGCGGACCGCAAGTCCGGCCACTGCCTGATCGACGACGACGACCGCATCTGGGCGATCGACAACGGGCTCACGTTCCACTGCGAGTTCAAGGTCCGCACCGTGATCTGGGACTTCGCCGGCGAACCGGTGCCCGACCGAGTCCTCACCGCACTCGACCGCATGCTCGGGGCGCCGCTGCCGGCGGAACTCGAGGCGCTCCTCGACCCTTCTGAGCGCGACGCACTCCGCGACCGTGCAGGTGCGGTGCTGAGCTCCGGCCGATTCCCTCATGACCCGACCGGCCGCCGGGTTCCATGGCCCCTGGTCTGAAGCCCGGCCACGTTTTGTGTGCGATCAGTGCCGCTGGGGCGAACCCAGCGCACACAGAACGCGTCCGTCAGCCGCCGAGCGGGCCAAGCACTCGAGTCATCGCGGCGTTCTGGAACACACCGAGCGGGTCCAGCCGAGAGCGCAGCTCCTGGAACGAGTCCCACCCCGGGTACAACGGTGCCAGATCCTGCGGCGTCCGCCAGTGGAGCTTTCCCCAGTGCGGCCGACCGTCGAATTCCGCCATGATCGCCTCGACGCCGCGGAAGTACTCCTCGTAGGGCACACCGCGGTACATGTGCACGGCGATCCAGCCGGTCGCTCGCCCTGATGCAGTCGACAACGTGATGCCGTCTGCGGCCGAGGTCCGGACCTCCACGGGGAACGACACCGGGTACGGCAGTGATGCAACGAGCGATCGCACCCGCTGCACCGCGTCGACGGTCGCCTCGATCGGCACCGCGTACTCCATCTCGACGAAGCGAACTCGACGGGGTGACGCGAACACTCGGTACGAGCGGTCGTTGAACTCGGAACGACCCGGCGACGGGATCCGCTTGGCGATCTCCCGACCAAGGGTCGGGCGCCACCGACCCACGCGATTGGCCAGGCCGAACAGCACGTTGTCGTACAACTCGTCGGTCAACAGCTCATCGCGACGCGACCTGGGGGCCAAGCGCTCGTGGTTGCGGCGTTGCCGCTTGGTGAGCGACCAGCCCGTGCCCGGTACCCAGAAGAGCTCGAAGTGGTCGTTGTCGCGGACGAGCTCTCCGAAGCGTTCCAACACCTCGTCGATGCGCCGGGGTTCGTGCACGGCGTGCAGGTGGAACGCCGGCGACAGCTGGAACGTGAGCGTCGAGACCAGTCCGAGCGCACCGACGGCCGCTCGTGCGGCGCGGAACACCTCGGGTTCGGACACCGTGCTGAGCTCGTGCACCTGACCCAGGCCGTCGATCAGGCGCATCGCGATGATCGACGACGAGATGTTGCCGAAGCCGATCCCGGTGCCGTGCGTGGCGCTCTGCGTGGCACCCGCAACGGTCTGCACGTCGATGTCGCCGAGGTTGGTGAACGCAAGGCCCCGAGGCCACAACGAGCGGGACAGCTCGTGCAATCGGGCGCCTGCCTGCACCGTGACCGTGCGGGCACCGGGATCGATCGCCAGGACCCGGTCGTAGCCCGTCAGGTCGATGAGCACCGCGTCGCTCAACGCCACGTCGGAGAAGCTGTGACCCGCTCCCACGGCCCTCACGACTCTGCCGGTCGCTGCTGCATCCGCGACGATCCGACACAGCTCGGGTTCGGTCGTCGGGACGAGCACCTTGGCTCGACACGACTGGTTCCCCGCCCAGTTGGACCAAGTCCGAGATCGG
>Ga0209023_10002593_pt1 | contig 22366 bp, 24 predicted proteins | sample LakOneMetagenome_FD_187468 | JGI IMG/M metagenome (GOLD analysis project Ga0209023, IMG submission 187468) | Freshwater and sediment microbial communities from Lake Erie, Canada (SPAdes) (version 2) | ecosystem: Environmental > Aquatic > Freshwater > Lentic | place: Lake Erie, Canada...
GTATAGCTGCCGGCGCGCGTTTCTTTCATCGCAACCAGCCGATTGCGCCGAATAGCGATCAAGCGGTCGGCTGCGATGAGCAATCCCACCACAAGCGGGCGCTCTTTCGCGAACAATTCCGGCGGCAGCGGCACACCTGGCACCATCGGCACATTCGCCGCTTTCACACCACGGTGCGCCAAATACACACTGGTTGGCGTTTTCGAGGTGCGACTGACGCCGACCAAGATCACATCGGCGTCCGCTAATTCGACCACTTGCTGGCCGTCGTCATGATCCATCGCATAGTCGAGCGCATCGATGCGCTTGAAGTATTCCGCATTGAGCTTACGCGCCGCGCCGACGCGATGGTTCAACTCTTGACCTAGATACCGCGACGTGACGTCCAGCACCGGATCGAGAACCGCCACGCAGGGCATGTTCATTTCCTGGCACGCCTTCTCCAGCATCGCCCGGTGCTCGAGGTTCGAAAGCGTGAACATCACCACGCCTGGCGCGTCGGCAATTTCCTTGATCACGCGCTCCAGCTGCCGCGAGCTGCGCACTAGAAAGTAGGAGTGCTCCACAGGCAGGATATTGTCGAATTGGGCGCAGGTGGCGCGCATGACTCCGGCCAAGGTCTCCCCTGTCGAGTCGGAGACCAAGTGCACGTTGAAATAGACGGCGATCCGATCACGCATGAATGCTTCTTCATATCAGGCTTGGAGGCACTGTGGACAAGCTGTTGGCTGAGACGCGGGCCGAGAACGAATAGGACACCCGAAGTGAATTTCACTTCCCCTCATGGGCGATTCCTCCCCGCACTGCTCACAGCGGCGCCCTGTGGGTGAAAAGGAATCGGCGCCGCGACGACGCGTCTACAAGCTTCGCAGACTCAAGGACTTCCCGTTTCCGAATCAAAAGAGCAAGTCTGTGAGCATCTTGTGGGCAACGAAATTGTCCCGGTTTCTAAGTCGCCACAACAACGAGTCCCCATTAATCAGGATTCTAAGTTTAAGATTGAAGGGAGAAGCATGCCTTCGGACGTTCCGAAGCTTCTAAGGGTTCTGAACGGTGAGAGGATCGATCCTCCGCCGATCTGGATCATGCGTCAGGCTGGGCGGTATCTGCCTGAGTACAGAGAGCTTCGAACACGGGCGAAGAGCTTCCTGGATTTCTGCTACTCTCCTTCCCTAGCGACGGAAGCGGTGATGCAGCCTTTGCGCCGCTTTCCGTTGGACGCCGCCATTCTCTTCTCTGACATCCTGGTTGTTCCCGATGCGTTGGGACGGAAGGTTTGGTTCGTCGAAGGCGAAGGTCCGCGCCTTGAGCCCCTGATCGGTGAAGAGAGCTGGCGCTTCGATGATCCAGCTAAAGCCGTGCAGCGTTTGGCGCCGGTCTACGAAACTGTGGAACGCATCAAGGGTCAGCTCGATGATGGTGTCGCACTGATTGGATTCTGCGGCGGGCCGTGGACTGTGGCGACCTACATGCTGCAGGGAGAAGGCGGCGATAAAGATCGCGCGCGGCTTGCTGCGTACCTGCGTTATGGGGATGTCGATGCCCTGCTCGCGACATTGGTGGAAACGTCTGCGTTGCACCTCCAGGCACAGGTGAAAGCGGGCGCGGATTGTGTGCAGATCTTCGAAAGCTGGTCACAGGATTTGACCAAGCCGCTGTTCGATCGCCTGATCATCAAACCGACAGCAGCGCTTGTCGCGCGTTTGCGTCAGCTCGGGGTGACGGCGCCTATTATCGGTTTCCCGCGTGGAAGCGGTGCGCAACTCGGACGGTATGCGCATGAAACAGGCGTCACTGGCTTAGGGGTCGATTATCAAACACCGGCTGCGTTTGCGCGAGAGCACGCGCCCGCCGGCATGCCGCTACAAGGCAACCTCGATCCACAATTGCTCGTCGCCGGCGGCAAGTTTCTTGAGCAAGGCGTGCAACACGTGCTCGAGGCGTTCAAAAACGGTCCGCACATTTTCAATCTCGGCCACGGCATCACGCCGCAAGCCACACCAGAGAACGTCGCGGAACTTGTCCGCCTGGTGAAAGGCGCATGAGCGCTATCCGGATCGAAGATGAGGGCCCTACTCCCGAGGACGGCCCTGGCTTGCGCGCGATGACATCGCGGCGTGTGGCGATCATTCTCTTCAATCTCGGCGGGCCGGACTCGTTGCAGTCGGTGCGGCCGTTTCTGTTCAACCTCTTCAATGACAAAGCCATCATCGGCGCGCCGCAGCCGATCCGTTTTTTCATTGCGCAGCTGATTTCGCGGACGCGAGAGAAGCTGGCGCAAACGAACTACGCCATCATGGGCGGTGCTTCACCGCTGCTGGCGGAAACTATGAAACAGGCAGAAGCGCTCGAGGGCGCCGTCGCCCAACGCGCTACCAACGTGACGTTTAAATGCTTCCCCGCGATGCGCTACTGGAAGCCGTTCACGAAGGACGCCGCCAAAGCCGCGGAGGCGTGGGGCGCGACGGATGCGATCCTGCTTCCGCTTTATCCGCAATTCTCCACCACCACGACCGGCTCTTCGCTGGCGGCGTGGAAGAAGGCCTCAAAGCTCCCCTGCTCGACGATTTGCTGCCATCCGACCGCGGCTAACTTTGCGCAGGCGCATGCTGACGCGATCACTGAGCTGTGGCGCGTCGCGGGATCGCCACCCAATCCGCGCGTGCTTTTTTCCGCGCACGGTTTGCCGCAGCGTGTCGTGGATCGTGGCGACCCGTATCAGTGGCAAATCGAGCAAAGCGTCGCGGCCGTGAAACGGTTTCTACCGGCCGATTGGGAGACGCGGCTCTGTTACCAGTCCCGCGTCGGGCCACTGAAATGGCTCGCCCCTCCTATCCAGGACGAGATTCGCGCGGCCGCCAAGGATCAGCGCGGCATTATCGTCAGTCCGATTGCATTCGTGTCGGAGCATGTCGAAACACTGGTCGAGCTTGACGTCGAATACGCGCACATGGCGCAGGCGCTGAATGTGCCGTTCTACTTGCGCGCCCCTGCTCTCGGTGTGACGCCGCGCTTCATCGACGCGTTGGCGGATTTGGTCGAGCGCGCTCTCGACGCGCCGGGTAAACTGCAATCGGAGTTGGGCGGCCGGTTTTGTCCGGCGCAGTTCGGGCAATGCCCGCACGGGAGCGCGCGCTAGGCATGGAACACCACCTGATCAGCTACGACCTCGCGCGCGGTCTGCACATCATTGCGGTGATGGCGTGGGTGGCCGGCATGCTCATGCTGCCCCGCTACTATGCCCACATCACCGCCTCGCAGCCCGGCGGTGAGCTGGAAACGGCGATGCTGAAATCAGCGCATACGCTACGGATAGTGATCCTCACACCGTCGATCATTCTCGCCTGGACGTTCGGGATTTTCCTGTTCGCGGTGTTCATGGTTGGCGACTGGAGCCGGCCGCTTCCTGCGATCCTTGGCGGCGTCCCGCACTGGTTCTGGCTCAAGTTTATTTTGGTGCTGGGCTTGAGCGGTTATCACGGATTCCTATCTTCAGAGGGTCGCAGGCTGGCCAAAGGCGAGCGGCGGCACTCCGCGAAGTTCTGGCGCGCGACTGGGGAAATCCCCTTCATCATCGCCATTATCGCGATTCTCCTGGCCACGCTGGAACCCTTCTGACGTTTACGCCGTCTTGACGGCTTTCCCAGCTTATGGTCATGCAATGGCTTCAACGCGCTCCTCGGGCGCGGGCGACGGCGGCGCCGCCACTTTCCTCAACCGCCGGATCCAACTTCCAAACTGAGCGCCCCTTCCCGCCCAACGTGCGCGTGGATCGGGCCCGAGACTTTCCATGACAGAGACACAAGCAATCGAAGAGCTCACCTCGCTCACGCTCCAAGAGCTGAAGCGCAAATCGCCGGCCGAAATTCTGGAGCTGGCTGAATCCCTCGAGATCGAGGGAGCCAACACGCTGCGCACGCAGGACATGCTCTTTTCCATTCTCAAAGCGATGGCCGAACGCGGCGTCGAGATCGGCGGCGCAGGCGTCTGCGAAATCCTTTCCGACGGCTTCGGCTTCTTGCGCTCACCGCAAGCCAATTACCTGCCGGGTCCGGACGACATTTACGTTTCGCCACAGCAGATCCGTAAATTCGGGCTGCGCACCGGCGACACCGTCGAAGGCCAGATCAAAGCGCCGAAAGACGGCGAGCGCTATTTCGCGCTGACCAAGGTCAATTCGGTCAATTTCGAAGACCCGGACAAGGTCCGCCACAAGGTCCACTTCGACAATCTGACGCCGCTCTACCCGACCGAGCGCCTGAAGATGGAGCTCGATGATCCGACCATCAAAGACAAGACCGGCCGTATCATCGACATCGTAGCGCCGATCGGTAAGGGCCAGCGCTCACTGATCGTCGCCCAGCCGCGTACGGGTAAGACCGTCATCCTGCAGAACATCGCCAAGGCGATCGAAGCCAATCACCCGGAAGTCTTCCTGATCGTGCTGCTCATCGACGAGCGCCCGGAAGAAGTCACCGACATGCAGCGTACGGTGAAGGGCGAGGTCGTCTCCTCAACCTTCGACGAACGCGCCGAGCGCCACGTCGCCGTGGCGGAAATGGTGATCGAGAAGGCAAAGCGCCTGGCTGAGCACGGCAAGGACGTCGTCATCCTGCTCGACTCCATCACTCGCCTCGGCCGCGCTTACAACGCCACCGTGCCCTCTTCCGGTAAGGTGCTGACCGGCGGTGTTGACGCCAACGCCCTGCAGCGTCCGAAGCGCTTCTTCGGCGCGGCACGCAATCTTGAGGAAGGCGGCTCGCTCACCATCCTCGCGACGGCGCTGATCGATACCGGCTCGCGGATGGACGAAGTCATCTTCGAAGAGTTCAAGGGCACGGGTAACAGCGAACTCCAGCTCGACCGCAAGGTCGCCGACCGCCGCATCTTCCCGGCCATCGACGTGCTCAAGTCCGGCACGCGGAAAGACGAGCTCATCACGCCGAAGGAGCACCTGCAGAAGATGTACGTTCTGCGCCGCATCCTCAGCCCGATGGGCACGCAGGATGCGATCGAATTCCTGCTCGACAAGCTCAAAGGCTCGAAGAACAACGACGACTTCTTCCAGTCGATGAACACCTAAGCTCGTCTGACCGACGAATGATCGAGGCGCGGGCGCAAGCTCGCGCCTCTTTTGTTTTGGCGACATCGCGTTAGTGTCCGGATCCACGGAGGACGCTCGATGCTCAAGGTCTATCACTCGCAACATGCGCGCTCGCTCAGAGTGCTGTGGCTCTGCGAAGAAATGGGCGTTCCTTACGAGACCGCCGAGGCGTCATTCATGAAGCCCAGCGACGAGTTCAAAGCCGTGAACCCGCTGCGCACTGTGCCCGCTCTCGTCGACGGCGATGTGCGTATGATCGAGTCCGTCGCGATGATGATCTACATCATGGCCAAGTACGGCCCGACGGATTTGGAAGTGAAGCCGACGGAAGCGGGCTACGCTGACTACCTCCAGTATCTGCTCTTTGGAGAGGCGGGCATCGCCGCTTACGGCAATCCCCTCGTCGGCACCCGCTTCCTGGCACCGGACGATCAGAAGACTAATTGGACCGCGACGTATCTGAAGAGCGCGATCCTAAAGCGCCTCGAGTTCGTCGCGTCGCGTCTTGATGGCCGGCCGTTCGTCGCCGCTAATCGCTTTACAGCGGCTGATATCTCGGTCGCCTACATCGTCACCGGCGCCAAATTCGCCGGCATTCAGGACGACATTCCGCCCGCCATTAAGAGCTATGTCGATGGCCTGCACCAGCGCCATGCCTATCAGCGTGCTGCGGCGGTGAAGTAGCGCTCAGCTTTCGAAGCAGTCGAAAGTTTCTTGGCGCGCGATGCGGCCGTCGCGCAGCGTGTAGAATTGTGCGAAGCGTGCACGCATCGCGTCACCGGCTTTGACGTCGAGCTGCGGAATGTCGATCTTGAACCAGCCCGTCCAACGCAAGGTCAGCGCCGCGTGATCGCTCTCGATCACGGCGCTCTCGAGTTCGTTGGTTTGCCTTTCCAGGATCGCTTGTCCGCGTTTGCCGGCTTCAATGATCGCTGCCAGATCGCGCGTCACGCCCTTGGGTGCGAGCTTGTTGGGGTGCTCGATCAGCACGGCGTCGGGCGTGTAGAACGCGGAGGGGTCGGCGCCCTCTTCGACGCCGCGCAAATAGCGCTGCAAGAACACGAGTATCTCGTTGCGCGTCATGGCACGAGCACCAAGCTACCGGTGGTCTTGCGCGCTTCGAGATCGGCATGTGCCTGCGCCGCGTCTGCGAGCTTATATTGGGTGGGCGCGGCGACCTTCACGGTCCGACGCGCAAGCACAGCAAAGAGATCGGCGGCGCTTTCGTCGAGCGGCTCGGTTGTCGCCACATAGTGAAAAAGCGTCGGCCGCGTGAGAAACAGCGAGCCGCGCCGTTGCAACTCTGATGGCGCGATCGCCGCAGGCGGCCCCGAAGCGTTGCCGAACGAGACCATCATTCCAAGCGGCCGCAAGCTATCGAGCGATGCCTCGAACGTATCCTTGCCGACGCTGTCGTACACAACATGCGCGCCAACGCCGCCGCTGATCTCGCGCACGCGCTTGGCGATGTCTTCGCGTCCGCTGATGATTGTGTGGTGCGCGCCGAGCGATTTCGCGACCTCGGCTTTCGCGTCATTGCCAACGACCGCGATCACCGTTGCGCCGAGATGCCTCGCCCACTGCGTGGCGATCTGACCAACGCCACCGGCCGCTGCGTGGATGACGACAACGTGGCCGCGTTCCACGCGAAACGTCTTACGCAAAAGAAAACGCGCGGTCATGCCTTTGAGCAAAGACGCCGCGGCAACGTCGAACGAAATCGCTTGCGGCAGAAGCACAGCGCGATCATCGCGCACAACGTGCTGATCGCTGTATGCGCCCGTCGGCCCCGTGCAATAGCCAATGCGATCGCCAACTTTGAATCGCGTCACGCCTTCGCCAACAGCATCGACGACTCCCGCGCCTTCTTGGCCCAGGCCGCTTGGCAACGGCAGTTTGTACAAACCGCTGCGGTGATAGGTGTCGATGAAATTGACGCCGATCGCTTCGTTCTTCACGCGGATCTCGCGCGCGCCCGGCGCCGGTGTTTCAACATCGACGAGACGCAGCACTTCAGCGCCACCGGTTTGCTCAAAGCGAATAGCCTTCATCGATCACCTCTTCGACGCATGACGTAAGCGCGCGGTCGCGCAGTTCAACGCGCGCTGACGCACTGCAACGCCGCATACCCTTGCGCACCATCGTGCGCATCGAGATCGGCGACAGCTTCCGCCGGCCGGTTGGTGGCAATCATGGCCAAGCCGCTTTCGGCGAAGGCCGCGTATTGCTCTTCGCCGCGCGCAAAGCTTCGATCCCACGAACCGATCGTCCCGAAGCTCGCTTCGACGCCGCGCTGCGCCAGCGCCACGTTCAGCGCGCTGTCGGGCTCGTCGGTGCCGGTCCAAGCGATGATGTGCGAGAGATCGACGCCACGGCTGCGCAGCGTATCGACGTCCGTCGCATTGCGGATGCTGACATTGATCATCGCCGCCGGCGCTACGCGCGCCAAGCGCGACGCGGCGTTGACGCTGTAGACGACGAAGATCACGCGGCCCATCGCGTGCGCCTGGTCCACCGCCTCCGCCAGCTCCTCATACGAGACGCCCGGCTTTACATCGAGCTCCAGTACCGTGCGCCCGTCCGCCCAATCCAGCGCCTGGCGCAAAGTCGGCGGATGCGCATCGAGCGCCGCGCTGTCGTCGTCCTTCAACGTCAGCGCCGAGAACTGCGCTTCAGTGAGCGAACGCACGGCGCCGTGGCCACTCGTTGTGCGATCCACCGTGTCGTCGTGCATCAGCACCAACGCGCCATCGCGCGTGCGCGCCACGTCGACCTCCATGAACGCCGGCGTCGCTGCCAGTGTGTGCTCGAACGTCGGGATGGCGTTCTCCGCGAAGCCAGCGCCGGGCCCGCCGCGGTGCGCTGAGACGATCGTGGCGTGATGCTCGCGCAAGCAGTTGAAGAACGCCGGCAGATTGGCTGGCGCGATCGCGTGCGGCGCGGGCGCTTCAACGCCGCCGACCATTTGGTTGGAGTCGCACGCCGCCAACGCCAGCAGCGCGACGGCGATGAGCGCGGCTCTCATGCGAGGTTCTGCGTGAGCCACGCGATGGTGCGTCCGTCTGCGAGTTGCTTCGCCGCTTCGTCGTAGTGCGCGCCGCCTTCGCGGGTGAAGGCGTGATCCTGCTCGGCGTATTCGTAGATCGTCACCAGCGGATTGGACTTCAGCGTCTCGCGAATGGTGTCGAGCGCTTCGCGCGGGATGAAGCCGTCTTTCATTGGGTTGTGCAGCAGCACCGGCTTCTTGATGTTTCCGGCTTCACCGAGCGCGGTGTGGATGCCGCCGCCATGGTACGCGACAGACGCGTCCGTATCTGTCCTACAAGCCGCCAGGAACGCGATGTAGCCGCCCATGCAATAGCCGAGGCATCCGACCTTCGCCGCGCCCCAGGCGCGTGCTGCGGTGATCGTGGTCTGCACGTCCTTCACCGCGAGGCCTTTGTCGCACTGGTTCATGTAGTCGAGCGCCTGCTTCCACTCGGCGTCGCTTTGATCGGTGAGTTCAATGCCCGGCTTGATCCGCCAGAACAGATCCGGCGCCAGCGCCCAGAAGCCTTCGCGCGCCAGCCAATCGCACTTGCCGCGCATGACGGCATTCACGCCGAAGATTTCCTGGATGACCACGACCGTGCCTTTGGACGGTCCGGATGGCTTGGCGACGTAGGCTCGGAACTCGCCGTCGTCGCCCTTGATGTTGGTCCAGTCACCCATGCGCCGATCTCCGTAGCTGTCCCGCTGCCGCGTGGCGCGTTATAGACCGGCCTCAATCGAACGCCGCCAGGATTTTGAGACATGAAGTTCACCGTCAACGTCGAATGCAGCCCCGAGGAAGCGCGCCGCTTCATGGGCCTCCCGGACGTCACGCCCATCAACGAAGCGCTCGTGGGTGAGATGGGCAAGCGCATGGAAGCCAATCTCAAGATGATGAGCCCCGAGACGATGATGAGCTCATGGATGAGCGTCGGCACGCAGGCGCAGGACGCCTTCGTGAAGCTGATGACCTCGGGCGCAAGCATGGCGGCGAGCACAACTGCTCCACGTGAAAAGCCCTAAGACGGGCTTAGAGAATTTCACATGAAACCGGACACGATCGTCGCCTTGGCGTCGGGCGCTGGACGTGCTGGCGTCGCGGTGATCCGCGTGTCCGGACCTGCCGCCGGCGATGTGCTACGCGCGCTGAGCGATCGCGATTTGCCGAAACCACGCCACGCCACGCGCATGGCGTTTTGTGCGCCAAATGGTGGTCTTTCGCTTGATGACGGCATCGCGCTGTGGTTTCCGCAACCGGCCTCTTTCACCGGCGAAGACATCGCCGAACTGCAAGTGCACGGCGGACAGGCCGTCATTGCCGCGATCATCGATGCAGCGCTTTCGCTGGACGGCGTGCGCCTCGCTGAACCCGGCGAATTCACCCGACGCGCCTTCGAGAACGGCAAGCTCGATCTGGCCGAAGCGGAGGGCCTCGCGGATCTCGTGGACGCCGAGACCGAAGGCCAGCGTCGCCAAGCGCTGCGCCAACGCCGGGGCGCGCTATCGGCGCTCTACGACAGCTGGCGCGAACGTCTGATCGAAGCGGCGGCCTTAATCGAAGCGGAGATCGATTTCCCGGACGAGGAGCTGCCAGATGCGTTGGCTCAGCGCGCCGGGCCCATGCTTGGGTCACTGGCGGCGGACATGGGCCGCCACCTCGACGACGCCCACCGCGGCGAGCGCATCCGCGACGGCTATCGCATCGCCATCATCGGCCCGCCCAACGCCGGCAAGTCGAGCCTGCTGAACGCTTTGGCACAGCGCGAGGCGGCAATCGTCAGCGAGATCCCCGGCACCACGCGCGACGTGGTCGAGGTGCGCCTGGTGCTGGCGGGCTATCCGGTCTGGATCGCCGACACGGCGGGGCTGCGAGAAGCGGCGGATGCGATCGAGGCAGAGGGCGTGCGCAGGGCGCTGGCGCGGGCGGAGGAAGCTGATCTGAGGCTGGGCGTCGTGGACGGCGCCGCCGCCTCGGGAGAGGCACTAGCGCTAATTGATCGGCTCAGGGAAGGCGACGTGCTCGCAATCACGAAGCGTGACCTGCCTACCGCAGACGGCTTCCACGAAGCGCAAGAAGACTACGAAGGGACTGGTATCGAATATCCGGCGTGGGTGTCCGCGACGACCGGCGAGGGCCTCGCCGAGCTTCACGCCCTGCTCGCCGCAAAGGTCACCGAAGCGCTGGGCCGCGAGGAGGCGCCGGTGCTCACGCGGGCGCGGCATCGGCGGCTGGTGGAAGAGGCGCGCGCCGCCCTCGAACGCGCTATCCCAGCGCTCACGCGCGGACCGGAATTGGCGGCAGAAGACGTGCGCGTCGCGGCGCACGCGATTGGGCGTTTGACTGGGCGCATCGATGTCGAAGATCTGCTCGATGAGATCTTCTCGAGCTTCTGCATCGGCAAATAGCAAGCGCACGAAAACGCACATTTGGCGCGGGTTTCACGCGAAACTCGTGAATTGAAATTAGCTTGTTTCGTGTGAAAACACGCGGCGCGATTTGCGCCCACGCGGCGCCGTGATCTAAGCTGAAAGAGGCCGGAGGGCTCGCGTTTCGACTCCGCGGTTGGCGCTCGCAAACTGCGAAGAGGGCGTCTGTAGCTCAGCGGCAGAGCATCCGGCTTTCAGCTCTGCAGGGACCGGTGCTGACGGCAGAGCGCGCCTCCTATATGAAGCCCGCAACACATGAGCTCCGCGCACTCCTACGACGTCATCGTCATCGGCGGCGGCCACGCTGGCTGCGAGGCCGCGGCGGCGGCTGCGCGGCTGGGCGCGCGCACGCTGCTGCTGACGCATAAGCTTGAGACCATCGGCGAGATGAGCTGCAACCCGGCCATCGGCGGCCTGGGCAAGGGCCACTTGGTCCGTGAGATCGATGCACTGGACGGGGTCATGGGCCGCGTCGCCGACGCCGCCGGCATCCAGTTCCGGCTACTCAATCGCTCCAAGGGCCCAGCGGTCCGAGGGCCGCGAGCGCAGTCCGACCGCAAGCTCTATCGCCAAGCCATGCAGGCCACCCTGGCGGAGCAGGCGGGGCTGACCATAGAGGCCGCGGCGGTCGAGGACCTGCTGCTGGCCGATGGCGCCGTTGTCGGCGTCACGACTGCCGACGGCCGCACCTTCAACGCCCCCCGCGTCGTCCTCACGACCGGCACGTTCCTGAAGGGCGTCATCCATATCGGCGACAAGCGCATCCCCGCCGGCCGCCACGGCGAAGCGCCGGCCATCGGGCTCTCGGATCGCTTGTACGGCGCGGGTTTCGCGATGGGGCGGCTGAAGACCGGCACACCGGCGCGGCTCGATTCCGCGACCATCGATTGGGCGTCGCTGGAGCGGCAGGAGGGCGACGCTGAGCCGTCGCCATTCTCGTTCCTAACGGAGCGCATCACCAACCCTCAAGTTGCCTGCGGCGTCACCTATACCAACGCGGAAACGCATCGGATCATCGAAGAGTCGCTCTCGAAGAGCGCGGTCTACTCCGGCGCGATCAGCGGGCGAGGGCCGCGCTATTGCCCGTCGATCGAAGACAAGGTCGTGCGCTTCGCCGAGAAGAACGCGCACCAGATTTTCCTCGAGCCCGAAGGCCTCGACGACGACACCGTCTATCCGAACGGCATCAGCACTTCGTTGCCCGAGGATGTGCAGGAGCGCTTCATCCGCACCATAGCCGGCCTCGAGAACGTGCGCATCAAGCGCCACGCGTATGCGATCGAGTACGACTACGTTGATCCGCGCGAGCTGCTGCCGACGCTGGAGACGAAGCGCATCGCCGGCCTCTATCTCGCCGGCCAGATCAACGGCACCACTGGCTACGAAGAAGCCGCCGCTCAAGGTCTGATAGCAGGTCTCAACGCCGCGCGTGCGGCGAGCGGGGCGGGGCCGTTCGAGATCACCCGCGCTGAAGGCTATATCGGCGTGATGATCGACGACCTGGTGACGCGCGGCGTCACCGAGCCGTATCGCATGTTCACCTCGCGCGCCGAGTACCGGCTCTCGCTGCGCGCCGACAACGCCGACCAGCGGCTCACGCCAAAGGGCATCGAACTGGGTTGCGTGGGCGCCGTCAGAACCCGCGCTTTTGAAGGCAAAATGCGCGAAATCGAAAATGCGCGCACGTTGGCGCGGACACTGAATCTCACGCCGCAGCAAGCCGAAACGCGCGGTCTCAAAGTCAACCAAGACGGCGTGCGCCGCGATGCGCTTCAGCTGCTGGCGTATCCGTCGATCAGCTTTGAGCAGGTCGCCGAAATCTGGCCCGAGCTTGCTTCGCTCAGCCCGCAAGCGCGCGAGCAGATTGAGATCGACGCGATGTACTCAGGCTATCTCGAACGTCAGGCGCTCGACGTCGAAGCGTTCAAGCGCGACGAAGATCTGCGTCTATCGCCGGACCTCGACTACGCCGCCGTCGGCGGACTTTCGAATGAAGTGCGCGAGAAGCTCGCGGCGGCGCGGCCAGTCACGCTCGGCCAAGCGTCGCGCATCGAAGGCGTGACGCCGGGTGCGCTCACCGCATTGCTGGCGCATGTGAAGCGCCCGAACAAGACATCGAGGAAGAGGGCATGAGTCTTTCGCGCGACACGCTGTTCGTCATCAAGGCGCCGTTCGAAGATCCGGAGCTGACGGGTACGTGGTTCTGCACGGCGTGTGCGACCGTCGAAGGCATGCTGCTCGCCAATCCGCATTGGGCGAGCCACCTCGAGGTGAAGCGCAGCGCGTATCCGCGGCCGCGCAACGAAGTGATCGCGCTGATAGGCGAAGAGAACCAATCGCTGCCGGTGCTGGTGTTGGCCGACGGCGTGAAGCCGCCGGAGGGCGCCAAGGAATACGACGGCCGCTATTTCCTCGACGAGCCCAAGCCCATCGCCCGCTACCTCGCCGCCACCTATGGCGGAGCAGGGCCGCACCCGTGAACCCGCGCCGGCGCGTCCAAGCCTGGGTCGAAGCCTTCAATCGGGCCGACGTCGACGCGCTGACGGCGATGTACGCGGACGACGCCATCAACCACCAGGTCGCCAATGAGCCGGTGATCGGCCGCGAGGCCATCCAGGCCATGTTTGCCGAGGGTTTCGCGCAGGCGGAGATGGTCTGCATCCCGGAGAACATCTTCGAGGACGGCGACTGGGCGATCCTCGAGTGGCGCGACCCCAAGGGCCTGCGCGGCTGCGGCTTCTTCCAGGTCATCGACGGCCAGATCGCCTTCCAGCGCGGCTATTGGGACAAGCTTTCCTTCCTGCGCCTCCACGGCCTGGAGCAGGGCGCGTGAGCTACGGGCCTGAGGAGTTCCAGCGGGACCTGGGCGTCCCCGTGCCACGTGAAACAATCAAGCGCCTCGAGACCCACCGCCGGCTGCTGGCTGAGTGGTCGGAGCGCATGAACCTGGTCGGCCCCAAGGAAATCGAGGCCTTCTGGTCACGCCACGCCCTGGATAGCGCCCAGCTCGTGCAGCTGGCGCCCAACGCCAAACGCTGGGCGGACCTGGGCTCGGGGGCAGGGTTCCCGGCCCTGGTGGTAGCCGCCTTCATGGCAGAGCAACCCGATACCGCCGTCCACCTTGTTGAATCGACCGGGAAAAAGTGCCTGTTTTTGCGCGAGGTCGCCACCCAGGCTGGTCTCCCGGTGAAGGTCTTTAACGAGCGGATCGAAGCCTTCGGAGCCGGTGAGGGCCCGTATGACGTGGTTACCGCTCGCGCCCTCGCGCCCTTGAACCGACTCATCCCCTATGCGAAGCCGATTCTCGATCGCGGCGCGATCGGGCTCTTCCATAAAGGCGCGGATCTCGACGCTGAGCTGGCCGCCGCGAAAGACGTCCTAAAAGGTGGGGCGTACCAGGCTGACGTGCTGGAGAGCGTAAGCGATCCGCGCGGCCGGATTGTTCGCGTAACACGGTCACGCTGAGGCTTCCGTTCTCCTCAAAGGAGAACCGGGGACATGCGCGTTCTAGCAATCGCCAACCAGAAGGGCGGCGTCGGCAAAACCACCACCGCGATCAATCTCGGCACCGCGCTCGCTGCGGCCGGGAAGGGCGTGCTGATCTTCGACACTGATCCGCAAGGCAATGCGTCGACCGGCATCGACATCCATCCGGAAGACCGCACCGTCACGTCGTACGATGTGCTCGTCGCGCAGCATCCGCTGACCAAAGCCGTGATGCCGACGAAGGTACCCAATTTGTACATCACGCCGGGCGACGCGCGTTTGTCCGGCGTTGAAGGCGAACTGATGGGCGAAGCGCAACCGCAGTTTTTTCTGCGCAATGCGCTCGATGCGTTTCGTCGTGAAACGTCACTCGGCATCGATTACGTGCTGATCGATTGCCCGCCGTCGTTGAACATTCTCACGGTCAACGCGCTCACTGCCGCTGATGGGGTGTTGGTGCCGTTGCAGACCGAATACTTCGCACTCGAAGGTCTCGCGCAATTGGTGGCGACCATCAACGCGGTGAAGGTGAATCTGAATCCGTCGCTCGACATTCAAGGTGTCGTGCTGACGATGTACGACAAGCGCACCACGCTGTCTGATCAAGTTGCGGGGGAGGTGAGAACGCACTTCCCGGACAAAGTGTACGAAACCGTGATCCCGCGAAACGTGCGCATTTCCGAAGCGCCGTCGCATGGCTTGCCCGCGATCATCTACGATCAGAACGCCGCCGGCAGCAAAGCGTACATCAACCTTGCGAAAGAGCTGATCGATCGCGAGCGCATGCTGAACGCAGCGTAGAAAACACGCGGGTAAATTTTACCTATGGGTAGGACTTACCCATCTAACCTTTAACCACGAAAACGAATCGGGTCGTACGGAGCACTGGGGATGAGCGATTTCGCAAGACCACGCGGACTTGGGCGCGGCCTGTCGGCGCTCCTGGGCGAGCCTGTGAAAACCGAAGCGCCGAAGCCGGCGAATGCGCCCGCGTGGGAAGCGACACCCGCTCCGCAAGCGCAACAACCGCAACCCGCGCCGCGTCCGGTTGAGCCGACGCGTAATGTGTTTGAGTTGCCAACGCCGCCGCAAGCGCCAGCACCGCAAGCCGCTGCGCCGCAAGCGACGCCAACAACGAGCGCCGCTGACGGTCCGCGCACGCTGCCGATCGATCTCGTCGGCCGCAACGCGCAACAGCCGCGTAAACATTTCGACGAGAGCGATCTGACCGATCTTTCCAACTCCATCCGGCAGCACGGTGTGCTGCAGCCGATCCTGGTGCGCCCCGTCGCCGGCGGCCGCTATGAGATTGTCGCGGGTGAACGCCGCTGGCGCGCCGCGCAACGCGCGGGCTTGCACGCGATCCCAGCGGTCGTGCGCGAGTTCAACGACGTCGAAGTTCTCGAAGTCGCGATCATCGAAAACGTCCAACGGACGGACCTGAACCCGATCGAAGAAGCGCAAGGTTTCCAAGCGCTGATCGATCGCTTCGGCCGCACGCAGGAAGAAATCGCTGAAGCCGTCGGCAAGTCGCGCCCGCACATCGCGAACATGCTGCGCTTGCTGAAGCTGCCGGATGATCTGCAGGAAATGGTGCGCGACGGCCGCCTGAGCTCAGGCCACGCCCGCGCTATTCTCACGGCGCCGGATCCGCGCGGCTTGGCGCAACGCGTGCTGAGCGAAGGGCTGAACGTCCGCGAAGTTGAGCGCATCGCGCAGCAAGCCAAGGACGAAAAGCACGGCCCGCGCGTCAATGCGGCTGGCGACACCAAGTCTGCTGACACCCGCGCGCTGGAGCAAAGCTTGTCCAACGCGCTCGGCCTCGAGGTATCCATCGCCGACAAGAACGGGCAGGGGGATGTGAAGATCTCTTACAAGACGCTCGAGCAGTTGGACGAAGTGATCCGGCGTCTGCGCGGTGGCTTCTAGGCGTCAGCGCAGCACGGCTTCCGCATCGACGACCTGAACGTCGCTCATCATAGAGAGATAAGCGTCGAGCCACGGCTTGTGCGCCGCGCCGACGATCACCAGGACGCGCCCGCCAGGGTGCGCCGCGGATGTCTCACGAATATTGGCGGCCATGCGTAGGTTACGCGTTTCCCACGCCGCCACGCGCGCCCGTCCGACGTCGTTAGGCGACGCGCGGTTGATCATGTTCAACCACTGACCGTCGGAATCGTTGTGACCGGTGCGCGGTGCATTGAGAAAGCGGTAGGTCGTGAGCGCTTCGTCGGGCGTCCGCAAACGCTGGCCCACGTCACGAAGCGGCGCGAAAGTGGGGCTCGCGAGCATCTGCTGAAACCAAGGCTCGTTCGTGAACGTGTCGAAGTCCTGCGCAAACGTCGGCGACTGCACGTCGTCACTCTGATCATCCATCGGATAGACACGCTCTTGGCCAAGCCGCGCCGCCAAGCGCGAAGCAATCAAATAGCTTTCGTTGCGGCGCGGCGGCGTTTCATAGGTCGCGAGTAGATCGACGAGCTGCTGTGGAACATTGGCGTCGGCAATTCGCTCCGCCGGGGCCAAGCGCCACCACTGCACCAGTGCCGACGCGGGATCGCCGGCCGCCGCAAACAACGCGGCCAAGCGCCGCCGATCCGCCGCCGCGGGGGAGGCGGGCCAATGCGCGAGCGTGCGGCGCATTTCAGCCTCCGCGTCCGGCATGTTGAGTCCAACGCCATTGCGCGCCATCGCCGCCATCACCGAAGCGCGAGCGCCGTAGGTGCGCGCAACGTCGGGATACGCTTCGCGGTAGTTCCACATCTGCTCGATTGTGCGGCCCGGCAGTGCTTCGATAGCGATAGCGTCAGGATGAAAAGCCGCGAGCCGCTGCAGCAACGGCTCTAGCACGGCGGGGTCGAACGTTTCAGGCGCACCGCTCAAATGCGGCGAACCAATCACCAGGATCTGCGTCGGCTGACCGACGTGGCGATGCTGATACGCGCGCGGATCAAACGGCCGATTCTGCGCGGCGGCGGGCGCAACCATGGCAAGCGCAATCACGGCGGCGGCAAGAAAAGATCTCATGGCGTTCCCCAACAACTCTGTTGAAGAGACGCGCCCTCGCGCGGATTTGGATGCAGCCCCCGCCACGGCGGCTTAGAAGACCGGTATGAACCGGATTTATTCTGCGCTGGGCACCACGGTGTTCGAGGTCATGTCACGTTTGGCGGCCGAGAAGGGGGCCGTCAATCTGGGCCAGGGTTTCCCGGAAGAAGACGGTCCGCGCGACATTCTTGCAGCCGCCGCACGCGCGACCTTGGACGGTCCCAACCAATACCCACCCATGCGCGGCTTGCCCGAGTTGCGCGAAGCGGTGGCAGGTCACTATCGCACGCGTCAAAACGTCGATTTGGATTGGCAGCGCGAAGTCACCATCACCTCCGGCGCCACCGAAGCCATCGCGGCCGCGCTGCTCGCCTTCATCGAGCCAGGCGACGAAGTGGTGCTGTTTGAGCCGCTCTACGATGCGTACCTGCCCATGGTGCGCCGGGCAGGGGGCGTGCCGCGCATCGTGCGGCTTGAGCCGCCGCACTGGCGGTTCGACCATGATGCAGTCGCCGCCGTCTTTAGCGGCAAGACCCGTGTCGTCATCATCAACACGCCTCTCAATCCAAGCGCATCGATGATGAGCCGCGACGAACTCGACATGCTCGCCGCGCTTTGCGTGAAACACGATGCGATCGTCGTCAGCGATGAGGTCTGGGAGGAACTCGCGTTCGACGGCGTGAAACACGTGTCGATGCTCGAAATCTTGCGCGATCGGACCTTGAAGATCGGCTCGGCCGGCAAGATGTTTTCGCTTACCGGCTGGAAAGTGGGGTTCGCCTGCGGCGCGCCGGCTCTGATGGACGGGTTCGCCAAGGCGCACCAATTCCTCACCTTCACGACCCCGCCCAATCTCCAGCGCGCTGTCACCTACGCGTTGGGCAAGCCGCCCGCTTACTTCGCCGAGATGTGCGCCGCCTTCCAACGATCGCGCGACCGGCTCGTCAGCGCGTTGCAAGGGGAGGGCTATGTCACGTTGCCAGCCAGCGGCGCTTATTTCGTGAGCGTCGATCTGGCTGCGTCCGGCATCGGCATGAGCGACGAACGCTTCGCCATGCACTGCGTGGAAAATGGCGTTGCTGTTATTCCCTACTCAGCCTTTTACGCCGCGCCCGGCGCACCGGCCCTAGTGCGCCTCTGCTTCGCGAAGAAGGACGACACTTTGGATCGCGCGGTCGAAGCACTTGCGCGCGCCAAGCGCTCGGCGTGAAACGCGTTCAAGTAAATGTGCTCGCGCCAACCGTTGGCGCGCGAAAATCCCACCGTTAGCCTCGCGCGGTCACAACGGGTGGGACGCATGAGCAAGTTCAAGGACAAAGACTTTTCCGGCCAGAGCGTGAAGCTCGACGGCAATTGCTACGAGGATTGCAAGTTCAGCAACGCGACGCTTACCTATGCCGGCGGCGTGCCGCCCGAACTCATTCGCTGCGATTGCAGCGGCGCATCGATCGGCTTTGTCGGGTCGGCGCAAAACACCGGCCTTTTCTTGAGAGCCATGTCGCAAGACCCCGCGCTCAGCGGATTTGTGCGTCGGCTGTTTTCCTAAGCGCTAGTCGGTTGCCGTGGTCGCTGCTGCTGCCGTCGGCGCGGCGGCGGCGGGTTGCGCATTGCCTCTCAGGAATTTCACCAGCACGCGCTGACCAACCAGCACCGGCGCTTGGTTGGCGTTAACGACAACCTCCACGACACGTTCGTCGGTTTGTTGCGACGGGTCATCCGATTGCAGCCGCCGCGCGCCGAACACTTCGGCGATCCGCATCACGGTGCCGCGATAGGTCCGCGTTTGATCGGCTTCCGGCACGATCTCCACGTTCATCCCCGCCCGCACGTCGCGCAACGAGCGCTCTTCCACTTCCGCGCGGACGATGCGCGCCGTGCGCGGCTGCAGCTGGAACATCGGCGTGACGTTCAAGGTGGAGGCGCCCATGCCCGGGTTGGCGTAGCGGCGAACGATGCGCCCGTTATCCGGCGCGCGCACGATGTGCTGTTCAACAACGTAGTTGGCCTCGGCCAACGCCGCGCGTGCGGCGGCAACATTGGCCGATTGCACGTCGAGCTGGCTTTGCGCATTGCGCACCGCGTCACGCGCATTTTCCACGCGCTGCGGCGAAACGAAATTCTGCTGCGCGAGCTGTTCGGTGCGGCTTTCGTCGCGTTGCGCGGCGGCGAGGGTGGTCTGGTAGGCGGCCACTTGGGCCTGCGCTTCTTGCAAATTCGCGGCGGCGCGGCCGCGCGCCAAGCGCGCTTCCTCATCGTCGAGACGGGCCAGCACCTGGTCCTTTGTCACCTCGGCGCCTTCCTCAACCATCACTTCCTGCACAATGCCGGCTTGGCGTGCGGCGATGTCCACGAGCCCGCCTTCCACATCGACGCGGCCCGCCGCGATCGCGACGTAGCGCGCATTGGCTTCTGCCTCGGCGTGCGCGCGCTCCTTGGCGGCGGCGTCGTCGTGTCCGCCACCGCACGCCGCGAGTCCGCCGGCGAGGCCCAGAAGCGCTCCCGAAATCAAAAGCGCGCGGAGGGGAGAGGAAACGGTGCTCATTAGTGAATACCCTTGAAAGAGGCGGGGTCTGCGTTCTGCGAAAGGATGCGACCGTCTTCGATGGTGATGATGCGGTCGGCGTAAGCGGCGAGGCGCACGTCGTGGGTCACGCACAGGACGCTGGCGCCATGATTTTTTGCCGAGCGGCGCAGCAGCGCCATGACATTCGCGCCATTCTCGCCATCGAGTGCCGAAGTCGGCTCATCAGCGAAAATCAGCTTAGGATTTTTCGCCAATGCGCGGGCGATAGCGACACGCTGCTTCTCGCCGCCGGATAGCGCGTCCGGGCGCTTGTTCAGCAAATTGGTCAGCCCGACTTCGCCGAGCGCGGTTTCGGCGATGCCGGTCAGCTCTTCCTTCGGGAAGCCCGCGTACTTCAGCACCGCCTCAACTTGCTGGCGTGCATTCAGCGCGCCGAACAAATTGAAGCCCTGGAAAATGAAGCCGCAATTGTCGAGCCGGAATTTGTCGATCTTGCTTTTGCTCAAATGCCAGATGTCTTCGCCCAGCGCCTGCACATCGCCGCCATCGGGTTTCAGCAAACCAGAGATCGCCGCCAAGAGAGTCGACTTGCCGGAGCCCGACGGCCCCATCACCAGCGCGATCTCGCCTTCGGCGATATTGAGCGTCACGCCCTTCAACACCGGCGTCATGACCTTGCCGGTCTTGAAGCTCTTTTCGATGTTGCGCGCGGAGATGGCGTAAGCGGTCATCGCAGCAAATCCGCCGGCTGGCTTTTCTTGAGCACACCGAGCGAGAAGAAGCCCGACGCCAACGCGATGACCATGAGCATAATCGCGCAGATGATAACCCAGCTCGGCATGAAGCCGAAGGGCACGCCACCCAAATTGGCCAACAGCGCAATCAGCACCATGACGCCGGCGGTGACGATCATGCCGACGATGCCGACCCAGAAGGAGAGCTCCATCACGATCATGCGCAGGCTGCCCATAGAGACGCCAAGCGCGCGCAGGCTCGCAAATTCCTTGATGTTGGCGAGGATGGCGCCTTGCAGCGTCTGCCACGTGATCATGATGCCGACGAGCAGACCGAGCACCGTCGACGCATAGAGGAAGAGCGCGATAATGCTCTCGTTCAAGAACGAATCGACGGTCGCGCTGCGGAGCGCAGGGCGCGTCCAAGCCCGATATTGACCGCCGGCGATCGAGTTGAGCTGGTCCACAACATCTTGCGTCCGCTCCGGATCGCGCACGCGCACCATCAGCGGACCGAGCCGCGTCGTGTTCGCGTGACCCATCTGTCGAAGCGTTTGCCGCGACATGATGATGGTTGGATTGTTGATGTTGGGATAGCCATCGAGCACGGCGGCGATGCGCACTACGTGCCCGTTGAACGTCGCCTCGCCATTGGGCTCAACGCCGAGCCGACGCAAGGCGGTGCGATCAACGGCAATGTTGTACGGCACCGACAACGCCAACCGCGTCGCTTCGCTGAAATCGGTTGGCAGCGTCACAGCGCCGGGAATTGTGTCGATGACCGAAGCCTGGACGTATTCGGGATCGGTCTTTCCCGGGCCGTAGAACCGGCCGCCGTCGCCATCCAGATCTCGAACTTCGACAACCGCTGGATTCATATAGATCAGAGGCATGATGCGCTGTGGCAGCGCCGGCGGCCCATCGATCGCTTTTGCGCTGGGCGGGAGCACCATGATGTCGGCGCGCGATCGATCGATCGTAGCTGTGAAAGCGCCGATCATGCCCACGAAGAGCCCCGACATGCCGAGCACCAGCACGCCCGCGCAAGCGAGCGCGACAATGGCGGCCATGTAGCGGCGCCACTCAAAAAGAAGGGTCGATAGTGCGAGGCTCAAAGCCCACTCCCCGTCCTAGGCATATCGAAACTCGATAACATCGATAGTCGATATGCCCTGCCGCTTCAAGCGGTTCCTTCGTGGGATGCAACGAACGCACCCGGCGGATGCGCCTTAGCGCTTATTCTGCTGCGCCGTCGTCCCGCGTTGCATGACAATCGCACCTCATTGAAGAGGGGGCATGCCAGATCGCCAAACCGTTGATGCGTTCATCGCCCAAGTTGTTAGCGGCGACCACGCAGGCGCGATCCGGGATTGGGATCTCGAAGACGCGTGGATGCAGGAAAACCAAGCGCCGCCTCGCCAGGGCGGCCGCGCCAAGTTGGTCGAACAAGAGTCCGCAGTGCTAGCGCGCATGGATAGCGTCATCACCGAACTTGTCGCGCAGCCGATCATCAGTGGCGATCAAGTCGCGATCCGTTGGCGCTTTACGTTTAGCGTGAAAGGTGGCGGCGGCTTCTCGATGGAGGAAGTCGCCTGGCAAACCTGGCGCGGCGATAAGATCGCGACGGAGACCTTCTTCTACGATCCGGCTCAGCGCGGCTAGTTCGCCACCAGTTTCGCTACGCCGCGATAGGCGTCGGCCGCGATCAGCCCTTGCGGCGCGCCGGCCACCTTGGACCGCAGCTCGGCGCCCCACATGATGTCGAACGCGGCGTTCAAACGCTTTGCCGTCCACAGCCGCGCTTGCGCAGCGACCGCATCTTTTTCTTTCCAGAACACCGGCGGGCGCAACTTTGACACCGCATCCGACGGCGGCATGCCGTCATCGATCATCGCGCGCGCGTCGCGCAATTGGTGCAGCCGCCGAAGAAAAGCGCGCAAAGCTGAAACACCGGAGAGCGCATCGATGCGAGCCAGCGCTTCCACGGCTTGCGCCGCGCGCCCTTGTGCCGCC
>Ga0209023_10002594_pt1 | contig 22365 bp, 21 predicted proteins | sample LakOneMetagenome_FD_187468 | JGI IMG/M metagenome (GOLD analysis project Ga0209023, IMG submission 187468) | Freshwater and sediment microbial communities from Lake Erie, Canada (SPAdes) (version 2) | ecosystem: Environmental > Aquatic > Freshwater > Lentic | place: Lake Erie, Canada...
CCACATTGCGACAGCAGAAACAAGATGATGCTGGTAACCGGCCTCTGATAATTGATATTTTGGATAATCTTTTAATGCCGCTTTCAAATCTTCTGTTGCAATGTGGTTATCCATATCAATGGAAGCTTCGCCTTTTTGCAAATCAATGCTTATGTTTTTGATGCCTGCTACTTTTGATAAAAGAGTCTGCACTTTGGCCTGGCATCCGCCGCAAGTCATTCCGCTTATGTTATAGGTATGTGTCATAGTAAATATTTAAGACACAAAGTTCCTACATCAAGATTGTAAGATGTTACAGAATGATGGAAAAGAGTTATACCTATTTGTGGTGAACACTATCTAATGAATGGCGGTGAATACCTCCCATTTTTTTAAAATGACTTGGCGTAAGCCCGGTTACTTTCTTAAACTGTGCGGAAAGATGTGCTACGCTGCTATATCCTAACTTGTACGAAATTTCACTCAGGTTCATTTCGTTGTAGATGATTAACTCTTTCACTTTTTCAATCTTTTGCAGGATAAAAAATTGTTCGATGGTAATGCCTTCTACTTCGGAAAACAAACGGGAAATATAACTATAGTCTTTGTTTATAGCTTTAGTTAAATAAGTAGTGATGCTAAAATGTTCTTCAACTTCGCCGGATTGAATTTGTTTGATGAGCAGGGTCTTTATTTTTTCGATGTGCTTTTGCTTCTGATCGTCTAATAATTCAAAACCCAATGCTTTCAGTCTTTCATCCAGGGCTTTCAATTGTGTGACGGTTGCAGGTTTTGATAGCTCTACTTCACCCATGCTAACCAGCGCCGGCAATAGCTTTTGTTTTTCCAGCTCCTGCTTTACCACCATTATGCAGCGGTTGCAAACCATATTTTTTATGTAGAGTTTCATATAATTATAGAGCTGTTAAAATAGCTTTAATTGTGGCTCTGGTTTAACCTGCTTTGGAAATGTCGGATGAAATGTTCCGATAATAACAAATGGGTTGGGGTAGTTTTTTGCATGGCTTTCATAAACAGTTCCCAAAAACAAATACAAGTCCTTCGTTAAGGCAAAATCATCCCAATATTTTTTCCTTACATCTTCACAGGCTTTTGATTCCCGGTCATGGCCATCATATTTTGCCAACATTTTCCAATACAAGGCACCAATTTCCCAATCTTCTATCATTAATTTTGAAACGGTTCCTTCATCATCTTTAAACCTGTAAGAAAACTTGAATGGCAATTTATTTACCACTTCAAAAGGGTTCTCGGCGTTCTGAAATAAATGTAATTGTTGGGCTTTAGCTTTAAGTGTTGCCAGCTTTTCTTTATCCCACTCTCGTTCAACAGGCTCTATTGTAAATTCAAGTATTTCGGTTGGCTTAAAAGTGGCTAATGAAGTAGATATCTTTTTATCTTTTGCTTCATCTTTAAGTTGTGTAAGATTGGTATAAACCTTTTTTAAAACGATATCTTTTCTTTGTTGCCAATTGTTATGAGTTTCTATATGACCAACTACAGTAAAAGCATTTTCAATAGACCGTGGCTTATGACTTTCCGACCTGAAGTCACCGGTATTTTTTGTCAAATCAATTTCTACCCAATCATATTTACTGTAACGCTTATCATATTCCAGTTTACGGAAGGGAATAGGAAAAATCCTGATCCAATTGCCGTTCTCCAAAAAGCCGGCAGTGCATACTAACTCATCATATTTTGAAGATAATGCCGGGTAGGTTTTTACAGCAATTAGTACTTTGGTAAGGGCCATTCTAAATATGCTTTAGTTCATAATTCCATTGGGGTAGTTGAGTAATTGCCTCAGCCAAATGCTTTCTATGGCATTGGCAAATATTTGCCTCAAAACAGGTTAATGCGATCCGTTTTTTATCTTTTAACAAGGCCAGTATTTTTTCCTGGGTAGAGATAGTGTTGTTAAGTGTTTTCTTTTTATAACTTTCAAAAAGATTATCGTAATCGCTTTGTTCTTTTAATTCCTGCCGGTATTCGGATTGGATACCGACCTCACCAAAATGTATGTATTCAATATTTAATCCTTCGCAGTAACGTATCAACTGGCTTTTTGAAAAACCAAATTTCTGGCTCAATGGATTATTGCGAACGTCAACTAATACTTTAATATCATGCTTTATTAATTTATTCAAATACGCTTCCAGCGATATGCCTTCGTAACCTATTGTGTAAAGCGTTGTAGCAATTAAAGCAGGGCGAAAAGTATTAACCTTATTTAATTGCTCATTGGTTAAAAGCCTTTCAGCTGTAGTACTGTTTATTGCGTAATAAGGGAAGTTTGTGTAAGTATGCTTCATCAGGCCATCGCCATCCATTTTATTGTAAAGCACATAAGCCTGGTTTACCAGCTTCCTATCTTCTTCATCTAATAATGCCAGATAGTTTTTGCGGTCTTTTTTTGAGTAGCCCGTTTCATCTTCGGTTAAGAAATCTTTTTTCACCATTGTAAACAAATCTGCCTTGGCCGAATGGGAATAACAGCCGTACAAATAGGGTATAAAATCATATTCCGGCTCCTTTTGTTGTTGGCATACCAGGAACAACAGTTTCTGTAGGTTGATTTTTTCCAATCTGCCACCAAATACCTGTAACAAGGCCAATATAATTTTTCTGCGATAAAACATGAGACAAAGATACTTTAAGTTCCCGGGCTTTGAAAAAAAGCATGAAGTACCATCTGAATGGCAAGCCTGGCATCACTTTCCATTTGTTTTCTGTTGTTGTATTGGTCATCAATGGTCAGTGCAGGATTGTCAATATCAATATGTACATATTTATTTCTCAATTTACGCAACCAGTTTATATCTTTTCCAGTAAAATATTCGTCTAATAGTTTTGCCGTACCGATTTTATTATCCATTGCTTCGGTTTCTCTTAGCTGGGCGTCAATTATTGAGACAGATAAAATAATTACTGCTAAAAAAGCTCCTGCACAATAGCAACTCTGTAACTCTACCAGTAACGCAGTTCCCTGGTCACTTACAAGGTAGCTTGCCATTGGGTGCTGCTTATTTTCCAATTCATTTTCAAACCATCCCTTTCTTTCTTCCCATATTTCAAAATCTGGATGCTCAAGTTGTTCCATAATTTCAATTTTAAGTTATAACACCTTGTCAAGTCTTTTGTGGATATATGAAACAAGAATCATTAAATCCAATGCCTCATCTTCTTCAATTGCAAATTTAATTTTTGGTTCATGTGCTGTTGGGTTTCTGATTATCCCAAATAGTCCTTTTATAGCATTCATTAATCCTAAATGTTCACTCCGGTCAGTATCATTTTTAATAAGATTAATTTTTATTAAAGGGTTGCTTGTAGAAAAAGCTGTTTCAATTAAGGCATTGCCATCTGCATATAACCCAGTCATATTTCTTATTCGTTCAGCTACACTTTTGACAGCTTCAAATACAGAATGAAAATAGTTTTCGTTAAGTAATTCAGGTTTACAATATTCGAATATAATCTGATGAACATTTCTTACTTCAAGCTTATATTTAAAATGACTTGCTCTTTGTTGAGCTTCAGAGATTGTTGTGGCTTTGGCAACTTCCTGAAATTTGCCTCTTTCATTTAATTCCACACCGATAAATGAAAGCCGCTTATTTACTTCGTGCCTGCGAAAATGAAATAGTTCTTCTTTACCAACATATCTAACAGGATTTAAAGCTGATTGTATAAAAGTTAAAATATGATTCGAGCATTGATTAGTATTCTGCCATTCAGCAAAAGCAGCATATAGCCTTTTCCATTTTGTGTTTACCGGGTCAATGTCTTTTATTTTACTTTCAACCAATAGACTCCCAATCTCTGTTCCTGTTAATCCGCCATTTGTATCTGCGATAGTTTTGCAAATTGCTTCTATGACTGCTGCTTCAAGAACAGGTTTTCTTATTGAATTTGCCATTTCTTGTAGTCAATCATTTTAGTGTTTAAATTAGGAGGGTATAAAGATCGAGATAAAAGCTCAAATGTGCTCCTTAATCCACTTTTTGACCGTGTGCCTATGTACTTTTAGTGCCTTAGCTATTTCGATCTGCTTTGCCCCTTCAGAGACTTTTTTGCGTATAGAGAGGTTGGGAAGGATTAAGTAAGTTTGAACTAGATAGGACACTGTTTCAGGGCTGAATCCGTACTGTTTCGGTTATGACCGCATTTTTATCGCTGCCGAATTTCCGGACATTTACGGACATTTATACCTGGTAACTCTATCCTTCACTCTATCCTGCTTTTTGGGTCGGTGGATTACAAAGTACATGAAAACCAATGGTTTAAAATTGTTGAGGGTAAGCTGACTCTTGCCTGCTGAGGTTGTTAAAAAGGCATATCCGGAAAGCTAATAACTGTTCAAATCTGAACCCCAAATAAATTGCTGTAATTCAATACCAATAAAGGTTTCAGCCGATTTTGCCCGTTTTAGCAAATTGGTGATTTTTATTTAATCCGTTGATTACAAATATTTTAAGTCATTTTTACCTGCAAAAAAGTGGCAATACCCCTAGCTGAATGTTAACTTTTAGGACAAAAAGCCATTAGTTTGAGCAAAATTTCGGACATGAATAAAAAAGCTGTATTTTTGTAGTCAAATTATTTGGACCGGGGTGTCCCCGATCGGTAAAAGGTCAAGACTTGTCTTGACTTTTTGCTTTTTAAGGATAGAGCTTTAGGCCATCAAGATTGCCATTGTTTCTATAAATTTTTGATTCTAATACTTCAAATGCCGGGTTTGCTCTATCGGGTTCTATTACATACCGTGCGATTGGATAAGCGACTAAATCGGCCAACTGAATTCCGTTGATGTTCTCTTTTTTATTTCTGAAAGTAAATGTTGGTGATACCTGGTGAAGTTGCTCTGCAGTTAATTTACCGGTTCCTCTTGCGCAAAGACGTTGAAAATGATCGTCTAACTGTTTATCTTCCTTTTGTCCACGCCGTTCAATTACAATCGCCAATTCACTATTAGGTTCCTTTTCATTTAAAATCATCGCCGCCTGTTCTATAACAAAAGAAAGAGCTACCTCATACACATCATCCTGCAACTTTCCGAATTTCTCTATGTAAGCATTTTTTTGGATTGCTGATGCAACAATAGTATAATCAGAACCGGAAACTATTTTGTTGATGCCTTCGTAGAATTTCTTCTTCAAATCGAGATCAAATAATTTCTGAAATTCTTTTTCGCATTTACGAATATCCCTGGAATGAAAAATAACAGTTTTATTACCCCAAATGGACTCTTTGAGTTTATTGACCTCCTGCCGGATAATCTCATAATTGTCCTGAGTAGTAAGTACCCCGCAAAGTAGAAATACCGGAAAATCCGGGTCTGGCTTTGTTAGTCCGTGGTCACCACTTTCATCAAGAAATAAATAATACTTCATATTTAGATATCCGCAAAAATACCTGCAATTTTTAATTATCCCTGCAACAACTTCACCTTTCCACTACTCACTTTATCAAACAGTGTTTCATTGGTTTTCATGTCGTACATAAATGGCAGGAACATTTGCAAAGGTTTTGCCTGGCCAAGCAAGATCATCGTGCATTGTACTTCTGTCCAGTCGGAAAGTATCTTCCAGGCAGTACGGCTGGCCTGCTGCTGAATAGCTGCCCTGGTTTCTGGCCGGGGGCGCTTTACATCCTGCCAAAGAATATTGAAACATTCTTCTACCTGTGCTTTTAAATGGAAGGGCAATGTTTGCTGCAGTTGCTCGTCGAATAGTAAGAAAGTGATGCCGGTGCAGATTTTATTTACATACTGCTTATTGATGTTGTTGGCCCCGATCTCTACCAGCAGTTCTTCAATTTTTGACATTGACCTTGCAGCTTCTACTGTGGATGTGTAGTTTTTGATGTTCATTGATTTTAAGTTTAATTGTTGTTGTAGATTAGTAATTATTCGTTTAAATTATTTTCCATAATGTGCAGCAGCCCCTGGCAAACCGGTATAATTTCATCGTTGCAGTACCGGTCCCAGAAAGCTTCTTTATCCTCCCAATATTTTTCCATAATTTCTGTTGTTTCAGAATCCAGGACAATGCCTTTTATCAGGTAAAACAGTGTGTCTGCCAATTTTTCGATATCAGTTGTGCTGATTTCATAAGTGAACGGAACCTCACAGTATTCTGATGGCACGTTATAACAGAAATCATTTGAAAGTTCAGATAATTTCTCCCCGAAATAAAGTGCATCATAGTACTCGGTTACAATCATAATCTTATCATCTTTTGGCTCTTCAAAGTGTCTTTCCATTGTGATGCGGAAAGCCGTTTCGTTTTGCATCATCAGGTATGCATAAAAATCTTTGAATGTATAATCAGAAAATTCCATGAGGTTTATTGTGAGCATAGTTTTTAGGTTGAGGTTAAGGTTGAGTATTTGAGTGCAGTCCCTTCGACAGGCTCCCCGAAATCATCGGGACAAGTAGGGAGACAGCTAAGGCGGATTTTCGGTTTGAGATTGGAAATGTTTGTATACGGCTATTCGTTTTGCCAGGTTAATGAGATTAGGTTTGTCTTTTATAAGCAGTGCATTATTTTCACTACCATTCAGGTATGCATCCCATAACTGATTCAGCGAATGCTGGTTGGTACCGGTTAGCTGGTTGATCCTTTCCTTCCAGGCATCCTGCATGTCAGTTTCTGTAAGCTGCAGTTGCAACTGCTGGAAATGTTCAACCGTTATGAGATTAAAAATCTTTTGGCCTTGTAAAAAGCGTTTGAGCAAATCGTCAGCAGCCGGCCCGGTTTCAGGGCTTTGCTTTTTCCCTTCATTGTTTTTGCCAATGCCCAGCATCCACTTGTGTGCAAGCGATTGCCAATCCTTAATGGGAACTTTATCCCTGAGCATCCATCCTCTGCCACGGTTGTAATAAAAGAATTTTTGGGCTTCGGCAACCGGGTAGTTTGCAGATTTAAAAAACTCTTCGGTTTCGCCCAAAGTTGGGATAATTGCTGTTCGGTTCTGCCCGGCATGGTGTACCGAATTTGGGACACTGGCCGGGGAGTTTATTTCTTTTTTTTGTTTTTCATTTTTATTAAAATTTTTTGTGGGTGTGTTGGACACAGTTTTATCTTTTAAAAAGTTTGGTTTTATATTGTGTCCCATTTTTGGGACTGGTACGGTATCAAAATCGGTACTCGTAGCGGTCAAATCTGGGACACTACCGGTATCAATTTTGGGACTCGCAGAATCACCGTTTTCCTCGCCAAAAAGCCCAAGTTGTTTATAGCGGCTGCCCGGCTCTTCCTGAATATCTAAACGGCCAATACTAACTTTTACAGGTAGAAATTTTGAGGGGGAAGGATGGTAATAGATATACCTGGCCTCGTGTAGTTCTTTGATGCATTTGTGGTAGGTATTCTTTGAACCGATTTTACTGAGGTTCATTATATTTTCACGGTAAACAGGAAAAGGATTTTGAAACCGGTTATAATTCCAGTATTGGAACAATGCCATGTACAGACTGATATGCGACGAGGTAAGCGCTACATCATTTTTTACAATTGTGAAAAATGAATTCATATGACGGATGTAGTTCATGACCTCCGGGCCTCATCCCCGTGGCCACTGGCCGCTTGCTGGCATTTGTTGTTGACTGAAACTGCAGCATTTACTGCCAGGTAATGTTGGTGCTTATGAAAACTGAAATTCGGAAAAAGGTTTGCTAATTTTTTCTCTGTGGCCCTCTTCTTTCGTTCGGAAAGTGTGAGCCTGGGCTTCAGGTTGTTTTGCTTTTTTGTGTGGCAGCGGCCACGATAGAGGGAATACATGGTTAGGATTTTTAGTTTATGGTTTGAAATAAAATGCTTTATCAACCCATTCAGGGTTTTGTTGCAAGGCGCAGGTTTTGTTCCATTGTTTTTTGGATATGCTCGTAGTCGTAATAAATGATACCACCGATTTTTGTGTACTGGAGCGTACCATTGATACGAAGTGTTTGTAAAGTGCCGGGAGAAACCTTGAGGATTTTTTTTACCTCGTCGGATTTGAGCCATTTTTTAATTGGTGTACTATCGGTTTTAAGGAGGGATTTAAGTTCTGAGAATAATTCGGACTTGAAATTCTGCAAATCTTCGGTAGTGAGAATTTGTACTGACATAGTGGTGAATTTTATGAAAGCAAAAGAAGTGAAAGGGGAATTATAAAAACAGTTGCAGGGGTTGCGCAACCCCTTAAAAATGCAGGCTGGATAAGGGAATTATCTAAAAAAATTAATGCCGACCGCCTGTAATAAAATGAGTTTTTCAAAAAATCAAGGTTATCAGGACAGATATTTTTTAACGCTTTTTATTTTGAATATTTATTTGAATTTAATATTTTGTAATACTTTCTAATAATCCTACCGAAAAGCACTTAACAGAAATGTTACTGTACCAATACAAATTCGCAACCCTAAAAAACTGCAATGGCATTGGAAAACGAGCTAAAGGTTTTAGAACATCTGATAATTGTAACCCTAAACCCTGCAAAACTTAAACCTGGTAAACTAAATAACACATTTATTAGTGAATGCAGAGTTTTAGCAAATACTGAAAAAGAAAGGATCAAAAATCAATTTGCTTCGGTGATCTTTAATCCGGGCTCGGAAAGCCTCATTGAAATTTATTTCCGTCATCATCAAACTTCCCTGGTTAAACTTTCGGATACAGTTTTCAAATACCTGCAACAAAAAACGGAGGATAGTATTTACCGGGTAACAAATAAGAGTTTGGTCATCAACTTTTACAAAGAAATTTTAATGGTGCCTGAAGAACTTCTGCAATTTATTGCAGATAATTACCCTGGATATTTTAATAGTGCAATTAAGATACCTGATGCTCAAAAATGGAAGTTGGAACCAGAAATAAAAAGCAACCTGAAACAGGCAAGATCTGCATTGTTAAAAACTGATTTGAATAAGAAGGTTATAGATATTATCTGTGAGCCAATTGAGGCATTACTATCTGCAACAATAGAAACCACTTATCGGGAATTGGCTTATCTGAAAGCATTCATAAACGGGTTGCAGCATTTCATCGTCAGTCAAAACAGCAGCAACATAAATGAACAGTTCAACCATTTATTATTGTACTTAAATTATAATAAACTTCGACTTTTTAACTTTTATATCCAGGAACTAAAAGAAAGCGGAGATCACCTTAATAGTGTTAATGATCAAATAGACTTTTATTCTTTGCAACTAAAACTAATCAATCAGTTGCCAGTGAAGCCGGGATTAATTTATAAACCAGGGTTGCCATCGCTTAAAGAACAAATTGGAAACTGGATTTGTGAAGAACTATATTATCTGGAAAAAAAGCAGAAGCTTACTTTTCCGGATGCGATGCAACGTAATAATGAGTTCGATAATACAGGAAAAATTCATACTAATTTATCAGTGTCGCAGCTTGCATTGGGTGTGAAGTTATTGGTGGATGCAAAAGTGATCAACAATAAAAATTCAACAGAATTAATGAGCATGGTTGCAAAGGCTTTCAAAACTGACAGGCAGGAAGTTATTTCGGAGGATAGCCTAAGGAATAAATCTTATAACTTCGATACATCCACAGTAGAAAAATTGAAGGATAAAATCATTACTTTACTTAACATAGCAAGAGCCATTAAATGCATACTATTCTTTCAGCAGATTGGCCAGATCTTTTCCTTCCAGGAACTGGATCAATTCCTGTAGTAAATGGTAAGTGAAGCCATCAATCTTTAATAGTTGAGCGGCTGGTTTATTTATTATTTCTCCTATTTTATTAAAGCCAGATTGTTGTGAAACGGATTTGAAACCTTCTGAAAAGGGAAGATTTTTGATACTTTGATTTAATATTTCTTGTTCTTTTGTGGGCATAAAAAAGACGTGGTACATACTACCGTCTCTGAGGCACCCGCTAAGGGCCTTGTCCACAATAGCTGTTGCCACGCCTGTAGCGTGGCGACAGTCTATCACTGAGTGGACTCGAAAAATTAGCGGGTTTTCAGAAACTCAAATAATAGCTAATCGCTAGCAATATTTTTTTCCAACCTAAGGCCGGATCATAAAGGTAGTTTAAAATGAAAAAATGAAGTTTACTTATTTGCAGCCTTCTTTAGTTTCGGCTTCGGATTGAATTTTTTGAAAAGGTTACTCATATCCTGGCTGATTTTAGTATCCAGGATTTTTGCATAGTGCTGAGTGGTTTGCAATTTTTTATGCCCCAGCATTTTGCTAACGGTTTCAATGGGCACTCCATTGGTTAAGGTTACAGTAGTTGCAAAAGTGTGCCGGGCAACATGGAATGTAAGTTCTTTATTTATTTCGCAGAGGTCAGCAATCTCTTTTAGATAAGCATTCATTTTTTGATTACTGAGCACCGGTAATAACCTTCCTTTATTTACTGCAGCCGGATGATCTTTATACTTATTGATTATAGCCATAGCCGGAGGCAAAATCGGAATATGGGAAGCGGTATTGGTCTTTTGCCGGCTGGTGAAAATCCATTTTTCACGGTCCATCCCAATGGCAATCTGGTTAGGTGTTAAATTAACCACGTCAATAAATGAAAGGCCGGTGTAACAACTAAAAACAAAAATATCCCTCACCAGAGCTATTCTTTCTACTTTCAGTTCTTTATTGGCCAGGATATCAAGTTCTGATTCAGAAAGGAAGTTTCTATCAACTACCTTGGTCGTGATCTTGTAATTGGTAAATGGATTCATTTTAAGCCACCCTTTTGCCAGGCAATCATTTACCACCTTCTTGGTATTCTTGATATACTTTGCTGTTGTATTATGTTCGATGGATTTTTCGGTTTTGAGGTAGAATTCGAAATCGGCCAGGAACTCATATTTAAGCTGATTGAGATTGATATCGGATACTTTATACTTCCATTTCAGGAAATTCTCCAGATGCGTTACAGTTGTAATGTATTTAGTATGTGTTGGCTTTGCATAGTCTTTGCCGATAAGCTTCTCAATATTGCTATTATGCGCTTTAAAAATTTCGATCAGGTACCTGGGCCGTTCTCCTTTGCCGGTGAATGAATTTCTTAACGCTTCTGCTGTGATGGGAACACCTAATTGTAGCAGTTCTTTATGACAATCATAGAGTTTGCTTTTTAATGTATCAACATAGGCATTAAACGATTTAACATCTTCCTTTGTGCCCTTCATTTTGCCGCTTTCCCATTTATCCGGATCGATCTCAAGTGAGGTAGCTGTTTCGCTGCGTTTGCTATCAATTGTAATACGGAGATACAATGTAACGGGGCCTTTTTCGTAGCCCTTCGGCTTCTTTGGATAGAAGATAAAATCAAAGGTTCGGGACATAAGTGGTGAGTTTTAAATTGTAACTTAAATTTACAAAATAGTACAATACTATGCAAATTTAATTTAGCAATAAAACGCAATACAGTAAAGGATTTCAGCACAATCAGGTGAGTAATTTTAAGCTCATTTCTGACTCACCTAATCACTCACTTAAAAGCTGAATTTATTGAACATTTTGGTGATTACTCACCAAACAAAAAGCCCGCAAACTTAATGTTTGCGGGCTTTTGCAAGGATTTGACATCCTCTTAGCGGACCGGACGGGACTCGAACCCGCGACCTCTGCCGTGACAGGGCAGCATTCTAACCAACTGAACTACCGATCCTTAAAACTCAACTTTACCTTTGTAAAGCCACCCTTTTTTTAGGGAGGGCAAAGATAGGTTTCTTAAGTTTCCATTCCAAAACTTTTATAAAAAAATTGTAAGCCCTATTTTTACAAACTATCTTACAGTTTCTTACAATTCAAATAACAATTAATTGTTAATTTAAATTCTAACTTTTTACATGATCGAATTAAAAAAACGACAGTTTCTCGACTTTGAAAAACCTATCAAAGAACTATACGACCAGATCGAACAACTGAAAATAACTTCCGAAAAGTCGAAAACTAATATGAGCGGCGCTATTACCATGCTGGAAGAGCGCATTGTGGAAACCAAAAAACACCTTACTGCTAATGTTACTCCCTGGCAAAAAGTACAGTTAAGCCGCCACCCCGACAGGCCTTACACCCTCAAGTATATACAGAACATGTGTACCAATTTTATGGAACTACATGGCGACCGGAATGTGAAGGACGATAAAGCCATGGTGGGCGGATTTGCACAATTAGATGGCGAAACAGTTATGATCATCGGCCAGCAAAAAGGAGCCAATACCAAAACCAGGCAGTTACGCAATTTTGGTATGGCCAATCCTGAAGGATACCGCAAGGCACTCCGGCTGATGAAACTGGCAGAAAAATTCAATAAACCCGTTATTACCTTAATTGATACCCCCGGCGCCTTCCCCGGCCTGGAAGCTGAGGAACGTGGACAAGGCGAAGCCATTGCACGCAATATATATGAGATGATCAGGTTGAAAGTGCCTGTTATCTGCGTTATCATTGGCGAAGGTGCCAGCGGCGGAGCTTTAGGCATTGGCGTAGGCGACCGTGTATTTATGATGGAGAACACCTGGTACACCGTAATTTCTCCCGAAAGCTGCAGCAGTATTTTATGGCGCAGCTGGGATAAAAAGGAAACCGCAGCAGAGCAGTTGCGCCTTACCGGCGAAGACATGCTGGGCTTTGGCCTGGTAGATGGTGTTATTAAAGAGCCATTGGGTGGCGCCCACTGGGATTACCAGGAAGCTGCCGATATTTTAAAAGCCTACCTGCTGCCTGTTATTAAAGAACTAAAAACAATTGACGCTGATAAAAGAGTGGAACAGCGCATTGAGAAATTCGGTAAAATGGGTTTCTGGGAAGAAAGACCCCAAACCGCTGAAGGGGCTTTAGAGTAAGCATTTTCAGCAGCATCACAATTCATAAAGTTACTTTTTATACAAATTATTATGCTCAAAGTTGGAGTTATAGGAGCCGGTCATCTGGGAAAATTTCATTTAAATAACTGGGCCGAAATTGAAGGCGTTCAGCTGGTTGGTTTTGTTGATACCGATGATACAAATGCTGCACAGGTTGCCCAGAAATACGGGATACCACGTTTTGAAAATGCAGAAACATTAATTGATGCCAGCGATGCAGTGGATATTGTGGCGCCTACCACCAGCCATTTTGAACTGTGCGAACTGGCCATCAAAAAAGGCAGGCATGTTTTTGTAGAAAAGCCACTGGCCAATACCATGGAAGAGGCAAAGGCTTTGGTTAAACTGGCCAAGGAAGCTAATATCAAATTCCAGGTAGGACATGTGGAAAGATTTAACCCTGCCTTCCTGGCATTAAAGAACCAGGTGCTGCAACCTATGTTTATTGAAGTACACCGCCTGGCACAGTTTAACCCACGTGGTACCGATGTAAGTGTGATACTGGACCTGATGATACACGATATCGATATCATCCTGAACCTGGTAAAAAGCAATGTAAATTATATCAGCGCCAACGGTGTGGCTGTAATGAGCGATACACCCGATATTGCCAACGTTCGTATTGAATTTGATAATGGCTGCGTAGCCAATCTTACCAGCAGCCGCATCTCCATGAAAAAAATGCGCAAGATGCGCCTCTTTCAGAAAGATGCTTATATCGGTATCGATTTCCTGGAAAAGAAAACAGAGATCATACGCCTGAATACACCCGGCGACAGCAATGTTTTTACTTTTGATATTGAAACCAACAGCGGCAAAAAAACAGTAGCCATTGCCAACCCTCCGGTGCAGGATGTAAATGCTATTAAGATGGAACTGGAAGCATTCAGGGATGCGATCATCAACAATACAGATACCCCCGTTAGTGTGCTCGACGGGTTTCGTGCCATGGAAGTGGCACACCAGATATTGGAAAAGATCGGCAATGCCACAAACCATTAATATCAGAAATTATTTTACGCTAATCACAACCTGACCTGTTGAACCAACCCAGAATACATATCAGCTGGTATGCTTTAGGCGATTGTGTGGCAGCCATCCTTTCCTGGGTTAGTTTTTATTTTGCAAGAAAGTACATCATTCACGAAGCGGTAGTAATTGGCCCCCGCTTTTATATCGGCATTGCGGTTTTTCCACTTACCTGGCTCATGGTGTATTACCTGGTGGGCAGTTACAGCAACCTGTATCACAAATCAAGACTGGTTGAGTTTTCCAACACACTTATTTATACATTCTTTGCCAGCATCTGTATCCTGTTCTTATTCCTGTTGTATGATGTTACCGGCGATTACAGTATCTATTACAAAGAGTTCATTTCATTGTGGCTGATACAAACCCTGTTCACGTTCTGCATCCGCCTCTTCTTCTTAAATCATGCAAAAAAACAACTCAACAGCGGGTCTGTTTTTTTTAACACGCTCATATTAGGCAGCAGCAGCAATGCAGCTAACCTGTACCATGCCATCATAAACAACAAAGAAAAAACAGGCTATCGCATTGCCGGCTTTGCAAATACCAATGGCAATAACGCATCTGCATTACCTGCTGGTATTGTTAAACTGGGTAATGCTAACGACAGCATTTCCATCATCGGCAACAATTCAATTGAAGAAGTAATTATTGCAGTTGAAAAAAAAGAAAGAGACCAGCTGGAAAAATTATTGCAGCAACTGAGTAATATTGATGTGAACATCAAATTAACAGCCGATACCGTGGACATCATCACCGGCTCTGTTAAAACCAACAATGTACTGGGTGTTCCGCTGATAGAACTGCAGTCGGGGCTAATGCCTTCCTGGCAACAGAATATAAAACGCCTGCTGGATATTGTTACCGGCATACTCAGCATGATCATTTTAATGCCGCTGTTCATTTACACCGCCATCCGGGTAAAATTATCATCAAAAGGAAACCTGTTTTACCTGCAGGAACGCATAGGCTACAAAGGCCATCCTTTTACCATGATCAAGTTCCGCAGCATGATACCCGATGCGGAAAAGAACGGCCCCGAACTGAGCAGCGACAATGACCCACGCATTACCCCCTGGGGAAAGATCATGCGCAAATGGCGGCTGGATGAACTGCCCCAGCTATGGAATATCATCAAGGGAGAAATGAGCCTGGTTGGCCCCCGGCCAGAAAGAAAATTTTACATCGACCAGATAACCCAAAAACATCCCGAATATAATTTCCTGTTTAAAGTAAAGCCGGGCCTTAGCAGCTGGGGCATGGTTAAATTTGGCTACGCCGAAACCGTGGAGGAAATGATAGAGCGCATGCCCTACGACCTGATGTATATCGAGAACGTTTCGCTGGCACTGGATTTTAAGATCATGTTGCATACCATTCGTATTATCCTGTCGGGAAAAGGGAAATAGCAATTAGGAATGGAGAATCAGGAATTAGGAATGATTACACTGAAATGTTATTTTTGATAAAACAACTTTTATCTTGAAAAGAATTCTGTTATTATTTGTTTTGCTTTACGCCCAACGGACAACGGTCAACGGGCAACCCTTCGACAAAGCTCAGGGCGCCTACTGGCAGCAGCAGGTTAATTACAAGATCGATGTAACCCTCAATGATGTTGATAATACGCTGGATGGTTTTGTAAAAATGGATTATTACAACAACTCGCCCGATACCCTTTATTTCATCTGGTTTCACCTGTGGCCCAATGCCTATAAAAATGACAAGACCGCTTTTACCGACCAGGACCTGGAGAATGGCAGCACCGATTTTTATTTCAGCAATGCTGATAAACGTGGCTACATTAACCGGCTTGATTTTAAAGTAAATGGCGAAGTGGCCAAAACAAAGGATCATCCCCAACACCAGGATATCATCAAAGTTTTATTACCCAAACCCATTGCCCCCAACAGCAGTGCAAAAATTGAAACACCCTTTCATGTAAAACTGCCTTATAACTTTTCAAGAGGCGGACATGTGGACCAGGCTTACCAGATAACACAGTGGTATCCAAAGCCTGCCGTGTACGATAGAAAGGGATGGCATCCCATCCCCTATCTTGACCAGGGAGAATTTTATGCCGAGTTTGGTAATTATGAAGTACAAATAACAGTACCAGAAAATTATGTAGTAGCCGCTACCGGCGATCTGCAGAATGAATCAGAAAAAACCTGGCTTAAAAACAAAAAGCCTTTCATCAAAGAACCCAAACCAAAGAAACAAAATCAACCTGCTACATTCGGACAAAAAAAGAAACCGGAAGAACCTGAAGTTGCTTCTGCTGCCAAAACAAAAACATTGCAGTACAAACAAAATAATGTGCATGATTTTGCCTGGTTTGCAGATAAAACATTTACCGTAAAAACCGATACCTTACAATTACCCTCCGGCAAAATAATAAACGTGCAGGCTTTTTATTATAGCCAGAACAAAGAGAACTGGAACAACTGCATTGCCATGATCAAAAGAGCCATCCTCACCAAAAGCAAATGGCTGGGCGAATATCCTTTTAACATAGTAAGCGTGGTGGATGGCGGCAACGGCGGTGGCATGGAATACCCTACCATTACCTTGCTGGATGATGGCGGCAGCGAAAAAATGCTTGACTATGTAATTAACCATGAAGTAGGCCACAACTGGTTTGAAGCCATACTGGCCACCAACGAACGCACACATCCCTGGATGGATGAAGGCATGAATACCTATTACGACAACCGCTATTCCCTGCAGCAGTATGGTAATACCAATATGGATATCATCAGAACCAAATCAGCTTTTATAAACAAGAGAATGCCCGATGATATTCAGCATACATTACTGCAAACAGTTATTGGCATTAAAAAAGACCAGCCCATAGAAACCCCTTCCGAAAAAATGACTGCCTTTAATTATAACATGGTTACCTATGTTAAAACCGGCGACTGGATGAAACTGCTGGAAGATGACCTGGGCAAAGAGCTGTTTGATAAATGCATGCAGGAGTATTACAAACGCTGGCAGTTCAAACATCCTTACCCCGAAGATTTTAAAAAAGTGGTGGAAGAAGTAAGCGGTAAAAATGTGGATGCCATTTTTGCGCTATTGAATAAAAAAGGAGAACTGAAAAAAGCAACTCCCAAAAAAGATATTCGCTTTGCCTCTTTCTTCAGCCTGAAGGAAACAGATAAACACAATTACATTTTTGCATCGCCTGCTGTTGGTTATAATTTTTACGATAAGGTTATGCTGGGTGTACTGCTGCACAATTATACATTACCGCAAAACAAATTCCAGTTTTTGGTAGCGCCCATGTATGCTACTAAAAGCAAACAGTTTAATGGTATTGGCAGGTTAAGCTATTCGCTGTACCCGGGCAATAAGGGGCAAAAATTTGAGATCGCTGTTGCAGCCGAATCGTTCAGTGGCGATAATTTTACCGATTCAACCAATACAGTACATGCACAGCGTTTTTCAAAAATTGTGCCCTCGCTTAAATATGTTTTTGCCAACAAAAATCCCCGCAGCACTATAACTAAGTTCATCCAATGGAAAACTTTTATCATTGCCGAGCAGGGTATTTTATTTACCAGGGATACTACCAACCAGGTTGATGTGATCACCTACCCTACCGAAACCCGCTATGTAAACCAGTTGCAGTTTGTGCTGGAAAACAACCGGGTGCTGTATCCTTACAAGGGTGCATTGCAGGTAGAGCAGGGACAGGATTTTGCACGCATTGCCTTTACCGGAAATTATTTTTTCAATTATGCCAAAGGCGGCGGTGTTAACCTGCGTTTATTTGCCGGCAAATTCTTTTACCTGGGCGATAAAACATTCATTAAGCAATTTGAAACCGACCGCTATCATTTAAACATGACCGGGCCAAAGGGTTACGAAGATTATACCTACAGCAATTATTTTGTTGGTAGAAACGAGTTTGAAAAATTCAGCAGCCAGCAGATCATGATACGGGATGGCGGCTTTAAAGTACGCACCGATTATTTAAGCAGTAAGATAGGCAAAAGCGATGACTGGCTGGCTGCTGCTAATTTCACCAGCACTATACCCAATGCGGTAAACCCACTGGCTGTACTTCCTTTTAAACTGCCCCTGAGGGTATTCTTTGATATTGGCACTTATGCCGATGCCTGGAAAAAGAATGCACAAACCGGCAGGTTTGTATATGATGCCGGCCTGCAGCTATCGCTGTTTAAAAATGTAGTGAACATTTATGTGCCGCTGCTGTACAGCAAGGAGTACAAAGATTATTTTAAATCTACCATCATCGAAAAAAGATTTGTAAAGAATATTGCCTTCAGCATCGACCTGCAGAACATCAACCTGAAAAGATGGATACCGCAAATTCCATTTTAACGTGGAGATACATTACCTGAAATATGAGCAGATCAACAAAACCAAATGGGATGCCTGCATAAGCCGGGCAGATAATGGTTTGATATATGCATACAGTTATTACCTGGATGCTATGGCAAAGCATTGGGATGCGCTTGTGCTTAATGATTACGAGGCTGTAATGCCGCTTACCTGGAACAAAAAATACCGCATTCATTATTTATACCAGCCGCCATTCACTGCCTGCCTGGGTGTGTTTGGCCATGAAATAACTGCCGGTACAGTCAACTCGTTTTTAAAAGCCATACCTGCGACATTTAAATACTGGGATATGTATTTTAACCCCGGCAATTGTTTTAAGCTACCCGGTTTTAGTTTGTACCAAAGAATGAATTATGTGCTGGATCTTAATAAAACCTACGATGAGCTTTACCAGGCATACCGCGATAATATAAAACGCAATATTAAAAAAGCTGCACAGTTTGGCTTAACCGTACTAAAAGATACTCCCCTGGCGCCTGTGCTGCAGCTTGCAAAAGAACAGGCTGGTGCATTTTCTAAAATGAGTGATGATGACTTCAGCAGGTTTGAAAAACTCTTTGATATACTGTACAAAAAAGAGCAGGCAACTACCTATGCTGTTTACTCCGGCAACAATCAGCTGCTGGCTTCGGCAGTATTTTTCTTCAGCAATAACAGGGCCTGTTATATCCTGGTGGGCAATCATCCCAACGGTAAAACAATGGGTGCTTCCCATACCCTTATCAACGCTTTTATAAAAGACCATGCCGGCGAAAATTTATTGCTGGATTTTGAAGGCAGCGATATACCCAGCCTGGCGTTTTTTTACAGCAGCTTTGGGGCGGTGGAAGAAAGATATAGTGCCATTAAACTAAACAGGTTGCCTGGCCTGGTTAAATGGCTAAAAAAATAAATCAACTTGCCATGCGCCAAATTATTTCTTTGATACTGCAGTCAATAATGCTTTTTGCTGCCATGCTTTCGTGCAATGCCCCTGTAAAAAACGAGGCAGAAAAAATTTATACCGACAAAGAAATACAGGAACAAATCGTAAAAGCAAAGGCTGGCTCCATTGCTTTTACCGGAAGGTTTTACAGGATAGATAAACTAAATGACCGGGATTATGTTTTACAACTTAAAGCTGCCAATGATACGGTAGTAAGTTTTATTACCATGATGCCCCTGGGCGATGAAGAAATACAACGCTTAAAAAAATCGGGTGATAATATTGAGATCTATTACAACGAATATTACAACCCCGTAAAAAAACGAAAAGATAAAATAGTGAACTATACCCGTTTTATTTACGAGGATGAGAAGAAATAAAACGGTACCACAGTTGGCTTTACCAGGGCTGTACATCCCTTTACTTGCATCAAACAAAAACAGGCAGTAATCGCTTACTGCCCGTTCTTCATTTTTCATTATTCATTTTTCATTGTTTAGTAGCTTTCCTTCTGCCAGCCCCAATCCCTGTATACCTGTTTATAAGTATCGGGATAATTTCCTCTTAATATCAATTGTAAAGAGGTCATCACTTTTTTCACGGCTATTTTCTGCTGGTTTTTGGTGGCTACCTTACCACTTACATCTCCGGCAATATTTCCTGATGCTGCAAGTGCGTTCGTAAGATTGGTTTGTACTTCCGTCCAGAAGGCTGTGCCATATTCTTCATTGGCAAATCCATCTTCAGCAATGGCATCAATCATTAATTTCAATGCCTCTTTGCGGTTGTTGCGGTCACGGCTCATGCGGTAATTGGTGCCGTCTTTAATAATACCATAGCGGGCAAACTGCGCCACGGCACCAGCTGTTTTAAACTTGCGTTCAATGTACACTTTTACTTCCCTTACGGCATCATCAATCTGTTTGTCTAATTGCTTTAAGGTAAAGGTTTGGCCGGGCCGCAGGCTGCCGGTAGCTTTGCGGCTGCTAAGGCTTTGAGCGTAATCCTGCACTTGTTTGTCAAAGTCGCCGCTTTTTTTCCAAACAAGTGTAATGTCGGGTGTAGCCAGCCAGGTGGCAGCCACTTTTTTGGCTACGTCCATAAAATCCACATCGGCTGCTGGTATGGCGGCAGTGGTATTGGGTTTAGTGGCGGCGGCAACGCCTGTGGCAGGTTCTGCATCGGGGTGCAGTTGTTTTTTTTGTAACATAGATGGTAGGTTTTTATTGTTAATAAATAGTTTACAGGATTAAAAAACAACCTCGCTGAAACAGCGGAGTATTGTTTGCATAAAAAATATATCAATGCTGAATCAGCGGAGCAATGTTTGTGTTAAAAACACATATTCGCTGAATCAGCGGAATACTATTTGCGTTAAAATAATACTACTGCTGAACCAGCGGAGCCACATTTTGACAAAATAATAGCAATGCTGAATCAGCGGAGCCTTTATTTCAAAGCGCTGTTTTTACTTACATGCATGAACGGGATTTTTGGGCAGGATACGGGATGGTTGTTAAGAAAGCCGGGGAAATTATCGGTCCGGATATGATTGATTGCTTTCAACATCAATTCAGATGCAAAATAAAAATTGAAAATGAAAAAAACAATACCTCGAAGTGGTAATAAAATACGGGCAGCAGTAATTGCAATTTAAAAAGGCAATAGCTGCCACCCTGGCTCGTGTGCTCACGAACCAGGGCGAAGCGGCAATTTTTTTTTATATTTATTTATGCAAACTGTTACTTTAAAAGCCTTATTACACCGCAACCTAGAATGTATAGGCATTTATTTTGCCAAAGACAAGCTGCTACAGGCAATTATACGTAAACAACCCGGCGTAAAATGGAGCCAGACCAACAGCTGCTGGTACATACCACTTTCAGAAAAAGGATACAATTTATTAATTGAAGATTTAAAAGAAAAGGCCATTGTAAACAATGCATTGCTACAGGCATATTTACAAAAGAAAAAGAAAGTTGACAAAACAATACCTGTACAAAAGTATGCTGAAGATAAAAAGCAGCCAGCTCTTACAAAGCCCATAGCCTTATCTGCCGCCTGGCAATTAAGTGATGCAAATACACAGGCACTTGCAAAGATGATACAGCAACTGCAATTAAAAGCCTATAGCCCAAGTACCATAAAAACCTACCGCAATGAGTTTATGCAGCTGCTGCAATTACTAAAAACAAAACCAGTTGATGATTTACAGGCAGATGATATAAAGCGGTATTTGGTATATGCTATGCAAAAAGAAGGCATTAGCGAAAACACGGCGCACAGCAGGTTAAACGCCTTGAAGTTCTATTTTGAACAGGTGTTGGGAAGGGAGAAATTTTTTTGGGAGATACCCCGGCCCAAGAAGCCAATTAAATTGCCAAAAGTTATAAGTGAAGAAAAAATACTTAAAGGCCTGCTTGCGGTTGAAAACCTGAAACACAAAACAATACTGCTGCTTGCTTACAGCGCAGGATTAAGAGTAAGCGAGGTAATAAGCCTGCAGGTTACCGATATTAATAGCGACAGGATGCAAATAAATATTAATGATGCAAAAGGTAAAAAAGACAGGGTAGTTACACTCAGTGAAACCATGCTGCATTTGTTGCGATATTATTACCAGGAGTACACTCCCAAAAAATGGCTATTTGAAGGGCAAAACCCTGGCGAACATTATAGTGCCAGGAGTGCTCAACAGATTTTTAAAGATGCTTATAAAAAACTGAATTTGCCGTCAACCGCAAGTTTCCACAGTCTGCGCCACAGTTATGCCACTCACTTGCTGGAAAATGGAACTGATATTGCCTACATACAAAAATTACTGGGACATAATGATATAAAAACAACCCTAAGATATACCCATGTAAGCAAAAAAGACATTGGTAAAATTGAAAGCCCATTAGACAGGATTATGCGTAAAAACGCTAAATAAAACTTGCGTTTTTTGTGTTGCCGATGCATTAAACAATTAATTATACGAAAGTTTTAACTTTTTGCGCACTTGCTAATTTCTTTGTATATTTATGAAAATCAAGCTTGTAAATAGTAAGTTTTTTATGACTTGCGTATATTTATGAGTTAGCTGCTATTATGATTCGACAAAAATTATACAATTTTATTATTTTTGAAAACTATAAAATATGAATAATATTATCACAATAAATAATAACACATTTGAAATAAGACTTGCTAAATTAGAAGAC
>Ga0209023_10002596_pt1 | contig 22359 bp, 26 predicted proteins | sample LakOneMetagenome_FD_187468 | JGI IMG/M metagenome (GOLD analysis project Ga0209023, IMG submission 187468) | Freshwater and sediment microbial communities from Lake Erie, Canada (SPAdes) (version 2) | ecosystem: Environmental > Aquatic > Freshwater > Lentic | place: Lake Erie, Canada...
AGGCATGCTGGAACGCGCCTTTGTGGAATTCAAGCCTTACCTGGGCGGCTGCAAGTTTTACAACTGCCGCCACCTGATCGAGCCCCAGTGCGCCATCCTGGCGGCCGTGGCGGAAGGCAAGATCGCCAAGTTTCGGCACCAGTTGTATGGACAACTATTGCACGAATCGGCCCAGACCTTGTATTGAGGGAGTTTCCGTAAAAACACTTCTTCGCCTATAATTAACAGCTAGCCGCTCTACAAGTTGCCCAGCATGCCCTCCTCCAAGACCCCCTCGCAGATCAAGCACTTCCTGCAATTCTCCGACTTCACCCTGGCGGAATTCGAGTACGTCATCGCGCGTGCCGCCGTCATCACCCAATGCAGCGAGACCGAGGCTTACGGCGACCACACCGATGGCGATGGCGCCGATCCACCTGCCACCGACGATTCGGTACCCGGCAAGCCACCCAAGGAATGCGGCGACCGCCAACGGGCCAAGCACTACAACGGTGTCATACACGCGGGTGCTCCCGGTCGCGGACGCTCCCCAGGGGGTATGAGGTCCATCGTCCATGCACCCAATAACCTCGGGGCCGCGCCAATCACATGGGCGTGATCAGCGCGGCCCTCGAGCGCGGATCAGTGGCCGAACCGCACGTCCGGAAGGAGACGATCGAGCCACTGCGGCTGCCACCACGCCCACTTGCCGGTCAGGCGCAGTGCGATCGGCACAAGCAGCAACCGGACCAGGAACGCGTCCAGCAGCACTGCCACACCAAGGATGATTCCCATCTCCTTCGGCGGCAGCGGCCCGGACAACGCGAACGTCAGGAACACCGCCACCATGACGGCTGCTGCCGCCAGGATCACATTGCCGGAGTGGGCGAGCCCGCCGACCATGGCCTCGCGCGGATCGTTGGAGTGATCCCAGTGTTCCTTGGTGGACGACAGCAGGAACACCGTGTAGTCCATCGAGATCGCGAAGATCATCGCGAAGAAGAACAACGGGCCCCAGGCGTCCAGAAAGCCCTGCGACTCGAAGCCGAGCAGACCGGACAAATGGCCGTCCTGGAAGATCAACTTGCCGACGCCGAACGCCGCGCCGGTGGCCAACAGGTTCGTCAGCACGCCGATCGCCGCAATGATCGGCGCCTGCAACGCGATGAGCAGCAGCAGGAATCCGAGTGCCAGCACCACGCCGACAGCGAGTGGCGTCGCTCCGAGCAGCGCCTTCTCCAGGTCGTGATTCTCCGCCGCCGCCCCACCAACCAGCACACCTTCGGGGACGGCCGCACGCACGCGATCGATGGTGTCACCGAGCGTCGGATCAGACGGGTCCACCTTGGGCATCGCCTGGACAAGGGAGTACCCGTCGGCGCCGGGCTGCGCCGGCATGGCCATGGCAATCCCGGGATCGGCTGCCGCAGCTTTGGCCGCGTCCGCCATCAGTCGAGTTTGCCCGACGATGTGGAGCATCCCGGGCGCGCCGGTGCCCATTGCCTGCTGCACCTGCTCGTAGCCCACTCGCGACGGATCACCGCTCGGCACCACCTTGATGGAGGGCATTCCGGTGTCGAGCTTGAACACCGGAATCGCGAGCACCACGAGCAGTGCGACCGCCGGGAGTCCCCAGCGCAGCGGCTGTTTCCACAGACGCTCACCCCAGGCGGCGAACTTCGGCGATCGGTGCTCCCCGTGGTGCACCCATGGCAGCGACAACTTGTTGACCTTGTCGCCGAGCAGGCCGAGCACGGCGGGGAAGAGCGTGAGGGTGGCCACCAGGATGAAGGCCACCGCGATCATGATCCCGAGTGCCATCGATCGGAACGCGGGGCTCGGAACGAGCATCACCGCCGATAGCGAGATCAGCACAGTCAGACCGGAGAAGAGCACAGCTTTGCCTGCGGTATCCATCGTCACCGCGACCGACTCCTCCTTGGTGAGGTGGCTGCCGAGCAACGATGCCCGAAAGCGCACGAGCAGGAACAGCGCGTAGTCGATGCCGAGAGCGAGCGCGAACATCAGCGCGAAGTTCATCGCCCAGATGGACACGTCGACGAATTGGGCCACGATCCACAGTGCACCGGCCGACGAGGCCAGGCCCACGATGGTGAGCATCAGCGGCAGCCCTGCCGCCACGAGTGCGCCGAACGCGAACACCAGGATCGCCAGAGTGACTGGCCACGACAGCACTTCGGACTTCATCATGGCCGTCTTGTTGGCCTCGTTGAAGTCCGACCACATGCCGGACGCACCGGTCAGGTTGACACTGACATCCGCAGTTCCGAGCGCGCGAAGCGGACCCTTCAGCTCGTCTGCCGCGCGAACCATTTCGGTTGGGTTCTTGGCGGCGCCGGCCATCAGGATCGCCGTATGACCATCACGCGAAATCGTCATGCCTGGCGTTGGCGGGACGACCGAGGTGACGGCAGGGTCTTTCTCCAGGGCCGTTGTGACCTTTGCGAGAACACCCGTGAATGCGGCGTCGGAGGCGGTGGCGGTTCTGGACGATACGGCCACCATCAAGCCATGGCTCGCCTGACCGTCGAACGTCGCCTGGATGAGGTCGCGGGCCAGCACCGACTCCGAGCCAGAGTGCTCCCAGCCGGCGCCCGACAGCGCATGTTCGACCCGTGGCGCAAGGGCGCCGAGTCCCACCACGATGAGCGCCCAGATGATGAGGACGAGTTTCGCTCGGCGTGCAGCCCAGTGCCCCAGGCGCCCGAGTGGTCCGACAGGGTTCATCGGTTCTCACCTGCCGAACATGTGCGCCTGAGCAGCAGCGACGCCGGGCAGGCGCCAAGGGTCGCAAACGTGAGCTGGTTGACGGCGACGAATGCCGCAATCAACAGGTACCACGGCGACACGAACGCGCCCAACACGGCGCTCGTCAACGTGAGCGTTCCGGCGAGCCCGAACAGCGTGCGCTGCTGGCCGGCCGATGAACAGATGGTGCGATTCACGCGGGGAGGTCCTCTCCGATCAGATGATTCAACTCGGCAATCTGGGCTTTCAACGAACCGCAGACCTCGTCACACACGCGAAGCAGCGACTGGTCTTGGATCGCGTAGAAGGCGTAGAGACCTTCCTTGCGGCGGTTGACGATCCCCAGGCCGCGAAGCACCCCGAGGTGCTTCGACACGTTCTGCTGGGTGGTGCCCAAGGCGCCGACCAACTGCTGAACCGTCTTCGGCTCATTTCGCAGCTGCTCCAGAATGCGCAGGCGGATGGGCTCCCCGATCGCGCGAAACCGTTCGGCGATCAGTTCGATGAGTTCCTCTGGCAGTTGGTGGTCGGCCACCGGTATCACCCCCATAAATTGCAGACGGCGGTGATACTGCCACACAACTGAACAATTGTCTAGTTGTTTATGGGGAGAGGTGTTCCCGTCGCTTGCGCGTGAGTGCGACACCGAGCAATCCGACGACGAATCCGACACCGTTCATCGCCACCACGACGGTCACCGCCGCGCCCGCAAGCGATTCGAGCGTGTTTGCCCAGACGAATAGGGCCACCAGCACTGCGATGCCGCTCACCGCTGCAATCAGCTGCTGTCGGCGCGTTCGCGTCAGTAGTCCGGCCGCGAGGCCGACGACGAGTCCTGTTCCCCCGAGAAGGAGGGCCCGGCCGAGGGTGGCGGCGACGTTGTTCACAGTCGTCGGCATGCGGATCGATTCACAAGTGCATCGTAGATGGGCACTCGGCCGAATTCGGTAGCGTTGACGGCATGGGTGGCAACACGACTCGGGAATCGGCGATCACCGTCGATGACCTCGTCGTCGTCCGTGGTCGCAAGCAGGTGCTGCACGGGTTGTCCTGCCGCGTTGAATCCGGAGCGGTGACGGGCCTGCTCGGACCGAGCGGCTGTGGCAAGACGACGTTGATGCGCGCCGTTGTGGGCGTCCAGATCGTGCAGTCCGGGACTGTGCGCGTGCTCGGTCGGCCCGCCGGTGATCCGACACTTCGGGCCCGGGTGGGCTACGTCACGCAGGCGCCGAGCGTGTATGCCGATCTGACCGTCCGTCAGAACGCGTGGTACTTCGCCAAGGTTGCCGGGGCGGATCCCGCCATGGTCGATCGCGTCATTGCGCGGGTGGGTCTGCAGGATGAGGCCGACCAGCTGGTACAGGATCTTTCAGGTGGGCAGCACAGCCGCGCATCACTTGCCTGCGCACTCGTCGGCACGCCGGACGTGTTGATCTTGGATGAGCCCACCGTCGGGCTCGATCCGGTCATTCGCGCGGAACTTTGGGACTTCTTCCACGAGCTTGCCGACGGTGGGGCAACGCTCTTGGTGTCGAGTCATGTGATGGACGAAGCCACACGCTGCGATCGGTTGCTCTTGATGCGCGAGGGGCACATCATCGCCGACGACACGCCCGACGCCATCAGGGTGGCGACAGGGACCGATGACTTGGAGCAGTCGTTTCTTCGGTTGATCCGGGCGGGGGCCGGCGAATGAACCCGCGGATCCTCGGCGGGACGATCGCCCGTGTTCTTCGCCAGCTCAAACACGATCACCGCACGGTGGCACTCGTGATTGTGGTTCCGGTTGTGCTCCTGCTGTTCGTACATGCGCTGTTTTCGGCCAGTGCGCCGATGTTCGATCGCATCGGGCTCGCGATGCTCGGCATCTTTCCGTTCATCATCATGTTCTTGATCACGAGTATCGCGATGTTGCGTGAACGCACCACCGGAACGCTCGAACGTTTGTTGACCACGCCCATGAACAAGGCTGATCTGTTGTTCGGCTACGGCGTGGCATTCGGTGCGGCCGCCGCGGTGCAGGCCACGATCGCGACGATGGCCGCGTACTGGATTTTCGGGATGCATACCGGTGCCCACGCCGTGTGGGTGATCCTCGTTGCGGTGGTGAACGCCGTGCTCGGTGTCGCCCTCGGCCTTTTGGCGAGCGCATTTGCGCGGACGGAGTTCCAGGCGGTGCAGTTCATGCCACTGATCGTGACCCCGCAGCTGCTCACGTGCGGATTGTTCGCGCCGCGCGGGCAGATGGCCGGGTGGCTGCAGCACATCAGCGACTTCTTTCCGCTCACCTACTCTGTCGAGGCGCTGCAGGACGTGGGCGTCAACCCGTCGCCGACGTCCACCTATTGGACGGATCTCGCCATCGTAGTGGCCGTGGTCGTCGTGGCGCTGGTGGCGGCCGCGGCAACGCTCCGTCGGCGCACCGCGTAAGGCGTGCGGCAGTTAACCGTTCTGGTGTCAGACACCAGAACGGTCAACTGCGAGAACGTCAATTGCGCGAGAACGGCAGCTCCATGGTGAGCCAGCTGATCAGTCCACTCGGATTGCGCGTCTGGGTCAGGACTTCGCCAGGGCCTTCGAATTCGAACACGAAGCCTTCGCCACTCTTCAAGCTCTGGATGGAGCGACCTTCCACTGCGCGGCGGAGTGTCATTGTGATGCCCTCGTCGTAGGCGACCATGTGGCCGGAGTCGAGCACCAGGCGCTCGCCGACGCCCAGGCGCACCGACTCCAGTGCGCCGTAACAGCCGATCACCACCGGCCCGGTGCCGGTCAGGCGAACGAGGAAGCCTCCCTCGCCGCCGAACAGGTTCTTGAAGCCACCCCACTTGGTGTCGAGCGTGATGTCGGCGGCCGCGGCAATCCACGAGCCGCGGGACAGAAAGATGCCGCGCTCCGGTGTGAGGTCCCGTACCACGATGTCGCCTGGCAAGTTCTGGGCCACGTCCACCCACCCACCGCCCGCCGGTGCGGTGTACGTGGTGATGAACAGCGACTCCCCGCCGAGTACGCTGCGCTTCAAGCCCTTCATAAGGCCGCCTTCCATCTTCGCCTCGATGGCGACACCGGATGACGTGGCCATCATCGCCCCCGACTCGACGCGGATCGCTTCATTCGCCTGCAGCTGGCATCGCGCGACACCGAAGGCCGGGCCGTGGCGGACGTCAACATTCATGTGAAACTCCTGTCGGTCGAAATCTCGTGCGCGGCTCACAATCGGTCCGCGTCGTCGGTGACACGTTCTGCGCGATGCGTGATTTGGCCTTCCGGCGCCGGTTGCGGACGATTACGTGCGGGCTCTCAGGGGCGGCCCTGAAGGTTGGGTTCGCCCTGTCGCGCAGAGGGGCATTCGTGGCGGGATATGGGCCGTTTGGCCAACGCGAACGCTGGCTGACCGGGCGTAACGTCGGTGTTGGTCGGATCGGCCGGCCGACGGGGCAGCTCGGCCAGATGCGGGTTGTCACGGTCCATCGGAGTGAGGAGTGCGCCGTGGGATACCGCGTCGTTGTCATCGAAGTCGAGGGCGGGTCCGACAAATGGATCGACGGCCACCGCAAGGACACCATGCCCATCGTCGAGTCGCTCAAAGACTTGGGCGTGGACGCCGATGTGCGCTACTACCGTCCCGACTGGCGCGGCCAGTTGATGGACGACATGGTCGGCAGCTGCGACGGCTACATCAGTCGCGTGAACCCGGGCAACTTGCCCGGCGGTGAATCCGACTACTTTGGTTTTCTCCGCGCGTTGTCGGAGGCGGGGATGGTCGGGATGTCGCATCCGGATCAGATGCTCACCTTCGGTGCCAAGGACGCGCTCGTCAAGTTGGCCGACACCGATCTGGTGCCCGACGACACCTATGCGTACTACGACGTCGAGACGTTGCACAGCACGTTCCCCACAAGTCTTTCGTACGGTGAGCGCGTCCTGAAGCAGAACCGTGGCTCCACGGGCGAGGGGATCTGGCGTGTGCAGGTGGTGGATGCGCACACCACCCCCGGCACGCCACTCCCGCTCGACACAAAACTTCGTTGCACCGAGGCAGTGGACAACCATCAGGAAGAGTTCCTGCTCGGCGACTTCCTGACGTTCTGTGAGCAGTACGTGATCGGCGACAACGGCATGCTCGTCGATATGCGATTCATGCCGCGCATCGTCGAAGGTGAGATCCGCATCCTGCTCATCGGCATGACACCGGTGTTCGTGGTGCACAAGAAGCCCGCCGACGTGGAAGGTGCGTTCTCCGCCACGCTGTTCTCCGGGGCGCAGTACACGTACGACCCGCCGGAGAAGTGGAGCGAGCTCATCGACATGTTCAACCGGGAGTTCGCGCAGGTGCGCGACCGCTTGGGCGACTTCGACATCCCGCTCATCTGGACCGCCGACTTCATGCTCGACACCAAGGCCGACGGCACCGACGCCTACGTGCTCGGGGAGTTCAACTGTTCCTGCGTGGGCTTTACCAGCCACTTGGACCAGGGAATTCAGGAAGTGGTGGCCAAGGAAGTCCTGAGTCGGCTGGAGCGAAACGGCGAGCCCGTTCGCACCGCATCCGACGAGGATGCGCATCTGAGCGACCGTTCGTACGCCTGATCGGACCACCTGGCGGGCAGGGGCCTACCTCTGTCCGCCAAGTGCTGCTATCCTCGCCGAACGTGATGAGCCCCCTCGCACATATGACTCTGTCGTTCTCCCGCAGGAGCTTGGCCTGACCGCGAAGTTGATGACTCGTGCCTCCTAGGCGCGGGCCCGACACCCGTCCGCCGGCGACACCGTCGACGCGGATCAATGAGGCGATCCGAGGCGACAAAGTCCGCCTGATCGACGAAGAGGGCGAAAACGTCGGCGTGGTTTCGCTACGCGACGCCCTTGACATGTCCGTCAAGCGTGACCTCGACCTGGTCGAGATCGCGCCGGATGCGCAGCCTCCCGTGTGCCGGATCATGGATTACGGCAAGTGGCGCTATGACCAGGAGCAGAAGGCCAAACAGGCCCGCAAGCACCAGAGCACCATCACGATCAAAGAGATCAAGTTCCGCCCCAAGATCGATCCGCATGACTACGCAACCAAGAAAGGCCATGTCGAGCGCTTCTTGAAGCAGCGCGACAAGGTCAAGGTCACCATCATGTTCCGCGGACGCGAGGTCATGCACGCCGCGCGCGGCGAGGCGATCCTGGTGCGTTTGGCCGAGGAATTGTCGGATTTGGCCATTATTGAGAGCCGTCCCAACCTGGATGGCCGAAACATGGTTATGATGCTTGCTCCGATCAAGCAGTCGACCACGAAGGCCGATGGGGAAAAGACACCCAAGGCCGCGCCGTCTGAGGAGGAGCTGAACGCTCCCGCAGCGGTGACTGTCGAGGCCGACGCACAAGTGAGCGAATAGGCATGCCGAAAGTCAAGACCAACAAGTCCGCCTCCAAGCGGTTCAAGGTGACAACCAAGGGCAAGGTGCTCTACACCCATGCGGGCAAGCGCCACAACCTTGAGAACATGTCGCCGAAGCGCAAGCGCAACGCGTCCTCGCCGGACGAGTTGTCGGAGCGCGACACCAAGCACATTCTTCGACTCCTTGGAAAGCGATAACCGATGGCCCGTGTGAAGCGTTCAGTCGGCGCAAAGAAGAAGCGCCGTAAGGTACTTGCGCATGCCAAGGGCTACTTCGGCACCAAGAAGAGCTCCTACCGTCGCGCAAAAGAACAGGTCCAGCGCTCGCTGCGGTACGCCTACCGAGACCGGCGTGTCAAGAAGCGCGACTTCCGTCGCCTGTGGATCGCCCGCATCAACGCCGGTGCCCGTGCGAACGGCCTGACGTACTCGGAGTTCATGCATGGCGTCGGCCTGGCCGGCATCGAGCTGAACCGCAAGATGCTCGCCGACCTGGCAACGCATCAGCCCGAGGCGTTCGCAGGCATCTGCAAGCGTGCTCGCGAGGCGCGCGACGCCGCCTAGTTCGCCATACGGAGGGTCAAGGGGTTCTGACGGTGGGACGCATCTGCGTCCCATTACGTCGTTCAAGAACCCGTCGCTTGCACTCGTTCGTTCGCTCGAGTCCAAGAAGACTCGTCGTGACATGCGGTTGGTGGTGGCCGAAGGGGAAGACCTCTTCGACGCCGCATACGCCGCGGGGCTCCGCTGCGAGCTTGTGCTGTTCGACGCGGAGCGTGTTCCCGCGGACGATCCGCGCGTGCGTCTGACGTCGCGTGTGACGCAGCGGTACTCCGTGCCCGGCGAAATGCTCGCTCGTGTGAGCGCGATGGGGCACGCCCCACGAGTGATCGGCGTGTTCGCGCAGCCGGAAGCTCCCGGCTTTCGCACGGTGCCCATGCCGCCCCGGTTGGGGCTCTGGCTTGCCGGTGTCGGCGATCCCGGCAACGTCGGCACGCTGGTGCGCACGGGCGCGGCGTTTGGATGCGACTGGGTCGCGCTCGGGCCTGGCAGCGCGGATGCGATGAATCCGAAAGCCGTGCGGGCTTCGATGGGTGGCGTGTTCACGATGCCGATCCTGGAGGGTGTGCGCGCGGAGGATCTCGCGACACGGCCCGGTCTTCGCGTCGTGGCCGGTGTGGTGAATGGCGGCGTGTCGCACTGGGATGCCGATCTGGTCTCACCGCTCATTCTCGCCCTCGGCGCAGAGCGCGCAGGAATCGAGCCGGCGCTCGACGCGCTCGGATCGTCGGTGGAGGTCGTGCGGGTCACGATTGCGCAGGAGCCGGCGGCCGAGTCGCTGAACGTGGCTGCTGCCGGTGCGGTGCTGCTGGCGGAGGCACGGCGGCAGCGTGCGCAAGGGCCTTCGGCCGGTGAGGCCTAGTTAACCGTTCTGGTGTCAGACACCAGAACGGTTAAGTGTCCTTGCCGGGGCGCGGTACCGTGCGCCGATGCGAACTGCACGCACCGTCGCCGCTCTCTACGACATCCACGGCAACGTGGATGCCCTTCGTGCGGTGCTGGACCAGCCGGACGTCGCCACCGCCGATCTGATCGTCATCGGCGGCGACCTGGTTCCGGGCCCGTTTGCCGGTGATGCCATCGCGCTGATCCGGGCGCTCGGCGATCGCGCAGTCCTCGTCAGTGGAAACGGTGAGCGTGAGCTTGCAGCACGCGAGGGCGAGGAGTCGGGCTATGTGGCCGACCGGCTCAGCGCCGAGGATCGGCACTGGCTTCGCGCCTGGCCACAGACGGTCACGATCGACATTGAGGGACTCGGCCCAACCTGCTTCTGCCACGCCACACCGCGCCGCGACGACGAGATCATCACGTCCCTGACACCGGATGAGGTCATGTCGCATGTCATGGACGACGTCGGCGAGCGTGTCGTCGTCTGCGGACATGTCCACGTGCAATTCGACCGGACAGTGGACGCCCGGCGGATCGTCAACGCCGGCAGCGTCGGTCTGGCCTATGAGGGGCGTCCCGGCGCCTTCTGGGCGCTACTCGGTCCCGACGTCGTTCATCGATGCACCGACTACGATGCCGCGGCCGTCGCAGAGCGGTGCCGGCAGATGCGGTATCCGCTCGACGAGCTTCCCGATTGGCTGATCAGCCCGCCGGACCCTGCCGAGGTGACTCGCCATTTCGAGTCTGTGCGGGCCGGTCAGCCGACGGACACGTAACGGTCGGGCAATTCCCGCAAGACGCTGGGAGAAGTGATGGGGCAATTCTGTACCCTTTTGGGTTCGTGAGCACGACCCAGAACATCGACGAAATCCAGTCCGCGGCCGTTGCGGAAATCGCCGCCGCCGACACTCCAGAGGCACTTGAGGCCGCTCGCGTGCGCCACAGCGGGCGTAAGAGCGCGCTCGCTGCGGTGCTTGCCGGTATCGGCGGCCTGCCGCCCGATCAACGCGGCGCCGTCGGCAAGGGCGCCAACATCGCCCGCCAGGCGATCGAGGCCGCCCTGTCCGAGCGCCAGCAGGCGCTTGAATCCCAAGTGCTCAGCGCGTCGCTGACGGCCGACGCGTTGGATGTGACGCTCCCGGGCGACCCTGTGCGCGCGGGCGCTCAACACATCGTCACGCAGCTGTGGAACGAGATCGAGGAGATCTTCGTGGGGATGGGGTGGCAGATCGCCGACGGCCCGCACATCGAGGACGACTTCCACAACTTCACCGCGCTCAACATCCCCGAGGGGCACCCGGCGCGGGCCGAGACCGACACCTTCCATATCGCGGGTCCCGCCAACCACGTGCTTCGCACCCACACCAGCCCGGTGCAGGTACGCGTGATGGAAACGCAGGAACCACCGATCTACGTGGTCTGCCCCGGCACCGTCTACCGCCGCGAAGACATCGACGCCACCCACGGCGCGATGTTCCACCAGTTGGAGGGACTCGCGGTCGATGAGGGGCTGTCGATGGCGCACCTCAAAGGCATGCTCCAGCACTTCGTGCGCGAGCTGCTCGGCCCCACGTTCGAGATCCGGCTCCGACCCGACTACTTCCCGTTCACCGAGCCGTCGGTGGAGGTGGACGTGCTGTGGACCGACCGTCGCGGCCGGTCCACATGGCTGGAGCTGCTTGGCGCCGGCATGGTCGATCCCAACGTCTTCGCCCACTGCGGCATCGATCCGGAGCGCTGGACCGGCTTCGCGTGGGGGCTCGGCCTTGAGCGCGTGGCGATGCTGCGCCACGGCGTCAGTGACCTGCGACTGCTGTTCGACGCGGACCTGCGCTTCTTGGATCAGTTCGGCGACGCGGGGAGCGTTCGATGAGAGTTCCCATGTCATGGCTCGCCGAGCTCGTCGATCATGGTCTGGGGGCCGAAGAGCTTGCGGACAAGCTGACCGCCGCCGGCATCAAGGTGGAGGCGATCCATCACCTCGGCACGCCCGACGTGCCGGCCAACCGCGAGTCGCTTCGCATCGGCAAGGTGCTGGAGGCCGGGCGCCACCCCGATGCCGACAAGCTGAGCGTGTGCATGGTGGAGGTTGGCGATGGCGAGCCACGCCAGATCGTCTGTGGTGCACCGAACGTGCGCGCGGGCCTGACCGTCGCCGTGTCGCTTCCCGGGGCGCTTCTTCCCGGTGCCGACAAACCGTTGAAGAAGGCCAAACTGCGCGGCGTCGAGAGCAACGGCATGATCCTGTCGGGGCGTGAGCTCGAGCTCTCCGACGATCACTCCGGAATCATGGAGCTGAACGAGTCGCTTGCCGCAGGCACCCCGCTGGCAGACGTGCTGCCGCTGTCGGAAACGGTGCTGGAGTTCGAACTGCCCGCCAATCGGCCGGACCTGCTCGGCATCTGGGGCATCGCCCGCGAGGTGGCCACCGTCACCGGCGCGCCGCTGATCGATCCGGACACGACGATGCCGGTGCCGACTGGCGATCGGCCGGCCGAGGAACTGCTTGGCCTTGAAGTCGTTGCCCGGGACCTGACGCCGCGCTACATGGCCACCGTGCTCACCGGCATCACGATGGGCCCGTCCCCTGACTGGATGCAGCGTCGTCTGGACGCCGCAGGTATGCGTCCGATCAGCAACGTGGTGGACATCACGAACTACGTGATGCTGCTGACGGGGCAGCCGCTGCACGCATTCGATCTGAACAAGCTCGCTGGACCCGAGCTGGTGGTTCGCCGCGCAACGGAGGGTGAGACGATCACGACCCTGGATGGGGTCGAGCGCACCATGACCACTGACATGCTCGCCATCTGCGATGCCGAAAAGCCGGCAGTGGTGGCCGGCGTGTTCGGCGCGCAGTTCGCCGAGGTGGACGACTCCACACGCGACATCGCACTTGAGGCCGCCACGTTCGTCGGGCCCAATGTATTGGCAACGTCGTGGGGTCTCGGACTGCGCACCGAATCGAGCCGCCGTCTCGAAAAAGGCCTGTCACATGACTTGCCGCCGGTGGCCACCGCCGTGGCATGCCGCCTGCTGGTCGAGCTTTGCGGCGCATCGCTTGCACCGGGTGGCCACGACGTACACGACCTGTTCGTCGAGTCCGAACCGATCACCGTGCGCCACGCGCGCACCGAAGCGATCCTCGCCATGGACGTCGACACCAACCGGTCCGCCGACATTCTGCGCAGCCTGGGGTGCCAGGTGGAGGAGGGCGCCGATCGTCACGTGGTGCAAGTGCCGTACTGGCGCACGCGTGATCTGGAGCGCGAGATCGACCTGATCGAAGAGATCGGGCGCCACATCGGGTACGACGAAATCCACGGCGTGATCCCGCGGCTTGTGGCCCACGCCAAACGCACGCCGATGCAGGCTGTGCGCGAGCGCCTGAGTCGCCTGGCGGTCGACCTCGGTTTCAGCGAGGCGATCACCCTGCACTTCGTTCCGCAGTCCGATGCCGACAAACTGCAACTGTCGGCTGACGATCCGCGTCGCGACGTGGTGCGCATTGCCAATCCACTGTCGGAAGAGGTCGCCGTGATGCGGCGGTCGCTGCTTCCCGGGCTGCTTCGTGCCGCGGCACGCAATCAGGCGCGCCAGCTGCCCGCCGGGCGGCTGTTTGAAGTGGGTCGCACGTACGCACCGCTGGCCGACGGTGGCGCCGAGGAGCGCGAATGGATCGTGGGGCTGATGTTCGGTCAGCCAAGTCGGGACCATTGGCGCGGCGAGGCGGGCGTTGTCGACTTTTACGCCGCCAAAGGCGTCGCGGAGGCGCTTGCCCGTGCCGGGCATGTGAATGTCGCCGCCACACCGGCGGACAACCCCTACGGGCATCCCGGTCGCCAGGCAACCGTGATCGTCGGCGATGCCAAGGTCGGGTGGGTGGGTGAGCTGCACCCGCTCGTGCTGCGCGACTTCGACGTCAAGGGGCCGGCGGTCGCATGGGGCCTTGACTTGCAGGCGCTTGTCGACGCCGCGCCCGCCGAACGTCCGCTCTTCGAAAATCTGTTGTCCCTGCCGGGGTCCACTCGCGACCTTGCCCTGGTGGTGGATGCCACGGTGCCCGCCGCCGACATCGTGGCGCTTGCACGGCAGTCGGGTGGCAACCTGGTGCGTGACGTGCAGTTGTTCGATCGCTACCAGGGCGGTCAGGTGCCCGCGGGGAAGGTTTCGCTCGCGCTTCGGTTCACCATCGCCGCGGCCGACCGCACACTCACCGACGACGAGATCGCCAAGCCGGTTGGGAAGGTGGCCGATCGCCTGGCCAAGGAGTTTGGAGCGGAGCTTCGCGGATGAGTCAGACAGTTCATGTCATCGGAGGTGCCGGCTTTGCCGGCGCGCAACTGGTCGATCTGGTCGAGCGCCACCCGTACTTCGCGCTCGGTGTCATCACCGCGCGTGCCGATGCCGGCAAACGCCTGGTGGACGTGTATCCGCAGTACCGGGTCACCAAAGAACTGGTGCCGCTGAATGTGGAGGACGTCACCGCCGGTGACTTCGCCGCGGTTGCCTACCCGCATGCAGAGGCGGCCGTGGTGGTCAGTCAGCTGATCGACCGTGGTGCCCGTGTGCTCGACATCAGCGCCGACCACCGGCTGCGTGATCTTGCGCTCTACGACGAGTGGTACGGCTTCACCCATCCGCGTCCCGATCTGGTGGCCGAGGCCGTCTACGGACTTCCCGAGCGTTACCGCGATCAGATCGCCACCGCGCGACTGGTGGCGAACCCCGGCTGTTACCCGGAGACGTCGATCCTCGGTCTGCTTCCCCTTCGAGAGCCCTTGGCCGACGTCGTGATCGACGCCAAGAGCGGCGTCAGCGGCGCGGGTCGCACGCCAACCGACATCGTGCACTTCAGTTCGGTCACCGAGAGCGTGCTCGCCTACAAGGTGTTCGCACATCGTCATCTGCCGGAGATCGAGCAGGAGCTCGGTATGCAGGTCACGTTCACGCCGCACCTGGTGCCGGTCGACCGGGGACTGCTCGCAAGCTGTTACGCCCGGCTGACCGGCGGGCCGACCACGCAGGACGAGTTGATGGACACCTACCGGGCCTTCTACGACGGCCACCCGTTCGTCGAGGTCGTCGACGCGCCGCCCGGCATGCGCGCGGTGCAACACACCAACTTCTGTCAGATCCATCCGCGGCTTGATCCGCGCGGTGGTCGCGTGGCGGTCTTCAGCGTGCTCGACAACCTGGGCAAGGGCGCCGCCACGCAAGCGCTGCAGAACCTGAACCTGATGGCCGGCCGCCCCGAAGACGAGGGGCTTCGATGACGATGCTGAAGATCGGCCGCGAGGATTGGTTGGAGTTCCCGCCGGAGCTCGAGCGCCTGGCCATGGGTGGTGTCACCACGCCCCCGGGTTTCGTGGCGAGTGGGGTGGCGTGCGGGCTGAAGGAGTCGGGCGGACTCGACATGGGCGTGCTCCGCAGCACACGCCATGCGACGAGCGCGCTCGTGGACACGTCGAACGCGCTGCCCTCCGAATCGGTCATCCATACCCGCAGCTTGGATCGCACCCGGCTGCAGGCCGTGGTGGTGAACGCCGGCAACGCGAACGCGCAGACCGGGGCCAAAGGCATCGCGGATGCTGCGACCATGGGTGCCACCGCGGCGGAGTGCATGGACCTCGATCCGAGTGTGGTCGCCGTGTGCTCCACGGGTGTGATCGGCCGACTGTTCGACATGGACAAGGTGACCGCGGGTGCGGGCGCGGCCGCCACGGCCCTATCGGCCGCCGGTGGCGAGGCGTTCTCGGCCGCGATTTGCACCACCGATCGGTCACCCAAGACGGCGGCGTTTCGCGTGCGCCTCCCATCGGGCGAATATGCGATCGGCGCGGCCGCCAAGGGTGCCGGCATGATCCAGCCGAACATGGCGACGATGCTCGCCTACATCACCACCGATGCACCGTTCGAGTCGCGCACCTTGCAGCCGCTGGTCAAGGCGGCGGTGGACGAGTCGTTCAACCGCATCAGCGTTGATGGGCAGATGAGCCCGAGCGACACCGTATTGGTGTTCGCAAACGGCGAAGGGCAGGGCCTGATCGCCGAGGAGGCCGAGACGTTCGGCCGGGCGCTTCGCGCGATCTGCCGGTGGCTTGCCCTCATGATCGTGCGCGACGGTGAGGGCGCCGAGCATGTTGTGCGCTTGATCGTCCATGACGCGCGTGACGGGGAAGAGGCCGAGACGGTGGCGCGTGCGATCGCGAACTCGCCGCTCATCAAGGCGGCGGTGTTCGGCAAGGATCCCAACTGGGGTCGCGTCACACAGGCCGTGGGCGCCGCACTTGCCGGGCGTCCTGGTCCGCCGCCCATCGTGTCGCTCGCGTTCGACGGCGTCGACGTGAACGACGAGGCCGTGCACGAGGTGATGGCTCGTGAGGAGTATGAGATGCACGTTGGCCTCGGTCGTGGTGAAGCTCGTGCCGAGATGTTCTTCTGCGACCTGACCCACGCCTACGTCTCGATCAACTCCGACTACACCACGTAGCGCAGGATGGCGTGCCGTGGGAGTTGCGCGGCCGCTCTCGTTCCCGTGCCCGTCAGCCGTGAGCGACTAACCGCCGAGCGCCGTCAGGAACCGACGAGCGCGACCCGGGAAGACGAGACCCAGGACGATGGCGACACCTGATCCGTCACTCAGGACAACTCGAACACGTCCCATCTGACCCAAGCGCGGTGCCCTCACGGCTCGCACCACAGCTTCGCGAGGCATCTCCCAAATCAGTCGAAACTCCTGACCCTCATGCTTCACCACCAGCAGGCGTCGGTCGGTGACGAGAAGGTCCGGAACGCCGTCGAGAACCTTGGCCAAACATTCGGCCAGGCACCCGCGGTCGCCGACCAACGATCGCCCGGTCAGGAACGTCATAATCTCGCGTTCGAACGGTGTTCCCAGTCCAAACACGACGTCGACCGGTGTCAGGCGCGACTTCGGCTGGTGAATTTCGGGGCCGAGTTGTTCGTCGCCCGCAATGTATGTCGCCGCCCCCAGAAATAGTGCCGACTCTCCGGAATCCAGGAGCGGGCCGAGTTTGTCGGCAAAGATCGCGAGGCGGTTGAGTGGCATGCCGTCATTGTGGCAGTGGAAAGAATCTGCGGTGACGGCCGAGTCGTGATGGCTCCGGGACGCAACGTCACCGGAGGACGGCGAGCGGAGCGTGAAATGGGTACGCAGCCGCCGTCGACGTGCAGACCGCGGCCGGACATGCTCAAGCAGATTGCTGCGAAAGCACGCGCTCCAGCTCCGTTCGACCGACCGGATGTCCATGCGATGGCAACACCCACTCCACCGGCAGATCCAGGAGGGGGCGCAGCCGCTCGGCGACCTGGTCACGAGTCATATGTGTTCGACCGCCGAGATCGATGTCCAACCCATGGCCGTAGTCCGACAGCGAGTCGCCAGCCACGATCGCATTGATCGCCGGTAGCCAGAGGACGAGATCGTTGTCTTCACGGCCGCCGTAGGCGTGAATCCCGAACGGCCATGGTCCGGGACCATGGAAGTACCCCTCGCCTTGGCCGGCACGCAGCCAGACAAGGTCAGTGCTCTCTCGACCGCGCACCTGCTCGGGATCGACACCGAACTTGACGACCCAGTCCCGCCACGTGTCCACGGGTGGTGTGTGGACCGGCAGGCCGAGCCGATGCGCGTCGCGTTCGTGGTACGGCGCCGTTAGAACGACAGCCGTCGCGCGCTCCCGCAGGTCGTCGGGAACTCCCAATGGGTCGAACAGCACGAAGTCCTCACCAAGTGCGATCCCATAGGAGGAGACGATCTCAGGCCAGACCTCGTCCGCATTCCACTCGGGATGAGGCGATTGCCAGTGCCAAACACCGGGACGTATCTCGGGCATGGGCGCGAATCTACATGGCACCCTCTGCGTGGTGTGAACTCGTCAGCGCACACCGAACCTCATGTCGGCTGAGTAGGGTTCGGCGCAAGGTTCAGGAGCGCGCGAATGGGCAATGAACAGCTGAATGCGACCAGCGATGCGACGCCCAGCCACGGGCACGTTCGCGCTGAGGTCGTCGAGTTCCTGGTCACTGTCGGGATCGCTGTCATGGTCGCCGCGGTGGCGTGGATGGGCTGGGTCTACTTTCTTGATCCCGTTGATGGTGATCCAACGGACGTGAAGGCACTCGCGTACGTCGTTGTACTCGTCGCGGTGATTGGGCTGGCCTCGTTCATGGCGCGAGCCCTGTGGATTGGGCTTCTTGCCCCCTTCGCGATGGCGCATGCAGTGCTGTGGGGAGCTGCTCAGGACGTTGTCCCGACCGACGGATTGGAAGGTGCGGGAGCTGAATTGGCAGCATGGGGAGCGTTCCTGCCGGCCCTGCTCGTCGGTGTTCTGGGCGTCGTTGTGCGGCTTCATGGCAGCGGCCTGCGGATCGTTCGCGGCAGGGACGTTGGTGCCGTTGTTGGATGCGTCGTGGCCGGACGCATTCTCATGTCGCTCGCTCCGTGAGGGGTCCGAGTATCCAACCTTGACCTTGCGCCGCCTCCCCGTTTGTGTTCGCGTCCGTGCCGCAAGGTACGCGGATGGTGCATGCGGGTATGGCGCCATTCGCTCGGTCCCGCAAGGTCGATCATCGAGCGTTCGCCCTTCTTGTGATCTGAGCGCGGACTCTCGAATCGCCACGTTGTTTGAACGAGTGCCGATGAAATGTCGTGGTACTACCGATGCATGGACCGATGCGCGAGCATCTCGCCACAGCCTGGTGGTGCTCGTCAGCTGTGCATCAACGGGTCGCCGGGTGGGGCCTGAAGGTACGCGAAATCTCGGAGCGCAACCGTGCGTCTCTCGGCCCATCGACCCGTACCAAGCCGTTCGCGCGAACCAAATGGGACTACTGCGTCGACGGCAGTCGGTCGCCCACGCCGACGATCAGCAGCCATGCTCCCGTGATCATGTAGGCGATCAGGATCGTCATCGCGGTGGCCGCAACGAAGATGCCCGCCTCGCGATCGGCGACCATCAACGCCGCACCGACGATCTCCGCCAGGTAGCAGCCCGTGCCGAACACGAAACGGCCCCTGCTGTGGCCCACCCGACTCACGCCGGACTGTGCCGCAAAGCGAATGCCGCGGACATGCACGATGCCCGCAACGACGGCGACGGTCAGCCAGTCGACGCCCATTGTGCGGTAGCTCTGGCTCCCCATGAGCATCAGCGCACAGGTCACGAATGCCGCACCAAATCCGGTGAGTGTGCCGATCGCCCGGTTGCGATGCATCGCGTCACCCGTCAGCGCGGTGACGTTCAACGACAACCCGACAAAGACGAGCCCGGTCAGCGCAGCTGCGCCGCCTCCGACCATTACGAAGAAGTCACTCCACGTTTCAAGTTGAACCGATGTCATTGCGAACCCGCTATCCGGATGCCGCAGGTGCGAGGACGCCGTAGAAGTACGACGCAGTGACACCGCCGTCGATCAGGAAGTCGCTGCCCGTGATGAAGGTGCCGTCGGGTCCCATGATCAACGCGGCCAAAGCGGCCACCTCGTCCGGGGTTCCGCCCCTCCCTGCGGGACTCAGCCTCAACATGCGCCGGTATCCCTCTCCGCGCGGACCGTTGAGCTCGTCATTGGCGAGGGGCGTATGGATGATGCCGGGGCTGATGGAGTTGACGCGCCCGCCACGCATCGCCCAGTGGTTGGCTTCGGCCTTCACCCGCAACGCATTGGCCCGCTTGGCAAGCTGATAGGCGTGCAACGTGTCGGTGATCTGGTCGGGTTGCAGCATCGGAAGCGACAGCAGCTGATCGACCGGTGTGGTGGCGAGCGCCGTGTCCTGCTCGACGCTCAGCGCCCCCAGCCGGTGGCCGGACTGCGACGCGATGACGACCCCGACACCGCCTGGTGCAATGACATTCCCGAACTCCTCAAGGAGCACGGCGGTTCCATAGAGGTCGACTTTGAGGATCGCCTCGATCGGCGCCTGACTGGGTGACACGCCTGCGGCGTGGATCATGCCGGTGATGTCACCGAGCGCCGTCGCGGTTTCGACGAGCTTGAGCACGGCGTCTCGTGATGAGACGTCGACCACCGCGGCGTTCGCGGCAAAGCCGGCGTCACGGAGCGTTGCAGCAGCGGCTTTGGCGTTCTCGATCCGAAGGTCCGCCAGCACCACGTGTTTGCCGAAGCTGACGCGGCGGGCAATCGCCTGCCCGATGGAACCCGAACCCACGACAACGGTGACTTGGGTCACGGCGAAACCCGGTCTGCGCCAAGTCCCGACGCGCTCGCGAATGTCGCACTCCAGTCGGACAGTAGGCGCAAGGCGTCGGCGGACCGTGTACCGACCTCGGCAGTGAACACCGCCAGGCCGAGGCCGTCCTCCGGAAGGTGCATGACCTCGTAGCTGAGCTCCAGCTCGCCAACGACGGGGTGGCGAAGACGCTTGCTGCCGGTGCGGTGGTAGCGCACGTCGTGGGCGGCCCACCACGTCCGAAACGGATCGCTGCGTGTGGACAGCTCACTCACCAGGTCACCAAGCGCACGGTCGTACGGGTCGTGTCCGGCTTCAGAGCGCAGGTGCGCCACCACGTCGCGAGCCGTCCGCTCCCAATCCACGAAGAATTCCTGGGCCGCGGGATCGAGGAAGATGAATCGGGCACCGTTCGGCGGGTGTTCGGTGCTGTCGAACAACGGGGCGTACAACGCCCGGCCGAGCGTGTTGGCCGCAAGGTAGTCGGTACGCCCGTTGCTGATCGTCGCGGGGGCGGTGATCGACTCCAGAATATGTCCGAGTGTCGGGCGGATGGCTTGAGCCGACGAGCGTCGGGTGCGCTGCAGCGCGCTCGGATGGGTCGCATGCGCGAGATCGAACAGATGCGCACGTTCGGCGTCATTCAGGCCGAGCGCGCGAGCAAGTGCGTCAAGCACGATGTCGGACACACCGCTCGCGGTGCCACGCTCCAGGCGCTTGTAGTACTCCACGCTTACGCCGGCAAGCGACGCCACCTCTTCACGGCGCAATCCTTTGACACGCCGGATACCGTAGGTGGGCAGGCCCACTTGGTCAGGCGTCACATTGGCTCGCCGTGTGGTGAGAAATTCCGACAGTTCTGCTGCAGCGTCCATTGGTCCAACCCTACGTCGTGATCTGCCGAACTGAGGTGCCCTGTCGGTACCCCTCTGACGGGGCACCTCATGGCAATCGCATTGGTGCAACAGTGGTGTCAGAACGAAGCAAGGAGTCGCAGATGATGACCGCCCCGACATTGACCCTCAACAACGGCGTCGAGATACCAGCCATCGGGCTGGGCGTGTTCCAGACTCCGCCGGAGGAAACGGCCCAGGCCGTGCAGGCCGCGCTTGCCGCCGGATACCGCCATCTCGACACGGCTGCGTCGTACGCCAATGAGCGTGACGTCGGTGAAGGTATTCGACGGTCCGGTATTGATCGCGCAGACGTCTTCATCGAGACGAAGGTGTGGATCAACGACTACGGGTACGACAAGACCTTGCACGCGTTCGACAAGAGCGCCGCAAAACTCGGCGTCGACCAGATCGACCTGTTCATCCTGCACCAACCGCTGCCTGACCTGTTCGATCGCACGATCGCCGCATACACGGCTTTGGAGCGACTCCTCGCAGACGGCAAGGTGCGGGCGATCGGTGTCAGCAACTTCCTGCCGGAGTATCTGCGCTCGCTGCTTGAGCAGACGAAGGTTGTGCCGGCGGTCAACCAGATCGAGCTGCATCCCTACTTCCAGCAGCCCGAGTCACGCGCCTTGCACGCGCAGCACAACATCCTCACCCAGGCGTGGTCGCCGATCGGCGGCATCACGGCCTACTGGGAGGGGGGCGGGCCGCGGCGGACCTTCGACGACCCGACGATCCTTGCCATCGGTGCGGCACATGGCAAGTCCGCCGCGCAGGTGATGCTTCGGTGGCACTTGCAGCAGGGACGCTCTGCGATCCCGAAGTCGGTTCGCCCCGAACGTATCCGCGAGAACTTCGACATCTTCGACTTCGCGCTGACCGATGCCGAGTTGTCGGCCATCGATGCGCTGGACACCGGTGTGCGCAGCGGACCGGAGCCGGCGGACGTCAACTTGGTCAACTTCAGTCGGGAGATCCCCGACGCCTGAGTCCGGGTGGGAGTTGTTGCCTCGGGTTTCGGCGGATCGTCGTCCCGAGGCGACTCGGCGCGGTCAGCGCTTGGCGCGCCATGTGATGCGCACCGTCTGGCTGAGAACACGCCTTGACGATGTCTCGTCCATCGGAGCAACGACCGTCGCGGGCGCCTGGCCCGTGCAACGCGGCACAATGGGCAGGTGAGCGAGGACCAGACCCTGTACGAGGCTGTCGGCGGAATGCCGTTTTTCCGACGCCTTGTCGACGCCTTCTACGTACGGGTTGAAAGCGACCCGATACTGCGGCCCATGTATCCGCCGGACGAGCTCGACGGCGCCCGCGAACGACTTACGCTGTTCCTTGGCCAGTATTGGGGCGGCCCGGACACCTACTCGCAACGGCGGGGACATCCGATGCTGCGGCGGCGTCATATCCCGTTCCCCATCGACCAGACCGCCCGCAACCAGTGGGTGTCGCATATGAATGCGGCGGTGGCTGAACTCGCACCACCCGATGACGTCGCAACCGCGCTGCGCGACTACTTTTCGATGGCAGCCGACGCGATGGTGAACCACCCGACTGATTGACCGCAGCCCGGTCGTGCGTCAACAGACGGTTGCTACGGGCCGCACTTCGACGCCGCCGTGTCGGTGCAAGGAACGGCACCCAGGTCGGCAACTTCGAATTCG
>Ga0209023_10002597_pt1 | contig 22343 bp, 23 predicted proteins | sample LakOneMetagenome_FD_187468 | JGI IMG/M metagenome (GOLD analysis project Ga0209023, IMG submission 187468) | Freshwater and sediment microbial communities from Lake Erie, Canada (SPAdes) (version 2) | ecosystem: Environmental > Aquatic > Freshwater > Lentic | place: Lake Erie, Canada...
TATTCCTCCACCGCGGGATCGATATTGGCAAAGGTGCCGACTGCGCCCGAAATCGCGCAAGTAGCGATCTCGGCGCGCGCTGCCACCAGCCGCGCCTTGCAGCGGTCGAACTCGGCATATGCCTGCGCGAGCTTCAATCCGAAGGTGGTCGGTTCGGCATGGATGCCGTGACTGCGGCCGATGGTGGGTGTGAACTTGTGTTCCAGCGCACGGCGCTTGATCGCGGCGAGCAGTTCGTCAAGCTGGGCCAGCAAAAGGTCCGAAGCGCGGGCCAGCTGGACCGCCAGCGTGGTATCGAGCACATCGCTGCTGGTCATTCCCTGGTGCATGAACCGCGCCTCGGGGCCGACCTGCTGGGCGACCCAATCGAGGAACGCGATCACGTCATGCTTGGTCACCGCCTCGATCGCGTCGATCGCGGCGACGTCGATCGCGGGACTGGTTGCCCACCAGTCCCACAGCGCCTTGGCGCCGCTTGCCGGCACCACGCCCAGCTCGCCCAGCTTTTCGGTCGCGTGCGCCTCGATCTCGAACCAGATGCGATAGCGCGCTTCCGGCTCCCAGATGGCGATCATGGCGGGGCGGGCATAGCGGGGGACCATTGTTTCGACTCCTTGGGTTCCTGCCGGAGCCGCTAGGGGAGGGGGTGCGCGAAGGCAAGGGGCGGAGCCCTCACAGCCCAAAGACCTCGCTGGTATCCATCCTCACCCCGCGCAATGCCTCGGTGTGACAAAGCTCACCCCGCAGAGTGGCATTGGCGTAAGTTAGCAGCAGCGATCGGCGCGGGGTTCCGCTGTGGTTGGTGGTGGCGCCGTGGAGCAGGTTGGCGTCCATCACGACGATATCCCCGGCCTGGCCGCTGACGACAAAGCCATTGTCCGCGATTTCATGACGGTGCGATCGCGGAACGATCCGGGTCGCGCCGTTTTCGGGGCCGTATGGGTCGAGGAAGACCATCGCGATGGCAAACTGGTGATCGGACCCTTCGGCATCGCGGTGCAGTGGCTGTTCCTGGTTTCCTTGGCATGGCTCGCGCCCTTCGACCTGCATCAGGAAGAATCGGGCTCCGATCAACTCGCCTGCCGCTTCGAGCAGCAGGGGCAAGCGGCAGATCGCCTGAATCGCGGGATCGAGATCGACTTGTGAATGCCGCCAGCTAACTTCGCGGGGAGTGGGCCAGTCTGCCGAAGCGAGAAAGCCTGCTTCAAAGGCCACTGTCGCCTGGGCAAGCAAGTCCTCGGGCACCGCGCCGGGCAAAACGGCAAAGCCTTCGTCCAGCAGGTCGCGCTCCGGCCCGGTCAAGCGGGGACCGGAGGTTCGTTGTAGGATCCCTGCATCGTGATCGCCGCATCGGGCGCGCTGAGGATCGCCTTCAGCGTTTCGGGCGGGTAGCCCAACTGCGGCTTGCTGGCGTCAAAGGCCGGTTGCAGCACAGGGCTGTCGGCGGTGCAGGGAGCAGGATTGAGCATGGCCTGGGCTTCCTCGCCCGAGATGCCGCATTCTTCCAGCATCTTGGGATCGACCCAGCGCGCCGGATCGACCTCGCTCACCGCGCAGGCGACTTCCAGCGTCAGCCCTTCGGGCCCCGCAAAATAGATCGACTTGCAGAAACCGTGGCCGATCGGACCGATCGCGGGGACGCCGTGGCTGCGGATGCGATTCCGCAAGGCTATCAGGCCTTCCTCGTCCGGCGCGCGGAAGGCGATGTGCTGGGTCACCCCGGCGGCAACCTTGCCTGCTCCGGTGCCGGCGTGGGTGATCCCTACCGTGGCTGGAATCTCTTCGATCCCGGCCAGTTCGACCACCGAAAAGAAGCTGTCGTCGGCCATCTTCAGAAAGGCATGCTTGCCGCCGGGCACCCCGTGCATCTCGAACAGGCCGACCAGCGGAAACCCCATTACCTGGGTGAAGAAGGTCAGCTGCTCTTTCATGTTGGCCGACATGATCGCGATGTGGTGGATGCCATCGGGCTGCTGGACGGTCATGGATCACTCCTTTTGCGGAAAGGCTAGCACGGGCTTGGCGCAAACCAAATACTCGACAAGCGCGTCCAACAAAGCCACCACTGCACCAGTGCAGTCGCTCGCTTTACACCGCCGTTCGTTCCTTGCCGCCGGGGCCGCCTTGCTGCTCGCACCGCGGATGGTGCTCGCGCAGGAGGCCCCGAAGATGTTCCCATCCAATCGTCCGGCGCTCGGCCAACGCAAGTTCGTTTCCAAGGCGGTGGAGCGCGAGATCGAGCGGGTTTCGGGGCTGATCAAGGACCCGGAGCTGGCCTGGCTGTTCCAGAACTGCTTTCCCAACACGCTCGATACCACGGTGTTCATGGGACAGGTCGGCGGCAAGACCGATGCCTTTGTGATTACCGGCGATATCCCCTGCCTGTGGCTGCGCGATTCGGCGGCGCAGTTGCGGCCTTACCTGCACTTGACCCGCGAGGACCCACTGCTGGCCGAGCTGTTCCGCGGGCTGATCCGCCGCCACGCACGCTGCGTGCTGATCGATCCATACGCCAACGCCTTCATGCGCGATCCGGCCGAACAGACATCGCTCTTATGGTCAAAGGGTGACCGTACCGAAATGAAGCCCGGCGTGGCCGAGCGGAAGTGGGAGGTCGATTCGCTGTGCTACGTACTGCGGCTGGCACACGATTACTGGGAATTTACCGGCGACACTGAGCCGTTCGATGCCACCTGGGCAGCAGCGGCGAAAATGATCGTCGCGACCTTCAAGGAGCAGCAACGCGTTACCGGCCCCGGCCCGTACCGCTTCCAGCGCCGCAGCGACCAGCCGACCGAGACCACGCTAGCGGGCATCGGCGTTCCGACCCGCAAGACCGGGTTGATCCATTCCGCCTTCCGCCCCAGCGACGATGCCTGCACGTTCCCCTGCAACATCCCCGGCAACCTGTTCGCCGTCGCGACCTTGCGCGAACTGGCGGAAATGGCTGGGGCGGTGCTCCATGATGCCGCGCTAAGTGCAGAAGCGCTGTCGCTCGCAGATGAGGTCGAGAAGGCCGTTTACAAGCACGGCACAATGTCCTTGCCCGATGGGCGTCAGGTCTTCGCCTATGAAACCGACGGCTATGGCAACCATCTGTTCATGGACGATGCCAACGTTCCCTCGCTGCTGGGGCTGGCTTACCTGCGCGCGGTTCCGGCTGACAGCGCGCTTTACCAGGTCACCGCGCAGGCAGTGTGGAGCGAGGCGAATCCGTGGTTCTTTGCCGGAAAGGCTGCCGAAGGGATTGGCGGGCCGCATATCGGCGAGGGACAAGTCTGGCCGATGTCGATCATCCTGCGGGCGCTTTCGTCAAGCGACGATGCCCTGATTTCCGGCGCGCTGCGCGCCCTGCGCAACAGCCATGCCGGAACTGGCTTCATGCACGAAGCCTTCGACAAGGACGATCCGAAGAAGTTCACCCGCCACTGGTTCGCCTGGGCCAATGGCCTGTTTGGCGAACTGGTGGTCAAGGTTGCCAACGAGCGGCCGCACCTGCTGGCGGCGGATCACGCAGGCTAAGCCGGCCAGGCAAAGTCCAGCGCCACCTCACCCGTCACCGCGCCGCTCGGATCGAAGCTGCGCTCGGCAATGCGCCCGCGGCCGTGCGCATCGATTGTGATCACCGTCGAACAGCGCGTTCCGTAGGTCGGATTGACGATGAACACGGATGAAAAGCTATCTTCGGGGTCGGGGCTTTCGGTGGTTTCGTCGCGCAGCGCGGCGAACAGGGCTTCCTGGTCTACGCCGCGCTCCAGCCAGTCGTTCAGCGCACGTTCCAGCCGTGCGGTCTTGAACCAGCGATCGCCGTGCGCACCATTGGAAAGACCGTGAATGCCCGGAGCCAGCGGCATTTCCTGGCGTTCGGGGTGGTTGCCCAGGAATGACAGGCCACCCGGTCCGGCCAGCCACAGGTTGAACGGGTTCATGGCTTCGATCCCGCTGGGCTCGGTGCCCTCCAGCCAATCGGTCACCAGTGCGCCGCGCGATGCCATTCCCGGCTTCGGATAGCCTGGGACCCGCAGGTTGGTGACGAGGCCGAACCGGCCTTCGCTCACCCCTAGCCAGGTCCCTCCGGCCTCCAAATCACGCCCGGCGATCAGCCCGCTGTCCCACCGCGCCAGCGGGGCGGCGGGGCGCAAGTGGTATTCGTCGCGGTTGCCCACCGCCACCATCCGCCAGCGCGGATGCGCGGCCCAGGCGATTGCCGCGACGCACATCAGATCAGTCCCTTGGCTTTCAGGCTGACATGACCTTCCTTGCCGATGATCACATGGTCGTGCACCACGATACCCAAGAGCCGCCCCGCCTCGGCGATGCGCTGGGTGATCTGCACATCGGCGCGGCTGGGTTCGGGTGAGCCGGAGGGGTGGTTGTGAACCAGGATCAACGCCGCCGCGCCGACATCGAGGGCCTTCTTGACCACCTCGCGCGGGTGGATCGCGGCCTCGTCAAGGCTGCCATCGGTAACCAGGTCATCAAGCACCAGCCGGTTGCGGGTATCGAGGTAGAGCACCCGCACGCGTTCGTGGTTGAGGTGCGCCATGTCGATCGTCAGGTAGTCGATCAGCGCCTGCCAGCTCGCCAGCACCGGCTGCTCCTGCACCCCGGTCCGCGCCAGCCGCCGCGCCGCTAGTGCCACGATCTTGAGCGCGGCGGCGCTGGTTTCGCCCATGCCGGGGTGCTTGGCCAGCGCCTTGGCATCGGCATTGAACACCCCGGCCAGAGTGCCGAACCGCGCCAGCAGGCTTTTTGCCAGCGGTTTCATGTCCTTGCGCGGGATCGCGGTCATCAGCAGGTATTCGAGCACTTCGTAATCGGCCAGTGCTTCATCCCCGCCGCCAAGCAGCCGGGAGCGCAGCCGCGCGCGGTGGCCGGCTCCGTCATGCGGCTGGTCGCTCTTTTCGGCCACGCGGTCTCCTGGTCTTGTTATGCTTCCATTGCCTTTCCCGACGCTTGCGCGCAAGGGTAGGGCGATGTCCGAGGACGACTACGCAGCGCCTGCAGAAGAGGAGGAAGCCCCTCCGCCGCGCCGCCGCAGGCGCTGGCGGGTGCTGGGCGCGCTGGCGATCGTGCTGCTGCTAGTGCTCTCCCTTGGCTGGTGCGCGCGCGAGACGATCGCCAAACGGATCATCGCCGGCCAGCTGAAAGACATGGGCCTGCCCGCGACTTACGAGATCGAAAAGGTCGGCACCAAGCGTCAGATCCTCAAGAGCATCGTGATCGGCGATCCTGCGCATCCCGACATGACGGTCGAACGCGCCGAGATTGAGATCGAACCGACCTTTGGCATGCCCACGCTGGGCAAGGTCACGCTGGTCCGCCCGCGGCTTTATGGCACTTACAAGCAGGCCAAGCTCAGCCTGGGCTCGCTTGACAAGATACTGTTCGCCAAGCGCGAGGGACCCACTGGCCTGCCTGACCTCAACTTGGTGCTGATCGACGGCCGCGCGCGGCTCGACAGCGATTTCGGGCCGATCGGCGTCAAGGCTGACGGGCAGGGCAACCTGCGCGGCGGGTTTGTCGGCGCTTTGGCGGCTGTGGCACCGCAATTGGCGATTAGCGGGTGCAAGGCGCAACAAACCAGCGCCTATGGCAAGGTGACGGTCACTGCCGCGCAGCCGCGCTTCGAAGGACCGGTGCGCCTTGCCGCACTCGATTGCGGGCGCGGTGGGCCGAGTTTGCGCCGTGCTAATGTCCAGCTCGTCGCCAAGCTGGGCGAGCAATTTGACCGGATCGACGGCAGCTATGCGCTCGATACCAGGGCGCTCGGCTGGCAGGGATCGCAGCTCGCAAGCACTAGCGGGGCAGGGGAATACAGCTTTGCCAAGGGCGATCTGACCGCCAGTTACAAGCTTCAGGGCAAAGCGCTGGACGCTTTTGGCCTCACGGCAGGCGAAGTCGCGCTCGACGGGCAAGTCCGCAGCAGCGACCAGATGGCGAGCTTCGCCGCTGAGGGCATGCTGGGCGGCAAAGGTATCAGTTCAGGCAAAGGACTGGAAAGCACGCTCGCCGGGTTGGAACGCTCGGGCCAAGGCACCCTTGTCGAACCGGTGGCCAAGCAGTTGCGCGGCGCGCTCGCTCGTGAGGCTCCGGGCAGCACTTTTGCGGCCACCTACCAATTGCGCCAGACCGGGCAACTGACCACGCTGAACTTGCCCGGCGCGCTGTGGCGCGGGGGCGGCGGGGCGCATCTGCTGGCGCTGTCGCGGGTCTCGGCCACGCTGGGGGCCAAGGGCGGGCCGCGGCTGGCGGGCAACCTTTCGACGAGCGGAGCGGGCTTGCCCCAGATCGAAGGCCGCTTTGAGCGGCGCGGCAGCGGCGGCGGGGTGGCGCAACTCAGCCTGACCGAATACCGCGCCGGGAGCACCAGCGTGGCCTTGCCCGACTTGCGACTGGTGCAATTGCCAAATGGCGCAGTGGGTTATGCCGGACGGGCGCTGGTCTCGGGCGACTTGCCGGGCGGGCGGGTCGACGGACTTTCGCTACCGATCGAGGGCAACTGGTCGACGACCGGCGGGCTTGCTGCGCTGCGTAGGTGCACTCCGGTCAGCTTCACCCGCTTCAGGATCGCCAACCTGTCACTCACCGGGCAGAGCCTGCAGCTGTGTCCGGGCCGCGAGGGAGCGATCCTGAAAAGCGATGCGCGCGGCACCCGGATGTCGGCGGGCACTTCCGGGCTGGCGCTCTCGGGTACGCTGGGCACCACTGCGATCCGGTTGAAAAGCGGGGCGGCGGGCATGGCCTGGCCGGGCGCGCTGGCGGTGAAGAATATCGATGTCTCGTTAGGGCCTGTTGCCGAGCCAAACACTCTCAAGATCGGGCAGCTGAATGCCATGCTGGGCAAGGAAGTGGACGGGACCTTTGCCGGGACCGAGCTGAAGCTCAATGCGGTACCGCTCGACGTTTATGACGCGGCAGGCAAATGGCATTTCGCGGGCGGCGACCTGGCGATTTCCGGTGCCAGCCTGTGGGTCAAGGACCGCGAGCGCGATGCCCGGTTTTATCCGATGCAAGCCCGCGATGCCGCGCTGCAGCTCCATTCGACGACCTTCACCGCCCAGGCCTTGCTGCGCGAGCCCACCAGCGACCGGGTGGTCACGCAGGTGCGGATCGAGCACGATCTCGACACCATGCTGGGCCATGCCGACCTCGATGTCCCTGGTATTGTGTTCGACGACAAGCTCCAGCCCGACAACCTGACCTATTTCACCAAGGGCGTGGTTGCGCTGGCCAAAGGCACGGTGACCGGCAAGGGCCGGATCGACTGGGACCGCAAAGGGGTGACCAGCACCGGTCAGTTCAGCACCAACAATCTGGATCTCGCCGCGCTGTTCGGCCCGGTGAAGGGCATGCGCGGGACGGTGCGGTTCAGCAACCTGCTGGGACTGGTGACCGAGCCCAACCAGCACCTGGCAGTCCAGTCGATCAATCCGGGGATCGAGGTCAACGACGGCGATGTCTCGTTCCAGCTGGTCGAAGGCCGCGTTCTCGAGGTCAACAGCGCCGAATGGCCGTTCATCGATGGGCGGCTGACCCTGCTGCCGACCCGCATGGCGCTGGGCAGTTCAGACGTGCGGCGCTTCACGATCCGGGTCGACGGGATCAACGCGGCCAAATTCGTCCAGCGGCTCGACCTGTCGAATATCTCGGCGCGCGGCACCTTCGATGGCACGCTGCCGCTGATTTTCGATCAGGATGGCGGGCGGATCGAAGGCGGGCTGCTGGTCTCGCGCCCGCCCGGCGGCAACATCTCCTATGTGGGTGAACTGACCTACAAGGACCTCTCGGCGATGGGCAATTTTGCCTTCCAGACGCTGCGCAGCCTGGATTTCAACCGCATGGAGATCGGGCTGGACGGCCATGTCGACGGCGATATCGTCACCCGGATGCGGATCGACGGGGTGCGTCAGGGCGAAGGGGCCAAGCGCAATTTTATCACCCGTCAGCTGGCCGGCCTGCCAATCCGCTTCAACATCAACATCCACGCGCCGTTCAACCGGCTGGTGAGCTCGTTCCGCTCGCTCTACGACACGACCTATCTGCGCGACCCGCGCGAGATGGGGCTGGTCGGACCTGACGGCAAGCCGCTGACTCCCGCCGCACCGCCGCAACCGCCCGCGCTTGCGCCCGCAGCGCCCCCGGCGCAGAAAAACGATGACATTCAGCATCCAGACAGCAGGATAAAGCCATGATAGCCCGCGAATTGACCTGGCGCGCCCGGTTTGCGAAACACCTGCCGATGCAAGTACAGCAAACAAGGAAACGTGGGTCGCATGCCAGCCGGGTAACCGCGCTGGCGATGTTGCTGGGCGGCGCGGTTGCGCTTTCGGGTTGTGTATCGGTCAAGGCACCGGACAAGCCGATCGTGATCGAGCTCAACATCAACATCAAGCAGGAGGTCGTTTATCGTCTCGCGGCGGATGCCAACAAGACGATCGAGGGCAATCCTGATGTGTTTGGAAATTAGGAGCGAAATGCAATGACTGGCCTTAACCTACGCAAGCACAATGCGCGTTCGCTGGTGCTTGCCGGCGTCCTGATGGGCCTGACCCTGCCTGCAACCCAGGCCTCGGCGCAAGCCGCCAACCCGGTTCTGGCCGCTGCCCGTGCATCAGGCGAAGTGGGCGAGAAGACCGACGGCTACCTGGGTTTCCCCGCTGCGCCCAGTGCCGAAGTGCGCCGCGCAGCCGATGAAGTGAACATCAAGCGCCGCGCGATCTATGCCGAACGCGCCGCAGCGCAGCACTCAACTGTGGAGGAATATGCCTTCACCATCTCGTGCCAGCTGATCGCCAAGACCAAGGTGGGCGAGAAGTATCAGGCCCCCGACGGCTCGTGGCGCACTCGCAGCGCAGAGCCGCCGCTGCGCAACAATCTCTGCCCGGCCTGATCGGAGCACGCAGACCAATCGAAGGGGCGTCGGCACAACCTGCCGGCGCCCCTTTTTGCTGCACTGCGGTGAAGTGCCCGGGCTTCCGGTTGACTCGGCCCCAGACCCTTTCTAAAGGGGCCGCGCGTAAGCCCTCCCGCCTTGGCGGAGGGGTTTTCGCGCACAGATTCTTCCGGCTGGTTTTGCCCTCCTGGGCACCGGTGCTGACAGGGCTTTCGCGTGACCGATTCGAGCGAACAGAACGGCGGGGACGACCTCGACCGGCGCATCGCCGAAGCGCAGGCGAAGCACCAACGAGGGATCTCGCGGGCCGAAGGAAGCGCGGAATCGCGCGGTTGGGCCGTGGGTATCGAGTTCGTCGGTTCGGTGTTGGTGCTGGGCTTCGCCGGTTGGGCGCTGGATAATTGGGCCGGGCTCGGGACCCGTCCGGGGGGCATGTTTGTGGGCTTGGTGCTTGGCTTCGCTGCCGGTACCCGCAGCGCCATGAAGGCCTCGCGGCAGTTCGATACCGATCCGGGCAACGACGAATAAGGGACGATCAGGACTTTCGATGGCCAATCCGATGGAACAGTTTGCGGTCGATACGATCGTGCCGCTTGAAGTGGCAGGCTACGACGTATCTTTCACGAACAGCTCGCTGTGGATGATGCTCGCGCTGGCGGCGGTATCGCTGTTCCTGTTCGTCGGCACCGCGCGGCCCCAGCTGGTCCCCGGCCGCTGGCAGGCTGCGACCGAATATCTTTATGATTTCGTACGAAAAATGCTCGACGAAAACGTGGGCCCCGAAGGCCGCAAGTTCGCGCCGATGATTTTCTCGATCTTCATCCTGGTGCTTGCCTGCAACCTGCTGGGCCTGATCCCGTGGGTCGGGGCCTTTACCCCCACCAGCCACGTTACGGTCACTTTCGGTCTGGCGATGATCGTTTTCGTGACCGTCTGTGTGGTTGGCGTGTGGCGCCACGGCTTCCACTTCCTCAGCCTGTTCTGGCCCAAGGATGCCAACATCTTCCTGGGCGCTTTCGTCTTCGCGATCGAATTCGTCAGTTTCCTGACCCGGCCGTTCACACTCGCAATCCGGTTGTTCGCCAATATGACTGCGGGCCACGTGCTGCTGAAGGTGTTCGGCACTTTCGTGGTGACGCTGGGTTCGTTCGGCGCGCTGCCTTATGTCTTCGGAATCTTGCCGCTGGCGGTCAACGTCGCACTGACCGGCCTGGAAGTGCTGATCGCGGTGGTCCAGGCCTATGTTTTCGCTCTCTTGGCTTCGCTGTATCTCAACGATGCCATCAATCTTCACTGATCCTTTCAACCCAACCATTTTCTAAACGAAGGAATTCATCATGGATCCAGCATCTGCAAAACTCATCGGCGCCGGTCTGGCTGCGATCGGTGCGGGCCTTGCCGCTATCGGCGTGGGCTCGATCTTCGGTCAGTACCTCAACGGTGCGGTTCGTAACCCCGAAGCCGACGCCAAGATGGGCGGCCGCCTGATTTTCGGCTTCGCCGTGACCGAAGCGCTCGGCCTGATCGCGGCCGTCGTCGCGCTGGCACTGGCGTTCAGCTAAGACAATACTTGCCGGCCGCCGCGCACCCTGGCGTGCGCCCGGCCGGCCATGATTTCCAGGCAGGATAGCCAATGCCTCAGTTTGATTTCGCAACAGTGGTCTGGCCGCAGCTGGCCTGGCTCGCGGTGACTTTCATCGTGCTCTACTTCGGCGTGGTTCGCATGACCCTGCCCAAGCTGGGCAAGGTGATGGACGCCCGCGAGAAGTCGATTTCGGGTGACCTCGCGACGGCGCAAGCCGCCAAGCAGGCCGCTGACGAGATCGACGCCCAGTATCATGCCGAAATGAACGCATCGCGCGAAGAAGCCCGCAAGGCGATCGCCGATGCCAAGGCCAAGGCTGCCAAGTCGACCGAGACCAAGCTGGCCAAGGCCGGCGTCAAGGCCGAACAGGCCCTGAGCGAAGCCGAGGCCCGGATCGCCGATGCAGTTGCCAAGGCAGAAGGCGCACTGGCCACTGCTGCGGCCGAAAACGCCCAGGCGATCGTTGCCAGGCTGACCGGGGTCGAGCCCAAGCTCGATGCCGCGAAGGCCGTGGTTGCGGCGCAGGGTTGAGGGGATAGCGCATGAGCATTCTGCTGAACCTCCTGGCCGAAGCCGCCACGCACGGCGCGGAGCATGGCGAGCATGTCGAAGCCAAGCTGCTCGGCCTGGGTGCCGAAGGCTGGGTCTATACCGGCGTTACCATCTTCTTTCTGATCGCGATCTTCGGGGCCAAGGCCCACCGCCAGGTGCTCGCCGCGCTCGACGCCCAGATCGCCGAGACCCGCAAGTCGCTGGACGAAGCCGCTGCGGTTCGCAAGGAAGCCGAAGCGCTGCTGGCCAATGCCAAGGCCCAGCAGACCGCTGCGGCCAAGGAAGCCAAGGGCATCCTGGCCCATGCCGCTCACGAAGCCGAAGCGATTATCGCCAAGGCCGAAAGCGATGCCAAGGACCTGGTCAAGCGCCGCGAGAAGATGGCCGAAGAGAAGATCTCGGCCGCCGAACTCGCTGCGGTTGAAAGCCTGCGCGCCAAGGCCGCCCGCACGGCCGCTGGTGCCGCGCGCGAACTGATTGCCGCCAATCATTCCGCCAAGGCCGACAAGGCCCTGGTTGACGAGGCGATTGCCGGGCTCTGAACCGGATACCCGAGCTTGGAGAGGGGGAAGGGGCGGTCCACAAGGGCCGCCCTTCTTCGTTTCAAGGTTCCAGCACGATCTTACCCACCACCTCGCGCCCCGCCATCGCCTCATAGGCCTCGCGCCAGTGCTCCAGTGACAGCACGCGGTCGATGTGGGGGTGGAGCTTGCCGCTCGCGGCCAGTTCCAGCATCGCATCGCGGATGGCCTTGCCGCGTTCGGGGAAGCGCCGGGCATATTCGCCCGCGCGGACCCCAACCACTGAGAAACCCTTGATCAGCGGAATGTTGGTCGAGATGTCGGCGATCCGCCCGCCCGCAAAGCCCACCACCAGCAGCTTGCCGCCGAAAGCGACGCAGCGGGTGCTTTCGTCGAAAATGTCACCGCCGACCGGATCATAGACGAGGTCGCACAAGACGCCGCCGGTGATCTCGGCCACCTGTTCCCGGAACTTGCCTTGGGCAAGCAGCACCGCATCGGGCTGGCAGGCGGCCTGCAGTGCCTCCAGCTTGGCCGCGGAGCCGCTCGCCGCGATCACCCTGGCACCCAGCGCCTTGGCGAGGTCGCAGGCCGCCAGGCCCACCCCGCCGCTGGCGCCGTGGACCAGCACCCATTGCCCAGGCTTGAGTCCGCCGAGTTCAACCAGTGCGGTGTAAGCCGTGCCATAGGCCGCACCAAAGGCGGCAGCCTGGGGCAAGGACAATGCTGGAGGGACCTTGCGGACAGTGGCAGCGTCAAGCGCAACGAAATCCGCGAAGCACCCCGTCTTTTGCCCGCCGAACACCAGATCACCCGGTTGAAACGTGCCGCCCGCATCGGTCTCAATGACTTCACCGGCCAGTTCCAGCCCGGCCACAAATGGCAACTCGGGCTTCAGCTGGTATTCGCCGCGCGTCATCAGCAGGTCGGGAAAGTTAAGCGAGGCGGCGCGGACCTTGACCAGTACCTGGCCGGGGCCATGCTGCGGCATCGGCACATCGGCCAGTTCGACCCCGGAGAGGTCGGGGGAGAGGGTGCGGACTACGAGGGCTTTCACCAATACAATCTCACTAAGTTCCGTTCGCATCGAGCGAAGTCGAGATGCTGCGAGCCGGTGTCTCGACTTCGCTCGACACGAACGGGAAGGGGGGGCTAGAAACTGTCCTTCGCCGCCCTTAGCGCCGCAAAGGTCGCCACCGCATCGCCGCCGCCCCAGCGGGCCTGCATGTCCGGATCATCGGCGCGCAAGAAGGGGTTGGTGGCCAATTCGCGGCTGAGCGTAGTGGGAACCGTGGGCTTGCCTGCCGCGCGAACCCTGCGGATGTGCTCGGCATAGTCGTGCAGCTTGGCGTTCTCGGGATCGGCGTGGAGGGCGAAGCGCAGGTTGCTCTCGGTGTATTCGTGCGCGCAGTAGAGCATGGTCGATGGCGGCAGGGCCTTGATCCGGCACAGGCTGGCCCAGAACTGGTCGGGCTGGCCTTCGAACATCCGCCCGCAGCCCAGCGCGAAAACCGCATCGCCGACGAAGGCCAGTTCGGCCGCCGGAATGTAGTAGGCAATGTGCCCATTGGTGTGCCCCGAGACGTCGATCACCTGCACTTGCCAGTCACCCAAGTGTACCACAGCGCCGTGCGCGACCACCCGGTCGGGGGCCTGGCCGAGCTTTTCGACTTCGGCGGGGCCGATCACCTCGCAATGCGCCGCGTCCTTGATCGCCGCGTTGCCCCCGGCGTGGTCGGGGTGCCAGTGGGTGTTCCAGATGTGACTGATCTGCCAGTGATGCAGCCCGGCCTCGCGCAGGTAGGCATCGGCATCGGGGGTATCGATGCAGGCCGTCTCTCCGCTGGCGGGGTCGTGCAGCAGATAGCCGTAGTTGTCGCTGAGGCAGGGGAACTGGTGGACTTCGAGCATCGGTGGTCTCCTGCTGTAACCATACCCGCTTTGCCCAAAAGCAAAAGCCCGCCCGGATCGCTCCGGACGGGCCTTGCTTTTGGCCAGCTTGGGCTTCGCGAAGGATCAGTCCTTCTTGGCCTTCAGCGCGGCGCCAAGGATGTCGCCCAGCGAAGCGCCGGCATCCGACGAACCGTACTGTTCGACAGCTTCCTTCTCTTCGTGGAGCTGACGCGCCTTGACCGAGAAGTTGGGCTTCTTCGAACGGTCGAAGCCGGTGACCATCGCGTCGAGCTTCTGGCCGACCTGGAAGCGGTCGGGACGCTGTTCGTCGCGGTCGCGGCCCAGGTCGCTGCGCTTGATGAAGCCGGTGGCGCCATCGTCGCCGGCCTGAACTTCGAGGCCGCCGTCGCGCACTTCCAGAACGGTGACAGTGACGACTTCGTTCTTCTTGAGGCCCGAGGAGGCAGCAGCAACACCGGCCGCCGGAGCACCCTTTTCAAGCTGCTTCATGCCAAGGCTGATGCGCTCCTTCTCGACATCGACGTCAAGCACGATGGCCGAAACCTGTTCGCCCTTGCGGTGCAGCGCCAGCGCGTCTTCGCCCGAGATGCCCCAGGCGATATCCGACATGTGGACCATGCCGTCGACATCGCCGTCGAGGCCAATGAACAGGCCGAATTCGGTGGCGTTCTTGACTTCGCCTTCGACGCTTGAGCCAACCGGGTGCTTTTCGGCGAAAGCTTCCCAGGGGTTCTGCTGGGCCTGCTTGAGGCCAAGCGAAATGCGACGCTTGTCGCTGTCGACTTCGAGCACCAGCACGTCGACTTCCTGGCTGGTCGAAACGATCTTGCCGGGGTGGACGTTCTTCTTGGTCCAGCTCATTTCGCTGACGTGGACCAGGCCTTCGATGCCCGATTCCAGTTCGACGAAGGCGCCGTATTCGGTGATGTTGGTCACCACGCCGCTCAGCTTGGCGCCGACCGGGTACTTGGCGACAACGCCTTCCCACGGATCCGATTCCAGCTGCTTCATGCCCAGGCTGATGCGCTGGGTATCCTGGTTGATGCGGATGATCTGGACCTTGACGGTGTCACCGATGTTGATGACTTCGTTCGGGTGGTTGACCCGCTTGTAGCTCATGTCGGTGACGTGGAGCAGGCCATCGATGCCGCCCAGGTCCACGAACGCACCGTAATCGGTGATGTTCTTGACCACGCCTTCGATGATCTGGCCTTCGGCGAGACCCGAGATCAGGCCCGAACGCTGTTCGGCGCGGGTTTCTTCGAGCACGGCGCGGCGCGAAACCACGATGTTGCCGCGGCGGCGATCCATCTTGAGGATCTGGAACGGCTGCGGGATTTCCATCAGCGGCTGCACGTCGCGCACCGGGCGGATATCGACCTGGCTGCCGGGCAGGAAGGCCACGGCGCCGTCGAGGTCGACGGTGAAGCCGCCCTTGACGCGGCCGAAGATCACGCCGTCAACGCGCTTGCCTTCGCCGAATTCGCCTTCGAGCTTGTCCCAGGCGGCTTCGCGGCGGGCGCGGTCGCGGCTCAGCATCGCTTCGCCTTCGCTGTTTTCGACGCGGTCGACGAAGACTTCGACTTCGTCACCGACGCTCAGGCCATGCGGCTGGCCCGGCATCGCAAATTCTTTAAGGGGAACGCGGCCTTCGCTCTTGAGGCCGACATCGATCACGGCCTTGTCGCCTTCGATCGCGGTAATGGTGCCCTTGACCACGCGGCCTTCAAAGCCGCCATCGGCGGCGCCGCCCAAGGTCTCGTCAAGCATGGCCGCGAAATCGTCGCGGGTGGGGTTGGCAGAAGATGCCATAGGTTTGAGTTTCCTCGTCAACAGTGTTTTCCGGCCAAGCGGTTGGTTCCGCTGGTCTTTTCTCCAATCCGGCGGGATTGCCGGACTGGGCCAAAAGGGGCCGTCTGCCGCGCGGGCCGAATGCCACACGCAGCGTCTTTCAAGCCAGAGGCTATCGGGACCGGCGGCGCTTAGGCGCGTGAGGGGTGAAATGCAAGGTTTTTTGCGGCTTTGGAGGCTTGCATGAAATGCAAGTTGATGAAGTGCATGCGCGGAGCTTGGTGCAAAAGGTATTAAGCAAAGCCCCAGATGCGCGAAGGCCGCGCACTGGGCGCGGCCTTGAGGGGTTGGTGAGGGGCAAGGCGCGATCATTCGTGCGGGCTCGGGTGGGTCATGGGGCGAGGCATTGCAGAACAGGGCGGTGTAGGAAAATGGATCTTTGGGGATGCGGTTCAGGTTTGCGCCAAGTCTGCTTTCGACAACTTTTCGGTCGTTGGTTCATCGAATGGCACCACCTGAAAGCGGACGGAATTTGCGCGGAGTTTTGCGTTAGCGGGATGGCCATTCAGGCGGCTAAAGTGGACGTTAACGTGGCGGACCCATTGGGCCAGCATCATCACGTTGAGCGGACCTTACAATTGCGAATCCTGCGCGCTTTGCTGAACGGACGGCTAACCTAATGCAACGTGCTGGCGTTCCCGGAGAGTGCGAGATTACAATACCTCGTTTCCGATCGAATCGAGCCTCCAAGTCACTCTGGAATTGACCAGCAGTGAACCCCACATCTCCCGTCCAATACCAGCATTTGCCTTCGGTAAAGGTAACTGATGCGCCGTAGAACGAAGCCTCATTCTGCCCGATCTGCTGTGCCGAAGCGCTCGACGTGAGCGCAAGGATAGCTAGGTTGACGGCAATTCTCATCCCGCTCGTGTACGCTCCGTTGCCAATTTCCGCAACGGAGCAGTTTCCCCCTATGTCCACAACTGGAGCGGTAGCCGACGGCTAGGCCGAAATGAACAAAGGTCGGCTTCGCCGCTTTGCCGCCTAGAAGCAGCCTGTCAGCTCCCCCCAACAAAGCCGACACCACTGACAAAACTCTCAGCCCTCAAACCGCATCGCCACATCACACCGGCAATAATCCCCGCCGTGCCGTTCCATCACGCCCTTATCGTGCACAAAACCCAGTTTCTCATACAAATGGATCGCGGCTTCGCATTTGCTGTTGGTGAGGAGGTACAATTCACCCACCGCCATCTGCCCGGCGCGCTCGATCACTTTTTCCAGCAGGAATTCGCCTGCTTTCAGCCCGCGCGCGGCCTCGCGGACGCCCATCTTGGTGAGCTCAAACGCGCCGCTGCCATCGGGCTTGAGTGCGCACGTGCCGATTATCCCGAGATCCGGAGTTTCAACAAACAGCACCATGCCGCCCGGATCGACGATCTTTGCCTGCGGATTGTCGAGCACCACCCGGTCGGCCTCTTCCAGTTCGAACATCGCCTCGATCCATTCGACATTGATGTCGCGAAAATGGTGCGCGAGCGAAGGGTCCCATTGGCGCAAGGTCAGTTCGGGCGGAAATGCAGTTGAAGTCATCGCGAAGCTCAGATCGGAGGATGAAAACCGGGCCGCTTCAGCGTCAGCATATAGGCGGTCACGTCGTCGACTTTCGCAGGGTCGACTTCGAACGCCATTTGCCCCGGGAAATTGTGCGAATCGCGCAGGAAGGTCTCGAGCGTGCGCGCGGTCAGGCCCTTGGTGTTGACCACGGCATCGAACGGCGGCGCTTCGGGATTGGCGGACGAAGCATTGGCGGTGATCCCGTGGCAGGCCGCGCAGTGCGCCTTGGCAAAGGTATAGCCACGCGTTTCCTGCTCGGTCAGCTCGATCACTTGCGGCTTGGGCGCCGTCTGGCAGGCGGCGAGGGCGAGCACGGTGAAGGCGAAGGGCAGCAGCTTGGACATGCCGCCAGTCCTATCACCGCACGGCGCGCTCGGCTATCCGGATTGCTTCGGCGATCGCCTCTCCGCGGCCCATGTCGCTGGTGTCGAGCAGCACCGCGTCGGCGGCGGTGACCAGGGGGGCTTCGGCGCGGCTGCGGTCGCGGGCGTCGCGGGCCTCCAGATCGGCGGCGATTTCGGCCAGCGAGACTTGCCTGCCTGCCGCCTGCATTTCCCGGAACCGCCGCTCGGCGCGGGCTGGCACAGAGGCGACCACGAACAGTTTCACCCGGGCCTCGGGCGCGATCACCGTGCCGATATCGCGCCCGTCAAGCACTGCGCCGCCCGGCTGAGTGGCAAAGGCCCGCTGGCGCTCATAGAGCGCGCGGCGCACCGCCGGGTGGACCGAGACCCTACTGGCCAGCCCTCCGGTCGCCTCGCTGCGCAGCTCGGGATCGTCCAGCAGGCTATCGGGGAAGTTGCAGGCCGCCAGCGCATCACCCGGATCATCGGCATCGCCGCCATTCAGCGCGCACTGCCGACCCACCGCGCGGTAAAGCAGCCCGGTATCGAGATGCGGCAGGCCAAAATGCGCGGCCAGCGCCTTGGCAATGGTGCCTTTGCCCGAAGCGGTCGGGCCATCGACGGCGATGATCATGGATGCACGCCTAGCTTTTTGCGTTCCTGACGCTTGCGATAGAATTCGGGTGCCCAATTCTGCCGCAGCCAGAACGCCGGAGCCATTATTGTGGCTACAAATGCACCAAATCGCAGGGGCGCCTCCTCAACGCTTCCAGCCAGTAGTGCGCCACCAGCCACGATGATGGTGAATTGGATCAGCCAGTAGATCACCAAGGACTTCAATTGGTCACCTGATCGAGCAATGCCTCGAAAATCGGAAAACTCGTCGCAATCGGGCGGGTGTCGTCCACCAGCACCCCGTCGCGGCTGGCGAGACCGGCTACCGCCATGCTCATCGCGGTGCGGTGGTCGAGGTGGGTCTTGACGCGGGAACTGGCGCTGCCGCGCAAGGGCTCGCCGCCGCTGCCTTCGATGGTCAGGCCGTCTTCGCTTTCGGTCACCCGCGCGCCGGCAGTGCTCAGCGCTTCGGCCATCACGGTGATCCGGTCGCTTTCCTTGACGCGCAGTTCTTCGAGGCCAGTGCAGATCGTGGTGCCCTCAGCCAGCGCTGCCGCAACGAACAGCACCGGGAATTCGTCGACCATGCTCGGCACCACGGCGGGATCAACCTCGATGCCCTTCAGCGCCGAATGCCTGACCAGCAGGTCCGCCACCGGCTCGCCGCCGACGAGGCGCGGGTTCACTTCCTCGATCGAGCCACCCATCTGGCGCAGCACATGGACAAGGCCCGCGCGGGTCGGGTTGAGCCCGACGTTGCGGATCAAAAGCTCGCTGCCCGGCACCACCAGCGCAGCGACCATGAAGAAGGCGGCGGAGCTGGGATCGCCGGGGACTTCGATCACTTGCGGCTGAAGCTCGGCCTCGCCGCGGATATGGATGATCCGGGTCCCGTTCACTTCCTCGACGGTCAAATCCGCGCCGAAGCCGCGCAGCATCCGCTCGCTGTGGTCGCGGGTCGGGACCGGTTCGATGACCGTGGTGATCCCCGGCGTGTTGAGCCCCGCCAGCAGCACCGCGCTCTTCACCTGGGCCGAGGCGACCGGCAGGCGGTATTCGATCGGCACTGCGGGATTGGCGCCGCGCACGGTGAGCGGCAGGCGGCCGCCTTCGCTCGCTTCGAACGCCGCGCCCATCTGGCTGAGCGGGTCGATCACCCGGCCCATCGGCCGCATTGACAGGCTGGCATCGCCGAAGAACCGCGTTTCGATGGCATGGGTAGCGACCAGGCCCATCAGCAGCCGGGTCGAGGTGCCCGAATTGCCCATGTCGAGCGGCGCTTCGGGTTGCAGCAATGCGCCCACGCCCACACCGTGGACCGACCATTCGCCTTCGCCCACGCGCTCTACCGAAGCCCCCATCGCCCGCATTGCCGCGGCGGTGGCCAGCACGTCCTCGCCCTCGAGCAGCCCGCTCACCCGCGTCTCGCCCACCGCCAGCGCGCCGAGCATGATCGAGCGGTGGCTGATCGACTTGTCGCCCGGCACGCGGATTGCGCCCTTCAGCGGGCCTGAAGGCATGAACCGGCGCGGGGTGGGTTCGGAATTGGCAGGGGCGGACAAGGGCAGACTTTCGGTGAAAATGCGCGCGGCTTTTGACAGCGCCGTCGCGCTATGGCAAGGCGCGCCCGCTCTGGGACTGGCGCCGCGCCCTCGCAAGGGATAATGTCGGCTCCCAATACGTATTTAGCGATTTTTCGCGGCCCCACCGGGGCGGCGCTAGTGAGGAATTGTATGGTCAAGGCTGAATGGGGCACCAAGCATGGCTGCCCGAAATGCGGCACCCGCTTCTACGATCTGGGCAAGGGCGATCCCGTCACTTGCGTTGAATGCGGCTATGCCTGGCATCCGGATCCGGTGCTGAAATCAAAGCAGCCGATTCCCTATGAGGAAATCCAGAAGGAGAAGGTCGAAGTGGTCGAGGATGTCGACCTGGCGGCCGAGGATCTGGACATCGACGAGGATGGCGATTCGCCCGACAACGATGTCGATCTGGGCGGCGATGACGATCTGGGCGTCGGCGTCGACGACGATAGCGTCGACGAGAATTAAGGTCTTGCCAATCGCGAGAGTCGCAACTAGTGGGGCGGCCTCTCGCGATATTGGCGAGTGCGGTGGACCTCCCAGGGTCTTCCGGATGGATTGGTAAGGGGCCTTAGCTCAGCTGGGAGAGCGCCTGCATGGCATGCAGGAGGTCAGCGGTTCGATCCCGCTAGGCTCCACCATTCCGGACGATTGAGTACCTGATTTCCACGCTGGTTGACGAGGTTTCGTCCACCGGCGTTTTTCGCGTTTGGCAGTTTTCAGACTGCCGTTTGGAGTAGTTAGGCGAATGTTCGACGCACTGTCCGATCGGCTCGGCAATGTCTTCGACCGGCTCAAGGGGCGCGGCGCGCTCAAGGAGCAGGACGTTCGCGATGCCATGCGCGAAGTGCGGATCGCGCTTTTGGAAGCCGACGTCGCGCTGCCGGTGGTCCGCCGGTTTATCGACCAGGTGACCGAAGCCGCGGTGGGCCAGAACGTGCTGCGTTCGGTCACGCCGGGCCAGCAGGTTGTCAAGATCGTCAACGACGCGCTGGTCGAGATGCTGGGCGGGGACGAGCCGAGCGAACTCGACCTCAATGCCGCGCCGCCGGTGGTGATCATGATGGTCGGCCTGCAAGGCTCGGGCAAGACCACCACCACCGCCAAGCTCGGCAAGCTGCTGAAAGAGAAGCACGGCAAGAAGGTGCTGATGGCGTCGCTCGACGTCAATCGCCCGGCCGCCCAGGAACAGCTGCGCGTGCTGGGCGAGCAGGTCGATGTCCTGACCCTGCCGATCATTGCCGGCCAGCAGCCAACCGAGATCGCCACCCGCGCGCTGCAATCGGCCAAGCTGCAGGCGATCGACGTGCTGCTGCTCGATACCGCGGGCCGCCTCCACGTTGACCAGCAGCTGATGGACGAGATGCAGGCCGTGGCCGGCATCTCGGTGCCCAAGGAAGTGCTGCTGGTGGTCGATTCGCTGACCGGCCAGGATGCGGTCAACGTGGCGCAGGCCTTTACCGCGCAGGTGCCGCTGACCGGCGTCGTGCTGACCCGGATGGACGGCGATGCGCGCGGCGGTGCGGCGCTGTCGATGCGGGCGGTCACCGGCAAGCCGATCAAGTTCGCCGGGACCGGAGAAAAGCTCGACGCGCTCGAACGTTTCGATCCCGGCCGCGTTGCCGGGCGGATCCTCGGCATGGGCGATGTCGTCTCGATCGTCGAAAAGGCTGCCCAAGCGATCGAGCAGCAAGATGCCGAACGCATGGCCGAACGCATGGCCAAGGGTCAGTTCGACATGACCGATATGGCCGAGCAGTTCCGCAACATGCGCAAGATGGGCGGGATCGGCGCGCTGGCGGGCATGCTTCCGGGCATGAAGAAGGCCAAGGCGGCGATGGACGCCAGCGGGATGGATGACAAGGTTCTGATCCATCTGGAAGCGCTGATCGGTTCGATGACCCCCAAGGAGCGCCAGCGGCCCGAACTGCTCAATGCCAAGCGCAAGATCCGGATTGCCAAGGGCGCCGGGCTGCAAGTGCAGGACGTCAACAAGCTGATCAAGATGCATCAGGAAATGGCCGGTGCGATGAAGAAGCTCAAGAAGATGGGCGGGCTCAAGGGCCTGGCGCGGATGTTCGGCGGCGGAGGCGGCGGCATGGGTGGCGGCGGCGGAATGCCCGGAATGGGCGGTGGCGGCGGTCTGCCCGGACTTGGCGGTCCGGGGCAGGGCGGCCTCCCGTCCAACCTCAACGATTTGCTCAAGAAATAAGTTTCAACTGTTTATCCGATTTGTTTGAAAGGTAGTTCAAATGTCTGTTTCTCTTCGTCTTTCGCGTGGCGGTTCCAAGAAGCGCCCCTATTACAAGGTCGTCGTCGCCAACAGCCGCGCTCCGCGCGACGGCAAGTACCTGGAGCAGGTCGGCACCTATAACCCGCTGCTGGCCAAGGACGATGAAAACCGCGTCCGCCTGGTCGAAGACCGCGTGAAGTACTGGATCAGCGTCGGCGCGCAGCCGACCGACCGTGTCGCCCGCCTGCTCGACAAGGCCGGGATCAAGGAACGCGCTGCGACCGTGAACCCGAAGAAGGCCGAACCGGGCCAGAAGGCCAAGGACCGCGCCGAAGAAAAGGCCGAAAAGGCCGCTGCTGCTGAAGAAGCCGCCAAGGAAGCCGCTGCCGCCCCGGTGGTTGAAGAAGCTCCCGCGGTCGAAGAAGCTGCCGCCGAAGCGCCTGCCGCTGAAGAAGCCGCTGCTGAAGAAGCTCCGGCGGCCGAAGAAGCTGCTCCGGCGGAAGAAGCTGCCGCTGAGGAAGCTCCTGCCGCTGAGGCCGCTTCAGAAGAAGCCCCCGCTGCCGAAGCTGCCGCTGAAGAAGCCCCGGCCGCTGAAGCTGCTGCCGAGGAAGCTCCGGCTGCCGAAGCCAGCGAAGAACAGGCCGAAGGCTAAGTGGCAAATCTCCCCTCCCCTTCAGGGGAGGGGTCGGGGG
>Ga0209023_10002598_pt1 | contig 22340 bp, 27 predicted proteins | sample LakOneMetagenome_FD_187468 | JGI IMG/M metagenome (GOLD analysis project Ga0209023, IMG submission 187468) | Freshwater and sediment microbial communities from Lake Erie, Canada (SPAdes) (version 2) | ecosystem: Environmental > Aquatic > Freshwater > Lentic | place: Lake Erie, Canada...
GAAAGCCCCGCCGTTTTCTTTTTACGGTCTTTTTTGCGCGCCGCGCGGCGCTGCATCGCCGATTTCAAATGTTCAGACTTTGTTAAACGCTTTATTTAAGCCGCTTTTAACCATGCCTTAAACTGCATCTCTTATAACGGTAGCAGGAAGACGCCGCATTCCGGTTGCGCGGCGCCGGTCAGCCGCCGGAATCGTGCAGGTAATTAAGGAAGGTATCCCATGTCCGACATCGTTCTCTCTGCTTCAGTCCGCCAGAACCTTCTGTCCCTTCAGTCGACTGCGGATCTCCTTTCGACCACGCAGAACCGTCTTGCCACCGGCAAGAAAGTGAACACTGCGCTCGACAATCCGACCAACTTCTTCACCGCTGCAGCGCTCGACAGCCGCGCCAGCGACATCCACAATCTTCTCGATGGCATCGGCAACGGCGTGCAGGTTCTGCAGGCTGCCAACACCGGCATCACCTCGCTTCAGAAGCTGGTCGATACCGCGAAGTCGGTTGCCAACCAGGTGCTCCAGACCACGGTCGGCTACTCGACCAAAGCCAATCTCACCACGACCGCGCCGACCGGTGCCGGTGCGCTCGGTGTCCCCGGCATCGCGACCGACCTGACCAATGCAGGCACCAACTCGCTGCAGGGCACCACGCTGGTCTTCAAGACCTCGGGCACTTCGACAACGACGCTGACGATCTCGAACGTCGCCGGCGCGAACAACGTGAACTCCATCGACGGCCTGAACGCTGCATTGGCGGCCAACGGCATCCAGTTGCAGGCGAGCTTCAACGTCGCCGGCACCATCACCTTCACATCGAGCAACGAAGCAGCCTCGCAGACCATCACCAAGACCGGCACTTACGCCGCTCCGCCGGCTGGCTCTGCAAGTTCGGTTGACGTGTCGGGCACCGCCACGACGGGCGCTGTCACCGCAGCAGTTGCGGATCAGACTTCGCAGGCTGCGCGCGCCAACCTCGTTTCGCAGTACAACAACATCATCCAGCAGATCAACACGACCTCGCAGGACGCATCCTTCAACGGCGTCAACCTGCTGGGTGGCGATACGCTGAAGCTGGTGTTCAATGAAACCGGCAAGTCCACGCTCAATATCAACGGCGTGACATTCAATCAGGCGGGTCTCGGACTGGCCACTCTGGCTTCGGGCACCGATTTCATCGACAACACATCGGCGAACAAAATTCTGACCTCGCTGAACAGCGCAAGCAGCGCGCTGCGCTCGCAGGCATCGACTCTCGGTTCGAACCTGTCGATTGTGCAGATCCGTCAGGACTTCTCGAAGAACCTGATCAACGTGTTGCAGACCGGTTCGTCGAACCTGACGATCGCTGACACCAACGAGGAAGCGGCCAACAGCCAGGCGCTGTCGACCCGCCAGTCGATTGCAGTATCCGCGCTGGCGCTGGCGAACCAGTCGCAGCAGAGCGTGCTTCAGCTGCTCCGTACCTAATAGAAGGCTGATTTCCAGAACGGAAAGAAGCGGCGAGGCGAAGCCCCGCCGCTTTTTTTGTGCCTCAAATTGCGATTAGGTTTTTAGTGCCAGAATAAAAACGCATCGCTAGCCGTCGCGTATCGAGGGAGACAGAAAGTGCCCCTGAGAGTCGAACTGAAACCGTTCGAGCGGATCATCATTGGCAAGAACGTCATCACCAACTCAGAACATCGCGCGTCGTTTCTGATCGATGGCGATACACCGATCTTGCGCGAGAAAGATATTCTGACGTCGGAAACCGCCACCACGCCGGTGAAACGAATCTATCTCTGCGTGCAGCAGATGTATCTCGAAGACGACATCCCGAAATATCAGGATCTATATCTCGGCTTTGTGAAAGACTTGCTGCAAGCTGTGCCGAGTTCGCGCCCGCAAATAGAAGTTGCAAGTAATCATATTTTAAACGGTTATCTTTACAAAGCTCTAAGAGAAATCAGAACACTGATGAAGCGCGAAGCTGAACTCTTATCGAGGTGATGAATGTCTAACGCCGCTCAGGCCTACGCACGGACCGCTCTCACGACCGCATCGCCTCGCGAGATCGAAGCGCAGGTCCTCCTGAAAGCTGCGAACAAACTTCAGCATGCGATGTCAAACTGGGATCATCCGGATGCGGATTTCCGCGCCGCGCTGCTTTTCAATCGCAAGCTCTGGTCGATCCTCTTGAGCGCCGTCACCAGCGACGAGAATTTGCAGCCGATGGAAGTTCGTCAGAACATCGCCAATATCGGCACATTCGTTCTGACCCAAACGATGGAATTGCAGCTCAATCCGCAGCGCGAGAAGCTGAAATCGCTGATCGACATCAACTGCAATCTTGCGGCCGGATTGTCCGGGCGCGCCTGACGCCTGCGCGAGGACGAGATATGGCCGACCTGCTCAGCATCATTTCGTCAAACTACGTGGCCGTCGGCTCGAACGTCAATTATTCGAGAACGCCTTATGTGCCGGTCGATGCCCCGAGTTATGAGGGCACGTGGAGTGGTGCTTACGCCAACAACGACAAGTTCACGATCCAGATTACGAACGTCGTCGGGTTTCGCGCGAAGGTCAGGTATCAGAGCGGCACGACCGTGCGATATCAGGACGTTCTTATCAAGGACAACGCCTTCAAGTTCGGCGATTCAAAGTTTACGTTGACCAAGGCTGGCAAGGCGCAAATCAAGACCGTGATGACCAATCCGGCGACTGGCGCACAGTCGCTCGAAACAGCTTACGCTCAGCAGGACTGATTGCTGTCAGCTAAGTTTTCGGCTCAAACTCTCAAATCAGTTCGCTTGTGGACATTATCCTGCCGGGCGATATCCAGCGCCCGCGAGTAGGCGCGTGACCGCAGCCGTGCTTCATCCGGAAACTGACGAACCACGAGACTCGTTCGGCTATCCACCACACGATAGACGATTTCAGCTGCGGCGCGATCGATCACAACCTGACGTGACAGCCGGTCGCTATCAGCCTGCGGATTGTTGCTCACCTGTTGCGAGGCATCGGGCGCCGTGACAGCCTTGTCCGGCGGCAATTGCGTTGGCACAGCCGTCTTCGCTGCATGTGATGCAGGTTCGACGTAGGTCGCAACAACCGATGCCCCCACCGGTTTGATATTGAAGTCCGCACTCATGGCAGCCTCTGGCTTCCCCTTGAGTTAAAACCCCACCCTCCGATGCCGATTGTGCGGATACCGTCTGAATTCCTCGCTTAAGTTCTTGGTAGGATTTGAATCAAACTGTCTGCGTTTGCGCCCGACAAATTGCGGTCATGAAAGAAAAGCCCGCGCGGTTTGGCGCGGGCTTCTGAGCCAGACAGAAAGGGGTGCTGCCTTAGAGCGAGCGGCTGACGGAGAGGGGCGTGACCTGACGCGGGCCCGGTGTCGCGCGCTGGCCTGCAGCGGTATAGCCATTCGGCAGGCTCTTCCGCTGCAGTTCGCCGTTGACGCCGCGCACGATGCCTTCGGACACCGCATGGGCGGTTGCCAGCACCGTCAAGTTGACCTGCAGCATGGCGCGGAACGTGTCGTGATGGCGATGCAGCGCTTTCAAGAGTTCGGGAGTCGATTGCCTCAGGTAATCGCTGCTGCGCGTCAGCTTACCGATGGCATCGACATATTGCCGTGAGGCTTCGCTCTTCTCCGCCTCGAGTGCCATTGCCTGACGGACATTGCCGGCACGGACCAGCTCGGTTTCCCGTTCCACCACATTCAGCAGTGTGCTCATGATCTGCAGCAGGCCTTCGGCGAGCTTGCGTGCATCTGCAGGAGTTGCTGCCGCTTGAGACGATGCCGGAGAGTTTTGCTGTGGTGTCATGCGCGTCGCTTCCGGTGCTTTAGCTGGAACGGTTCGCTTGCTGCATGATCAGCGTGCGATAAACGTCGTTGGAAATTCCGACGCCGCCCGCTGCAGCGAACGACTTTGAATACTGCTCCGTCACCATCGAGCGCCATGGACCGGTGCCCGGCGTGTTGCCGAACGGGCCGTCCCCCTTGATGCCGCTGCTCATCTGCGAAAACATCGAGTTCAGGAACATTGCCTCGAAGTCCTGCGACTGGCTTTTCGCTTTTGCCTGCGCCTGCGGCGACACTTTTGTCAGCGCCTCTTGTAGCGCGATGTCGGGACGCCCGCCGGTGAATGTTCCTGTCGGTGTGATGCTCATCACATCACCTCGATGTCGGCCTGGATCGCGCCAGACGCCTTGATCGCTTGCAGAATGCCGATCAGATCGCGTGGGCCGATGCCGAGACCGTTGAGTCCATCGACCAACTGTTGCAGCGACACGCCGTCTTTCACGAGGGCGAGTTTCTTGCCATCCTCCTGAACGCCGACCTTGGTGTTGGGCGTGACGACGGTGCGGCCGCGCGAGAACGGTGCGGGCTGGCTGACCTGCGGGCTTTCCGAGACCGTCACGGTGAGATTGCCTTGCGCCACGGCGACTGTTGCGACGCGCACATCGCGGCCCATGACAATGATGCCCGAGCGTTCGTCGATGATGATCTTTGCTCCCAGATCGGGATCGACCTGCAGTTGTTCAATCTCGGTCAACAGCGCGACGACATTGCCTTTGAACTCGGATGGAATGCTGAGCTGCACGGTGGACGGATCGATCGGCTCTGCGGTCTTGGTGCCGAGGAAGTCGTTGACGGCAGCGGCGATGCGCTTGGCTGTGGTGAAATCGCCGTTGCGAAGCGCGAGGCGAACATTCGGCATGCGGTTCAGCGCGAATTCGATTTCGCGCTCGACCAGCGCGCCGTTGGCAATGCGGCCGTTGGTCGGCACGCCCTTGGTGACGCTGGCTGCCTGACCTTCGGCTGAAAAGCCGCCAATCGTGAGCGAGCCTTGTCCAACCGCATAGACATTACCATCGGCGCCGAGCAGGGGAGTTACCAGTAGCGTGCCACCTTGCAGGCTCTTGGAATCACCGAGTGCGGAAACTGTGATGTCCATGCGGGTGCCCTGGGTGGCGAAAGCGGGCAGGTTGCCGGTCACCATGACGGCGGCGACGTTGCCGGTGCGGATGGTGGAACCGCGAATGTTGACGCCCATGCGCTCAAGCATCGCCTGCAGCGACTGCTTGGTGAAAGGAATGTTGTTGAGGGTGTCGCCGGTGCCGTTCAGGCCGACGACGAGTCCGTAACCGATCAACTGGTTTTGGCGCACGCCCTCGATATTCGCGAGATCCTTGATCCGCGACGTTGCATGGGCCGATACGCTGAAGGCGGTCAGCGTGGCCAAGGCCAAACAGGCTGCCTGAAGTCTTCGAAACATCCTCTGCTCCCCGCTGAGGTCTTGCGAACCGGGCTCCTTGCTCCCCGCAAGGGTGGTCCGCCTTTCCCTATGCGAGGCCTGTGCCAGAGTGGCGGTGTTTCATAAAATGTTGTAATTGTTGAAGAATAAGGCCGTTTGAAGCGCGGGGCGGAGTGCAACGGCGGAGTCGAACTTGCCGCGTTCGGCAGAAATTGCCGGGCTGTTTACCCTCCGTTAACCATAAAACGCCACTTTGAGGCGTGGGTGCGGGAGCCGTCAGTGCGGCTTTCGGCTCGCCGGACATGGAACATGCGAATCTACGGCCCCAATGGTGCTCATCTGACTTCGCCTGCCGCGGGATCGCGGCGCGCGGGTTCGGCATCGTTTTCCATCGATCTGGGTGCACCGGCCGAGACCCGTTCTGTTGCAGCGCCGCGAGCGGCCAGTGGAATCGATGCCCTGTTGGCCATGCAGGGTGTTGAAGACTCCTCAGAGCGCCGTCGCCGGTCCGTCGCGCGAGGCAGAACCGCCCTCGACGTGCTCGACGATCTCAAAATCGGGCTTCTTGCAGGTTCATTCGATTCGACGACGGTCGCTCGGTTGCGCACAGCGGCGGCGGAATTGAAAACGACGTCCGGCGATCCGGGTTTGGACCAAGTGCTTTCCGAGATCGAGCTTCGCGTTGAGGTCGAACTGGCCAAGGCGGGTCAGTAAACGATACCGGACTGGTCTCTGTGCGCCACCGGATACCTGCGGCAGTGCTGCAGTGCGGTTCCCGAAAGAGGGCTAAAACGCCCTTGGACAAGGGTTTTTGGGCCTATCGGCGATATTGTTTGTCACAGAGCGCCGCTATATAAGCTGCCGCGCGGACGGGCAGTTTTGCCTGTTTCACGCAGACATCGCGCACCTTGGAAGGCCGCACTTGGAAAAGTTGAAAAACTACAGGCCCACGGAAAAAGAGCCTTTCATGAACGAGCGGCAGCGGGAGTATTTCCGCAGGAAACTGCTCGACTGGAAAGAAGAGATCCTCCGCGAGTCGAAGACAACGCTGCAGCAGCTTCAGGAAGAGAACGTCAATCATCCTGATCTCGCAGATCGCGCGTCCTCGGAAACCGATCGCGCCATCGAACTTCGTGCACGCGACCGTCAGCGCAAGCTGATTTCCAAAATCGATTCAGCCTTGCAGCGGATCGAGGACAACACCTACGGCTACTGCGAAGAAACCGGTGAGCCGATTTCGTTGAAGCGGCTGGAAGCGCGTCCGATCGCGACGCTTTCGGTCGAGGCGCAAGAGCGTCATGAGAAGCGCGAAAAAGTTTATCGCGACGAATAATGCATGAGGCATCTGCGCCTCATGCTGAATGACCGTTCATAAAAATCTTTTGAACAAAAGTGAGTCATGGACGTTCCACCTCCGTCAACAGGAGGAGAAATCCATGAAGAAGATTATACTTGCTTTGAGTGCTGTCGCGGCGCTCGCCATTGCAGTTCCCTCAAGCGGCCAAGCGCAGACTGTCGTTATCAAGGAAGGCGGCATGCACCGTCACCATGATGGGTTTCGCGGCGCGCGCGCCATGATGCGTCATGATCGCGGCTATCATCGCGGCTGGCGCAACCATCGCAACGTCGTCGTGATCAAGCGCGGTCATCGTCACCACCATCATTAATCAGTCAACGATAAAAGAACACGACCCGCATCAGGGGAGCTGATGCGGGTCGTGCCGTATGACACCTTAACGCGCCTAGGTTCGCGGTTCGGTGTGGGAGCTGGAGAGAGACAGTTGGAGCTGTCTCTGTATTTCAAACGGCAGACGCGATCCTTTCCGCAAAAAACGGTTTGCATGTGCTGGGAGTCTTGCGCTGCTTAGAACGGTAGCAGGATGTCGAAGGCCTGCTGACCCATCCGAGGCTGTTGCACATCGGTGATCTGGCCGCGTCCGCCGTACGCGATGCGGGCCTGCGCGATCTTGCTGGAGTCGATGGTGTTGTCGCTCTGGATGTCTTCCGGCCGCACGATGCCCGCCACGATCAACTCGCGGATTTCGAAGTTGACGCGGATTTCCTGTTTGCCTTCGACCACCAGATTGCCGTTCGGCAGCAACTGGGTGACAACGGCGGCGACGTTGGTTTGCAACGCTTCCTGCCGGTTGACCGATCCCTTGCCATCGCTCGAGGACGTCGAGTCGGCGGTCAACAATTTTCCGGACGGAATTGGCGCGTTGGTCAGCGGCACTTTGGTGATGCCGAAGAAATTGGTGATGCTGTTATCTTCGCTGTTGGAGCGGCTGCGCTGGGTTTCGTTGGCGATATTCGCTTTGTCGGTGATGTTGACCTGCACCGTGAGAATGTCGCCGATCTGACGTGCGCGCTGGTCATTGAAGAAGGCGCGCGAGCCGTTCCGCCACAACGAATTCGGATTGAACGAGGCCGGCTGCGGCGCGGGCATCGGCATCGACACCGGCTTGTAGCCTGCCTGCGTCGTCGGATTGTCGATGGCCGAGAGCTTCGGCTTCTCGCCGATTGCAGCCAATCGGTCGAATGACGAGCATCCGCTGGCCAGACTGCCGAGCATCAGCAGGCTGCCGATAACAACGATGCGGTTCAACACAAGAGACTTCGACATGACTGTTACTCGGCTTTTCTGGATGCTGGACCGGCAGGCGTTTCGTTGGCGAGCGAAGCATTGGCGGTGACGAGGCGAGGCGTGAGCGCGACAACCGACACCTGACCCGGACCGATCACCACGCCCTGAACGGTGCGTTTCGATTGCAAGTTGACCACATTGACAACGTCACCCTCGGTACCGCTATCGACTGCTTTGCCGCGGCCCGTGAGATAGATGCCCGGTGCTTCATAAACGAGCGTCACGCCCTGATCGCGCGAGACGAGATCGGGTTTTCCAAGATCGGCTGCTTTCAACGCCTGGCCTGCGCGCATCTGTTTGCGAGCCTGCATGCCGATGACGCGATCGCGGTTTGCGACATCGTTGCCGACCTCGATCTTCGGGCGGCGTTCGACCGTGATATCCGACGCTCTGATGATGTCGTTGCGCTCGACGCTGCGGGTCAGCACGGCGGCTTCGACGGTTTCAACAGCGACGCCGGTGAAACGCAGCTTAGTCGGTGAATAGGTGACGTCGTTGGCGATCTCGAACGTAATGTCGAACCGGCCGTTGCGCGGATCGTAGCGGGTGATGCTGGCACGCATATCGCCGGTATTCGCGGCATCGAGCTGCAGCTCGCGGAGGTCGCGGTCGAAGGTCACCGAGATATTCGCGGCGTCGCCGAGACCGTTACGGCGCTCGAGTACGCGCGCGATCTGGGCTTCGACATCTTTGGATGCCAGCGTGCGAGAGGACCGCGTGACGGCGACTTCCTGAATGTCGCGCGTATCGACGCCGATCACCTGATGCGCGCGCAGCGTGGAGATCAGTTTTGCGGTGGGCAGCGAGCCGGTCGTGCCGAGGTCGGGCGCGCGGAAGATCGCGATCTGCCCGGCGGTGCCGGCGTTCTCGATCACATCGCCGATCCGCACCACATCGCTGGTGACGGTGATGCTTGCACGCAGCACCGGCCCGGCCACGACATCCTGTTCGGATTGAGCCAAGTTTGACTGCGACATGGCCGTGCCGCAGGAACTTGCGAGCAGGGCGGCGATGAGAACTGAGCGCAGCATCGTCATCTCCCTTACCGGAACATGCCGGTAGTAGACTGCATCATCTGGTCGGCGGCACTGATGACCTTCGCGTTCATCTCATAGGCGCGCTGCGCGGCGATCAGGTCCGAGATTTCGGAAACCACTTCGACATTCGCGCCTTCGAGATTGCGCTGCTGCATGTCGCCGAAGCCGTCGGCATTGGCGAGGCCGTCCTGCGGCGCACCGGAGGCCGGCGTGTCAGTGAACAGGTTGTCGCCGATCGATTGCAGGCCGGCCTTGTTGATGAAGCGCGTCAGGCTGATCTGACCGACCACGGTTGGCGTGGTGGAGCCGGGCGTCGTCACCGAAACCTGACCCTGTGGGTTGATGGTCAATCCGGAGGAATTTTGCGGGATCGTGATGGTGGGCTGCACCGGGTTGCCCTGTGCTGTGACTACGCGGCCCGTGCCGTCGGTCGTGAACGAACCGTCGCGGGTGTAGGCGTAGGTGCCGTCCGTCATTTGGATCTTGAAATAACCCTCGCCGCGAATGGCGATGTCGAGATCGCCGCCGGTTGGATTGAGGGTGCCCTGCGTCATCAGGCGCGGCGTGCCGACAGTCTTGACGCCGCCGCCGATGTCGATGCCGACCGGAATGACCGTTCCCTGATCGGACGCCTGCGCGCCGACGCGCTTGACGTGTTCGTAGATGAGATCCTGAAACTGCGCGCGCTGCTTTTTGTAGCCGGTGGTGCGCAAGTTCGCGATGTTGTTGGAGATGACTTGGACGTTGAGTTCCTGGGCCGCCATTCCGGTCGCTGCTGTGTAAAGGGCGCGCATGAGTGGTTTTCCTTATGCCGGAACGTCGGCAAGCATCTGGATTGCGTTTTTGCGGAGATCGCTTTGCTGCTGCATCAGCGATGCAACCGACTGATAGGTGCGCATGACTTCCATCATGCGGCTCATTTCAGCGACTGCGCTGACGTTGGACTTCTCGACAAAGCCCTGATTGAAGCGAGAGGCGAGGTCGGGCTGCGCAGCCGTGCCGGCGGGTGCCGAATACAGGTTGGCGCCTTCCTTCTGCAGCTTCTGCGGATTGTCGAACTTCACCAGCTTCAGGCGGCCGCGGATCGAATCGAACTGGGTGACGACGCCTTCGCGAACGGTGATCGTGCCCTCGGCGGAGATCACAATGTCCTTGTCGGTCGGCTGGAAGGTGATCGGGCCGTTTGTGCCGAGGACGATATTGCCGCCGGTGGTAACGAGCTGGCCCTGCGAATTGATCTGGAACGAGCCGTCGCGGGTGTAGCGCTCGCCCGCAGGCGTCTGCACGGCGATGAAGCCCTTGCCGTCGATGGACACATCGAGCGGGTTGCCGGTCTTCTCGGCCGGGCCTTGCGCGAAATCATGATAGGCCGTGCGGTCCTGCACGAAGCTTACGCGGCGGTCGCTCACCGAGAAATTGTCCTCGTGCGCGCCCGTGTTCAGATATTCCTCGAACAGGGACTTGTTGGCCTTGAAGCCGTTGGTGTTGACGTTGGCGACGTTGTTGGCAATGACGTCGATCTGCCGCTCAAGCGACATTTGCCGCGACAGCGCGACGAGAAGCGTATTCTCCATCCGTCATTCTCCCCTTGTTGAGCCGCGGCCTGCCTCTCCCAAGGCGTGACGCGGATCGTGTGAACCGTTGAAGCTCTCCCAAGCCGCGGTTCTCCCTCAACAATGCGAGAGGCGTGCCAGTTCAATTAAGTAAACGAATTCAATATCTTGATCGATTTCACGGAGTGAGCCGAGGCGGCAATAACCTCTTGTTGACCATGTTGCCCCGGCAAATTTTTCCCACTTGAGGGACAAAAGAAAGATTCCATTAACCATTGCGTCCCTAACGTGAAGTCACAGGGCGCTCACGCGCCGGCGGCCTTTGTATCGCGTCCTTAAAGCCAGTTCGGCAGCATCGAGCCCATCGCAGAATTGCGGGCAGGGGCTATGGCAGACGACGAGAAGGTCGAAGAAGGCGCGGAAGCCGCGGCTCCTCCGAAAAGCAAAAAAAAGCTGATCATGATCGGCGGCGCTGCCGTGCTCGTCTTGGCGCTGGCGGGCGGTGGCGGCTGGTTTTTCTTCATGAAGGGACACGGCGCCGAAAAGCATGCGGAGGCTCCGCCGCCGCCGAAGCCGCCGGTCTTCCTCGATGTGCCCGAAGTTCTGGTCAACCTCGCAAGCCTGCCGGGCGAGCGCGTTCAATATCTTAAAGTGAAGGTTGTCCTCGAAGTGAAGGATCAGCCGCTGGTGGCGCAGATCACACCGACCATGCCGCGGGTGATGGACCTGTTTCAGACTTACATGCGCGAACTTCGCCCGGGCGATCTCAACGGATCGGTCGGACTGTTTCGCCTCAAGGAAGAACTGACGCGCCGCGTCAACGCGGCCATCTCGCCCGGTCAGGTGAATGCCGTGCTGTTCAAGGAAATCGTCATTCAGTGACGGACGGAAGCTGGAATCATGTCGCCGGGCGATAACGATGTCGATCAGGATGCGCTAGCCGCCCAATGGGAGGGCGCGCTCGACTCTGAAGATCCTGAAGCGGCTGCAGCCGAAGCGGAAGCCAATGCGCTGACCGAAACCATGGCCGAGCAATGGGCCGCCATGGTCGATGACGGTAGCCGCAATATGGAAGGCGGCCGGGCAGGCGGTGAGCGCGTCCTGTCGCAGGAAGAAATCGACAATCTGCTCGGCTTCAGCGACGGCGATCTCAACATCGACGAAAATTCCGGCATCCGCGCCATCATCGACTCCGCGATGGTGTCGTACGAGCGGCTGCCGATGCTCGAAATCGTCTTCGACCGCCTGGTGCGGCTGATGACGACCAGCCTGCGCAACTTCACGTCCGACAACGTCGAAGTCTCGCTCGACCGCATCACCTCGGTGCGTTTCGGCGATTATCTCAATTCCATCCCTCTGCCTTGCGTGCTGTCGGTGTTCAAGGCCGAGGAGTGGGAAAACTTCGGCCTGTTCACGGTCGATTCCAGCCTGATCTACTCGATCATCGACGTGCTGCTCGGTGGCCGCCGCGGCCAGCCTGCGCTGCGGATCGAAGGGCGGCCATACACCACCATCGAAACCAATCTGGTGAAGCGCCTTGTCGAGGTCGTGCTGGCCGACGCCGAACAGGCATTCCGGCCATTGTCGCCGGTGACCTTCAGCATCGACCGGTTGGAAACCAATCCGCGCTTTGCCGCCATCACCCGCCCTGCGAACGCCGCCATTCTGGTACGGCTGCGCATCGACATGGAAGATCGCGGCGGCAATATCGAACTTCTGCTGCCTTACGCCACCATTGAGCCGATCCGCGACGTGTTGTTGCAGATGTTCATGGGTGAAAAATTCGGCCGCGATCCGATCTGGGAAGGCCATCTCGCCACAGAAATTGCGCAGGCCGAGATCGCGGTGGATGCCGTGCTTTACGAGGCCAATATCCCGCTCAAGCAACTCATGTCGCTGAAGGTCGGCGACACCCTGCCGCTCAATGTACGCCCCGACGCGTCGGTCTCGGTGCGTTGCGGGGATGTGACGCTGAGCGAGGGGCGAATGGGCCGCGTCGGCGACCGTGTTGCGATCCGGGTCACCAAGCCGCTGCGCAAGCCGCATACGTCCTATGCGATGTTCGAGAAGCAGGACGAGCAAACGAAATTGATGGAGGCACAATGAGTCATTCATTCGGACTAATGATCGAGAGTCTCGTTGCGGTTCTGCTGCTGTTTACAATCGGCTACTGCGCGCTGCTGAACAAAAGCCTGAAGCGGCTCAGGGCCGACGAAAGCTCCATGCGCGGCACCATCGCGGAGCTCATCACGGCGACGGAAATCGCTGAGCGGGCGATTGGGGGACTCAAAGTCACCGTGCGTGAATGCGACGAAAATCTCGGCAGTCAGTTAGATGCTGCAACAGCTCTTGCGGCGAAGCTCACCAGGCAATTAACGGCAGGCGAAGACGTTCTGCGGCGGCTTGGACAGATTGCCCTGGCTGCGCGTGGGACCGCCGCCGAAGAAATTCAGGTGGTTGAAATGCCCAAGCCCGCACCGGCACCTGCTATCAGCAACGCGCAGGCGCTGCTCGCCGCAGCGCAAGCGTTCTCCGAGCGTCGAAGGGCGACCGGTCTCGCAGCATGAAAGGCCTGTTCCGCGATATAAGGCTTGTCCCAATCCTACTGATCGCGATCTGCTGCCTGGTCGTGCTCAAGGTATCGGGCCTGCTGCTGGACGGCGGCTATATCCTGAACGAGGACAGCGCGCCGAAGCCAAAATCATGGGCGCAAGAGACGTTCAATTTTCCTTCTGGCAAGATGCTCGATCCGGACATCACGGGTTCGGTCCCGGCCAAAAAGGAAACGCCGGTTGTCGCGGCGCCTGAAGTTGCGCCGGTTATCCAGGGCCAGGTGGTTTATCCAGATCCGAACCGTCCTGTGTCGGCATCCGAGCGCGCAGTCCTGGAACGCCTGCAATCGCGTCGGCAGGAAATCGAGGCGCGCGCGCGGGAAATCGACATTCGCGAGAATCTGATGAAGTCCGCCGAGAAGCGGATCGAAGGCCGCATCGAAGAACTGAAGGCGGCGGAAGCGCGCATCACGGTCGCGGAGCAGCAAAAGAACGAGGCGGAGGCGACACGCTTCAAGGGCCTGATCACGACATATGAGGCGATGAAGCCGAAGGATGCCGCCAAAGTATTCGACCGGCTCGAACTGTCGGTGCTGTTTGAGATCGCGTCGCAGATCGCGCCTCGCAAAATGTCGGACATTATGGGCCAGATGCAGCCGGAAGCCGCTGAACGCCTCACGGTCGAGATGGCGCGGCGCGCAGGTGGCGACAAGCTCGCGGCAGGAAGCGATCTACCGAAAATCGAGGGCCGTCCGCAGCCACAGGCGCGCAACTGAGGCGTGATTAACAAGTCCTTAATTGGCGAATTCTAGACTCCGCTTCGGCAAGAGACGCGTTCGTTTCAAGGCTTACTCCAAGAAAGCGCGTCCGAGAAAGATTGGGAATGTCCTGCAAGGCCGCCCGCATGTGCAAGCCCACGCTCGGCCGCGGCCTGAGACTGTCGGCGCTTGCGCTGGTTGCGGCGCTGTCGTGGCTATCTCCCGCAAGTCCTGCGTACGCCGAAGCCGTAAAGGGTGAGGCGACATTGACGCAGCAGGCGGGATACGCCCGCCTTCTCATCAAGCTCAAGGAAGATGTGCCGGCCGACGTCGTTGTCGCGGGCGGAATTCTGATCGTCCAGTTCAAGAAGCCTGTCGATATTCCAATCGAACTGCTTGGCGACGCGGTGCCGGGCTATGTCGGCGCGGTTCGCCGCGATCCGGACGGTTCGGCGATCCGCATGGCGCTGGCGCAAAAAGTCCGCGTCAACGTGATGACCGCAGGCGAACGCATCTTCGTCGATCTGCTTCCTGAAAAGTGGAGCGGTCTGCCACCTGCATTGCCCGCTGAAATCGTCAAAGAGCTGTCGGACCGCGCGCTGGCTGCAGAACGCGCATTGCGTCTGCAAAAAATGGCCGATGAAGCCAAGAAACGCCCGCCGGTTCGGGTGCGCGCATCAGTTCAGCCGACCTTCGTCCGTCTGGTATTTGAAGTGCCGGATGGCGTGGCGGTGTCGTCATCGCTGATGGCCGATAAGTTTGCTGTCTCGTTCAACTCTGCGCTGACCTTCGATCTTGCCGATGCTAAGGTCGTCAAACCGGCAAATGTCGCCTCCATCGGCCAGAAGATCGATGGCGAGACATCGCAGGTCGAGATCGCGCTGATCGGCGAGGTCGATGTTCGCGCATTCCGCGAAGAGAAAACCTACGTCGTGGATGTCGGCTTCGAACAGGCGCAGAAGCCGCCGCAAGCAGACGGTTCACCGGCCATCAAGACGAATCCGGCGCTGCCTGCTTCCCAAAGCGGAAAATCCAGCGAGAACGTCCCGCCCGTGTCGGAGCAGATTGCGCGGGAAGCCGCGCTCGACGTCAAACCGCCGGAGATGAAACCGGCCGAGGTGAAGGCCGAAGCGCCAGTTGAACCCGTTATCGCGCCCCCAGAAGTGGCTTTGCAATCCGCGCCACCGAAAGTCGTGCCGGAAGCGCCAATGGAGAAGCTGGTGCGGCAGCTACCACCTGCGCCGAAGATGGAGCAACCGGCGGTTCAGGTTGTGAGTGCAGACATCGGCACGAAGGCAGAAGCGCGGCTGAGCAGCGACGATTTCCGTGTGACGTTTCCGTTCGACAAGCCAACACCGGCGGCTGTTTTCCGCCGCGCCGATACGATCTGGCTGGTATTCGACACAGACAAGCCGATCGACATGGCCGCGATCCGGCGCGAGGGCAGCGCTATCGTCGCTGATACCTCGCAGGTCGATTTGCCCGCTGGCCGCGCGTTGCGCATCAAGTTGAATCGTCCACAACTGGCGACATTGATCGGCGACGAATCCGTGTGGACCCTCATTCTCGGCGACAAGGCCGTTGCCCCGTCGCAGCAACTGAACGCCGATCGCAGCATGGCGGAGGCGGGGAAGTCCAATGTCAGCGTCAGTCTCGCGAAACCGGGACAGCTTCATCGCATCACCGACCCGGACGCGGGCGATCCTCTTTTGGTGATGACCGCTGGCGGACCGGCGCGGGGCTTTATCAAGCGTCAGGATTTTGTGGAATTTGCCCTGCTTGAATCGATCCACGGGATCGTGATTCAGGAAAAAGCCGACGATCTTACCACCAGCATGGCTTCGGAAAAATTCGTTCTCAGCCGTCCCGGCGGTCTCACACTATCGACCGCTTTGAGTTCTCCAGAACGTGCGTCGGGTCTCATTCGCCCCGTCTTCGAAATCAAGGAATGGCGCGACTATCAGACCGCGGAGTTCCTGCCGACGCTTGGCCGGTTGATGACGGCAGCATCGCAGGCGACAGGGCTCGCGCGCTTGCCGGTGCATGTGGATCTCGCACGCTTCTATCTTGCGCGCGGATTTTATCCTGAAGCCAAGGGCATCCTCGATCTGGCATTGTCAGAACTAAAGCCAGGCGAAGAGGACGCGCCGTCTCTGATCGTCCATGCGGTCGCCAGCACGCTCGCAGGACGGCCCGATCTTGCGCTCACCGATCTTGCAAATCCGGCTGTGTCCGGACACGCCAATGCGCAGCTTTGGAAAGCGCTGGCCTATGCGCGTCAGGAAAAGTGGAGCGAGGCGCGCGAGAAATTCAAGAACGTCGAATTCGCGATCACCGCGCTGCCGATTGATCTGCAGCGCATCGTGATTGCCGATGCTTTCCGCGCATCGCTTGAAGTCAGGGATTATCCCGGCGCTGGGGTTCGCAGCAATGACCTCGACGTGGTCGGCGTCGGCCCCGAGCAAGCGGCGACCATCGCGCTGCTGCGCGGGCGGCTCGCCGAAGCTCTGGGCCGCGAGAAGGATGCGCTGGCCGCATTCCAGTCGGCTGCGTCATCAGCGGATCGTCCAGCGGCTGCGGATGCCAAAATCCGCGAGGTCGCGTTGCGTCAGAAGCGAGACGAGATTTCCGACGACGAGGCTTTGAACAGTCTTGAGACGGTTTCGGTGACATGGCGCGGAGACACGCTCGAGGTCAAAGCGCTGGAAATGATGAGCCGCCTTTACGCGGCCAAGAGCCGCTATCAGGAAGCCTTCGCAGCCGCGCGCCTTGCGACGCAATTGCAGCCCAACAGCGAGCCCTCACGCAAGATTCAGGATTACGTCGCGGCACTGTTCGAGCAACTTTATAATGGCTCGAAAGGCGACGAGCTTCCTCCTGTCGAAGCGCTGGCGATGTTCTACGAATTCCGCGATCTGACGCCGATTGGCAGGCGCGGCGACGAAATGATCCGTCGCCTTGCTGACCGGCTTGTCGCGGTGGACCTGCTCGATCAGGCGAGCGAATTGCTGCAATATCAGATCGACTATCGTCTGGAGGGTTCAGCGCGGGCGCAGGTCGCATCCCGGCTGGCGATGGTCTATCTCATGAATCGCAAGCCGGACCGCGCCATCGGTGCGTTGCGCAGCACGCGCATCGCCGACCTTGCGGGCGAGTTGCGACAACAGCGGCTCCTGCTCGAAGCGCGCGCGCAGACCGACATCGGACGGCACGATCTTGCGCTCGACATCATCTCAAATCTCGGAGGTCGCGAGGCCATCCGCCTGCGTTCCGACATTTATTGGGCGGCGCGACGCTGGCGCGAATCCGCCGAGCAGATCGAATTGCTTTACGGCGACCGCTGGCGCGATTTCCAGCCGCTATCTGTGACGGAGAAAGGCGACGTGATCCGTGCCGCCATTGGCTACGCGCTCGCGGAAGATGCTATCGGGCTGGTTCGGTTCCGCGAGAAATACAACGCAAAGATGGAAGGCGGCAGCGACCGCGCGGCATTCGATCTTGCAGCGAAGCCTGCGACTGCGAACAGTGCCGACTTTGCGCGCATTGCCAAGATGGCGGCGACCATCGATACGCTGGATGGTTTCCTGCGCGAAATGAGAACCCGTTATCCGGATGCAATGGCGCGCGCCAAACTGCCGCCGGAAATCAAGACCGATCCGAATCCGACGGGTTCGTTGCCTGAGATTGTCGGGCTGAAGCGTGCGAGAGCCGCACGCTAGTCTCGCCGCTCGACGAAGCAGCTTCTTGAATTATCCGCCGCCGTAACTTTGCACGAGACTGCCGGCGACGAGCGACCAGCCATCCACCAGCACGAAAAAGATCAGCTTGAACGGCAGCGACACCACTACCGGCGGCAGCATCATCATGCCCATCGACATCAGGACGGACGCGACCACGAGATCGATGATGAGGAACGGCAGAAACAGCAAAAAGCCGATCTCGAATGCACGCTTCAATTCCGAGATCATGAAGGCGGGCATCAGGATACGCAGCGACATTTGCTCCGGGGAGGCGGCAGGCGGCTCTCCGGACAGGTCCATGAACAGTTTCAGGTCTTTCTCGCGCACGTTCTTCTGCATGAAGGCGCGCAGCGGCACCGCGCCCCGCTCGAAAGCCTGTTCGACGCTGATCTGGTTCGCGACCAGCGGCTTGATGCCGTCGTCGTAAGCCTTCTGCAACACCGGGCCCATCACGAAGCCGGTCAGAAATAGCGCCAGTGCGATGATGACGGAGTTCGGCGGCGCGGTTGCGGTGCCGAGCGCGGTACGTAGCAGCGACAGCACGACCACGATGCGCGTAAACGACGTCATCATGATGAGGATCGACGGCGCAATCGACAGCACCGTCAGAAGCGCGATCAACTGGATCGCGCGCTCGGTGACGCCGCCATTGCCCTGGCCGAGATTGATGCTGATATCCTGCGCGGTCGCCGGGTCGATCAGACAACCGGCGGTGACAAGACTGGCAAAAAATAAAACTCTACGCGGTGTTTTCGCCAGGCTCACGCGGGAGGCTTCGGACGGCCAAGAAGGCTGGCCATCTCGTCTTCCAGATTCTCGAACGGCGTCCCGGGCGCAGGCTGCGGTGGCGCAGGGGGACGAGGCGTGGCAGCAGCGTCAGGTCGCGGTGGTGGGCGGATTGCCGCTGGGTCCGGGCTGATCGAAGCAGGGCGATCTGACGGAATCACGGGCGGCGAGCGTGTTTCGCTGTTTTCCGATCGCGGGTCCGATCCCGGGCGGCGCAACGCGGCTTCAAGCCGCTGAGCCATATCCGCAAGGTTCTGGTCAGCGGATGACAGTGCGGCATCGGGGCGAGGCGGCGGACGGAGCGGCGGTGGCGAAGCCTTCGGCGGCTCGCTCGAACGCGGCATGCGCGGCGGAATTGGCTCGGTACGTTCGCTGCGCGGGATTGCGCGTCCCGTATCGGCCGGGCGCAGGCTGGGCTCAGGACGCAGCGGAGGATCAGGGCGGACAATCGGCTCGGGCGTGAAGCTCGACATCGAGTCCGCCAGACTGCGGTCCGCAATCGGCGGCGAGGGACGGCGCGGATCGTCTCCAAAAGGAGCGCGAGGCGCGCGGGGCGGCAATTCTGGAGCCGGTGGTTCGCGAAGTTCGAATTCACTGCGAGACGCATCGGGCTCGGGCCATCCGGCTTCGGGCAAGCGTGCCGGCGGCGGTGGCAATTCGGTTCCCGCGGGCGAGCGCTGCTGCGCGGGCTGCGGCGTTCCGCGCACGATATTCGGCTCGACCACGATGTCGGTCGGTCCACCGATCATGAGTAGATGTTCGACATTGTCGCGGCGGACCAGCACAAGCCTGCGGCGGTTATCGACGGCGGCTGCGTCGATCACTGCGAGCCGTGGCATCCGCCCACGTGCCGCACCTGAGCCGAGGCTGTTGCCGCCGAATTTGCGGACCAGCCAGGCGGCAACGCCGATCAGCCCCAAAACGATAACTAAGGCGATGACGACCAAAATCGTCTGCGACATGTCGAGTCCCCGTCAAACCAACAGGCTTGAACTATGCCAGATTCGCTGCAGACCCGCCGCGAAACAAAGCAATCACGTTAATTTTCGGCGGCAGATGCTGCCTCTCAATGGAGTCATACCCCAAAAAATGCCGCAGCCCAAAAGACTTCTTGTCCCGGAACTTCAAGGGCTTGCCCGGGTCCGCGAACGTCGTGGCGGCAAGGGCGAGGGCGCGTTCTTAACCCGTTATTAACCATACACGCGGCAAATTCTGCCTACCTCGGGCGCGCTGCGCCGGGCTGGAGCGGAGCAAGCCGATGGCAATTACCGATCTTCCCATGTTGTCCGCGCTCCGCACCAAGATGCAGTGGCATCAGGAGCGCCAGCGGGTGCTCGCAGAAAATATCTCCCACTCGGACACGCCGAACTTCAAGCCGCGCGACCTCGTGGAGCCGAAATTCGATAGCCGGCCCGGTGCTGCCAACGGCACCACGTCATCGCTGGCGATGATGCGCACAAGCTCGGGGCACATTCAGACGGCAGGTGTCAGCGACAGCTTCAATTCCACCAATCGTGGAAGCTATGGCACGCGACCTGCTGGCAATGCGGTCAATCTCGAAGACGAGATGCTGAAGGTGTCACAAAACCAGATGGACTATGCGGCGGCGACGTCGCTCTACACGCGCAGCCTCGGGCTTCTCAAGACGGCCATCGGCAAGCGCTAATATAAGGAATTGCGGCCATGAGCGACGGCAATGACTTCCTCAAATCGATGAGCATCGCAACGTCCGGCTTGCGCGCGCAGGCGGGCCGGATGCGCGTGATTTCCGAGAACATTGCCAACGCGGATTCGACCGCAAAGACTGCGGGCGGCGATCCCTATCGCCGCAAGGTGCCGACATTCGCCTCCGAACTCGACCGCACGCTCGAGTCGCGTGTGGTTACACTTGGCAAGATCAAGCCGGACACTTCGGAGTTTCGCGTCAAGCATGAGCCGGGCAATCCGGCGGCGGACACGAACGGCAACGTCAAATATCCCAATGTGAATTCGCTGGTCGAGATGACCGATATGCGCGAGGCGCAGCGGTCTTACGAAGCCAACCTCAACATCATCTCTGCGACGCGCCGCATGATCCAGCGCACGCTCGACATTCTCAAGGCCTGACAAAGGAACTAACCGATGGCTTCACCGACAGTCGCCGCAAACGCCTATGCCAGCCTTGCGAAGATCATGGATTCGATGGGCGGTGCCGCTGGCGGCGCAGCCAAGACAGGCGACACCGGCGGCGTGTCGTTCGGCGCGCTGCTCAAGGAGACGCTGGGCAACGTGATGGACGCAGGCCGTAAGTCGGATGCGCAGACGATCTCGATGGCGCAGGGCAAGGCGAACGTCATGGATGTCGTGACGGCGGTCGCGGAGACCGATGTCGCGGTATCGACCCTGGTGTCGGTACGTGATCGCGTGATCCAGTCGTACGAAGACATCATGAAGATGCCGATCTGAATTTTCGAGTTTCGAACGAGTGCCCGAGGGCAGGGGATTGATATGACAGGTGCTGAAGTTCTTGACGTCTCGCGCGATGCGATCTGGACCATCGTCAAGGTGTCGTCACCCCTTCTGGTCGTGGGCCTCGTGGTCGGTGTTGCGATTTCGCTGATTCAGGCGCTGACGCAGATTCAGGAACAAACATTGGTCTTTGTGCCGAAAATCCTCGCGATCTTCATCACGCTTATTCTCGCGCTGCCCTTTATGGCCGACGCCCTGAACAGCCAGATGCTGCGGATCTCGTCGCGAATCATCGGCGGCTAGCGCATGATCGAGCGCCTGATGTCCGGCGGCTGGACGTTCAGGAGCAGGACGGGACTTCCATGCGCATCGACATTTCGCTGCTTCCGGCCCTCGCTGCGGCGTTCATGCTCGTCTTCGCGCGCATTGGTGCCATGGTCATGCTGTTGCCCGGATTCGGCGAAGCTAACATTCCCGTTCGGATCCGCCTTGCGATTGCACTGATGCTGACACTCATCATCCTGCCGCTGCACCGGGGCGACTATCAGGTCAGCATGACCTCCATCGCACCTCTGCTTGTACTGATGCTGCATGAAATCGTGATCGGCGTGGTGCTCGGCGCGACTGCGCGCGTCACGCTGTCGGCTCTCGCGGTGGCCGGTTCGGTCATCGCGCAACAGTTGGGGCTCGGATTTGTGACGACGGTCGATCCCACGCAGGGCCAACAGGGCGCGCTGATCGGCAACTTCCTTACCCTGCTTGGGCTGACGCTGCTGTTCGCCACCGATATGCACCATCTGGTGATCGCGGCGCTGAACGAAAGCTACAATGCCTTCTCGCCGGGTCAGATGATGCCGAGCGGCGACATCGCGGCGCTGGCGACACGTGCGTTCACGACAGCATTCAAGATCGGCATCCAACTGTCCGCGCCGTTCATTGTGTTCGGGCTCGTTTTTAATCTCGGTCTTGGCGTGCTCGCGCGGCTGATGCCGCAGATGCAGGTCTATTTCGTCGGCGTGCCGCTTTCGATTTTAGGCGGCTTCCTGATCCTCGCGGCCATCATCGCCACCATGATGGGCACTTACCTCGACTATTTCGGCGGTGTCCTCCACGACCTTGCGCCGCGAAACTGAGGGCAGTGCATGGCGGACGACGATAAAGAATCGAAAACACAAGACCCCACGCAAAAACGGCTCGACGATGCGCTCGAGAAGGGCGACGTTGCCAAAAGCCAGGAGGTCAACACCTGGTTCGTGATCGCCGCCTCCACGTTGCTGCTGTCGTCGTTCTCCGGATCGATCAGCGCGGGCATCGAAATGCCGATGCGCAATCTGCTGATGAACCTGCATCAGATCCGCGTCGATGGGCCGGGACTGCTCTCGCTCACGGCCCGTCTCGAATGGATGCTGATCAGCGTCCTCGGCATTCCGCTGCTCATCCTGATCGTCGCAGGCGTCGGCAGCAACCTGATCCAGCACCGTCTGGTGTGGTCGGCGGAGCCGCTCACTCCGAAATTCAGCAAGATTTCGCCCATGGCAGGCGCGGCGCGGCTGTTCGGCAAGCAGGCCGGCGCGAATTTCCT
>Ga0209023_10002599_pt1 | contig 22331 bp, 24 predicted proteins | sample LakOneMetagenome_FD_187468 | JGI IMG/M metagenome (GOLD analysis project Ga0209023, IMG submission 187468) | Freshwater and sediment microbial communities from Lake Erie, Canada (SPAdes) (version 2) | ecosystem: Environmental > Aquatic > Freshwater > Lentic | place: Lake Erie, Canada...
TGACTTCCTCCGCACTCGTAACCTCCAATCCGTCCGGCGCCACGCCCGATCCGATGGCCGACCGCATCGCCGAAGTCAGCCGCAACACCGCCGAGACGCGCATCCGCGTGCGCATCAACCTCGACGGCACGGGCCAGGCCAAGCTGCACACCGGCATCGGCTTTTTCGACCACATGCTCGACCAGATCGCCCGCCACGGGCTGATCGACCTTGACATTGACTGCGAAGGCGACCTGCACATCGACGGCCACCACACGGTCGAAGACGTGGGCATCACGCTGGGCCAGGCCTTTGCGCGCGCCGTGGGCGACAAGAAGGGCATCCGCCGCTACGGCCACGCCTACGTACCGCTCGACGAAGCGCTGTCGCGCGTGGTGGTCGATTTCTCGGGACGCCCGGGGCTGCACATCGACGTGAAGTTCACGGCCGGCAGCATCGGCCAGCTCGATACGCAGCTGGTGTACGAGTTCTTCCAGGGCTTCGTGAACCACGCGGGCGTCACGCTGCACATCGACAACCTCAAGGGCTTCAACGCCCACCACCAGTGCGAAACCATCTTCAAGGCGTTCGGGCGCACGCTGCGCGCGGCGCTGGAGCGCGACCCGCGCTCGGCGGGCGTCATCCCGTCCACCAAGGGTTCCTTGTGAGTTTTTTGAATCAAATCAAGCGCTAGCGCTTGATCGATAAGCGCTAGCAGCTATGAATATGGAAGCAAAAACCGTCGCCGTCGTGGACTACGGCATGGGCAACCTGCGCTCGGTGTCGCAGGCCGTGCAGGCCGCCGCCGAGGGCACCGGCTGGACCGTGGTCGTCACCCAGCGCCCCGACGACGTGCGCGCCGCACAGCGCATCGTGCTGCCAGGGCAGGGCGCCATGCCCGACTGCATGCGCGAGCTGCGCGAATCGGGCCTGCAGGAATCCGTGCTGGAAGCCGCTGCGTCCAAGCCGATGTTCGGCGTGTGCGTGGGCATGCAGATGCTGCTGGACCACAGCGCCGAGGGGCCCAATGGCGGTACCCCGGGCCTGGGCCTGATCCACGGCCAGGTGAGCAAGTTCGACCTGATCGGCCGCACGCAGCCCGACGGCAGCCGCTACAAGGTGCCGCAGATGGGCTGGAACCAGGTGCACCAGATGCCGGACGCCGGCCGTGCGGGTGCAGTGCACCCGGTCTGGGCCGGTGTGCCCGACGGCAGCTACTACTATTTTGTGCACAGCTTCTATGCGCAGCCGCAAGATGCGGCGCACTGCGCGGGGCAAACCGATTACGGCGGTTTGTTCGCAGCGGCCATTGCGCGCGATAATATTTTTGCCACGCAATTCCACCCAGAGAAAAGCGCGGAGCATGGCCTGGCCCTGTACCGCAACTTCCTGCACTGGAATCCGTGATCCTTCCGCGCACCCCTTTGCTTATCTCACCAGCCCGTTCGGTCCGAGCCGTGACTCGTCCTTTTTCGCGAACCCTTCCACCACCACCATGCTGCTCATTCCCGCCATCGATCTGAAAGACGGTCATTGCGTTCGCCTCAAGCAAGGCGATATGGACCAATCCACCACCTTCGGCGAAGACCCGGCCGCCATGGCACGCAAGTGGCTGGAGGCGGGCGCGCGGCGCCTGCACCTGGTGGACCTGAACGGCGCCTTTGCAGGCGTGCCCAAGAACTTCACCGCCATCAAGTCCATCCTCAAAGAGGTGGGCGAAGAGATTCCGGTGCAGCTCGGTGGCGGCATCCGTGACCTGGACACCATCGAAAAGTACATCGACGGCGGCCTGCGCTACGTGATCATCGGCACGGCCGCGGTCAAGAACCCCGGCTTTTTGAAGGACGCGTGCAGCGCCTTCGGCGGCCACATCATCGTGGGGCTCGACGCCAAGGACGGCAAGGTCGCCACCGACGGCTGGAGCAAGCTCACGGGGCACGAGGTGGTGGACCTGGCCAAGAAGTTCGAGGACTGGGGTGTCGAGTCCATCATCTACACCGACATCGGCCGCGACGGCATGCTGTCGGGCATCAACATCGATGCCACGGTCAAGCTCGCGCAGTCGCTGTCCATCCCGGTGATCGCATCGGGCGGCCTGTCGAACATGGCCGACATCGAGCAGTTGTGCGCGGTGGAGGGCGAGGGCGTCGAAGGTGTGATCTGCGGCCGCGCGATCTACAGCGGCGACCTCGACTTTGCGGCTGCGCAAGCCCGCGCTGACGAATTGAACGGGTGACTTTCCTATCCCCCCTGAGCGGCTGCGCCGCTTCCCCCCAGGGGGACGACGCCCGTGGCCTGGAGGAGCCAGTTCCACGGCGTCTGCTGGCTTCGGCCGCGCCTGATTTATGGATTGTTGACTACTGACATGCTCGCCAAACGCATCATCCCCTGCCTCGACGTCACCGGAGGCCGCGTGGTCAAGGGTGTCAATTTTCTGGAGCTGCGCGACGCGGGCGACCCCGTCGAGATCGCCGCGCGCTACAACGCGCAGGGCGCCGACGAGCTCACCTTTCTGGACATCACCGCCACCAGCGACGGGCGTGATTTGATCCTGCCCATCATCGAAGCGGTGGCCAGCCAGGTGTTCATTCCGCTCACGGTGGGCGGCGGCGTGCGCACGGTGGAGGACGTGCGCCGCTTGCTGAATGCGGGCGCCGACAAGACCAGCTTCAACTCGGCCGCGATTGCCAACCCCGACGTGATCGATGCCGTGTCCGCCAAGTACGGCGCGCAGTGCATCGTGGTCGCCATCGACGCCAAGCGCCGCTCGGCCGAAGACGCGCAGCGCATCGGCGCCCACGGCCAGCCTGTGGGCGAAGGCTGGGACGTGTACAGCCACGGCGGCCGCAAGAACACGGGCCTGGATGTGGTGGGCTGGGCCACAGAAATGGCGCGCCGCGGCGCGGGCGAAATCCTGCTGACCAGCATGGACCGCGACGGCACCAAGGCGGGTTTTGATCTGACCCTGACCCGTGCTGTGAGCGACGCCGTGACCGTGCCCGTGATCGCCTCGGGCGGCGTGGGCAACCTCGACCACCTGGCCGACGGCGTGCAGCAGGGCGGGGCGGACGCGGTGCTCGCGGCCAGCATTTTTCACTACGGCGAATACACCGTGGGCCAGGCCAAGGCCCGCATGGCCGAGCGCGGCATTCCCGTGCGGCTCTAAGGTCATTGCTATTAAAAATATAGCTGCTGCCGCTTGTTCAGCCTGCGGCAGGCCCTGAAAAAGCGTCAAACTTCGGGCGGGATGGCCCCGTCCCGGAATGCAAATCGCCGACAATCCCTTTCATGAACTGGCTCAACGAAGTGAAATGGGATGCGCAGGGCCTGGTGCCCGTCATTGCGCAAGAGCAGGGCACGGGCGACGTGCTGATGTTTGCGTGGATGAACCGCGAGGCGCTGGAGAAAACCGCTGAACTCGGCCGCGCCGTGTACTACAGCCGCTCGCGCAGCAAGCTGTGGTTCAAGGGCGAAGAGTCCGGCCACGTGCAGACGGTGCACGAGATCCGGCTCGACTGCGACAACGACGTGGTGCTGCTCAAGGTCACCCAGCTCGGCCACGAGCCGGGCATCGCCTGCCACACGGGCCGCCACAGCTGTTTTTTCAGCGTGCTCAAGGACGGCGCCTGGACGCCTGTCGATCCGGTCTTGAAAGACCCCGAATCCATCTACAAGTAAAGAGAACCATGAGTTCCAACGATTCCCTCGCCCGCCTTGCGCAAGTGATCGAAAGCCGCAAGCCGGCCAACGGTGGCGACCCCGACAAGAGCTACGTCACGCGCCTCTTGCACAAGGGCCCCGACAGCTTCTTGAAGAAGATCGGCGAAGAAGCCACCGAGGTGGTGATGGCGGCGAAGGACGTGGACCATGGCGCCGACAAGTCCAAGCTGGTGTACGAGGTGGCCGACCTGTGGTTCCACTCCATGGTGGCGCTGGCCCACTACGGCCTCACGCCCGCCGACGTGCTGACCGAGCTGGAGCGCCGTGAGGGCACCAGCGGCATCGAGGAAAAAGCCTTGCGCAAGGCCACTGCGCGTGCAGCCGACGAAGAAGGATCTCCATGAGCGACATCATCGATGTGACCTCCCACGAGCAACGGGCCCAGGGGCTCAAGAACATCGGCTGGGTCAGCTATGTGCTGCACCTGATCGTGGCGGTGGGTGCCGTGGTGCCCGGGGCGCAGGCCAGCGCCCTGCTGCTGATCATTGCGCTGGTGATCGACCTGGTCAAACGCAGCGACGCCGAAGGCACGTGGCAGGCCAATCACTTCTCGTGGCGCATCCGCTCGACGATCTGGGCAGGCGTTCTGTACGTGGTGACCTCGCCCCTGTGGCTGCTGCTGATCGCGCCCGGCTGGATCGCCTGGGGCATCATTTCGCTGTGGTTCCTGTACCGCATCGTGCGCGGCATGCTGGCCATGAGCAAGAACCAGGCAGTGGATGCCTGAAGAAGAACCCGCAGCGCCGCCCGCGCAGCCGCTGCCGCTGCCGCGCCTGAACCTGGCCCTGCAGGGCGGCGGCTCGCATGGCGCGCTGACCTGGGGTGTGCTGGACGCACTGCTCGAAGACGGCCAGTGGCACTTTGACGGCGTGAGCGGCACCAGCGCCGGCGCTATGAACGCCGTGGCCCTGGCGCACGGCTTTGCCAAGGCCGCCCAAGAGCACAAGGACCCGCACGAAGCCCACTTGGCCGGCTGCCAGGAGGCCCGCAACACGCTCACCCGTCTGTGGGAAGGCGTGGGCACGCTGGGCAGCCTGATGCGGGGCTCGCCCCTGTCAGCCGCCAACCCCATGATGGGGCTGATGCGCCAGTGGCTGTCCCCCTACCAGACGAACCCGCTCGACATCAACCCGCTGCGCCGTTTGCTCGAGCGCGAGGTGGACTTCGACCTGCTGTGCAACGCGCGGCGCGCCATCAGCGCCGCGGGCGGCCCCAAGGTGTTCGTCTGCGCCACCAATGTGCGCACGGGGCGCGGTGAAATCTTCTCGGGCCCCAAGCTCAGCGCCGATGCGGTGATGGCGTCGGCCTGCCTGCCGCTGCTGTTCAAGGCGGTGGAGATCGACGGCGAGCATTACTGGGACGGCGGCTACTCCGGCAACCCCGCCCTGCACCCGCTGATCTACCAGACCGAGACCTCCGACATCCTGCTGGTGCAGATCAATCCCATCGAGCACCTCGAACTCCCCCATTCGGGCCAGGAGATCATGGAGCGCATGAACGAGGTCACCTTCAACGCCAGCCTGCTGGCCGAGATGCGCGCCATCGAGTTCGTGCGCCGCCTGCTGGCCGAAGGCAAGCTGGACCCGCGCCGCTACAAGAACGTGCGCATGCACCGCATCGACGGCGGCTCGGTGCTGGCCCCGTTCGGCGCCGACAGCAAGGCGCGCGCGGACCTGGCCTTTGTGCGCAAGCTGTTCGCCCTGGGCCGCACGGCGGGGCAGGAATGGCTGCATGCGCACCGCAAGGATGTGGGTGTGCGGCCGACCATCAAGATCCCTGACAATGCGTGAGCCCCCCTGTGTCGCCTGCGGCGCCTTCCCCCCAAGGGGGACGCCACCCGTGGCCTGGCGGAGCCAGTTCCACGGTGGCGCTGGTTTTTTGGGGCGCGCCGGTTTCAATCGCTTGGTGGCTGAGCAGCGCCCGGTGAACTGTTAACTTCGTACCGACATTTTTCTCATGCACGATCCGAACTGCCTTTTCTGCAAGATCATCGCGGGCCAGATTCCTTCGAAGAAGGTTTACGAGGACGAAGAGATCTTCGCCTTTCACGACATCCACCCGTGGGCGCCGGTGCACTTTTTGATGGTGCCCAAGCGGCATATCCCTTCGATGGCGCAGGTCACCGCTCATGATGCGGGGCTGCTGGGGCGCATGATGGCGCTGGCGCCGCGGCTGGCTGCGGAGCAAGGCTGCAACCCGTACCCCGAGGGTGGCTTTCGCGTCGTGGTAAACACCGGGGTGGAAGGCGGGCAGGAGATCCACCACCTGCATATTCACGTGATGGGCGGCCCCCGCCCGTGGCTCAAAGGCTGAACCAGGCTGACGGGTGGTGCAGGGAGATTCCCGCAGTCCTGCGTGGGCTGTGAACTCCTGCCACGCCCCCCGTCTAAAATGATTGCAATTCGTTAGGAGATATTCCATGGGCTCTTTTTCCATCTGGCACTGGCTGATCGTGCTGCTGATCGTCGTCATGGTGTTCGGCACCAAGAAGCTCAAGAACATGGGCTCCGACCTCGGGGGCGCCGTCAAGGGCTTCAAGGACGGCATGAAAGACGGCTCCGCCGACGCGGCTGCCACCCCGCCCGCAGGCCATGTGGCCAACAACCCGGCCGCCGACAAGACCACCATCGATGTCGAAGCCAAGCAAAAGAGCTGAGCCGGGCGCACGGGTGACCCCGCCCCTGCCATCGCTGTTCGCACGCTCTGCGCTGACTGACTGCATCCATGATTGATATTGGCCTGTCCAAGATGGTGCTGATCGGCGCCGTGGCGCTGATCGTCATCGGCCCCGAAAAGCTCCCCCGCGTGGCCCGCACCGTGGGCACCTTGCTGGGCAAGGCCCAGCGCTACGTGTCCGACGTAAAGGCCGAGGTCAACCGGTCCATGGAGCTCGACGAGCTCAAGAAAATGAAGGACACGATGGAGAGCGCGGCGCGCGACGTGCACCAGTCCATTCAGACCAATGCCAGCGAGTTTGAAAAAGACTGGGCCAGCAGCATCACCGACTCCAGCAACGCCGACCTGCATGAGCCCCTGGCGGCCGTGGTGCCGGCGTACAAGCACCCGGGCAAGAACTGGCGCTTGAAGCGCGGTGCCGTGCCCCAGTGGTACAAGGCCAAGAGCGGCGTGCGCACCAAGGCGCAGTCCGGCGCGGCCCGCGTGGCGCGCTACCGTCCCCAGAAATTCCACTGATTGATCCGAAAGCGCCAGCAAGCAGCCGGCGTCGCCGTGCGCTGGTTGGGCGGCCCCCACGCCCTGAAAACCCAATATGTCCGAAACCCCTTCCAAAGAAGACGAGCTGGCCGGTACCGAGCAGCCCTTCGTGCAGCACCTGATGGAGCTGCGCGACCGGCTGGTCAAGGCGCTCATTGCCGTTGCCATCGCGGCGGCAATCCTGTTCTTCTTTCCCGGCCCTGGCGCGCTGTACGACTTCTTGGCGGCGCCGCTGGTGGCCCATCTGCCCAAGGGCGCCACGCTGATCGCCACCTCGGTGATCTCGCCGTTCATGGTGCCGCTCAAGATCTTGCTGATGTCGGCGTTTTTGCTGGCGTTGCCGTTTGTGCTGTGGCAGGTGTGGGCATTCGTGGCGCCGGGCCTGTATTCGCACGAAAAGAAGCTGGTGCTGCCGCTCGTGATCTCCAGCACGCTGCTGTTCTTCATCGGCGTGGCGTTCTGCTACTACCTCGTGTTCGGGCAGGTTTTCGCGTTCATCCAGAGCTTTGCGCCCAAGAGCATCACGGCCGCGCCAGACATCGAGGCGTACCTGAGCTTCGTGCTGTCGATGTTCCTGGCCTTCGGCCTGTCGTTCGAGGTGCCGATCGCCGTGGTGGTGCTGGCCCGCATGGGCATCGTCAGCGTGCAGAAGCTGCGCGAGTTCCGCGGCTACTTCATCGTGCTGGCTTTCGTGATCGCCGCGGTCGTCACGCCGCCGGACGTGGTCTCCCAACTGTCGCTGGCCGTGCCGATGTGCCTGCTGTACGAAGTGGGCATCTGGGCCGCGCAGATATTCATCAAGCACACCAAGGCGCCGGAAGAAGCGGAAGAATCGCCATCGGCTTCTTCGTGACCGCAGCCCGCCGGGGTCTGGGCCTGGGCTCTGGGCTATGAGATGAATGCGATGGACGAGATGAGGGGGTTTGCCAGGGGCGCACCTCGGTCTTGCCCACAAGATTACAAGTAAAAATAGCTGCTACCGCTTGATGAACAAGCGCTAGCAGCTATTTTTTTGATAGCAAGGCGGGTTTGGTCAGTCCGCGCCTCTGCCGAGGCTCCGCGCTGGTAGCGCAGATGCCCCGGTGCGCTGGACTTGCTGGAATCGCTGAGTTGCCGGGATCGCCGGGGTTGCCGGGATCGCCGGGGTTGCCGGGGCTGAGGGCCCCAGCGGCTGCTTACTTTCGCTTCGGCTTGGGCCGTACACCGGGCGTGATGTTCAGCTCCACCATCTTGTCGGCGCGCTGCACGTTGAACGGTGCCGCCGTGCCCGGCTTGAGGCCTGCCACGGCGGTCAGCAGCTCGGACACGTTGCCCACGTTCTTGCCCTCCACCTTCACGATCACGTCACCCGGGCGCATGCCGGCCTGGGCGGCGGGGCCGTCCTGCAGCACGCCGGTGATGATCACGCCTTCGGTGGCCTTCACACCAAAGGTCTCGGCCAGTTCGGGCGACAGCTCGTTGGGCTCCACACCGATCCAGCCGCGGGTGACCTGGCCGTCCTTCACGATGCCGTCGAGCACCAGCCGCGCGGTGGACACGGGGATGGCAAAGCCGATGCCCATGCTCCCGCCCGAGCGCGAGTAGATCGCGGTGTTGATGCCCATGAGGTTGCCGTTCACGTCCACCAGCGCGCCACCCGAATTGCCGGGGTTGATGGCGGCGTCGGTCTGGATGAAGTTCTCGAACGTGTTGATGCCCAGCTGGCTGCGGCCCAGCGCGCTGACGATGCCGCTGGTGACCGTCTGGCCCACGCCAAACGGGTTGCCGATGGCCAGCACCTGGTCGCCCACGGCCAGGCCGTCGGAGTTGCCCAGCACGATGACGGGCAGCTTGTCGAGCTCGATCTTGAGGATGGCCAGATCGGTGTCGGGGTCGGTACCGATCACGCTGGCGCGCGCGCGGCGGCTGTCGGTGAGCGTGACTTCGATCTCATCGGCGCCTTCGACCACATGGTTGTTGGTCAGGATGTAGCCGTCGGGGCTCACGATCACGCCGCTGCCCAGCCCTGCCTGGGCTTGTGCGCCCTGGTCGCCAAAAAAGAACTGGAACCACGGGTCGTTGCTGCGCGGATGGCGCACCGCCTTGCTGGTGTTGATGCTGACCACCGCCGGCGCCGCCTTGCGCGCTGCGGCACTGAAGCTGCCAGCCACGGGCTGCGACGAGGGCGCCGACGGGGCTTCCAGCAGCGCGATGCCTGCGCCGGAGCGCGTGGCGCCGCGGTGGAGCCAGTCGGGCTGCAGCGTGGCAACAACGAAATAGGCGGCAACAAACACGGTCACGGCCTGGGAAAAGAGCAGCCAGATGCGCTTCATGGGGTCCTGTCGAATGGTCGAAAATCGAAGAAGCCGGGCGGGCCCCGGTGTGCGGGGCTGCTGCGCTTCTTCCTGGCCGCATTGTCCCCCAAGGCTGAAACTATGGGCGCTGGCGGCGCGCGACAATAGGCGCATGAGCATTTCCCGCACCGCGCTTTTGCAGGCCTTCGATGGCCTGCTGCAACCCGAACGCTTCAAGGACTACGGGCCCAACGGCCTGCAGGTCGAGGGCAAGCCCGAGGTGCGCCGCATCATCAGCGGCGTGACCGCCAGCCGCGCGCTGATCGACGCGGCCATTGCTGCGCAGGCCGACGCCATCTTCGTGCACCACGGCCTGTTCTGGCGCGGGCAGGACGGCCGCGTCACCGGCTGGATGAAGCAGCGCCTGCAGCGGCTGCTGGCGCACGACATCAACCTGTTCGCTTACCACCTGCCGCTCGATGCACACCCCGAGCTGGGCAACAACGCGCAACTGGGCCGCGTGCTGGGCTGGGCGGCCGACGCCCGCTTTGGCGAGCAGGACCTGGGCTTTGTGGCGCCCGCGGCCTTCCCCGATGGCCAGGCGCTGGCAGACCATGTGGCGGGCGCCCTGGGCCGTGCCGTGACCCTGGTGCAGCCCGAGCCCGATGGCGCGCGGCAGCCCATCCGCCGCGTGGCCTGGTGCACGGGCGGCGCGCAGGGATACTTCGAATCGGCCATCGCAGCCGGGGCGGATGCCTTCATCACCGGCGAGATTTCGGAGCCGCAGGCCCACCTGGCGCGCGAAATGGGCGTGTGCTTCATCGCTGCCGGGCACCATGCCACCGAACGCTACGGCGCGCCCGCAGTGGCCGGGCATGTGGCGAAGCAGCTGGGCTTGGAGCACGCGTTCATCGAGATTGCCAATCCGGCATGACGGGCATGGGTGCATGACGTGTACATCCATCTCCCCATCACTGGCATCGCCCCTTCCAACCCATGATCAGGAGCGCCGGCATGCTGAGCCTGCGCGCCCGGATAGTAGGGCGGTTTACTATTAAATTCATAGCTGCTTGCGCTTGTCCATTGAGCGGTAGGCAGTGATTTCATTCAAAACGCGGACTTCCATGAAGACACTGGCCATCACCCAAGGCGACCCCGCAGGCATCGGCCCCGAAATCGTGGCCAAGGCCTTTCGCGATGCGCCCGGCGACCTGCAGGGCTGCTTTGTGGTGGGTGACATCGCCACGCTGCGCCGCGCCGCCCAGGCCATTGCGCGCCCGGGCGTGCCCTCGGTGCCGGTGGCGCAGATCGGCGCGCCTGCAGAGGCGGTGGACATGCCGCCCCGCTGCATTCCGGTCTTTCAACTGCCCGGCATCCCCGGCCCGCAGCCCTGGGGGCAGATCAGCGCCGCGGCAGGGCGCGCAGCCGCCGACAGCGTGGTCTGGGCCACGCGTGCCGCGCTGCGGGGCGAGGTGGCAGGGCTGGTGACGGCGCCGCTGCACAAGGAGGCCTTGTCGGCCGCGGGCGTTGCCTTCCCGGGCCACACCGAGCTGCTGCAGGCCGAGGCGGCCCATCACCAGGGGGTGCCCCTGTCGGCCATGCCGGTGCGCATGATGCTGGCCAGTGACGAGCTGCGCACCGTGCTGGTCAGCATCCATGTCTCGCTGCGCGAGGCCATCGCAGCCGTCACGCATGACAACATCCTGCTAACCCTGCAGATCACGCACGCCGCGCTGACCCGCAGCCTGGGCCGCGCCCCGCGCATGGCGGTGGCGGGGCTCAATCCCCATGCAGGCGAGGGCGGCCTGTTCGGCCGTGAAGAAATCGAGGTCATCGCCCCGGCCATCGCGGCAGCCCGCGCGCAGGGCCTGGATGCCCACGGCCCCTTCGCGCCCGACACCGTCTTCATGCGCGCCCGCCACACGCCCGCGCGGCCCGGCGAGTTCGACGTGGTCATCGCGATGTACCACGACCAGGGCCTGATCCCCGTCAAGTACCTGGGCGTGGACAAGGGCGTGAACGTGACACTGGGCCTGCCCCTGGTGCGCACCAGCCCCGACCACGGCACCGCGTTCGACATCGCAGGGCAGGGCGTCGCCGACGCCTCCAGCCTCATCGAGGCGGTACGCATGGCGCGAGCGTTGTGTGGGTGAATTGCCCGCTGGCGCTTGATGGTAAATCGCTAGCAGCTATCGTTAAGATAGCAAGCGGAAGAGGCGCCCTGAAGCCGGCACGCCATCTATGAAACTGGCACACCCCACGCCAGTGCACCCGTGGAACCGGCTTTGCCGGGCCACCGGAGGCGTCCCCCTTGGGGGATGGCGCGCAGCGCCTCAGGAGGTCTTCTTCAGACTATCGCGAATCTCGCGCAGCAGCACGATGTCCTCTGGTGTGGCGGCCGGTGCTTCCGGAGCGGCCGGTGTTTCGCGCTTGAGCCGGTTGATCTGCTTGATCATCATGAAGATGATGAACGCCAGGATGATGAAGTTGACCGCCACGGTCAGGAAGTTGCCATAGGCAAACACTGGCACGCCCGCCTTCTTGAGGGCATCGAGCGTCATCGCGGTGCCTGGCGGCACGGTGCCCAGCACGACGAACAGGCTGGAAAAATCCAGCTTGCCGAACACCAGGCCGACCACCGGCATGATGAGGTCGGACACCACCGAATCGACGATCTTGCCGAACGCGCCACCGATGATCACGCCGACGGCGAGGTCGATCACATTGCCCTTGACCGCGAATTCCCTGAATTCCTGCACCATGCCCATGGCATCCCCCTTCTCGCTTGAAATGTTGATGCCGGAGTATTGCCCAGAGTCAAGCCCTGTCAACCCTCCCCGGATGCGATTGAAATAACCATTTTCACTCCGCTACAATTCGCGGTTGACCCCAATGTAGCGATGATCAATCGAGGATCCCCATGAGTGACACTCCAATCGACTCCAGCAAGCGGACGTGGATCATCACGTCGGCATGTGCTGGTGCGGTGGGCGGCGTGGCAACCGCCGTTCCTTTCGTGAGTACGTTCCAGCCCTCCGAGCGCGCCAAAGCCGCCGGGGCTGCAGTCGAGGTGGATATTTCCGCCCTCAAGCCGGGCGAGAAGCTCACCGTAGAGTGGCGCGGCAAACCCGTCTGGATCATCAAGCGCACCCCCGAGCAACTGGCCGAGCTGCCCAAGCTCGACGGCCAGCTGGCGGACCCCAAGTCCGAGCGCAAGCCGTCCGAGCTGACGCCCGCGTACGCGCGCAATGAAGCGCGTTCGATCAAGCCAGAGATTTTTGTCGGTGTGGGCATCTGCTCGCACTTGGGTTGCTCGCCGTCGGACAAGTTCCAGACCGGCGCCCAGCCTTCGCTGCCCGACGACTGGAAGGGCGGCTTCCTGTGCCCTTGCCACGGCTCCACCTTCGACATGGCCGGCCGCGTGTTCAAGAACAAGCCCGCGCCCGACAACCTTGAAGTCCCTCCGCACATGTACCTGTCCGACACGCGCCTCGTGATCGGTGAAGACAAGAAGGCTTGACGGAGAACGACATGGCCCACGAATTCAAAGAAATCTCCCCCAACGCACCGATCAGCGCGCAGGTCACGAACTGGTTCGAGAACCGGTTCCCGACGGCCTTCGACGCCTACAAGGTGCACATGTCGGAGTACTACGCTCCGAAGAATTTCAACTTCTGGTACATCTTCGGCTCCCTGGCGCTGGTGGTGCTGGTGATCCAGATCGTGACCGGCATCTTCCTGGTCATGCACTACAAGCCCGATGCCGCCAAGGCGTTCGAGTCGGTCGAGTACATCATGCGCGACGTGCCGTGGGGCTGGCTGATCCGCTACATGCACTCCACGGGCGCGTCGGCGTTCTTCGTGGTGGTGTACCTGCACATGTTCCGCGGCCTCATCTACGGCAGCTACCGCAAGCCGCGCGAGCTGGTCTGGGTCTTCGGCTGCGCGATCTTCCTGTGCCTGATGGCCGAGGCCTTCATGGGCTACCTGCTGCCCTGGGGCCAGATGTCGTACTGGGGCGCCCAGGTGATCGTGAACCTGTTCGCTGCCATCCCTTTCATCGGCCCTGACCTGGCGCTGTTGATCCGTGGCGACTACGTGGTGGGCGACGCCACGCTGAACCGCTTCTTCAGCTTTCACGTGATCGCCGTGCCGCTGGTGCTGCTGGGCCTGGTCGTGGCCCACTTGCTGGCGCTGCACGATGTCGGCTCCAACAACCCCGACGGCGTGGAAATCAAGGGCCCGCAAGCCCCCAAGGATGCCAACGGCAAGCCGCTGGACGGCGTGCCCTTCCACCCCTACTACACGGTGCATGACATCTTCGCGCTGAGCATGTTCCTGATGGCGTTCACGGCGGTGGTGTTCTTCGCTCCCGAGTTCGGTGGCTACTTCCTCGAGTACAACAACTTCATCCCCGCCGACCCGCTCAAGACCCCTGCGCACATCGCGCCGGTCTGGTACTTCACGCCGTTCTATTCGATGCTGCGTGCCATCACCACCGAAATGATGTACGTGCTGGTGCTGTGCGTGGTGGGTGGTGCAGGCTTCGGCATCCTCAAGGCGAAGCTGCCCAGCTTCGTCAAGGCAGGCATCGCCGTGGCAGCCATTGCCGTGATCGCGATGATGCTGTCCATCGACGCCAAGTTCTGGGGCGTGGTGGTGATGGGCGGTGCCGTGATCATCCTGTTCTTCCTGCCCTGGCTGGACTACAGCCCCGTCAAGTCGATCCGCTACCGCCCTGACTGGCACAAGTACCTGTACGGCATCTTCGTGGTCATCTTCCTGATCCTGGGCTACCTGGGCGTGCAGCCTCCGTCGGCCATCGGCGAGCGTGTGTCGCAGGTCGGTACGCTGTTCTACTTCGGCTTCTTCCTGCTGATGCCCTGGTGGAGCCGCATCGGCAAGACCAAGCCCGTGCCCGACCGCGTGACCTTTGTGGCGCACTGAGCCTGGAGACAACAACAATGAAGAAACTCATCCTCACGTTGATCGCCGCCCTGGGTATTGTCACGGGCGCGCAAGCGGCCGAAGGCGGCATTGCCTGGGACAAGGCGCCCAATAAGACCAACGACCTGGCCTCCCTGCAAAACGGCGCCAAGGTGTTCGTCAACTACTGCCTGAGCTGCCACTCCGCTGCGTACATGCGGTTTAACCGCCTGCGCGACATCGGCCTGACCGAGCAGGACATCAAGGACAACCTCTTGTTCACGACCGACAAGGTCGGCGAAACCATGAAGGCGTCCATCGATCCCAAGCAGGCCAAGGAATGGTTCGGCGCCAACCCGCCCGACCTGACCGTGATCGCCCGATCGCGCGCCGGCCATGGCGGCACGGGTGCCGACTACCTCTACACCTTCCTGCGCACGTTCTACCGTGACGACACCAAGGCCACGGGCTGGAACAACCTGGCTTTCCCGAGCGTGGGCATGCCCCACGTGCTGTGGCAGATGCAGGGCGACCGCCGCCCCGTGTTCGAAGAACATGAAAGCCACGGCCACAAGACCCAGGTCTTCAAGGGCTGGGAACAAGTCAAGCCAGGCACGATGACCCCGCTGCAGTTCGATCAGACTGTGGGCGATCTCGTGAACTACCTGCAATGGATGGGCGAACCCGCCCAGAACACCCGCGTCCGAGTTGGCGTGTGGGTGCTGCTCTTCCTGGGTGTTTTCACCATCATCGCCTGGAGGCTGAACGCGGCCTTCTGGAAGGATGTGAAGTAAGCAGCACGAGCCGTCGATCCATGAGAAGGCGCCCTTCGGGGTGCCGCCGGATTGTTTGTAGAGTGGGCGCTCATGGCGTCCCACTCTTTTGATTTTTAGGAGCCTCCCACCATGATGGTGCTTTACTCGGGTACGACCTGTCCCTTCTCCCACCGCTGCCGCTTCGTCCTGTTCGAAAAGGGCATGGACTTTGAAATTCGCGATGTGGACCTGTACAACAAGCCCGAAGACATCAGCGTGATGAACCCGTACGGCCAGGTGCCTATCCTGGTCGAGCGTGATCTGATCCTGTACGAGTCGAACATCATCAACGAGTACATCGACGAGCGCTTCCCGCACCCGCAGCTGATGCCCGGTGACCCGGTCGACCGCGCCCGTGTGCGCCTGTTCCTGCTCAACTTCGAAAAGGAGTTGTTCGTGCACGTGAACATCCTGGAGTCGCGCGCGACCAAGGGCAACGAAAAGGCGCTGGAAAAGGCCCGTTCGCACATCCGCGACCGCCTGACGCAGCTGGCTCCCGTGTTCCTCAAGAACAAGTACATGCTGGGCGACAACTTCTCGATGCTGGACGTGGCCATTGCACCGCTGCTGTGGCGCCTGGACTACTACGGCATCGACCTGTCGAAGAACGCCGCCCCGCTGCTGAAGTACGCCGAGCGCATCTTCTCGCGCCCCGCCTACATCGAAGCGCTGACGCCGTCCGAAAAGGTCATGCGCAAGTAATCCTCTTGCCCAGGCCCCCGGGCCTGCCCACTTTTTTCTCCACTGAAGCTGCCACCTTGTTCATGACCGCCCAGGAATCCACCTCCACGCGCCCGTATCTCATTCGTGCTTTGTACGAGTGGTGCACCGACAATGGGCTCACGCCCTATGTCGCGGTGCGGGTGGACGATTCCGTGCAGGTGCCGCGCGAGTACGTGAAGGATGGCGAGATCGTGCTAAACATCAGCTTCGATGCCACCAGCGCGCTGCAGCTGGGCAACGATTTCATCGAGTTCAAGGCCCGCTTCGGCGGCAAGCCGCGCGAAATATTGGTGCCAGTCGGCCGGGTCATCGCCATCTATGCCCGTGAAAACGGTCAGGGCATGGCGTTCCCGCCGCCGGTGGATGTTCTGGGTGGCCCTGCGGGTGCGCCTTCGGTGATCGAGCCTGTGTCGAGCATGGAGTCGTTGGCTACGTCGACGTCGACATCAGCCCCAACAACATCCAGCGTGGTGTCACTTTCGGCGGTCGAAGACCGTGTGGTGCAGTTGGTGGCGGTCGACGAAAGCAAGAAGGACGACGGCCCCAGCGACGATGCTCCGCGTCCTCCGCCGACCTCTGGCGGTGCACGCCCTTCGCTCAAGCGCGTCAAATAAGCGCGATTTTTGATTTTTGGCTGCGTTTTCCACGATAAGATGCAGCCCTCGCCGGTTTAGCTCAGTTGGTAGAGCACCCGCCTTGTAAGCGGTAGGTCGTCAGTTCGATTCCGACAACCGGCACCATTTTTCTCCCCTCGTTCTCCCTATTCCCTGGTTCAGACCCTGGCCGTCAGGTTTGAACTTTCAGGCGAATCACGTTAACCTCCCACCCCCGGGTGCGCAAATGCGCCCCCAATGCAGGCAGCAGCTGGCGGATTTTTGCCGCTGCAGCATTGCTCTTGACCAGCAGGCACCAGGAATCCCCGTCGATGGGACCCGCCTGGATCGCTGGGCGCAAGGTTGCGGGTATCAGCATTTCAATGGCTTTGAGCCGATCACTGGAGTCGCGGGTCAGCGCCGTCAGTCGGGCCAGCGTGGGAGAGTCCTGGCTGGCTTTCTGCAGCGTGACTGCGTAGTGGCGGCGGTTCATGGCGTGCGTCTTCGGGCGTGGAGAATTCGTAGTGCATCTGATTATCACGGACGCCCGGCTGGCACGCAGCCGCGCCATCCATCTGTCGGGCTCGCGCCTGGTCCTGGCGGGGCTGGGACTGTCGCTGTGCCTCATGTTGGTGGCCGCCACGCTGTACCACTGGGTGTTCCTCAAAGGTGCGCGCGAAGGCTGGCCCATCGTGGGCTCGCTGGTGCGCCTGGTCGTGAAGGACGAGTTTGCCGAGCGCGACCGTTTCATGCGCGCCAACCTGGATGCCATGGCGCGCCGCGTGGGCGAGATGCAGGCCCGCATGGTGCAGCTGGAGTCGCTGGGCGACCGCGTGCTGGGTCTGGCCGGCATGGCGCCCTCGGACATTCAGAAATCCGATGCGCGCGGCGGCGTCCTCGTCAGTGCCCGTGACCTGTCGATGGAGGAATTGCAGGCCACGCTGGATGAGCTCGAGCGGCTGACCAACCAGCGCGTGGACCTGATGACTGTGCTTGAGTCCCGCCTGTTCGACCAGCACATCCGCAAGAAGATGATCCCCACCCACGCGCCCGTCACCGGGCGTGCTCCGGGTTCTGCGTTCGGCTGGCGGGTGGACCCGATCACCGGGCAGTCGGCGCTGCACACGGGCCTGGATTTTCAGGCCGATACCGGCACGGCCATCCTGGCGGCTGCGGGTGGTGTGGTCGTAACGCAGGAGTTTCACCCGGCCTACGGCAACATGATCGAGGTGGACCATGGCAATCAGCTGGTCACGCGCTACGCCCATGCCTCGCGCACCCTGGTTAAGCAGGGCGACATCGTCAAGCGTGGGCAGAAGATCGCCGAGGTGGGCACCACGGGGCGTTCCACGGGGCCGCACCTGCATTTCGAGGTGCTGGTGCAAGGGGTTTTCCAGGACCCGCAGAAGTTTCTGAGCGCAGGCGGCACGGTGCCTTCCAACGCGCCGGGCCCGCAGGTCGCGTCGATCCAGCCGCGTGCTTCGCCTGCCCAGACTGCTGCGCCCACGGCGGGCAGGTAAAATCGCCGGTCCGGTGTTCACGGCCAGGGTTGCATTGCTTGCAATCCTCGGTGTTGAACCCACCTGAACTCAATTCATCTTAGGGATTTCGGTCGCTTGGCGCGCTGATTTGCAGCGGCCCGGCGGTCCTGTTCGCATGGCCACCAACTTCCTCACCAAATTATTCGGCAGCCGCAACGACCGGCTCCTCAAGCAGTACCGCAAGACGGTGTCCCGCATCAATGCGATGGAGCCTGAGTACGAGAAGCTGTCGGACGAGCAGCTCAAGGCCAAGACGCAGGAGTTCAAGGAGCGCGTCGCCAAGGGCGAGTCGCTGGACGACATCCTCCCCGAAGCGTTCGCCGTGGTCCGCGAAGGCTCCAAGCGCATCATGAAGATGCGCCACTTCGATGTGCAGTTGCTGGGCGGCATGGCCCTGCACTTCGGCAAGATCTCCGAAATGCGCACCGGCGAAGGCAAGACCCTGACCGCCACGCTGCCCGTGTACCTCAATGCCCTGTCGGGCAAGGGCGTGCACGTGGTGACGGTGAACGACTACCTCGCCAACCGCGATGCGCAGTGGATGGGCCGGCTGTACAACTTCCTGGGCCTGACGGTGGGCATCAACTTGCCCAACATGCCGCGCGAGCAAAAGCAGGAGGCCTACCGCGCCGACATCACGTACGGCACGAACAACGAGTACGGCTTTGATTACCTGCGCGACAACATGGTCTACGAAGCCGCAGACCGCGTGCAGCAGGGCCTGAACTTCGCCATCGTGGACGAGGTGGACTCGATTTTGATCGACGAGGCGCGCACGCCCCTGATCATCAGCGGCCAGGCCGAAGACCACACGGCGATGTACATCGCCATGAACAAGGTGGTGCCCCTGCTGGTGCGCCAGGAAGGCGAAGCCGACGCCCGCACCGGCGAGGGCGTGACCAAGCCCGGCGACTTCACGCTGGACGAAAAAACCCACCAAGTGTTCCTGACGGAGCAAGGCCACGAAAGCGCCGAGCGCATTCTGGCCAGCCAGGGCCTGATCGCCGAGGGTGCCTCGGTGTACGACCCGGCCAACATCACGTTGATGCACCACCTGTATGCAGCGCTGCGGGCCAATCACCTCTACCACCGCGACCAGCACTACGTGGTGCAGGACGGCGAGATCGTGATCGTGGACGAGTTCACCGGCCGCCTGATGTCGGGCCGCCGCTGGAGCGAAGGCCTGCACCAGGCCGTGGAAGCCAAGGAAGGCGTGAACATCCAGGCCGAGAACCAGACGCTGGCCTCCATAACTTTCCAGAACTATTTCCGCCTGTACAACAAGCTCGCCGGCATGACCGGCACGGCCGACACCGAAGCGTATGAGTTCCAGGAAATCTACGGCCTGGAAACCACGGTGATCCCGCCCAACCGTCCGAGCAAGCGTGACGACCAGCTCGACCGCGTCTACAAGACCACGCGCGAGAAGTACGAAGCGGCGATCAAGGACATCCGCGAATGCCACGAGCGCGGCCAGCCCGTGCTGGTGGGCACCACGTCGATCGAGAACTCCGAAATCATCGACCAGCTGCTGAACAAGGAAGGCCTGCCGCACCAAGTGCTCAACGCCAAGCAGCACGCCCGTGAAGCCGACATCGTGGCCCAGGCAGGGCGCGCGGGAATGATCACCATTGCGACCAACATGGCAGGCCGTGGTACCGACATCGTGCTGGGCGGCAACATCGAGAAGGACACGGCGGCCATCGAGGGCGATGAATCCCTGTCCGAGTCCGAGCGCGAGGCCCAACTGGCCGCGCTGCGCGAGCGCTGGAAGGTGGACCACGACAAGATCAAGGCCCTGGGCGGCCTGCGCATCATTGCCACCGAACGCCATGAATCGCGCCGCATCGACAACCAGCTGCGTGGCCGCTCGGGCCGCCAGGGTGACCCCGGCTCCTCGCGCTTTTACCTGAGCCTGGACGATTCGCTGATGCGCATTTTCGCGGGCGACCGCGTCAAGGCGATCATGGACCGCCTGAAGATGCCCGATGGCGAAGCCATCGAAGCCGGCATCGTCACGCGCAGCATCGAGTCGGCCCAGCGCAAGGTGGAAGCCCGCAACTTCGACGTTCGCAAGCAACTGCTGGAGTACGACGACGTCTCCAACGACCAGCGCAAGGTGATCTACCAGCAGCGCAACGACATCCTGGATGCCGCGGACCTGTCCGACGTGATCGCAGCGATGCGCGAAGACTGCATGACCGACCTGGTGCGCCAGTACGTGCCCGCCGAGTCGGTGGAAGAGCAGTGGGACCTGCCGGGCCTCGAAAAGGTGCTGGCTGAAGAGTGGCAAGTGTCCCTGCCGCTGCAGCAGGAAGTGCAGGGTGCGAGCAGCGTCACCGACGACGAGATCCTGGAGAAGGTGCTGCAGGCTGCCCACGCATCGTTCGATGGCAAGGTGGAGCAGGTCGGCCGCGAGAACTTCACCCAGTTCGAGCGCATGGTGCTGCTTCAAAGCTTCGACTCGAACTGGCGCGACCACCTGGCCGCGCTCGACTACCTGCGCCAGGGCATCCACCTGCGCGGCTACGCGCAAAAGCAGCCCAAGCAAGAGTACAAGCGCGAGGCTTTCGAGCTGTTCCGCCAGCTGATCGACCTGGTCAAGAACGAGGTCACCAAGATCCTCATGACGGTGCAGGTCCAGTCGCAGGCGCAGCTCGACCAGGCTGCCCAGGACATGGAAAGCCGCGGCGAGAGCATTGCCAACGTGACCTACACCGCCCCCACCGAGACGGGCGATGTGGAAACCACGCTGGGCGCGCAGGCGCAGGGCGCATCCGACGAGCCCCTGCCGGAAGAGCTGCAAGGCCTGCGCATCGGCCGCAACGACCCGTGCCCTTGCGGCAGCGGCAAGAAGTACAAGCAGTGCCACGGCAAGCTGGCTTGATCTTCTGACTCATGCAACACGGGCTTCGGCCCGTGTTTTCATTGGCGCGCCACGGTTTTCCGCATAATTGGCCGCAGTCTTCATCGGGCGGATGCCCGGGCAGGTGGCCCGCGTCGCATCCCCCTCCTTCTTCCAGATAGAAAGGCCCAGACCCCATGCCTGTGAATCTCGTTGCCCCCGTCGCCGCCGACCTGTACCCGATCGCCGGCGTGCGCATCGGTGTGGCCGAAGCCGGTGTCCGCAAAGCCAATCGCAAGGACCTGACCGTCTTCCTGCTGGACGAGGGCGCCAGCGTGGCTGGCGTGTTCACGCAGAACCGCTTTTGCGCAGCGCCGGTGCAGATCAGCCGCGACCACCTGGCCCAACAAAAGGCAGGCCAGTCGATCCGCGCCATGGTGATCAACACCGGCAACGCCAACGCTGGCACGGGTGCTGACGGCCTGGCGCGTGCGCGCGCCACCTGCATCGCCTTGGCGCGCCAGCTGAGTGTGGCGCCCGAGCAGATCCTGCCGTTCTCGACCGGCGTGATCATGGAGCCCCTGCCCAACGACCGCATCGAAGCCGGCCTGCCTGCGGCCATTGCCGACGCGCAGCCGGGCCACTGGGCCCGCGCAGCCGAAGGCATCATGACCACCGACACGCTGCCCAAGGCGTTCTCTGCGCAGGTGCAGATCGGCGGCGCCACGGTCTCCATCACCGGCATCAGCAAGGGCGCGGGCATGATCCGCCCCAACATGGCCACCATGCTCGGCTTCATGGCCACGGACGCCTCTGTGGCGCCCGCCGTGATGCAGCAGCTGGCCCGTGAGCTGGCCGACGGGTCCTTCAACCGCGTGACCATTGATGGCGACACGTCGACCAACGACTCGTTCGTGGTGGTGGCGACCAACAAGGCTGCACACGCGCCCATCACGTCACTGGACAGCCCCGAGGGCCAGGCCCTGAAGGCGGCCATGCTGGCGGTGTCGCAAAAGCTCGCCCAGGCCATCGTGCGCGACGGCGAAGGCGCCACCAAGTTCATCACCGTGCGGGTGGAAGGCGGCAAGACGGGCGAGGAATGCCGCAAGGTGGCCTACGCCATCGCCCACTCCCCGCTGGTCAAGACGGCGTTCTACGCCAGCGACCCAAACCTGGGCCGCATCCTGGCGGCCGTGGGCTATGCGGGCATCGACGACCTCGACCAGACCGGCATCGACCTGTACCTGGACGACGTGCATGTGGCCATCCAGGGCGGCCGCAACCCGGCCTACCGCGAAGAAGATGGCCAGCGCGTGATGAAGCAAAGCGAAATCACGGTGCGCGTCAAACTCGGTCGTGGTGCTGCGACGGCCACCATCTGGACCTGCGACCTGTCGCACGATTACGTCACGATCAATGCCGACTATCGTTCTTGACAGCCGTTCTTGACACCCGTTTTTAATACACGATCCTAAGAGACACCTGACCCATGACCCAGCTAGACCAATTCCTGCAACGCGCCGAACAACTGCTGTCTCGCCTTGAGGCCGTCTTGCCCCAAAGTCCTGCGGCAATCGACTGGCAAGCCGGCACCGCTTTTCGCTGGCGCAAGCGTAACGGCATCGGCAGCTTGCAGGCAGTGCGGCAAGTTGCCGCGATTAGCTTGTCTGATTTACAGAATATCGGGCCGCAAAAAGAACAGA
>Ga0209023_10002600_pt1 | contig 22329 bp, 16 predicted proteins | sample LakOneMetagenome_FD_187468 | JGI IMG/M metagenome (GOLD analysis project Ga0209023, IMG submission 187468) | Freshwater and sediment microbial communities from Lake Erie, Canada (SPAdes) (version 2) | ecosystem: Environmental > Aquatic > Freshwater > Lentic | place: Lake Erie, Canada...
CGACATTGCCGTGGATCGCGGCGCTGGCGTTGAGTTGCTTGATCGAGATGCTGCCGAGCTTCTTGGCGGCATCGTTGCCCAGAACATTTCCGAGCACATTGCCAAGCGCCGTGCCGCTAGCCGCAGAGAGAGAACCCAGCACGGTCAGCTTGCCGTCGAGCGGGGTGGACAGCGACAGTGAGTTTTGCACGCCGCTGGCCGCGATGGGTCCGCGCGTGACCGTCCAACTGATATCGGCGTTCTGCAAAATCTGGCTGATCGGATTGTCGGCTTTTCCGCTGACATCGCGCGGCGCTGCGCGGTCAAGCGCCTCGCGCAATCCTGCGATCGAAACCGCAATCGGTGTCATGATTTCCGAATTCTGCGAGACCGGCGGAAGCGGCGGGAGCTTTGCCAGCACCGGCGTTTGCACTGTCGCCGGCCAGAAATGATTCATCGCGTAGAGACTGGCTGCGAACGAAGCGCCAAGCACCACAAGCCCGATCAGAACAGTTTTTAGGCGCATGGCGACTCCGGCGGCATCATGCGCGAGAGTCTACAGTCGCGCATGATGTCATACCAGTCCACGGTGAAACGGCTTCAGTTTGAATCAGCGCAGTTCTTTTGGCGGCGGTTTCTTTGAAAGGTGCGGCACGCGTCCTTGCGGAAGACGCTGACCGGGCCGCGCAGCGGACGGCAATTGTCCGCCGAGGCGATTGGGCACACCGAGGCGATTAATCAACCCTCCCGCGCCGCCTTGTATCGCGGACGGCACGCCGGGAACACCCGCGGGCCGCTGATATCCGCCCGGTACGTTGCCCGGTGTTGCGACGGGCCGCTGCACGCCCGGTTGATATGGCGATCCGTACTGGTTCGGTGCGCCGGGTGTGCGCTGGAATCCACCGTTCTGGTTCGGCAAACCGGGCGCGCGTTGAAGTCCGGGCTGCGAACCCGGCAAACCCGAGCGCCCCGGCTGACCGAGACCGTTCGGCACGCGCTGGTTTTGCAGCGCGGGTTGACGGCCCGGTTGGTTCTGCAGGCCCGGCTGTTGTCCGCGCACTCCGGGCTGATTCAGGCCACCACGCTGACCGGGCTGATTCAATCCGGGCCGCTGTTGTCCCGGCTGATTCAATCCCGGTCGCCCGAATCCGCGCTGACCCGGATTCTGCAAACGGAAGTTGCGCTGCTGCGTGACGATCTGCCGTCCGACGCCCTGCATCGTGTGGACGCGCTGCACGAAACCGCGATCCCGCGCGATCATCTGCGGTGACAGCACCATCGGCACCGCTGACATCCGCATCCCAAAGCCGTTCACCATCGTGCCTCGAAACGTGAAGCCGCTTGCGGCCTGAGTCAGCGTGCCGAGCGGCGCGCCGTCGCGACCTCTCACGTCGATACGGCCGACCCTGCCGTCAGCGTCGGGATAGAGTTTGACATTGCTCCCGGTGGTCGCTGCGGCACCTTCTGGCACCTCGACCAAGCCGGTTGTGCCGCGAATGCCGAGCGTCGCCGCCGGTGTCTCGATTTTCATGTCGCCGGTTTTGGCGACGGCGGCGGCGACGAACGCCATCGTCCCCTTGGTGACGCTGATCAGCGCAGCGTTGTCCTTCGCGCCTTCTTGATAGACGAAGTTGTCCACGACGACGCGCGAACTGGCGGACAGATTCAGCGTGGTGTCGTCGGTGAACGTCACACCGAGTGTCGAATTCTTGCCCGTTTGAAGGTCGTCGCCCTTGTAGATGTCATCCTGCAGTTTCAACGGTGTCGTCGTGCCGTTGCGCGTCACCGTCGCAGTGCCTTTCAGGGTTGCGACATTGCCCACCGGTTCGGGCTCCGCGGTCTGGTTCGCATCCGTCGCAGGCTGACCAGTGGGTGCGGTCTGACTTGCTGGTGCTGTTGTTGCGGGTGCAGGTGTTACTGGCGCTACCGTTGTTGGCGCGGCTTGCGGAGTTAGCTGGGCGAGTTGTGTCGCCGGTGTTGCAAAGGCTGATGCTGAAAGCGCAATGCACAGCATCGAGACAAGGAAAAAGCCAACGCAACGTCTCAATGGTTTCACCGTTCAGCAAGACAACGAGGACAGGCAGTTTCTCATTTTTGACAGTCACGCCGCGGCGAAGCAACGCCGCGCGAAGCACTGTGATCTGTTTTCCCTGATCGTGAGATGAACGGTTGCGTCACGGCGCGGGCGCGAGCAGTCGCTAGAATCTCGCACGGCGACGCCAACATGGTTAAAAAACCATAAATTTCAATGCGTTGAAGAGTCTTTAATTATCTTCGTTGAACGTGCGGGGATGACGCGTGGGGTGTGTTTGTTCGTAGTCGGCTCCTGTGTCCTCGTTGCGCTGGCGGGCTGTGGCCGCGGTTTCATGACCGCGGAGCGCGAACCCTGGCGAGCCGAGGCTGAGAAAGCCTGTCTGAAGTCGGGTGCGATCAAAGAGAGCGCCGACCTCGTTCGCATCGATCCGATTTCGGGTCCGGGCGCGTGCGGAGCAGAATTCCCGCTCAAGGTCACAGCGCTCGGAGAAAGCAGTTCGAGTTTCGGTTACGCCGACGATCTGCGTCCGCCGGGAAGCATTGGCAACCAGCCGCGCTGGCCGGTGTCGCAACCGCAATCGCCTTACCCTCAGCAGTCCTATCAGCAGCCTTCCGCGCGGCCGTCATATCCTGCATCGCAGCCGTCTTACTCATCGTCGCAATATCCGGAGCAGGGCGGCGCACCGATGCAGCTCAATGCGCCCGGTGTTGCACAGTCTGACGACGAGGACATCGCAGCGTCCGATGCGCCTTTGGCCAATGCGCCATCGCGTGCGCCTTACGCACCGCAGCCGCGGATGAGCCAGCCATACACGCCGCCGCGCCTCGGCCCGTCGCAAGGCTCGCCCGTGAATCGTTTCGGCCCCGTCGTGCTCAAGCCGACCGCGACGCTCGCTTGTCCCATCGTCTCCGCGCTGGATCGCTGGCTGACGGACTCGGTGCAGCCTTCGGCACAGCGCTGGTTCGGTGCCCCGGTGGTCGAGATCAAACAGATCTCTGCGTATTCATGCCGTGGCATGAATGGAAATTCTCGCGCGCATATTTCAGAGCATGCTTTCGGCAACGCGCTCGACATTGCAGCTTTCACGCTCGCCGATGGACGGCGCATCGTGGTCAAGGATGGGTGGAAGGGTCTGCCGGAAGAGCAGGGCTTTTTGCGCGATGTGCAGGGTTCGGCCTGTCAGCAGTTCAACACCGTGCTCGCGCCCGGATCGAACGTCCATCACTACGACCACATTCACGTCGACCTGATGCGCCGCGCCAGCGGCCGGGTCATTTGCCAGCCTGCCGCCGTGTCCGGCGAAGAGGTTGCGGCGCGTATTTCGCCGCGCGGTTATGCGAGCCGCGATGGCGGCATTACGGGGTCCATCGGGCAGCGCATGAAACGCATTTTTGCGAAAGGTCCGCTGTCTAAAGAGGATCAGGATTCTATCGAGGACGAATCCCGCATCCGCGATCGCTAATTCGCGCGCTTTATCTTCATGTTAAAGTGGATGATGAGCTGAAAGGCGCACTTTAAGCGCGCCGAAAAATGAATCCGCAGCAGGGACTTAGCGAATCATCCTCAGCGAAAGATTCGCGCGCGCTCGCGTCTTCTTCAGAAAGACGTTTAGTCCACTTGCTAAGTCAGGTTATGCGATTCCCGGCACGCCCGGCGACGGCCAAACTGGCGACGCAATGCGTTGTGCACAGCTTTATATTGCTGCGGTGATGCGTGAGGTTTTCGGGAGAAGATTCGGCTCCGCAAACGAAAGCCGCTCGCGTCTAGCGCGCCGCGTTTTTCGCGCCGTAACTGGCGAGGAAAATCCGCGTCGCGCTATTCACCACAGGTTCGATCTGGGCCGACGTCGGCGCAGGTCGCGCCTGAAAAATGTACGGCTGAAATAGCGTTGCCTGGCACATCATCATGAACTGGGCTGCGGCCAGCTTGCAGTCTTCGATTTCAAGTTCCTTCGCCTCGACCCGCGCAGTGAGATAGGCTGCGAGGCGATTGATCGAATGCTCCAGCACGTTCTTGTAAAAACGGCGGCCGACATCCGGCATCCGCTCCGCAATCGCCATGACGGTTCGAACTGCAGAGCCTCCGTCCGGCCTGCAGATGACCTCGATATATCCGCGTCCGAATTCCCGGAGGCCTTCTTCTGCCGCCACATCATTGTCGAAGCAGAACGCCCATTTGCCGTGTTCGAGACTTTCCTGCTCGACGATGGCTTCGAACAGTCTGCTCTTGTCGGTGAAGTAGACGTAAAGCGTGCCCTTGGAGACGCCCGCCGCACGCGCGATCTCGCCCATGCTGGCACCGTCGAACCCCAAATCCATGAATACGCGCCGCGCGCCGCTCATGATCTGGCGGCGTTTGGCGCTGTCATCATCGCCGGCCGGGATGGCGACGGTCACGGGGGTCGAAGCAACCATTCATTCAGCCTGCTGTTGCGTTTATCGGGGGACGGGCCAAGTTCAACGGTTTTGGAAAGGAACTAAGCAGTACGGTCCCCTGCCGAATGAATAAAATTACCATTGACCGAACGGTTCGGTCAATGGTAATTTTGTCGCATGCTTAGGGACAAGGCTCTCGCTGTGTCCCGGCGAACGAACGTCAGCAGCAGATCGACACTGTAAGGACGCCGCAATGGCCGTACCCGCCCGAGATCAGGTCGCAAGGGTTATCCATCCCGAGCCGAATGAATCCGAGTCGCAGGCGCAACGCGCCGGTCCGGTTTCAGAACCCGAAATTTTGAAAACACGCCCGGTCGAGCAACCGGTGAGCGATGCACCTTCGGCCGCACCGGCCGAGGAAGTTGCAAAACCGAAATCGGCCTTGCGCAAAAAAGTTTTGATCGGCGTCGGCGCGCTCGCGATCCTCGCAGGCATCTATTTCGGCATCCACTACTTCGTCGTCGGCCGCTACATGGTTTCGACCGACGACGCTTACGTGCGCTCCAACAACACCACCGTCGGCGCGAAGATCGCGGGGCATATTTCCAGGATCAATGTCGGCGACAACGCGCGTGTCGGCGCGGGCAATGTCGTGTTCAAGATCGACGATGGCGATTACCGCCTCGCGGTAGAGAGCGCGCGCTCGAAAGTCGAGACGCAGGAAGCGACCATCGAGCGCATCGGACGGCAAGCGACTGCACAGCAAAGCTCGGTCGAGCAGGCGAAGTCTCAGCTTGTCTCAGCAGAAGCGGCAACCAAGCGCGCACAGGCGGATTTCGGTCGCCAGGAAGAACTGAGCAACAAAGGGTTCGCTTCGAAGGCGACGTTTGATGTGTCGCAGGCGGGCCGCGATCAAGCAGTGGCTTCGGTGCAGGGCGCGCAGGCCGCTCTCAACGCGGCCCAGTCGCAGGTTGACGTTATCAAAGCTCAAAAGACGGAAGCGGAAAGCCAGTTGCAGGAATTGCGTGCCGCGCTTGCCAAGGCGATCCGCGACTTGTCGTTTACGGATGTGCGCACGCCTGTCGACGGCACGTTTTCAAATCGCATCGTCAATGTCGGCGACTATGTACAGCCGGGCCAGCGGCTCGCCAATGTCGTGCCGCTCGACGACGTTTATATCGATGCGAATTACAAGGAAACACAGCTTGGCCGATTGAAGCCGGGTCAGCCGGTGGAGATCACGGTGGACGCTGTGTCAGGTCGCACCATCAAGGGCATTGTCGACAGTCTCGCGCCGGCGTCAGGTTCGGTGTTCACACTGCTGCCGCCCGACAACGCAACCGGCAATTTCACAAAGATCGTGCAGCGCGTGCCGGTCCGCATCCGTGTCCCGTTCTCGGTGGCGCGCGAAAACCTTCTGCGTCCTGGCATGTCCGTGGTTGCCACGGTCAACACCAAGCCCGCGCCGGATGGCGTGGACCCGATCGCCGCGCGATAAATCAACGCGGGCCGCGGCGCGGCCACGCAGGAACAGTCAATGGCGTCCACGACCGCATCGCCGACCATGGATGGCGTGCCCGCCGCACCGCAGACCATCAGCAGGCGGCGGCTGATCGCGTTCCTGATCATGGTGTTCGGGATGTTCATGTCGATTCTGGACATCCAGATCGTCTCGGCATCGCTTTCCGAAATCCAGGCGGGTCTGTCCGCCAGTTCCAGCGAAGTCTCGTGGGTGCAAACGGCGTATCTGATCGCCGAAGTGATCGCGATTCCGCTGTCCGGCTTTCTGTCGCGCGCATTCGGCACGCGGCTGTTATTCGCGATCTCCGCCGCAGGTTTTACGGCTGCAAGTTTCATGTGCGGCCTGACCTCGACCATCGAGCAGATGATTCTGTGGCGCGCGATTCAGGGCTTTCTCGGCGCGGGCATGATCCCAACGGTATTCGCCTCGGCCTACACGATCTTTCCGCGTGAAAAGATGCCCATGGTTGCGCCGATCATCGGTCTTGTCGCAACGCTTGCGCCGACCATCGGCCCGACGGTCGGCGGCTTTATCACCGATGCGTTGTCATGGCACTGGCTGTTCTTCATCAACGTCGTGCCCGGCATCGGCATCACGGTCGGCGTGCTGATGCTGGTGGATTTCGACAAGCCGAATTTCAAGCTGCTCGAACATTTCGACTGGGTCGGGCTGGCGTCGATGGCCGGTTTCCTCGGCGCGCTCGAATACGTTCTCGAAGAAGGTCCGCAATACGACTGGTTTCAAGACACGTCGGTGTTCTGGCTCGGCATCGTCTGCGCGCTCTCGGCGGTGGTCTTTTTCTGGCGTGTGCTGACGGCGAAAGAACCGATTGTCGATATTCGCGCCTTCACCAACCGCAACTTTGCGCTCGGCAGCACTTTTTCGTTCTGCGTCGGCATTGGTCTCTACGGCCTGACCTATATCTACCCACGCTATCTCGCCGAAGTGCGAGGCTACAGCGCGCTGATGATCGGCGAAACCATGTTCGTGTCCGGTATCGCGATGTTCATGACCGCACCGCTGGTCGGCAAGCTGATGACCAAGGTCGATATGCGATACCTGATCGCCGCGGGGCTGATCATCTTCGCCATCGGTTCATGGCAGATGACATGGATCACGCGCGATTACGATTTCTACGAACTGCTGTGGCCGCAGGTTTTCCGTGGCGTCGGCATGATGCTGGCGATGGTGCCGGTGAACAACATCGCACTCGGCACGCTCGCGCCGGAGATGATGAAAAACGCCTCGGGGCTGTTCAACCTCACGCGTAATCTCGGCGGCGCGGTGGGCCTTGCTGTCATCAATACGGTGCTCGATACGCGCACCGATCTGCACATCATGCGGCTGCACGAGCGGGTCAACTGGGGCAACGCGACCGCAGTGGAATTGCTCAACACGCTGACGCAGAAATTTCAGGGCGCGGGCAATGCCTCGCTGATGGCGCTGAAGCAACTGTCACAGATCGTGCATCGTCAGGCCGTCGTCATGAGTTTCGGCGACGCGTTTTTTATCCTGACGTGTTTCTATCTCGGCCTCAGCGTGCTGGTGTTCTTTGTCAAGAAACCGAACCTCGTCGGTCCGCCGCCGGACGCGCACTGAACTGTGCAAAATGGCGAGGGGCCCGGCGTGTTGCGCCGGACCCCTCCATTGTCAGGCAAAACGTGTGTCGCGTTTTGCCGATAGGCATCAGCCAGCCTGTAAGCCGGGTTCTGTAGGGCCTGAATGGTTCGCACCACGCAGACGTGACGGCCATTCCTCTGGGACGCAAGTTACCCTGCGCCTCAAGCAACCTACCCGGACAGCGGGTTTGACATGACCCCGCGGAGTTATCGCTCGAGAGCGAACTGTCCGCTATGCCGTCCCTATTCGGTTTTGCTCCCGGTGGGGTTTGCCATGCCGCTTCTATTGCTAGAAACGCGGTGCGCTCTTACCGCACCTTTTCACCCTTACCTTCACCGAAGCGAAGGCGGTTCGTTCTCTGTGGCACTTTCCCTGGGGTCGCCCCCGCCGGACGTTATCCGGCACCGTATGTCGATGGAGCCCGGACTTTCCTCCCCGGCGACCTTTCGATCGTTGCCGGAGCGGCCGTCCAGCCGACTGACGCCGCAGTGATGAGCGCGCGGGCGCGCGAGGTCAAGAGGTCGCTACGGCTTCTTTCGGCAGCAAGGCCAACAGATCGTTCAACGTGGTCAATGTCGACTGATCGGCGATGCCGTCCACGCGGTCCGGACGGTAGTGCCGTTGAAACGCGGTAATCACATCCATCGTGGTGGTATCGTAGAGCCCGTTAAGCGGGATGCCGTATCCGAATGCGGCGAGCGATTGCTGAAGCGCCAGAACATCTTCGCCGGATGCGCCGAGCAAAGTCTTTCCGCCTTTCACGATGGGCGCGGGCTCGACCCACAGGCCGACACCGGAATCCGCCAGCAGACGCCAGGGAAATTTCTCGCCGGGATCCTTCTTGCGGCCGGGCGCGACATCAGAATGTCCGAGGATGCGATGCTTCGGAATTTCGCGGCGGATGCTGATGCCTTTGCACAGCGCGATAACGGCTGCGGTCTGCCGCAGCGGAAAATCCGTGTAGCCGAGATCGTGACCGCGATTCACGATCTCGATGCCGATCGAACAGGAATTGATGTCGGTGTCGCCGGCCCATGATGATGCGCCCGCATGCCAGGCGCGATCGGATTCCCGCACGCATTGAACGATGTTGCCGTCTTCGAGAACGACATAATGCGCGGACACTTCCGTGCCCGCCGTGCACAGCCGCACGATTGCGCTCGCTGGATCGGCCATGCCGGTGTAGTGCAGCACGATCATGTTCGGAGATAACAGATCCTTGCGGTCGCCGAAATTCGGCGATGGCGTCACGGTCGAAACGACCGACGAGTCCGGCACGAAACCCTGCATATCAGCGTTGACCCTTGACGAAACTTGGGACGCTGACGCTTCGAAACAAATCAAGCCGACTCAAACGATCCTCCGAGTATTGAAAAAGCCCAAACCGGGCGAGAGAGAGGCGGTGGGTGGGTAGTGATAAGGGAACCGCGCGGCGAGACAATCGCTCCACTCCCGCAACCTCATGCTTACCCCCAAGTTCTTGTGCAGCCGCAAGTTGCATTTAACTCTTTTTAAAGTCGGTTCGCGCCGTCAACCATTCCTTAACGATAACTGCCACTACTGAAGGATGAAGAGTCGCGCCGGAAATGGCGTGGATTCGCTTCAATAATGCGCAAGACGTCCGCGAAAACTTCGATGGCTGGCCAGAAAATACCATGCGGAACCTCGAATTTGCGACGTGTTATCGCAAGCGCATCCGCGTTCCGTGCGATCTGGTCTGCAGAGCGCGTTGGTCTCGGCCTGTTGGGCCGCGATCTGTCGGAGCGGCCGGGATACACCGGCTGGCATCCGGCTTACTTTAGGCAGGGCTTTGATATGTCGCCCGAAGAATCTCCTGTGCGCCACGTTCCCGTGCTTGGCCGCGAAGCGGTCGATGCGCTCGCGCCGTGCGACGGCGGCATCTATGTGGACGCGACCTTCGGCGCCGGCGGCTACAGCCGCGCGATCCTGAAAATTCCCGGCGCTCGTGTCATCGGCATCGATCGCGACCGCACCGCGATTACGGGCGGTTTCGATCTGGTTGAATCCTCCGGTGGACGGCTGGAGCTCGTTGAGGACCGCTTCTCGAATCTCGCGGATGTCTGCGCGGCGCAGGGCGTCGATGCGGTGGACGGCATCGTGATGGATGTCGGCGTCTCGTCCATGCAACTCGATCAGTCCGAGCGCGGCTTCTCGTTCCGTTTCAACGGACCGCTCGACATGCGGATGGGCCAGCATGGTCCGACGGCAGCGGACGTTGTTGCGATGGCCTCCGAGGCCGATCTCGCCAACATCATCTACATCTTCGGCGAGGAGCGGCATTCCCGCGCTGTCGCCCGCGCCATCGTTGCCGCGCGCAAGGAAGCACCGATCACAACGACCCGCGCACTGGCCGACATCGTGTCGCGCGTTGTCCGCTCCAAGCCGAACGAGATTCATCCGGCGACCCGCACGTTTCAGGCGCTGCGCATTTTCGTCAACGAGGAACTGGACGAACTGCACGCCGCGCTGGTCGCAGCCGAGCAGATGCTGAAGCCGGGTGGAAGGCTTGCAGTGGTGTCGTTCCACTCGCTGGAAGACCGCATCGTCAAAAATTTCCTCAACGAGCGCGGCAAGCGCGGCGGTGGCTCGCGGCATTTGCCGGAACTTGCGCAGGCGCAGCCGAGCTTTGAGATCATCACCAAACGCCCGCTGGTCGCCGAAGACGATGAGGTTGCCGCCAATCCGCGCGCGCGTTCGGCAAAACTGCGTGTGGCTGCGCGCACCGCTGCGCCCGCGCAATCGGAGACTGCATCTTTCGACTGGCCGCAACTCGCTGACGTGATGAGGGGCGGCTGACATGCGCATTGTCCATCTCATCGTCATCTGCGCCTTGGTCTTCGCAGCGTCGTATGTCTATCGCATCAAGATGGAATCCACCGTGCGCACTGAGCGCGTGCTGCGGCTGCGCGCCGATATCCGCGAGCAGCGTGACGCCATCGCGAACCTGAAATCGGAATGGGCGAAGCTGGAATCGCCGCGCCGGATGCAGGAAATGGCCGCCCGCCATCTGTCGCTGCGGCCTATCGAAGCCACGCAATATGATTCGCTGAAGAATCTGCCGCCGCGTCCGCCGAGCTTCGTCAAACCCGGCGATCCGGACCCCATCGGTACCATGATCGAAAGCGTCGATCAGGAAGCGATGGCTTCAGGCAAACAGGATGAAGACGCCGTCACCGGCTCTGTGCCTTCGGCCACAGGGGGTGCTCAGTGACCGATCAGGCTTTGCCGACCACACGACCACCAGAACCTTGGCGTCAGCGGCTGATCCGTACGCTGCTCTACGGGCGCAATGTCGATCGCTCCGCGAAAGCGCGCGCGCGTGTCGGCCTCGCGATGATTGCCTTTGCCGCGGTCTATGCCGTGATCGGCGGACGTCTGATCATGTTCGCCGTGGTCGGCGAGGGACATGGAGCGCGCCGCACGGCATCGCAGGATGCCATTGCCACCGCGCGTCCGGACATTCTGGATCGCAACGGGCAAATCCTCGCGACCGACGTCAAGACGCCGTCGCTGTTCGGCGAGCCGCGCCGCATCATCGATAAGGACGAGGCCATTGAGCTTCTCACCGCGACAATGCCGGACCTCGACGCCGGTGAAGTGCGCGACCGGCTGTCGTCCAAGAAGGGATTTGTCTGGTTGAAGCGCGAAATCTCGCCGCAGCAGCAGAAGGACATTTATCGCCTTGGCATTCCCGGCATCGGCTTTCTGCGCGAGAACAAGCGCTCCTATCCGAGCGGGCCGGAAGTGTCGCATCTGATCGGCCATGTGAACATCGACAACCAGGGTATTGCGGGCATCGAGAAATGGCTCGACGGCAACGGCCTTGCCGACCTGCATCGCGCGGGCTTCGCGACCGACCGCCTGCAGCAGCCGGTCGAACTCGCGGTCGACCTGCGCGTCGAACACGCGCTTCGCGATGAATTGCTGAAAGCCAAAGACAAGTTCAGGGCGAAGGCCGCTGCCGGTCTGGTGTCCAACGTGCGGACCGGCGAAATTGTCGCGATGGTGTCTGTGCCGGATTACGATCCAAACAATCCGCGCGAGGCCAACGATCCGACCCGTATCAACCGCCTGACCACGGGCGTGTATGAAATGGGTTCGACGTTCAAGTCACTGACGCTGGCGATGGCGCTCGACTCCGGTCGCGCCAACGTCAACACGCTCTATGACGCACGCGCACCGCTGGTCTATGGCAAGTTCAAAATTCACGACACCCACAATCTCGGCCGTGCCGTGCCGATGTGGGAAGTGTTCACCGAGTCGTCGAACGTCGGCGCGGCGCGCATTGCGCTGTCGATGGGCGTCGAGGCGCATAAAGCATTCCTGCGCAAGCTCGGCCAGTTATCGCGGCTGCGCACCGAATTGCCGGAAAGCGCCGAGCCGCTGGTGCCGAAGCGCTGGGGCGAACTCAACACCATTACGATTGCGTTCGGTCACGGCATGGCGGTTGCGCCGCTACAGGCTGTGATGGGGATCAATGCACTCGTGAACGGCGGGCAACTTATTCCGCCGACCTTCCTCAAGCGTTCACGCGAAGATGCGCTGCTGTTGGCAAAGCAAGTTGTAAAGCCCGAGACCAGCGTCAGCATGCGTTACATGATGCGGTTGAACGCGGAGCGAGGCACCGCGCGCAAGGCCGACATCAAAGGCTATTACATCGGCGGCAAGACCGGCACGTCGGAAAAGGTCGTCAACGGCCGTTATTCCAAGAAGCAGGTGTTGAACTCCTTCACGGCAATCCTGCCTGCGGACAATCCGCAGTATCAGGTTCTGATCATGCTGGACGAGCCACAGGCACTCCCGGAAACCCACGGCTTCATCACGTCGGGCTGGAATGCAGTACCGACCGGAGGCAAGGTGATCGAGCGCATCGCTCCGCTGCTTGGGATCACGCCGCGATTCGATCTGCCGCCGTCCGACCGCCTTATTCTTGCTGCATCGAAGGAAAGCCGGTAACCGGACGCGCGTGTATTCCGCAAAAGTGGACACCGGGTTTTGCGATAAGAATACACGCGAACTTTGGTTTGCTGGGGTGAGATGAAACTACGCGATCTTTTCAGCGGCGATGCTGTCGTGGACGCGCAACATGCCGATGTTGCGGTTACAGGTATTGCCGTGGATAGCCGCGTGGTGAAACCGGGCGACGTGTTCTTTGCGATGGCCGGTGTGAAAACCGACGGCGCACGCTTTATCGATCAAGCGATTGCTTCCGGTGCGGCCGCTGTGGTCAGCGAACGCCGTCCCGAAGCTGACAGTCGCGTTGCTTTCATTGCCGTTCCCAATCCGCGCCGCGCGCTCGCGGTGGCGGCTGCAAAGTTTTACGCGCGGCAGCCTGCGACCATCGCCGCCGTCACCGGCACCAGCGGCAAGACATCGGTGGCAGTGTTCACGCGGCAGATATGGCAGCGGCTCGACTATGCCTCTGCGAGCATAGGTACGATTGGCCTGGTGTCGCCGAAACGTACGGTCTATGGCTCGCTCACGACACCTGATCCGATAGCGTTACATCGCTCGCTCGATGAGTTAGCGGGCGAGGGGGTGACGCATCTGGCGATGGAAGCCTCGTCGCATGGCCTCGATCAGCACCGCCTTGATGGCGTGCGCGTGAGCGCGGGCGGGTTTACCAACCTGTCGCGCGACCATATGGATTATCATCCGACAGTCGAGCATTATCTCGCGGCGAAGTTGCGCCTGTTCACCGATCTGGTGGTGCAGGGCGGCGCTGCGGTAATTGCCGCCGATCACGAACATTCGCAGGCGGTGATTGATTCCGCGCGTGGTCGCAAGCTGAAGATCATGACCGTGGGTCGCAAAGGCGAGGCCATCAAACTGTTGGATGTCGCCGTGGATGGGTTCGCGCAGAAGCTGACGCTCGAACATGACGGCGAACGTCATCAAGTGCGGCTGCCATTGGTCGGCGGATTTCAGATCGAGAATGCGCTGGTGGCGGCAGGTCTTGTGATCGCAACCGGCGGCGAGGCGGCGCGCGTGTTCGCTGCGTTGGAAAAACTCGAAGGTGCGCCGGGACGCCTTGAACTCGTGGGCGAGCGTAATGGTGCGCCGGTGTTCGTGGATTACGCGCACAAGCCGGACGCGCTGGCGAAGGCGCTGGAAGCGCTGCGGCCTTACACCAAACGCAAACTCGTTGTCGTGTTCGGCGCGGGCGGTGACCGTGACGCGGGCAAGCGGCCCTTGATGGGCGCGATTGCATCCGAGAACGCCGACACTGTTATTATTACTGACGACAATCCTCGTTCGGAAAACCCTGCGACGATCCGCGCAGCCATTACAGCCGCTGCTAAAAGTGCACGCGAGATCGGTGATCGTTCTGAAGCGATCCGCGCCGCTGTCGCAGGCTTGCAGCAGGGCGATGCTTTGCTGATCGCAGGCAAGGGTCACGAAACCGGACAGATCGTCGGAGATAAAGTCTTGCCGTTCAGCGACCATGACGCCGCGCGGGCGGCATTGGCGGAGCACGCCGCATGAGCAGCCAGCCGCTCTGGACCAGCGCTGCGATGGCAGTCGCAATGCGTGCCGACATGCGCGGCGCGCTGCCCAATGGCGTCACCGGCATTTCCATCGACAGCCGCACGCTGACGCCGGGCGAGGCTTACTTCGCTATCAAGGGCGATGTGCATGACGGCCACGATTTCGTCGAGGCCGCTCTGAACAACGGTGCTGCGGTTGCCGTGGTTTCTAGAGCGCGCGCGGACAAATTCACCGACGATGCGCAGCTGCTAATCGTGGATGATGTGCTAGCGGGGTTGGTCGATCTTGGGCGCGCATCGCGCGCGCGGCTCGGCGCAAAGGTGATTGCGGTTACGGGTTCGGTCGGCAAGACGTCGACCAAGGAAATGTTGCGTTCGGTGTTGAGTGCGCAAGGTGAAACCCATGCGTCGGTCGCCTCGTTCAACAATCACTGGGGTGTACCGCTGACGCTGGCGCGTTGTCCTTCATCCGTGAAATTTGCCGTATTCGAGATCGGCATGAATCATGCGGGCGAAATCGAGCCGCTGGTGAAAATGGTGCGGCCTCACGTGGCGATCATCACCACAGTCGAGCCGGTGCATCTGGAATTCTTCTCCGGCATCGAAGCCATCGCCGACGCGAAAGCTGAAATCTTTCTCGGATTGGAGCCGGGCGGTGCTGCGCTGCTGAACCGCGACAATCCGCAATTCGCGCGTCTGAGCAAGAGTGCCAAAAAAGCCAAGGTCGCCCGTGTCGTTTCATTCGGCGGTGACGAGAAAGCCGATGCGCGGCTCATCGACGTGTCGCTGCATCCGGCATGCTCCGCCGTGCACGCGAACATTCTTGGACAGGACGTTACTTACAAGATCGCCATGCCGGGCCGTCACATGGTGATGAACTCGCTGGCGGTGCTTGCTGCCGCTTCCCTCGCGGAGGCCGATCTGGCGCTGTCGGCCCTCGCACTGTCGCAATTGAAGCCAGCCGCCGGACGCGGTGTGCGGCAGAAGCTCAGTTTTCCGGACGGCGCAGCGACACTGATCGACGAAAGCTACAACGCAAATCCCGCATCGATGAAGGCAGCGATCACCGTGCTTGGCCAGGCCAGCGTCGGCCCGCGCGGACGCCGTATCGCCGTGCTCGGCGACATGCTGGAACTGGGCGAAACAAGTCCTGATCTGCATCGCGGCCTCGCCGATGCGATCAAAATGAACAACATCGACGCTGTTTTTTGTTGTGGTCCGTTGATGCGCAATCTGTGGGAAGCCCTTCCTTCGCAGGTGAAGGGCAGCTATGCCGATAACTCGGCGGCGCTTGAATCGCAGGTGATTGCCGCCATCGGCTCGGGCGACGCCATCATGGTCAAAGGTTCGCTCGGGTCGCGCATGAAATTGATTGTGACTGCGCTGGAGAAGCGCTTTCCTGACAAGGCCACGCTCGACGACGCGACGGCCTAGGCTGGCACTACAAGGCGGTTTGAATGTTTTATTGGCTGACCGAACTCGCAGGCACCATTCCCGGCATCAACGTGTTTCGTTACATCACCTTCCGCACTGGCGGAGCGATGGTGACTGGCGCACTGGTGGTGTTTCTGTTCGGGCCGTGGATCATCGCGCAGCTTCGTCTGGCGCAGGGCAAGGGCCAGCCGATCCGCGCCGATGGTCCGCCGACGCATCTTGTGACCAAGAAGGGTACGCCCACGATGGGCGGCCTGATGATCCTGTCCGGCTTGGTTGTCGCGACGCTGCTGTGGGCGAACTTGCGCAATCCGTACGTCTGGATCGTGCTGTTTGTCACGCTCGGTTTCGGCCTCGTCGGCTTCTATGACGACTATCTGAAAGTCTCCAAGCAGACCGACAAGGGTTTCTCCGGCCGCGCGCGCCTCGGCGTGGAAGGTCTGATCGCGCTGGTCGCGTGTGCCTGCATCGTCTGGGTCGGACGCGATGTTTCGGTTACGGCACTGTCGATCCCATTCGCCAAGGATTTTCTGCTCAACATCGGCTGGTTCTACATGATGTTCGGCATGTTCATCATCGTGGGCGCGGGTAACGCGGTGAACCTGACCGACGGTCTCGACGGCCTCGCCATTGTGCCGGTGATGATCGCGTCCGCGAGCTTCGGCTTGATCGCTTATCTCGCAGGCAACGCGGTATTCGCCGAGTATCTGCAGATTCGCTATGTCGCGGGCACCGGCGAGCTCGCCGTGCTTTGCGGCGCTGTGCTGGGCGCTGGTCTCGGCTTTCTCTGGTTTAACGCGCCACCGGCTTCGATCTTCATGGGTGACACGGGATCGCTCGCGCTCGGCGGCATGCTCGGTGCGATTGCGGTCGCTACCAAGCATGAGATCGTGCTGGCGGTGATCGGCGGACTGTTCGTTGTCGAGGCTTTGTCGGTGATCGTGCAGGTGGCGTCGTTCAAGCTCACCGGCAAACGCTTCTTCCGCATGGCGCCGATCCACCATCACTACGAGCAGAAAGGCTGGACCGAACCGCAGATCGTGATCCGGTTCTGGATCGTTTCTGTGATGCTGGCGCTGGCCGGTCTTTCGACACTGAAGCTACGGTGAGAATGTGACCCCTGTCACGTCCTTTGTGGGAAAAACTGTCGCGGTGTTCGGCCTCGGCGGATCGGGGCTCGCAAGTTGTTACGCGCTGAAGGCGGGCGGTGCGGAGGTCATCGCAAGCGACGACACGCCCGCCAAGCTCGCCGAAGCCACGAAGGCCGGTTTTATCACCGCCGATCTGCGCAGCGTGTCGTGGGAAAATTTCGCGGCACTCGTGCTGACGCCGGGCGTGCCGTTGACCCATCCCGAGCCGCACTGGACTGTGCTTGCCGCGAAGGCTGCTGGCGTCGAAGTGATCGGCGACATCGAGTTGTTCTGCCGTGAACGTAAACGCCATGCGCCGGACGCGCCGTTCGTCGCTATCACCGGCACTAACGGCAAGTCCACCACCACAGCGCTGGTGGCGCATCTGATGCGCGAGGCGGGTTACGATACGCAGATGGGCGGCAATATCGGCACGGCGATCCTCTCGCTGCAGCCGCCTGCCAAGGGCCGCGTGCACGTGATCGAGATGTCATCCTACCAGATCGATCTCACGCCTTCGCTCGATCCGAATGTCGGCATCCTGCTCAACGTCACCGAAGACCATATCGACCGTCACGGGACTATCGAGCATTACGCTGCGGTAAAAGAGCGGCTGGTTGCAAACGTGCAGCGCGATGGTACGGCCATTGTGGGCATTGACGATGATTTCTGTGCTGCAATCGCGGATCGTGTCGAGCAATCCGGCAAAAGCGTCGTGCGCGTTTCGGTGAAACGTCCGGTTGCGAACGGCGTTTGCCTCGAAGGCGATACCATCGTTCGCGCAGATGGTGGCGCGCGCACGCGGATCGCCAGTATTGCCGATATCGGCTCACTACGCGGCTTGCATAACGCGCAGAACGCGGCGTGTGCGGCAACCGCCGTGCTAGCGCTTGGCGTGAGCCCAGAGGCGCTGCAACAGGGATTACGCAGCTTTCCGGGTCTGGCGCATCGCATGGAGCAGATCGGTCGTCTTGGCCACGTGCTGTTCATCAACGACTCTAAAGGCACCAACGCGGATGCGGCGGCGCGCGCGCTGTCGTCGTTCAAGGACATTTTCTGGATCGCGGGCGGCAAGCCGAAGACAGGCGGCATCGAGAGTCTGCGCGAATTCTTTCCGCGCATCCGTAAGGCCTATCTGATCGGCGAGGCGGCGGCGGAATTTGCCAAGACGCTTGGCGATGTCCCGCATGAAATCAGTAAGACGCTGGATGTGGCCGTGCCGAATGCTGCGCGCGATGCGGAGGCGTCGGGTCTGACGGAGCCGGTGGTGCTGTTGTCACCTGCCTGCGCGTCCTTCGATCAGTTTCCCAACTTCGAAAAGCGCGGCGAGTATTTCCGCAAGGTCGCCGATGCGCTGCCCGGCGGTCTCAAGCCGGTGTAAGAACCGGGCTTCTGTCTTTACCGACAGTTTGACGAGATTTTTTCTCGTATTCGCCCATCCTTAACCCTCCGGAAACCATGATGCGGGAGTAATACCCCGTTAACCTCTGGGGACCGGCCGCATGATTTCCCGCGAACAACGCACGCCTTTGAGCGAATGGTGGTGGACGGTGGACCGGCTGCTGTTGGCCGCGTTCATGACGCTGATGCTCGGCGGCGTGATCCTGTCGCTGGCCGCGAGTCCGCCGGTCGCCGCGCGCATCGGCCTCGATCCGTTTCACTTCTTCAATCGCCACGTGATGTTTCTCGTCCCATCCATGATCGTGATGCTGGCGGTGTCGTTCCTTTCGCCGCGTCAGGTGCGTCGCACGGCGCTGATCGTGTTCACCGTTTCTGTCATTCTGGTCGTGGCAACTCTGCTGTTCGGGCCCGAAGTGAAAGGCTCGAAGCGCTGGATCACCATTGTCGGTATCAACATTCAGGCGTCGGAATCTCTCAAGCCCGCCTTCGTGGTGCTGGTGGCGTGGCTGTTTGCGGAATCCGCGCGCCGTCCCGAAATGCCCGCGACATCGATGGCGCTCGGCACGCTCTTGCTGACCGTGACGCTGCTAGTGTTGGAGCCGGACTTCGGCCAGACCATGCTGCTGCTGATGGTGTGGGGTACGCTATTCTTCATCGCGGGCATGCGAATGATCTGGGTGTTCGGCCTGATGGGCGCGGGCGCGGTCGGACTGTTCGGCGCTTATATGCTGGTGCCGCATGTCGCGGGGCGTATTAAACGCTTCATGGACCCGGCGTCGGGCGACACGTTCCAGGTCGATATGGCGATGGAATCCTTCACCCACGGCGGCTGGTTCGGGCAGGGGCCGGGCGAGGGCACAGTGAAGCGCATTCTTCCCGACAGCCACACCGACTTCGTGTTCGCGGTTGCCGCCGAGGAATTTGGGATCATTCTCTGCCTCGCGCTGCTGGCGCTGTTCGCCTTCATCGTGATCCGCGCGCTGGCGCGGGCCTATCAGAGCGAAGACCTGTTCGCGCGTTTCGCCGCTGCGGGTCTTGCGATCATGTTCGGCATTCAAGCGTCCATCAACATGGCAGTGAACCTGCACCTGATGCCTGCCAAGGGCATGACGCTGCCGTTCATCTCATATGGCGGATCGTCGATGATCTCGCTGGCTTACGGCGTCGGCATGCTGCTCGCACTGACGCGCCAGCGTCCGCGCGTCGAAATGGAATCCATGGGCGCGGCCAACTCCGCGCATAGCTTCGCATAAAGATGCCCAACAGGCCTCTCATCGTGCTGGCGGCGGGCGGAACGGGCGGTCACCTGTTTCCCGCCGAGGCGCTCGGCGTTGCGCTGATGGCGCGGGGCGCGCGCGTGCGCCTGATGACGGATTCCCGGGCCGTGCAATTCGGCGGACTGTTTTCCCGCGAGATGATTGACGTTGTGCCGAGCGAAACCGTGCGCGGCCGCTCGCCGGTGGCGCTGGCCCGCACCGGTACGATGCTGGCGCTGGGCGGCGCGATGTCGCTGGCACTGCTGCTGAGGCACAAACCAAAAGCCGTGGTTGGCTTCGGCGGCTATCCGACGCTGCCGCCGCTGATGGCGGCCAAGCTGCTCGGCATTCCGACCGTCATTCACGATTCCAATGCGGTGCTCGGCCGCGCCAACCGGTTGCTGTCTACGCGCGTGAGCGCGATCGCGACGTCGCTGCCGGGCGTGCTGGACCGCGATCCCGCGCTGGCCGAGAAAACAACCGTGACCGGCACGCCGATGCGGCCCGCGATCCTTGCCGCCGCAGCTGTACCGTATGTCTCGCCAGAGCCCGGCGGTCCGCTGCGTCTGCTCGTCACCGGCGGCAGCCAGGGCGCGCGCATCATGGCGGACATTGTGCCGCCCGCGATTGAGCGACTGGAGCCTGCACTATGGCAAAAGCTTAGCCTTGTTCAGCAGGTGCGCGAGGAAGACATGCCGCGCGTGCGCGAAGTTTATGCTCGGCTCAAGATCGACGCCGAACTGGCGCCGTTCTTCACCGATCTGCCTGCGCGTCTGGCGTCGTCGCATCTGGTGGTGTCGCGTTCCGGCGCTGGCACTGTTGCTGAACTCGCAGCCATCGGGCGTCCATCGATTTTGATACCGCTCCCCGGCGCAATCGATCAGGATCAGTTCGCCAATGCCGGCGTGCTTGTGAAGGCCGGTGGCGCGATCCGCATTCCGCAAGCCGAATTCACGCCGGAACGTTTGGCGTCCGAGATTTCCACGTTCGCCGCCGCTCCCGCGCGACTCACGGCGATGGCGCAGGCGTCGCGCGCTGTCGGCAAGCTGGACGCTGCCGAGCGCCTTGCCGATCTGCTGGCAAAGGTCGCGGGGATTTAGCCCCTTTCAGAGGCAATTTGGTCTTGTCAGACCCCTCCGAAGCAAGGCATCCAGTAAGCCAAAAGCCGGAGAATTTTGCATGAGACTGCCGCGCGAGATCGGACCCATTCACTTCGTCGGTATCGGCGGTATCGGCATGAGCGGCATCGCCGAAGTGCTGTGCAATCTCGGCTATACAGTGCAGGGCTCCGACGCCTCCGAGAACGCCAATGTCACGCGCTTGCGCGAGAAAGGCGTCACGATCAATGTCGGTCACAAGGCTGAGAACGTGAACGGCGCGGACGTACTTGTGGTGTCGACCGCAATCAAGCGCGACAATCCGGAATTGATGGCGGCACGCGGGCTTCGTATTCCCGTCGTGCGCCGCGCCGAAATGCTCGCCGAGCTGATGCGGCTGAAAAGCTGCATTGCCATCGCCGGCACGCACGGCAAGACCACGACGACCTCGATGGTCGCGACATTGCTCGATGCGGGCAATCTCGATCCCACCGTCATCAATGGCGGTATCATCAACGCTTACGGCACCAACGCGCGTCTCGGCGCGGGCGACTGGATGGTTGTGGAAGCCGACGAAAGCGATGGCACGTTTCTCAAGTTGCCTGCAGATGTCGCCATTGTCACCAATGTCGATCCCGAACATCTCGATCACTTCAAGACGTTCGAGGCCGTGCAAGACGCCTTCAAGAACTTCGTCGAGGGCGTGCCGTTCTACGGTTTTGCTGTGATGTGCATCGATCATCCGGTGGTGCAGTCGCTGGTCGGCAAGATCGAAGATCGCCGCATCATCACCTATGGCGAGAACCCGCAGGCCGACGCGCGGCTGGTCGATCTTGTGCCGTTCTCCGGCGGTTCGAAATTCAAGGTCGCGTTCCAGCATCGCAAGACCGACGCCGTCTACGAGATTACGGATCTCGTGCTGCCGATGCCGGGCCGTCACAACGCGCTCAACGCGACGGCGGCGATTGCGGTGGCGCACGAGATCGGCATTTCGGACGACGCGATCCGCAAGGCGCTCGCAGGCTTTGGCGGCGTGAAGCGACGTTTCACCAAAACCGGCGAATGGAACGGCGTGACCGTGATCGATGACTATGGCCATCATCCGGTAGAGATCGCAGCGGTGCTGAAAGCGGCGCGCGATTCCACCAAAGGCAAGGTGATCGCCGTGATTCAGCCGCATCGCTACACGCGGCTGCAATCACTGTTTGAGGAATTCTGCACCTGCTTCAACGACGCCGACACAGTGATCGTCGCTGATGTCTATTCCGCTGGCGAAGCGCCGATCCCCAGCATCGATCGCGATTCCTTCGTGCTCGGCTTGCGCGCGCATGGCCATCGCGAGGTGATTGCGTTGCCGGGCGCGGATAAACTCGCCTCGGTGGTGCGCGATGTTGCGAAGCCCGATGATTTCGTGGTGCTGCTCGGTGCAGGCAACATCACGCAATGGGCCTACGCTCTGCCCGGCGAGTTGAAGGCGCTGGGGAAATAGCGTGAGCTTTCCCGATATCAGCGCCGATCTGAAATCCGCAATGCCGGACTTGCGCGGGCGGCTGCTGACGAATGAGCAACTCGGCCCGCTGACATGGTTTCGCGTCGGCGGACCGGCGCAGATTCTGTTCACGCCTGCGGACGAAGACGATCTCGCTTACTTTCTCTCGAAACTATCGCACGACATTCCAGTTTACGCCGTTGGTGTCGGCTCGAATCTGATCGTGCGCGATGGTGGCGTGCCCGGCGTGGTTATTCGGCTCTCGCCAAGAGGCTTTGGTGAAGTGAAAGCCGAGGGCGATACCATCCGCGCGGGCACTGCGGCCCTCGACAAGCGCGTCGCGGAAGCGGCGGCGGCGGCGAATATCGGCGGGCTGGAGTTTTATTTCGGGATTCCCGGCTCCATCGGCGGCGCGCTGCGCATGAATGCGGGCGCGAATGGCGGCGAGACCAAGGACGTGCTGGTCGAGGCGAGGGGTGTCA
>Ga0209023_10002601_pt1 | contig 22327 bp, 24 predicted proteins | sample LakOneMetagenome_FD_187468 | JGI IMG/M metagenome (GOLD analysis project Ga0209023, IMG submission 187468) | Freshwater and sediment microbial communities from Lake Erie, Canada (SPAdes) (version 2) | ecosystem: Environmental > Aquatic > Freshwater > Lentic | place: Lake Erie, Canada...
GCGGCGTTGTCCGGCGCGAACGCGTACACGCGCAAATCGCGCTGCGAAGCGTTCCAGTGCGGCGGTTCGCGCGCTTCGACCAGAACGACATCGAGGCCGAGTTTCGCCAGCGCCAGCGCGCAGGCGCCGCCGACCACGCCGCCGCCGACCACCACCACGTCGCGCAGGCCGCGCCTCATGCACGACCCCGGCACAGCGCGGGCACGTCGCCGCGATAACCCATGGCGCCACCGACCAGTCGCGCCTGCAGCGAGGGCGAACGATCGGCCGCGAACCAGCCGAGTGCGCGCAGGGCCGACAGATCTTCGTTCGCGGTGAAACGCGCGAGCCCGTCGGAGAATGCGAGCGTGCGTTCGCGGTCTTCGCTGCGCCGCTTGGCGTTGCGTTCGAGCAAGTCGCCGGAAATGGCATCGATCCCTTCGGCTTCCAGCATTTCCGCCAGGGTCAGCGCATCGCGCAGGCCGAGGTTGAAGCCCTGCGCGCCGACCGGGTGCAGGCTTTGCGCGGCATTGCCGACCAATACTGCACGCGGCGCATGCAGTGCGTCGGCGACGACGCGCTGCGCCGGATACGCGCTGCGCGGGCCGATTTCGAGGAATCGTCCGGCACGCCAGCCGAAGGCGCGTTGCACGCGTGCGAGGAAAGCCGCATCGGCCAGCGAGGCGACTTCGTCGGCTTCGCCTTCCGCGACGGCATGGACGAGGCCGTAGTGGCGATCGCCGCGCGGCAACAACGCGGTCGGGCCGTGGTCGCCGAAGCGTTCGTATGCCGTGCCGTCCGGCGCGCGTTCGCTGCGCAGGCGCGCGACGAACAGGCGCTGGCCGTAATCGTGGCGTTGCGCGCCGATGCCGAGCGCGGCGCGTACCGCGCTGTCGCTGCCGTCGGCGGCGACGAGCAGGCGCGTGGAAAGCGTGCGTTCAGCGGAATCGCCGGCGATGCGGATCGAACGCCAATCGCCATCGGATTCACCGAGACCGAGGAATCGCGCGGGGCGGTAGCGATGCAGGTTCGGCAATGCCTGCAATCGCGTTTCCAGCGCATCGCCGAGGTCGCGCGCGACCACGACCCGGCCGAAGGCCTCGCGGCCGTAATCCTCGGCGCGCAGCAGCACCCGGCCGAAATCGCCGCGCCGGCTGGCGTGGATGCGGCGGATCTCGCCGGTGGGCGCGCGCAATGCCGGCAGCACGCCGAGCGCATCGAGCGCGTTGATGCTGGCTTCGGCCAGGCTGAGGTTGCGCTGGTCGAACACCTCCGGCAGGCGCGCGGCCGGCGTGGCTTCGACCATGGCCACGTCCAGGCCACTGCGTTCCAGCGCCAGCGCGAGGCTGGCGCCGACCAGTCCGCCGCCGACGATGACGATGTCGTGGCGGCCGGCATTGGCGGGGTCGTGGGAAGCCATTGCGTTATGCTAGCGGTTCCCGTGAAAAACAGACGCGCACGACGATGAATCGCCCCGCCTCCGCCAGTTTCGCCCCCGGCCCGCTGCTGCTGGCCGCATTGATCTTCGTCGCCGCGCTGACGCGCCTGCTGCCGCATCCGCCGAATTTCTCGCCGGTCGAGGCCATCGCCCTGTTCGGCGGCGCGTACTTCGCCTCGCGCAAATGGGCGCTGCTGGTCCCGCTGGCCGCCCTGCTGGTCTCCGACCTCGCGCTCGGCGCGATGAACGGCGGCACCTACCTGCAGTACTTCACCAGCGCGGATTACCTGCCCAGCCTGCTTGCGATCTACGCCTGCGTCGCGCTGTGCAGCGTGCTCGGCTTCGGCTTGCGCGGCCGCGTCAACGGCACCCGCGTGCTCGGCTATTCGCTGGCCGGTTCGGTGCTGTTCTTCGTGCTCAGCAATTTCGCGACCTGGCTGACTGCGATCGTGGTGCCGGGCTACCCGGCCTGCAACGCCGGGCTCGGCGCCTGCTACGTCGCCGGCATCCCGTTCTTCCAGTGGACCGTGCTCGGCACGCTGTTCTACTCGGCGCTGCTGTTCGGCGGCTTCGCCCTGCTGCGCCGGAAGTTGCCGGCGCTGCGTCCGCAGACGGTTTAAGCGCCCCTCATCCGCCTTCGGCACCTTCTCCCCGCAGGCGGGGAGAAGGAAAAAGCAAAAATGGGCAATCGGCTTTCCAAGATCTACACCCGAACCGGCGACGACGGCACGACCGGGCTGGGCGATGGCACGCGCGTGGCCAAGGATTCCGCGCGCGTCACGGCCTACGGCACGGTGGACGAAGCGAATTCCGCGATCGGCGTCTTGCTCGCCGCGGCGTTGCCGGATGAAATACGCGACCAGCTCATTTCGATCCAGCACCAGCTGTTCGACCTCGGCGGCGAGCTGTGCATTCCCGGCCATGCAGCGATCGACGACGTCGACGTGGAACGGCTGGAACAGTGGCTCGACGCGCACAACGCCGACCTGCCGCCGCTCAAGGATTTCATCCTGCCCGGCGGCGGCGAAGCGGCGGCGCGTTGCCACCTCGCGCGCACCATCGTGCGCCGCGCTGAGCGCGAAACCGTGACGCTCGCGCGCCACGACGCGGTGCGCCCGCAGGCGATCCGCTACCTCAACCGCCTCTCCGACCTGCTGTTCGTGCTCGCGCGCGTGCTGGCGCGCGCCGAGGGCCAGGGTGAGGTTCTCTGGAACCACGAGCGCCGGCGTTGAATGCCGCCGGATTCAGGCTGTACTCGCATCCTGCGTGCCTTGCGCACGACACCGGCGAAGGCCACCCGGAACGCCCGGCGCGATTGACCGCGGTACTCGACGCACTCGCCAAGCATTTTCCCGATCTCGAACCGCAGGACGCACCGCGCGCGTCGATCGAGATGCTGTCGCGCGTGCATGCGCCGCAATACATCGCGCAGGTGCTGGAAACGCAGCCCGGCGCCGACCTGCACTGGCTCGATGCCGACACCGCGCTCTCGCCCGGCAGCGCCGAGGCCGCCTTGCGCGCGGCCGGGGCCGTGGTTGCGGCGACCGACTGGGTGCTGGGCGGCGAACGGCGGCGTGCGTTCTGCGCAGTGCGTCCGCCCGGGCACCACGCCGAACCCGCGACGGCGATGGGCTTCTGCCTGTTCGACAACATCGCCATCGGCGCGGCGCATGCCTTCGCCGCGCATGGCCTCGAACGCATCGCCATCGCCGACTTCGACGTGCACCACGGCAACGGCACGCAGGCGATCTTCGAACGCGAGCCGCGGCTGCTGTTCGTCGACAGCCACCAGATGCCGCTGTATCCCGGCACCGGGGAGGCGACGGAGACCGGCGTCGGCAACATCGCCAATGCGCCCTATCCACCGCTGAGCAGCGGCGGCGACGTGCGTGCCCTATGGCGCGACACGCTGCTGCCGCGCGTGGATGCGTTCGCGCCGCAGCTGCTGTTCGTGTCCGCCGGCTTCGATGCGCACCGCGACGATCCGCTCGCGCAAGGCCTGCTCGATGCGGATGATTTCGCCTGGATCACCGCGCAACTGGCCGAGGTCGCGGATCGGCACGCGCAAGGGCGCATCGTGTCCACGCTCGAAGGCGGCTACGACCTCGCCGCGCTCGCCGCCAGCGCAGCCGCCCACGTCGGCGCGCTGCGCGGCTGATCAGCCCGCCTCGTCGGGCTCGAAGTCCAGCGCCGCGGAATTGATGCAATAGCGCATCCCGGTCGGCGCCGGGCCGTCCGGGAACAGGTGCCCGAGGTGCGATTCGCAACGCGCGCAACGCACTTCGACGCGATGCATGCCGTGGCTGTCGTCGGGATGTTCGCTGACCGCTCCCGCGCCCGCGGGCCGGGTGTAGCTGGGCCAGCCGGTGCCGGAATCGAATTTGCTGGCCGAATCGAACAGCGGCTCGCCGCAGGCCGCGCAGCGGTATCGACCGGCCTGCTTGTGGTTCCACCAGCGCCCGGTGAACGGGGGCTCGGTCGCTGAACAGCGACAGACGGCGTATTGCTCGGGCGAAAGCTGCTCCTGCCACTCGGCATCGCTGCGCTGGATCCGCTCGTTGGCCATGGGGTGCTCCTGAATGGGTCCGTGCCCCAACATGGCGGTCGCGTTGCCCGGGTGCAAGGGTTCCGGCAAGCTAGCGACCGTTTACCGCCGCCGGATGGAACGCGTGCGCCGAAGCCTTCGCCTGCTCCCCCTGCCGCTGCTCATCGCGGCCTGCCTGCCCGCCTGGGCCGACGACGACATGCCGCCGAACTGGAGCCAGTGCCCGGTCCAGGATGCGGTTCCGGCCTTTCCCGAGGCGCAACGCGCATTCGATGAAAGCGGCATCGATGCCTCGGGCAACGCCGCCACAACCGGCGTACCCGCGGCCGACGCCGCCGCTGCCGGCAGCGATTCCCTCGCGGGGACTTCCACCGCCGGCGCCACCGCTGCAGGAACTCCGGCCGCCACGGATGCCACCGGGGGGACGACACCCTCCCCCGCCAACGGCGGAACGCCCAAGGCACCGAAGCTGACCCAGCAGGAGCGCACCGAACTTCCCACCAACATCAGCGGCGACCAGGTGTCGGGCGTGGAAGGCAGCGATACCACCGTCACCGGCCACGTCGCACTGACCCGCGGCGACCAGTTCCTGGGAACGGATTCCCTGACTTCGAACAGCACCACCGGCAACTATGTCGCCAGCGGCAGCGTGCGCTACCAGGATTCCGGCATCCGGCTGGTCGCCGCGAACGCGAACGGCAACCTGGACCAGGACACCCACCGACTCGAAGACGTGCGCTACCAGTTGATCTCGCGCCGCGGCAACGGCGGCGCCGAGAGCGCGGAAATGCATGGCAGCGAAGGCGTGCTGAACGGCTCGACCTATTCCACCTGCCCGCCCGACCAGCGCCTTTGGGAATTGCGCGCCAAGCAGATCGACATCGACACCGACAGCGGCATGGGCGTGGCCCACGACGCCACCCTGCGCGTGGGCAAGGTCCCCGTGCTCTACGTGCCCTGGTTCACCTTCCCGATCGACAACCGCCGGCGCACCGGCCTGTTGTATCCCACCATCGGTTCGTCCAGCCGCAACGGCTTCGACTGGCGCCAGCCGATCTACTTCAACCTCGCGCCGAACTACGACCTGACCCTGACGCCGCGCTTCATGAGCCAGCGCGGCCTGCAGCTCGGCACCGAATTCCGCTACCTGTTGCCGCGTGGCCGCGGCAACCTCCAGTTCACCTACCTGCCTTCGGACAAGCTCACCGATCGCGAAAGGGACGAAGAGATCGCGGACGGCATCCCCAAGGACAATCGCCGCGCCGAGAACCGCGGCATGTTCCGTTTCAACGGGACCCAGAGCCTGTCGGACCACTGGCAGGCCCGATCCAGCCTCGCGTGGATCAGCGATCCGCGCTATCTCGAGGATTCCAGCAACAACATCAACGGACTCACCAGCTTCCGGCTGAAGAGCACGGTCGGACTGTACGGCAACGGGCGTTACTGGCAGGCCGGGATCAGCGCGGACCGGCCGATCCTCGCCGACTACACGCTGAAGGAACGCAGTCTTCCCTTCGGTCGGCTGCCGCGGCTGTACTTGGATTGGGAACGCCCCTTCGGCAACCACCTGACCACCGGCGTCGATGCCGAATTGGTGCGGTTCCAGCACAACGTTTCCGATGAGCGGCCGGGCGGCACGCGCTTCGACCTGAAGCCTTACGTCAGCATGCCGTTCGAGGGCAACAGCTGGTTCGCGACCCCGATGCTGGCCTGGCGCTACACCGGCTACCACCTCGAGGACGCCCTTGCGGCGAAGCTCAGCGGCAACACCAGCCCGAGCCGCAGCCTGCCCATCGCCAGTTTCGACGCGGGCATGTACTTCGACCGCGACACCACGGTGCGCGGGCACGGTTTCATACAGACGCTCGAACCCCGGATCTATTACCTGTACGCGCCCTACCGCGACCAGAGCGACCTGCCCCTGTTCGATACCCGGGCGATGACGTTCAGCTGGGGCTCGCTGTTCAGGGACAATCGCTTTACCGGCGCGGACCGGCAGATCAATGCCAACCAGCTGACCCTCGCGGTTTCGAGCCGGTTCCTGCGGCAATCCGATGGATTCGAGAAATTCGTGGTCAACCTCGGCCAGATCCGCTATTTCGATCCGCCGAAGGTCTCGACCAGCAGCACGATCCCGACTCCCCGCGTCCAGTCGCGATGGGTCACCGACGCGACCTACGCGATCAACGATCGCTGGAGCATGAACGGTTCCTACCAATGGGATCCGGAGGACAAGCGCCAGTACCTCGCCAGCTTCAACACGCGTTACCTCGTCGGCGACGACGGCGTCGTCAACCTGGGTTACCGCTATCGCCGCAACGTGCTCGAACAGGCCGACGTCTCGTTCCTGTACCCGATCAGCGCTTCCTGGAGCCTGGTCGGTCGTTACTATTATTCGTTCTATGGCAACAAGGCGACCGGCAACCAGCCCGGACTGCTCGAAGGTATCGCCGGCGTGCAGTGGGACAGCTGCTGCCTCGCGGTGCGCGTGGTGGGGCGGCGCTACCTGCGCAACCGCACCGGCGAGATGAACAACGCCATCCAGTTCGAAGTCGAACTGAAGGGCCTCGGCTCGGCCGGCGCCGACACGAGGTCGCGGCTGCGCCGTGCTATCCTCGGCTACGACCGGGACGACCTCTACCTGATCCCGCCCGCTTCCGTCAGCGTCGACAACGACGCAACCGACGACGACGCCCCCGATACCCTGCCATGAAGACACTGCTCGCCAGCCTGTTCGCCGCCTGCCTGTTCGCCGGGAACGCGTTCGCGCAATCCGCCCAGCCCATCGATCGCATCGTCGCCGTGGTCAACGATGACGTGGTGCTGCAGAGCGAGCTCGATCGCGCCACCAACAACGTGCTGGCGCAATACAACAGGCAGCCCAACGGCCAGCTGCCGCCGGCCGACATCCTGCGCAAGCAGGTGCTGGAACGCCTGATCCTGGTTCGGCTTCAGGTCGCGCAAGCCACGCAACAAGGCATCCGGGTGGGCGACCAGGATGTCGACGCCGCCCTCGGCAACGTCGCCAACCAGAACCGCATGACCATGGACCAGTTGCGCGCGAGCCTCGCCCGAGACGGCATCGAGTTCGCGGATTTCCGCGATTCGATCCGCGACGAAATCGCGATCCAGCGACTGCGCCAGCGCTACGCGCAGACCAGCGTCAGCGTCAGCGATGCCGAAGTGGATGCAGCGATGTCGGCGCAGGCCAACGGCGTGCAGTACCACCTCGCGCACCTCCTCGTGGCGTTGCCGGAAAATCCGACATCCGACCAGATTGGCGCCGCGCAAACCAAGATCGAGGGGATCAAGGGCCTGATCGATCGCGGCGAAATGGATTTCGCCACCGCCGCCGCGCGTTATTCCGACGGCCAGAACGCGCTGGAAGGCGGCGACCTCGGCTGGCGCAGCAGCGACGAGATCCCGACCGCGTTCGCGAACATGATCAGCGGCCTGCAACCGGGGCAGGTCATCGGGCCGATCCGCGGGCCCAGTGGTTTCCAGCTGGTGAAGCTGGTCGAGACGCGCAACGCCTCGGAGGCGCCCGCCGAAGCGCAGATGGCGACGCAATACCAGGCGCGCCACATCCTCGTGCGGGTGAGCGACAACACCAGCGACGCGGATGCCAAGGCGAAGATCGACACCTTGCGCGCGCGCATCGCCGGCGGCGCCGATTTCGTCGAAGTGGCGAAGGAAAATTCCGACGACCTCCTCACCAAGCCGACCGGCGGCGACCTCGGCTGGTTCAACGCCGACGCCTACGGCGCGGACTTCGGCGCGCAGGTCGCGGCGCTGCAGGACGGCGATGTTTCCCAGCCGTTCAAGACCCAGGCCGGCTGGCACATCGTCCAGCGCCTCGGCGCGCGCCAGGTGAACGCCACCGATGAAAACCGGCGCTCGCAAATCCGCGATGCCATCGGCCAGCGCAAGCTCGAGGAATCCTGGGCGCGTTACCTCAACGAACTGCGCGGCGAAGCCTACGTCGACATCCATCCGGCCGACGGCGCCACGACCACTCCCAGCGGCGGCTGACATGTCGCGCCCGCGGCTGGCGCTGGTTCCGGGAGAACCGGCCGGCATCGGTCCCGAACTCTGCGCGCGCATCCTCGCAGGCGCGCATCCCGCCGACCTCGTGGTCTATGGCGACGCCAACCTGCTACGCGAACGCGCGGCCAAGCTCGGCGTCGCGCTGCCCGCATTCGATGCTGTCGAATTCCCGACCGCGGCCCCGGCCATGCCCGGCCAGCCGGACCCGCGCAATGCCGCGGCGGTGATCGCCGCGCTGGAAGCCGCCGCGCGCGACTGCCTCGAAGGCCGCATCGACGGCCTGGTCACCGGTCCCGTGCACAAGGCCAATATCAACGCCGCCGGCATCGCCTACACCGGCACGACGGAGTTGCTCGCGAAGCAGGCCGGGCGCGACGTGGTGATGATGCTGGCGCGCCCGGGGTTGCGGGTCGCGCTCGCGACGACGCATTTGCCGCTGCGCGCGGTACCCGATGCGATTTCGCAAGCCTCGCTGGAAACCACCTTGCGCGTGCTGCATGCCTCGCTGCGCACGGACTTCGGCATCGGATCGCCCGCGATCGCGGTGCTCGGCCTGAACCCGCACGCGGGCGAAAGCGGCGTGCTCGGGCGCGAGGAAATCGAGACGATCGGACCCGTGCTCGCGAAACTGCGTAGCGAAGGTTTCGACCTGCGCGGTCCGCTGCCCGCGGACACCGCATTCCTGCCGGAAAAGCTGCACGAATTCGACGCGGTGCTGGCGATGTACCACGACCAGGGCCTGCCGGTGCTGAAATCGACCGGCATCGAGCATGCGGTGAACATCACCCTCGGCCTGCCCTACCCGCGCGTCGCGGTCGACCACGGCACCGCGCTGGACATCGCCGGAAAGGGCATCGCCGATCCGTCCAGCCTCGCCACCGCCGTCGCCCAATGCGCGCGCATGGCGGCGCATCGCAAGGACGCTGCGTGATGGGCACGATCGACTGGAACGATTTCGCGAAAGTGGAATTGCGCGTGGGCCGCGTGCTGTCCGCCGAAGTCTTCGCGCAGGCGCGCAAGCCCGCCTACATCCTGCAGGTCGATTTCGGTCCGGAACTCGGGGTGCTCAAATCGAGCGCGCAGGTCACCGTGCATTACCGGCCGGAGGAACTGGTCGGCCGGCTCGTTGTCGGCGTGGTGAATTTCCCGAAGAAGCAGATCGGCCCGTTGATGTCCGAATGCCTCATCACCGGCTTCCACGATGCCGATGGCGCGGTCGCGTTGTGCGTACCGGACCGCGAAGTCCCCCTGGGAACGAAGCTGCTGTGAGCCGCGACACCGGCCGGGATACCGACGGCTTCCGCCGCGAGGCGAAGAAGCACCTCGGGCAGAACTTCCTGCACGAAAAGGGCGTCATCGCGAAGATCGTGCACGCGATCGATCCGCAACCGGGCGACGCCATCGTCGAGATCGGCCCCGGCCAGGGCGCGCTGACCTTCCCGCTGCTGGACCGTCATGGCGTGCTGACCGCGATCGAGTTCGACCGCGACCTGCACGCGCCGCTGCAGGCCGCCGCGCGCGAACACGGCGAGCTGCGACTCATCGAAGGCGATGTGCTCGGCGTCGACTTCACCGCGCTCGCGGCCGAACTCGACGTCGAAAAGATCCGCCTGGCCGGCAACCTGCCCTACAACCTCAGTTCGCCGATCCTGTTCCATGCGCTGGACCACGCGAACGCCATCCGCGACATGCACTTGATGCTGCAGAAGGAAGTGGTGGAACGCATGGCCGCGCCGCCCGGAAGCAAGGTGTATGGCCGCCTCAGCGTGATGCTGCAGGCGTATTGCACGGTGACGCCGTTGTTCACCGTGCCGCCGGGCGCGTTCCGGCCCGCGCCCAAGGTGGACTCGGCGGTGGTGCGGCTGCTGCCGCGCGCTGCCGATTCGATAGGCATCGACGATCATGCGCGTTTCGCCGCCATCGTCCGCGCCGCCTTCGGCCAGCGCCGCAAGACCCTGCGCAATGCGCTTGCCGGCACCGTCGACGCCGAAGCCATCGCCGCGGCCGGCCTGGATCCGGGCGCGCGCGCGGAACAGCTGTCGGTCGCCGATTTCGTCCGCCTCGCCGACGTCGACGCCGCGTAGACCTCGTCTTCGCGCGCTCCGCGCTTACACTAGGCGCATGGACGAGCATTCCGATTACGCGCTGGAAATCAGCGTGGCCACGCAATTCCTCGACGAACAGTCCGATCCGGACAGCGAGCGCTACGTGTTCGCCTACACCATCCGCATCCGCAACCTCGGCCGGCTGCCGGCGCAGTTGCTCGACCGCCACTGGGTGATCACCGACGGCAACGGCAAGGTCGAGGAAGTGCGCGGCGAAGGCGTGGTCGGCGAACAGCCGCGGCTGGAACCGGGCGAGGCCTTCACCTACACCTCGGGCGCGGTGCTGGAAACCGCGGTCGGCACCATGCAGGGCAGCTACCACATGAGCGGCGACGACGGCACCGAGTTCGACGCGCCGATCCCGGCGTTTACCCTCGCCGTGCCACGCACGCTGCACTGATGGCGACCCGGCCGACATGACGGTCTGGGCCATCGGCGACCTGCAGGGCTGCCTTGATCCCACCCGGCGCCTGCTCGACGCGATCGCCTTCGATCCGTCGCGCGACCGGCTGTGGTTCTGCGGCGACCTGGTGAATCGTGGCGGCGAATCGCTCGAGACGCTGCGGCTGGTGCATTCGCTGCGCGACAACTGCGTGGTCACCCTCGGCAACCACGACCTGTCGCTGATCGCCATCGCCGAACGCGAGCCGGACGAGCAGCGCAAGGTCAACCCGGACCTGCAGGCGGTGCTGTTCGCCGACGACCGCGACGAACTGCTCGACTGGCTGCGCGGCCAGCCGCTGTTGCACGTCGACCGCGAACTCGGCTGGGGGATGGTGCATGCCGGGCTGGCGCCGAAATGGACCGTGTCGATGGCCGAACGCCACGCGCGCGAAGTGGAAGAGCGCCTGCGCGGCGACGGCCGGCGCAAGCTGCTGCGCAACATGTACGGCGACGACCCGATGTGGTCGCCACGGCTCACCGGCATCGAACGCGACCGCGCCATCATCAACGTGTTCACGCGCATGCGCTATTGCAGTCCGCGCGGCCGCATCGATTTCGAGGAAAAGGGTCCGCCAGGCACGCAGCAGCCGGGGCTCTACCCCTGGTACGAAGTGCCCGGCCGCGCCGAGCGCGACCTGCGCATCGTCTGCGGCCACTGGAGCGCGCTCGGCCTGTTCATCGGCCACGGCGTGCATGCCATCGATACCGGCGCGGTCTGGGGCGGCAAGCTCACCGCGCTACGGCTCGATACCGACGAACTGCGCGTGGTGCAGGTGCCGGGCCGCGACGTGCCCGCGATGCCGCCCAAGCCGAAGAAATCGCAGGGACGCCGGCGTCAGCGCCGCAGGCGTTCGTAGTCGGCGAATTCGAACGCGAATTCGTTGCGTGCGTCGGCCGGATGCGCCTCGCGCGAAAGTTCGCGCCAATCATCCGGATCGAAACGCGGGAAGAACGCATCCGCGCCTTCTACCGTGGCATCGACCCAGGTCAAATGCATGCGCGTGGCCTGCGGCAACGCCAGCGCGAATATTTCGCCGCCGCCGATCACGCAAAGTTCTTCGGATTCTTCCAATCCGACGACGAACAGCGCTTCGGCCAGCGTTTCCACCGACTGCATGCCGTCGAACGGCACGCGGCCGGAACGCGTGAGCACGAGGTTCAATCGTCCCGGCAACGCACGACCGAGCGACTCCGCGGTCCTGCGCCCCATCAGCAGCGGCTTGCCCAGCGTCAGCGCCTTGAAGCGCTTGAGGTCGTCGGACAGGTGCCACGGCAGGGCATTGCCCTTGCCGATGGCGAAATCGCGATCCAGCGCGGCGACAAGGACGATCTTCGCCGCAGGCATCGTGATCAATCCTTCCCGGCGCCGTAGTTCAACCCCAACTGGCAGATGGCAGGACCCGCTTCCAGTTGGGTGGCAATCAGTTTTTCGATGGGCGAACCATTGAGCCGAACCAAACCCGCCTGGAAGAGCGTGCCGTCCTTCTTCGCTTCCCATCGACGGATCGACGTGCGGCGCAAGCCAATCGTCTTGCTGCCCCTGGCGGTCGCCGTCTGCGCCGGCAAGCCGGCGAGGATCGCGCTTTCCGGGGCTGAAACGTCCACGTAGTGTTCGTCGTCCTCATCGTCGCCGTCGTTCATCGCAAGGAAATTCCCATCGTTGACGCGAGAATAGGCTTCTTGCGAACCACAACCGACGTACACGGCCAGGCTCTGCATCGTCCAGAACCCGGCCTTGAACAGCCCGAACCCGCGGAGCCGGAACACCGGGGTTCCCGCGGCATCGGTCATCAGCACGCTGCTCGAGAGCCGCGCGTGCGTGCTTGCATCCAGCCGGATCCTGCTCAACGGCGTATCGAGCACGCCATCGGCCGCTGCGGCCTTGGATTCCTCCTCGAAGGCGGGACGCAATTTCAGGAGCTGCGCGTAATCGATGCCGATCGCCTTGACCCGCTTCGCAAGCTCTTCAGTGAGCAGGCTCCGGTCCCCGGCCATGATCGAGAACTGGTACAGCGCGCCATTGATGACGCCTGACATGCTCATCCGCTGCGGATATTTCTTGTTGTCGGCCGGGCCTTCGATGAAATGGAAGGGGAACCCGTCGACCTTCAGGCTCGTCGATGAACGCACGCCGGGCTTGGCCGTCTGCTCCACCGAGGCTTTTTCGGCCACGTCCTCCATCGCCGTATTCGACAACCGGTCCGACGAGGTATAGCTGGCGACCAATTGCACCTGGTGCTTGGTGCCGTCCTTGTCCGTGACCTCGATCCGTTTCCACTGCGTCGCGGAGAACAGCATGCCGGCGCTGGACGCGTCCTGCGTGCCGACGAGCGTGTACTCGAATGGAAGGTCGATGCTCGTTCCCATGATGCGCGTGTTTTCCGCGCGCCCCAATCCCGGCAACAGGCACAGCGCGACCAGCGAAACGACTTTCAACAAGCCCATGCCCCATCCCCCTGTCACACCGCCACCGGTGCCTTGATCGCCGGCCACGGATCGTAGCCTTCGATCGCGATGTCGTCGTAGCTGAAACCGAAGATATCGGTCACGTCCGGATTCAGCTTCAGCGCCGGCAGCGCGCGCGGCATGCGCGACAACTGTTCGCGCGCCTGCTCGACGTGGTTCGAATACAGGTGCGCGTCGCCGAGCGTGTGCACGAAATCGCCGACGCCCAGCCCGCAGGCCTGCGCCACCATGTGCGTGAGCAGCGCGTAGCTGGCGATGTTGAACGGCACGCCGAGGAAAATGTCGCCGCTGCGCTGGTACAGCTGGCAACTCAACTTGCCGTCGGCGACATAGAACTGGAACAGCGTGTGGCAGGGCATCAACGCCATCTTCGGCAGGTCGGCGACGTTCCATGCACTGACGATCAGCCGCCGCGAATCCGGGTTGCGCCTGATCTCGTCGACCAGCCATTCGATCTGGTCGATGGTCTCGCCGCCCGCGCCTTCCCAGCTGCGCCATTGCTTGCCGTACACCGGGCCGAGTTCGCCGCGCTCGTCCGCCCATTCGTCCCAGATCGAGACCTTGTTGTCGCGCAGGTAGGCGACGTTGGTGCTGCCCTGCAGGAACCACAGCAGCTCGTGCACGATCGAGCGCAGGTGCAGCTTCTTGGTCGTGACCACCGGGAAGCCTGCGTTCAAATCGAAGCGCATCTGCCAGCCGAACACGCTGCGCGTGCCGGTGCCGGTGCGGTCGGCCTTCACTGCGCCGTGTTCCAGCACATGACCGAGCAGGTCGAGGTACTGCTTCATCTCAATGCTTCGTGTTTTCCCTCTCCCCTTGCGGGAGAGGGTGCCCCGAAGGGGCGGGAGAGGGGTTCAACGTCGGCGACCGCCGCGACAGCCACAGCCAGAACAGGCCGAACGCAATCAGCGGCAGTTGCAGCAACTGGCCCATGGTCAGCCAGCCGAACGCGAGGTAGCCGAGCTGCGCATCGGGCACGCGCACGAATTCCACCGCGCAGCGGAACACGCCGTACAGCAGCGCGAACCAGCCGGCGACGGCGTAGCGCGGACGCGGTTTCGACGAGTACCACCACAGGAACGCGAACAGCACCAGGCCTTCGAGCGTAGCCTGGTAGAGCTGCGAGGGATGGCGCAGGAACGGATTCAATACGCCCGCATCGAACTGCGCGCGCAACGCGGTCGCGTCCATCGACGAAAACGGCGACGGCAACGAGGCCGGAAACACCACGCCCCAATTGCCTTCGGTGGGCTTGCCCCACAGTTCGCCGTTGATGAAGTTGCCGAGGCGGCCAAAACCGAGCCCGGGCGGAACCAGCGGCGTCACGAAATCGACCACGTCGAACACATGCAGGCGATGCTTGCGCGCCCACCACCACACTGCGACGAGCACGCCGAGCAGTCCGCCGTTGAAGCTCATGCCGCCCTTCCAGATCTGCAGCACCTGCAGCGGGTCGGCGACGTAGGTCTTGAGGTCGTAGAACAGGATGTAGCCGATGCGACCGCCGAGCACGACGCCGAGCATGCAGTAGAACATCAGGTCGCCGAAGCCGGCTTCGTCCACGCCCGGCAAGCGCCCGGCGCGGATGCGGCGGCGACCGAGCCACCATGCAACGAGGAAGCCGAGCAGGTACATGATCCCGTACCAGTGGACCTGGAGCGGCCCGACGCCGAATGCGATCGGATCGATCTGGTGCAGGTAGGTCATGCGCGGCGGATTCCGGGTTGGACAGGCCGCCTATTGTGCCTGTTGCATGCCCACGCCGGGCCGTGTTCAGGGCGGGTTGAAACCGGTGAGGTCCCAGCTCGCCTTCGCACTGTGCGGCAACACCACGATCGCATCGAAGCCCTGCAGCAGGTCCCGGGTTTCCCACTGGTCCTCCACGTCCACCGGTTCCCGCAACGGGCGCGCGTATGGCTTCAGCGGTTGCAGGTCGACCAGCACCGGAGTATCCGGCAATTGCCGCGGCAGCAGCGTACGCATCCAGCCGGGCACGTCGTCCCACTGGGCGTTGCCGCCGATCGCCAGCACCGTGATCCCGTACGCCCGCATGCCGTTCCAGATGGCGAACTCATGCGCGAAGTTGCCGATGGTGTAGGCCTGGCCCGGCGATTTGCCGCGGTACATGTGCCATCCACCGAACTTGAACATGGCCTTGAGTGGCTCGGCACCGGTGGTGGCAGCGTGGTAGTTCCGCACGAAATGCCGCTTGAACAAGGCTTCGCGCTCCGTGTTGTTGTACAGCCCCACGTATTCGCCCTCGCCCGCGCGGCGGTCGTAGCCATAGATGCGCGCGCTGTCGACCAGATCCGACAGGAGCAGGTCGGCTCGGGATCCGGGCGCGGTACCGTAGTCTTGCCGCAGCGCCTGCAGCGCCGGCAGCGTCGCCGGGTCGTCGTGCATGAAGATGCCTGGCTGCGCGCGCGACTCCTTCCCCGCGCGTTCGAGCAATGTCTCCACGCGCGCGCGAATCGCCGGGTCCGGGGCCAGTGCAGCCAGCTCCTCGAGATAACGGGGAGCGCCTTGCGCCTGTTCCACGCCCCATACCGCGCCGAGGCTGCCAGCCAACGCCAGGAACCCGAGGTCCTGGTCCGATGCAAAGCCGAAGTGTGCAGGGTAGCGCCGGGCCAGCGCGGCAATGGCGGCTACGTCGCCACGCAGCGGCGGCCGCGAAGCGGCCTCGATTGCGAGTGGATCCTGCTCCACCACCACGGTGCGGTAGCCGTGGGCGTCATGCAACATGCGATAGATCGCACCCGCCAGGCGCGGCGTATCGCGATCGTTGTGGCCCTCGCCGAACAGGAAGAACTGCGCGTCGGCGGTGCGCTCGCGCAGCAGGTCCGCGCCCGGGCCGATGATCGTGCCGTCGGCGCGCAGTTCGAACGGATACGTGTTGCGCGCGACCAACGCCTCGATATCCACGGCCTGCGGTTGCTTCCGAGCTTCGGCCTGCGCGGAGACCGGGCCGGACCACCAAGCCGCGACCAGGACCAGAATCCACCATCCACGCATCGCCTTCTCCTCTCGCGGCAAGTAAAGGCTCGGATGCCGGCGACGGATAGCGGGTTTAAAGGGCGGGGCACTCTCGGGTCATGGAGGGACCGCGGGCCTAGAGCAAACGCGGCATGTCCGGCAGTTCGTTTTCGTCGTCGGCGCCAGGCTGCTGCGGGAAATGTTCGGCCAACAGGCCGGAAATGGCGGCCACGCCGGCCAGCGCCGCATCCTCGGGATCGCCGGCCTTGAGGCGCTCTTCCATCAACTGGCAGGCGCCGCGCCACTGCTCGGCGCTGACCAGTCCCGCGAGGCCGCGGTCGGCGACGATCTCGATCCGCCGGTCGGCCAGCAGCAGGTAGACCAGCACGCCGTTGTTGGCGTGCGTGTCCCAGACCCGCAGTTGCGCGAACACCTGCTGTGCGCGGCTGCGGGCATCGACGCCGCGCAGCACCGCCAGCGGCGGCAGCGAGGCCTCGACCGCGAAGCAAATTTCGCCGGTGTGGCGCCGTTCGGCCGCGTGGACGGCGTCGGCGATGCGCCGCAGACCGGCCTCGGGATAGACCGAACGCGACGAACGCGCGAACAGGTGGCGCAGAAGCCGCATCACCAGCTCCCCGAGGCACCACCGCCCCCGCTCATGCCGCCGCCACCCGACCAGCCGCCTCCGCCCCCGCCGAAACCACCACCGCCCCAGCCGCCGCCACCGAAGCCGCCCCAGCCGCCGTCGCGCGCGTAACGCCCGCTGCGCGCGGTGGTGAGGCCGATCAGCAGGCCGAGGAAACCGCCGATGCCGGCGACGACGAACAGCGACGACAGCAGCCAGGCCACACCGCCGGCCGCGCCGGCGCCAAGGATGCCGCGCACGCCGGTCGGCAGTTTCGCGAAGATGCCGCGCACGATCTGGGCGACGGCCAGGGCCACGAACAGCGCGAACAGCCAGTCGCCGCCGCCTTTGCCGGAATCGCCCTGTTCGCTCATCGGTTCCGGCAACGGTTCGCCGTCGATCAGCTTGACCAGCTGCGCGGTCGCGTCGGCGAGTCCCCCGGCGTAATCGTCGTTGCGGAACTTCGGCACCATGTATTCGCTGATCACGCGGCCGGCGGTGATGTCGGGAATCGCGCCTTCAAGGCCGTAACCCGGCTGGATGCGCGCCCGGTGGTCGTCTTTGGCGACGACGATCAATACCGCGTCGTCGACGCCCTTGCGCCCGAGCTTCCAGGCATCGAACACGCGCTGGGTGTACTGCTCGATGCTCTCGGGCTGCGTACTCGCGACCATCAGCACCTGTAACTGGCTGCCCTTGCGCTGCTGCAGCGCCAGCGCCTGTTGTTCGAGCTGCTGTTTCGCCGCGGCGTCGAGCGTGCCGGTGGTGTCGACCACCGGCGAATCCAGCGCGGGAATCGCCGCCAGTTGCTGCGCGCCCAGCCGCGGCGCGATGCACAGCAGGGCCAGCAACAGCAGTGTCGCGAACGATGTGCGGCGCATGCGGTCAGCCGCCGAAGCGAGCGCCGGTCAGCCCGCGGGCGCGGGTTGCGGCGCGGGCTGGGCCGGTTGCGCGGGCGTGGCCTGGTTGAAATCCACGTTCGGCGCGTTCTGGATCTGCGCCTCGTTCTCCACCGTGAAGTTCGGCTTGGGCTTGTAGCCGAACACCATCGCGGTGAGGTTCACCGGGAACTGGCGGATGTAGGTGTTGTAGTCCTGCACCAGCTGGATGTAGCGGCCGCGCGCGACGGTGATGCGGTTCTCGGTGCCCTCGAGCTGCGTCTGCAGGTTGAGGAACGAGGTGTCGGCCTTGAGGTTCGGGTAGTTCTCGGTGATCACCATCAACCGGCCCAGCGCCTGCGACAGCTGGCCCTGCGCGGCCTGGTACTGCGCCAGCGATTGCGCATCGTCGGCATTGACGTTGATCTGGCCGACCTTCGCGCGCGCCTCGGTGACTTCGGTGAGCACGCGCTCCTCGTGCGAGGCATAGCCCTTGACCGTGTTGACCAGGTTGGGGATCAGGTCGGCGCGGCGCTTGTACTGGTTCAGCACTTCGGACCAGCCGGCCTTCACCGCCTCGTCCTTGGTCTGGATCTGGTTGTAACCGCAGCCCGAGAGCATCAGGCCGAGCAGGCCGACGGCGGCAAGGCGCAGGACGGTGGACAGGCGCATTTGTGGACTCCCGGTATTGGCGGCGGTGAAGCAATCGTTCGACGCGATTGTGACGGGCAAGCGGCGTTAAGAACGCGTGCAGGCCGGCCGGGGCCGCTTCAGAACTCGCCCGCGCCCGGGATCTGGTGTTCGACCGCCTTGCGCCGCATCAGCAGGTTGAGCCACTCGACCAGCACCGAGAAGGCCATCGCGAAATAGATGTACGGACGCGGCACATGGATCCCGAGGCCGTCGAGGATCAGCACCGCGCCGATCAGCAGGATGAAGGCCAGCGCCAGCATCTTCACCGTCGGGTTGGCGTCGATGAACGTCCCCAGCGGGTTCGCGGCCAGCAGCATGATCGCCACCGCCAGCAGGATCGCGAACACCATGATCGGGATGTGCTGGGCGATACCCACCGCGGTGATGACCGAATCCAGCGAGAACACGATGTCGATCACCGCGATCTGCGCGATGACCATCCAGAACACCGAGGAGGCCTTGGTGGTGCGCGGATCCTCGTCCTCGCCGCCGGTGATCAGGTCGCGGATTTCCAGCGTGCCCTTCACCAGCAGGAACACGCCACCGAGGATCAGCACCAGGTCGCGGATCGAGATGCCCATGCCCGCGACGGTGAACAGCGGCTGCTCCATGCGCGCGAGGTAGGCGAGCGTGACCAGCAGGCCGATGCGGGTGATGCAGGCGACCGCGATGCCGATGCGTCGCGCCAGCGGGCGCCGCGCTTCCGGAAGCCGCCCGACCGCGATCGAAATGAAGACCAGGTTGTCGATGCCGAGCACGATCTCCAGCGCGGAGAGCGTGACCAGGGTCAGCCAGGCGTCTGGCGAGGAAAGGAAACTCAGGTCCATGCGGTCGGGTCAGTCCATCCAGCGCGGCACGAGGATCAGTCCCCACACCAGCAATACGTTCATCATGGTCACGAACACCGCGGCCGAGCCCATGTCCTTGGCCCGTCCCGCGAGTTCGTGGTGTTCCGCGCCGTAGCGCTCGATCACCGCTTCCACCGCAGAGTTGAGCAGTTCCATCGCCAGCACCAGCAGGCAACTGCCGAGCAGCAGGACGCGTTCGACGCCGGTCCGGCCCAGCCACAGCGCGAAAGGCGCGGCCACGACCAGCAGGTAGACCTCGAGCCGGAACGAGGATTCGTGCAGCCACGCCGCGCGCAAGCCCTGCAGCGACCATTTGGTCGCCATCAGGACGCGGCTGGGGTGGCGTGGGAGGTGCCCGGTACTGTCGGCCATTGCGGCAATTCTGCCATATGCCGGCGCGTTTCCCGGGCCAGGCACGGGCTTCCGGCCGGCGAAATCGGGCCTGCCATACGGATTACGCCGCATGTGCTCCGTTCCGGTGTCGTGACTTCTGGCAGGGGGGTGGCCCGACCGCGCGTGCTATCCGTGACGGCTTGTGCCCGGGGGACAACAGGAAACCAGATGAATACGCAGATCCAACGAGCCAGCCAGACCAGGTCGTTCAGCACCGTGTTCCTGATCGAGATGTGGGAACGCTTCGGCTATTACGGCATGCAGGCGCTGATCGTGTACTACATGGTCCAGCGCCTCGGCTTCCCCGACGAGCGCGCGACGCTGGTCTGGGGCGCGGCCGCCGCGCTGATCTACGTGGCACCGGCGATCGGCGGCTGGATCGGCGACAAAATCCTCGGCACGCGCCGCACCATGCTGATGGGCGCGGTGGTGCTCGCCGCCGGCTATGCCTTGATGGTGGTGCCCGGGCAGAGCGTGTGGTTCCTGTTCATGGCACTGGGCGTGATCGTGGTCGGCAACGGCCTGTTCAAGGCCAACGCCGGCAACCTGGTGCGCAAGATCTATGAGGGCGACGATTCGAAGATCGACAGCGCGTTCACCATCTACTACATGGCGGTGAACCTCGGCGCGATGATCTCGCAGTTGCTGACGCCCTGGCTCAAGGATTATTTCAACGCGCATTACGGCAACGACCTGGGCTGGCACGTCGCCTTCGGCGTGTGTGCGGTCGGCCTGGTGTTCGGCCTGCTGAACTACGCGATGATGCGCGCGTCGATGGCCCACATCGGTTCGCCGCCGGACGACAGGCCGATGGACTGGGGCAAGCTCGCGCTGGTGGCCATCGGCGCGGTCGCGGTGGTGTTCGCCTCGGCCTACATCCTCGACAACCAAGCGGTGGCGAAGGCCTTCGTCTACATCGCCGGCGTGGTGGTGCTGGGCATCTTCGGCTACCTGATCTCGATCGGACGCAAGGAAGACCGTCCCGGCCTGATCGCGGCGCTGGTGCTGGTCGTGCAGACGATGTTCTATTTCATCTTCTACCAGCAGATGTCGACCTCGCTCAGCCTGTTCGCGCTGCGCAACGTCGACCCGGCGTTCAACGTGTTCGGCGTGCACCTGTGGGACTGGTCGCCGGCGCAGTTCCAGGCCTTCAACCCGATCTGGATCTTCATCCTCAGCCCAATCCTGGCGTGGCTCTACACGGCCGCCGGCAAACGCGGCAAGGATCTGTCCATCGCGGCGAAGTTCGCGCTGGGCTTCGCCATCGTCGCGCTCGGTTTCTTCATCTACGGCGCGGCGACGCATTTCGCCGGCCCCGACGGCCGCGTGTCGTCGTGGCTGATGGTCTGGGGCTACGCCGGCATTTCGCTGGGCGAGCTGCTGGTCAGCGGCCTCGGCCTGGCCATGGTGGCGCGCTACGTGCCGGCGAGCATGGGCGGCTTCATGATGGGCGCCTACTTCGTCGCCTCGGGCATTTCGCAGTACCTCGGCGGCGTGGTCGCGTCCTGGGCGAGCATTTCCGGCGACCAGCTCACCGATCCGGTGGCGAGCCTGCCGATCTACGCCAGCCTGTTCAACAAGCTCGGCTTCGCGGCGCTGCTGTGCACCGTGATTGCAATTGCGGTGCTGCCGCTGATGAAGCGCCTGTCCGCGGCGCACAACGAGCATCGCGCGGCGGCTTGATCGCGAAGTTTCTGGAATGCGAAAACGGAGCCGAAAGGCTCCGTTTTTGTTTTTCATCCAGCAATCTTAAGGTTGCGTCTTTGGGATCGGGGCGCTGCCGTTGATGTGTGTCTTTTTGCGGCGCATTACGAGCGCTGGGACAGCCTAGCGGTAGAGGTTAAATCAGCTACCGACATCTTCTTCGACTCTCATGCCACCGAGCAGAATCGCGGTTCCTGGCGGTAGCAGACAGGTCACTGAAATTGCACCCGAGGTCGGAATCGTTAGATCGCCCCAGAAGAAATCCTGCGGTTGCCAGATCACGCCCGTCATCGGATATGGGTTTGTCGGATCAATAATTACGGTTTTTGAGATGTATTCCATTTGCGCAATGCCGAAGCCAGGCCACGAGTTGACGGCGGTACACGTGAAGGTGTGCGATTTTCCGTCAATGCCTGAGAACCACATGTCGATTTCATAAGGATCGTAAGGTTCGGCCGGCGAGGCAATATCATCCTGGCCGGGACCCGAATCGAACGCGCAAATCACATACGCGTTTGTCGTGCCTTCGTTCCGAAACCCGGTGGCCTTCGGTCGCACCTTTGTATCGGTAGTGGGGACGCTCAAGCTGCACAAGTGAGCCGCAGGTACGGTGAGCCAACGCTGCTTGTTCACGGCTTGTGCCGACAGCGGAATCGTCATCCAGATCACCAAAGAAACCATTCCAGCAATGCGTTTGCAGCTCATCGAAATTCTCCATAGCCGGTACAAAGCCAAAATCACCCCAACCTATTCGGCGACTCTCCGCTACCCTCATCCCCGAAAATCGCCACGCCGCGCGATCCATCGGGCTTCACCCAGGCGCGATACATGCCCGAGGTGTTGAACGGCATCGCGATATTGCCTTCGCGGTCGATCGCAATCGCGCCGCCGTCGCCGCCCAGTTCCGGCAACGCCCGCAGGATCACGTCATCCGCCGCCTGCCGCAGCGAATCGCCGCGATAAGCCACGCGCGCGCAGATGTCGTGGGCCACCGCGAGGCGCAGAAAGAATTCGCCCCAGCCGGTCGCGGACACGCCGCAGCGCGCATCGGCATAGGTGCCGCCGCCGATCACCGGCGTATCGCCGACGCGGCCCCAGCGCTTGTTGGTCATGCCGCCGGTCGAGGTCGCCGCGGCGATGTGACCGTTCGCGTCCAGCGCGACCGCACCGACGGTGCCGAAATATTTGC
>Ga0209023_10002603_pt1 | contig 22321 bp, 19 predicted proteins | sample LakOneMetagenome_FD_187468 | JGI IMG/M metagenome (GOLD analysis project Ga0209023, IMG submission 187468) | Freshwater and sediment microbial communities from Lake Erie, Canada (SPAdes) (version 2) | ecosystem: Environmental > Aquatic > Freshwater > Lentic | place: Lake Erie, Canada...
CCGCCGCTGCGCGCCGAGGCCGCCCTGGCAGCTGACAATCGGCTGGGACTGGCCGATACGGTCGCCCGGAGCAGGGTCCAGGACGGCGACGCCCGCTTCGTCTTCCTCTTCATCCCTGAACGGCGCGGAGAGGCCCGGCTGCAGCGGCTCTGGATCCGCTGGACCGGTCCGATGGGTCTGGTCTGGAAGCAGAAAATCTTCGAACTGGACCAGGCCGCGCCGGTCTTGGCCGATCTGCAGTCGGTGCGCGAGGAAGCGGTCAAATTGTTCGCCCGAGACGCCCTGTTCGGCGCCAAGACCCAGATCGAGCTAGGCGAAGGCTCCGAGTTCCAGGCCCTGCGCGACTTCCAGCCCGGCATGGACCGCCGCGCCATCGACTGGAAGCAGTCGGCGCGTCACACGGCCCTTCTGGCCAAGGAGTTCCGCACCGAGCGCAACCACCATGTCGTCATGGCCCTGGACTGCGGCCGGGTGATGAGCGAACCGGTCGGGGGCGCGCCCCGCATCGACCGGGCCATCAACGCCGCCCTGCTGCTGGCCTGGGCCTGTCTGAAGTCGGGCGACCGGGCCGGTTTCTTCGCCTTCGACTCCGCGCCGCGCCTGTCGACCGGCGTCGCGGCCGGGCTCGACGCCTTCCGCGCCCTTCAGCTGGTCGCCGGCCGGATCGACTATTCGACGCACGAGACCAACTACAGCCTGGCCCTTACCAGTCTGGCGGGTCAGCTCAAACGCCGCTCGCTGGTGGTGGTGTTCACCGACTTCACCGATTCCACCGCCGCAGAACTGATGGTCGAGTCGCTCGGCCGGCTGCTGCGCCGCCATCTGGTCCTGTTCGTGGTCCTGCGCGACGAGGAACTGGAGGCCTTGACCGAGGTCGAACCGGTCGAGCCCGACGACGTCGCCCGCGCCGTCGTCGCCGCCGGCTTGCTGCGCGAGCGCGACACCGTCGTCTCGCGCCTGCGTCGCATGGGCGTCCATATCGTCGACGCCCCGGCCGATCGCATCGGCCCGGCCCTGATCAACGCCTACCTCGACCTGAAGCGAAGAGACCTGCTGTGACCGAGGCTCCGATGCCCGCATCCCTCACCGCCGCGACGCTGAAGAGCCAGCGCTTCCGCCATGCGCGCGAGGACCAGTGGAAGCGTCTGGAGCGGCTGATGGACAAGGTCGAGCGCGGCGCCGTCGGCAAGCTGACGGACGAAGAGATCCTGGCCGTGCCCGTCCTGTATCGCTCGACCCTGTCGGCCCTGTCGGTGGCGCGCGAGACGTCGCTGGACCGCGGCCTGATCGCCTATCTTGAGACCCTGTCGGCCCGCGCCTACTTCTTCGTCTACGGCTCGCGATCGACGCTGCAGGGTCGCCTGGCCGGCTTCTTCGTCACGGACTGGCCCCGGGCCGTGCGGGGCCTGTGGCGCGAGACCCTGATCTCGGCGGCGATGATGATCCTGGGGGCGCTCGCCGCCGCATGGCTGGTCGGGCACGACCCGGAATGGTTCTACGCCTTCGTCCCGGCAGGGATGTCCGGCGGGCGCGATCCCGGCGCCTCCACCGAGACCCTGCGCGCCACCCTGTCGGGGGTAGAGGACAGCGGCGGGCTTTCGACCTTCGCCACCTTCCTGTTCACCCACAACGCCCAGATCGCCCTGCTGGCCTTCGCCCTGGGCTTCGCCTTCTGCGTGCCCAGCGCCCTGCTGATGCTCTACAACGGTGCGACGCTGGGGGCCTTCGTCGTGCTGTTCGCCAGCCGGGGGCTGGGGCTTGAGGTCGGCGGCTGGCTGATCATCCACGGCGTCACAGAGCTGTTCGCCGTCACCCTTGCGGGGGCCGCCGGCCTGAAGATCGGCTGGGCCGTGGCCTTCCCCGGCGCGCGTCATCGGTTGGAGGCGGCCTCCGAGGCCGGGCGCAGCGCGGGCGTGGTCGTGGGCGGCGTAGTGGTCATGCTGTTCATCGCCGGCCTGCTGGAAGGCTTCGGCCGTCAGCTGATCTCCGACACCGGCGCCCGCTACGCCATCGGCATCGCGACCGGCGTCCTGTGGGGGACCTATTTCTACGCGACGCGCGGCCGCGCCCTGAAAAGGAGCGACGCCCGTGGCCGGTGAGCCGATCGCGACCCGGGACCGGACCGAGCGCGCCTTCGTCACGCCCGAGGGTGTCGACCTACGCCTGAATATCGGCGACGCCAGCCAGCGCGCCGGCGCCTTCCTGCTGGACGCCGCCATCGTCGTCGGCATCCTGATCATTTTGACCATCGCGGCGGTCTTCATGGGCCTGGGCGCGGTGGCGGCCGGCGGACCCGACGCCGGAGAGATGGTCGCCGTAGTCTGGCTGCTGGGCTTCTTCGTCCTGCGCAACTTCTACTTCACCGCCTTCGAGCTGTCGGCCCGGGCCGCGACCCCGGGCAAGCGGGCCATGGGCCTTCGGGTCGCCGCGCGCGACGGCGGGCGGCTGCGCGCCGAATCTGTGTTCGCGCGCAACGCCATGCGCGAGCTTGAGGTCTTCCTGCCCCTGTCCCTGCTGCTGGGTCAGGCCAAGGAGGGCGGGGTCGAAAGCTGGATGTATCTGCTCGGCTTCCTCTGGGCTGCGATCTTCGTCCTGTTCCCGCTGTTCAACCGGGACCGGCTGAGGCTGGGCGACCTGGTCGGCGGCACCTGGGTGTTGCGCAATCCGCGCCGCAAGCTGACGCGCGACATGGCCGACGAGGGCAGCGCGCGGATGAGCCGCTTCGACTTTTCGCAGGCCCAGTTGGACGCCTACGGCGCCAAGGAACTGCACATTCTGGAAGAGGTTCTGCGCCTCCGGAACCGCCGGGTCCTGCGCTCCGTCGCCGAAAGGATCGCGGCCAAAACCGGCTGGCCTCATACGCCTTTCGACGACGATTACGACTTCCTCAGCGCCTACTACGCCGCATTGCGCGGGCGGCTCGAGGCCCGTCTGCTGATGGGGATCAGACGCCGCGACAAGCACGACGTCTGACCCGCCTCCACCTGTTCAATCGAACGCAGAGGCGACCTGGTCCGGCGCCACGCCCTCCTTCACCGTGCGCAGTTCGTAATAGATCGACGCCACGCCGGCCGACGACAGGATGTAGCTGATCACATTGACAATCGGCGTCAGCACCAGGGCCGCGATCGGCGCCTGGGTCGCCCCCTTGGCGAAACTGCCCGTGCTGGCAACGCCGACGCCCGCGACCACGATCCCGAGGATCATGGCGACAATGAAATAGACCACGATGATCGCGAAGATCATCCAGCGCGATCCCCGCGTGAGGTCCCGGCTCCGCTGAAAGCTTTCCATGATCCCGCGCTTCTCGGCGACCACGGCCGGCCCGGCGACCACCCACATCACCGAGAGAATTATTCCCGGAACGATGAGCAAGATATAGCCCAGAAAGAGGCCGATGCCCATCACGATGCCCAGTCCGAGCAGCGGGAAAAAGAACCTCAGCCCCGCAGACAGGGCTCCCCCCAGATCGACCGGCTTGCCGTTGAGGCCGTTGATCGTGGTGAAGACCACCACCCCCTGCAGCACATAGGCGCCCACCAGGGTCAGCAGGCCACCGACCAGAATGGCGACCACCGCCGCCGGCGTCGAGGCCGTGAAGATGTTCTGCCCCTGGCCGAACCCGCTGATCACGCTCGGAATGCCGATCAGCACCACCGACGAGACCAGAAACACCAGCCAGTTCTGGCCGATCGCGGCGAAGGTCCGCTGCACCACCCGGCCGAGATCGAAGCTCCCGCCCTGAAAATCCGTCGTCGCCATAAGCCCTCCTGTTGTAGCACCCAACTGAGCCGTTGAACGTGCCGTCCACAAGCGCCAACAAGAGGTTGGCTTGATTCGCGGCTTCCCATTAACCTGGCTCCATCTGCAGAGCGCCGGAAACCGTCATTCATTGTCGGCCGCAGACACGACATTCAGCCTGCGTGCGCGAAAGTCCGCTTCCCGGCAGACAGGGCCACACGGTTCCCGACCCGTAGCAGACCTTACCCGCTCGAATGCCAGCGACTTCCCGACTGCGAACGGTTGGCTACAATCCATCGGTGCTTGAGCAACGAATGAAACTGGCCATGACAGGCGGCCGTCTTGATAGTTGCTCAGGTAGACCGCCCCATCCGCGTCCCGAAAAGCATATTTGCGCTGCGTGGGCCCGGTGACCTCCAGACACAGTCGCCCCGGATCTGTTTTGCAGGTTCCCGGCAACAGACCGACCCTGTCTCATCACCAACCGAAGGATCGTAGTCGGTAAGCGTAGCGAATCCTTCGCATGATCTCCCGTTCCGGCTGTGATATCGCCGTTCCGGGAGGCGATGCATGACGAAGCTCGACCGATTGAGGTCTGCGCAGGCGGCGATCCAGGCCGAGGCTGAGCAGCGTTACGACGCACGCAGGAGTATTCGAGCCGATATCAAAGAGCGTTTGGCCGCCGCAGGCCCTGGTACGGCGGACAGCGCGGATCGACGGGCCGCATTCGATCTCCGTGCCGCGAAGCGCGCCCAACTGAAGGCCATTGTCGGCTCGACGCTACCCTTCGGCATCGAGCGTCGTATGGGATCTTGGGACGGGGTCCTTCTTGCACCGACAGACCAGGCGAGAACCGCGGGCAGACCAGTCGCCCGCATCGTGGAACCGGCCCAGCCGTAGATCTGTTTGACGATATCCCGGACGTGGATCGCCGTCGCGGGCGCCCCGCGGTCCACGATCCCCTTGCAGGGCGCCCGAAGGTCGTCGGGTGTGATCTCGCTGAGCAGGCGGTTCTTCCACTTCGGCAGGATATCCTGATTGAAAATCGCCCGGCGCATGTCGGGGGTGCTGTCCGCCATCGGCGCACGGTCCATCCAGCCCTGGGCGACCTGTGCAAAATCGCGAGCTTCTTTCCGGCGACGTTTGGCGCGCTGCTTTTCAACGGCGGGCGACACCCCGTCCGCGATCGCCTTCTTTACCTCGATAAGCCATTCGCGAGCTTGCGCCAGCGTGAGCCCGGCCCGATCGTAACGCCCGAGCGTCAAGGTCTCTCGACGGCCGTTGAACCGATAGTCGTAGCGGAATGAGATTGCCCCGCCCGTCGAGACATAGACGTACATGCCGCCCCTGTCGGTACTCTTGTAAGCCCTTGCTTTCGGACGCAAATTCTTCAGTGCGGCGTCGGTAAGCACGGTCTAATCGCCTCTGGCCGACGGCCCTCGAGTTCGGTCGCGCCGAGACGGCTTTTTTCTATCCATCTGAATGACTTGCTCAAAAAAATACCGTCAGGGCGTGGCCCCATGTCAGGACGGCATGAGCCCGGGTCCGCCAGATCAATGCAGCGGCGTACCGTCGGCCAGTCCGACAAAACGAAAAAAGACCCTCCGAATGGCTCCGAAGGGTCTCGACAGAATTCACAATGTTGTCAGGCCTTTAGAGGCCGCTTCGGAAGCGATACCGAATGCTACCGAAGGGTCGGGACTATTCCCACTCGATCGTGCCGGGAGGCTTCGAGGTGACATCGTAGACGACGCGGTTGACGCCGCGGACCTCGTTGACGATCCGGGTCGCGCATTTGCCCAGCACGTCCCACGGGAACTCGAAGAAGTCGGCGGTCATGCCGTCGGTCGACGACACGGCGCGCAGGGCCAGCACCTTTTCATAGGTGCGGGCGTCGCCCATGACGCCCACGGTCTTGACCGGCAGGAGGACGGCGAAGGCCTGCCAGATCCTGTCGTAGAGGCCGGCCTTGCGAATCTCGTCCAGATAGATGGCGTCGGCCTGCTGCAGGGTCTCGACCGCCTCGGGCGTGATCTCGCCGGGGATGCGGATCGCGAGGCCCGGCCCGGGGAACGGGTGGCGGCCGACGAAGGCGTCGGTCAGGCCCAGTTCGCGGCCGAGGGCGCGGACCTCGTCCTTGAACAGCTCACGCAGGGGCTCGACCAGCTTCAGCTTCATATAGTCGGGCAGACCGCCGACGTTGTGATGGCTCTTGATCACATGGGCCTTCCCGCTCGAGGACGAGACGCTCTCGATCACGTCGGGATAGAGGGTGCCCTGGGCCAGGAATTCGGCGCCGTCGATCTTGTTGGCCTCGCGGTCGAAAATCTCGATGAAGACGCGGCCGATGGTCTTGCGCTTGGTCTCGGGGTCGGACTGGCCCGCCAGGGCGCCGAGGAATTCCTTCGACGCATCAACATGGATCAGCGGGATGTTGTAGTGCTCTCTGAACAGGGTCGTGACCTGTGTCGCCTCGTCCTTGCGCAGCAGGCCGGTGTCGACGAAGACGCAGGTCAGCTGCTCGCCGATGGCCTCGTGAATCAGCACCGCCGCGACCGAGGAGTCGACGCCGCCCGACAGGCCGCAGATCACCCTGGCCGAGCCGACCTGTTCGCGGATCTGGGCGATCTTCTCGTCGCGATAGGCGGCCATGGTCCAGTCGCCCTTCAGCCCGGCGATGCCGTGGGTGAAGTTTTTCAGCATCGTCGCGCCGCGCGGGGTGTGCATCACCTCGGGGTGGAACTGGACGCCGTAGAAGCGACGGGTCTCGTCGGCGATCACCGCATAGGGCGAGCCGGCCGAGGAGGCGACGATGTCGAAGCCTGCCGGAATGGCGACGATCTTGTCGCCGTGGCTCATCCAGACGGTCTCTTCCTCGCCGACCGGGGCCAGGTCGGCCAGCAGCGGGGAAGACTTCTCGACGGTGATTTCTGCACGACCGAACTCGCGGGTGTGGCCGCCCTCGACCTTGCCGCCGAGTTGTTCGCACATCGTCATCTCGCCGTAGCAGATGCCCAGGACCGGCACCCCGGCCTCGAACACGCCCTGCGGCGCGCGGGGGCTGCCTTCCTCGTGCACGCTCTCGGGACCACCGGACAGGATGATCGCCGCCGGGCTCATGGCCTTCAGCGCGGCCTCCGCCTTCGCATAGGGATGAATCTCGCAGTAGACGTTCGCCTCGCGCAGGCGCCGCGCGATCAGCTGCGTCACCTGGCTGCCGAAATCGACGATCAGGACCTTCTGGTGATCGGCGCCAGAGTTCGGGGAAGAAGGGGTCGTCATGACGGCTCCTGTTCGGGTTCGGGGTGGTCGGCGGTCAGCCGGGTGAGTTCGTTGGCCAGCAGGTCCAGCGCCTCGGCCAGACCCTCGTCGATGACGGACAGGGTGCCGGTCCAGTCTTCCAGAACGGTCAGGTCGGCCTTGCCGTCGCTGATCCCGCGCAGGCCGATCACCGGCAGGCCGAACCGGGCGGCGGCGCGGACCACGGCATAGGTCTCCATGTCGACCATGTCGGCGTCGATGGCGTCATAGGCCTCGCCGGCGACGACGCTGCCGCCGGTCGCGAGGCGCGCATAGGGCTGACCCTGGGGGCCGCTGGCCAGGGTCAGGCTGGCGGGCTCATCGAGGAAGGGCGTCACCCCGGGTGCGAAGCCGAGCGCCGTCGCGTCCATGTCGCGATAGGCGACCTCGTCGACCCAGTAGATGCGGCCGTGATCCAGGGTCTGCGACCCGGCGGATCCGAGCGAGATCACCAGGTCCGGCAGGCCGTCGGCATGAGCCAGTTCAGCCAGTGCGGCGGTCGTGGCGATTGCCGCCTCGACCGGCCCCACCCCGGTGATCAGCGGCTTGATCCGCGCCTTCAGCGCCGGGCCATACTCGGCCTCGGCCGCCATGACGCAGAGAGCTGTGATCGGCCCGAAACGGACGAATTCGAAGTCGCCCCCGCTCACGCCTGCCGCTCGTAGACGGCGGCGAAGAAGCCGTCGGTGCCGGCCGTGGCGGGCGACAGGCGCAGGCGATGACCGCCCGTCGCCAGTTCGGCCAGCTTGTCGCGCCCGGCTTGCGTGAAGTTGGCGGTGTTCAGGGCGCTCTCGATGGCCACCGGGGCGAAGGACGGGTGATCCTCCTCGAAGGCGTCCAGGGTGGCCTCGTTCTCGCCGCGCAGCATCGAACAGGTGACATAGACCAGACGGCCGCCGGGTTTCACCAGCTTGGCCGCCCGGGCGACGATGGCCATCTGAAGGGTGTGCATCCGGTCGACGTCCTCGGCCTTCAGCCGCCAGGCGTCCTCGGGACGACGACGCCATGTCCCGGAGCCCGTGCAGGGCGCATCGACCAGGACGACATCGGCCTGCTGGACCATGTCCTCAACGCCGCCGCCATTGGGGCCGAGCTGATGCAGTTCCGCGGTGACGCCCGCGCGTTGCAGGCGCGGCTTGATGTTATCCAGACGCTTCTGGACGACGTCATAGGCGACCAGCTTGCCGTCGGTCTTGTTCGTCGTGACGGTCTTCTTGCCCGCCGGCGCATCGACCCAACCGGTCGGCGTCCAGACCTTGGGCGCCTCTTCAGGCTCGATCGTACGGCCGGTCGAGATCGCCGACATCTGCATGGCCAGACCCAGGGTCTTGCCCCCTCCCCCGGCGCAGTAGTCGACGACGGTCATGCCGGGCGCGACATTGGCCAGCCAGCAGACGATCTGGCTGCCCTCGTCCTGGATTTCGATACGGCCCTGTTTGAAGGCCTCCAGCGCCTGGACGTTCGGCGGCGGCTCGGCCGACAGGCGCAGACCCCAGGCGGACCAGGGCGTGCGTTGCGCCTCCAGACCGGCCTCGCGCAGTTCGGCCACGACGTCGGCGACGGTGGCCTTGGCCGCATTGACGCGCAGATCGATCGGCGCGCGCGGCGCCATCAGGGCCTCGGCCTCGATCGCCCAGCTCTCGCCGAAGGTGGACTTGAAATCCTCCATCACGAACTCGGGCAGGCCCGCGGCGACCCAGCCCGGCAACTCGCCCGGGCCGGCCGTAAGGCGCGAACGCTCCTGTTTGGACAGCGGCTTGGGACCATAGGCGTCGCCCGAGTGCAGAGCCTCGATCTCTTCCAGCGACAGGTCGTCGATCAGGCTCAGCGAACCGATGACCAGAGCCCGGCCGTCCTCGCGGCCGCCCATGGCCCAGACCAGACGGCCACGCGCCCGCAGCACGCGGTAGACGCGGTCGGCGACGGCGCGGCGGTCCTTGGAGCCCGCGTAACGGTTCTCGGTTCCCCAGGTCTTGAGCACGGCCTCGGCCGGTTGGCGGCCCTGGGCGATGGAGTCCAGGACGGAGGCGGCGGCGGCGAGACGTGCGGCTGGGGTCAACTCAGGCTTTCAGACGAAGAGGGCCCAGATGACCAGGATCAGACCGGTCAGCGAAGCGATGAAGGCCAGCGTGCGCAAGCCGGTCACGCCGAAGGCGTAGAGCGGCACATACAGGACGCGGGCGAAAAGATAGAGGTGCGTGCCCCAGAGGGTCAGCGCGCCGCCGTCCTTACCGGCCACATGGGCCATGATTACGGCGGCGGCGAACAACGGCAGGGTTTCGAACAGATTGGCCTGGGCCCGCAGCAGGCGACCGGCCAGCTTGCCGGGCGCCGGGGCGACCCCATCGCGCGGACCTGCGTTCCACTTCGGCCCCAGTTCCGCCGTCCGCGCGATGGCGGCGGCGGCGATCTGGAGAATGGCCAGGATCAGAACGAAGGCCAGTGCGATGAACTCGGGCGTCATATCCATGGTCGTGTCCCCCCGGGATCAGCCCTGCCGGTAATTCGGCGCTTCCCGAGTGATCATGACGTCATGGACGTGGCTCTCACGCAATCCCGCCCCGGTGATGCGCACGAAGCGGGCGCGGTCCTGGAACTCGGCGATGCTCGGAGCCCCCACATAGCCCATGGCGGCGCGCAGCCCTCCGACCATCTGGTGCAGCACCGGCGCGATCGGCCCCTTGTAGGGGGTCTGGCCCTCGATGCCCTCGGGCACCAGCTTCTGGCTGTCCTGCACGTCCTTCTGGAAGTAGCGGTCTGCCGAACCGGCGCCCATGGCCCCGACCGAGCCCATGCCGCGATACGACTTGTAGGACCGGCCCTGGTACAGGAAGACCTCGCCCGGACTTTCGTCGGTGCCGGCGAACATCGAGCCCATCATGGCGACGGAGGCGCCGGCCGCGATGGCCTTGGCCAGATCGCCCGAGTACTTGATCCCGCCGTCGGCGATGACCGGGGTGCCCGAGTCCTTCGCGGCCCGAACCGCGTCGATGATAGCGGTCAGCTGAGGCACGCCCACGCCCGCGACGATGCGGGTCGTACAGATGCTGCCAGGACCGATCCCGACCTTCACCGCGTCCGCGCCGGCGTCAATCAGGGCCCGTGCGGCGTCATAGGTGGCGATATTGCCGGCGATGATCTGGAGCCGGTTGTTTTCGCGCTTGATGCGCTCGACCACGCGGGAGACCTGGGCCGAGTGGCCGTGGGCGGTGTCGATGACCACCACATCGCAGCCCGCATCAGCCAGGGCCATGGCCCGCTCATAGCCCGCGTCGCCGACGGTGGAGGCGGCGCCGACCAGCAGCCGGCCCTGATCGTCCTTGGCGGCGTTGGGGTGGGCCTGGGCCTTCTCGATGTCCTTCATCGTGATCAGGCCGACAGCCCGATAGTCGTCATTGACCACGATGACGCGTTCGATCTTGCGATCCCGAAGCAGGGCCCTCGCCTCGTCCCGACCGGCGCCTTCGCGCACCGTGATCAGGTGGCCCTGGGTCATCAGTTCGGCGGCCTTGCGGGTCGGATCGGTGTCGAACCGCATGTCGCGGTTCGTCAGGATGCCGACCAGCTTGCCCGACGCCGGATCGACCACCGGGAAGCCCGAGATCTTGCGGGCTGCGACGATGGCGCGAACCTCGCCCAGCGTCGTTTCCGGATTGATAGTCACCGGATTGATGACCATGCCGCTCTCGTAGCGCTTCACCTCACGGACCTGATCGGCCTGTTCGGCGATGGTCATGTTGCGGTGAAGCACCCCCAGACCGCCGGCCTGGGCCATGGCGATCGCCAACCGGCTCTCGGTCACGGTGTCCATCGCCGACGAGGCGAGCGGGATGTTCAATCGGATGTCGCGTGTCAGTCGTGTCGAAACATCCGCGTCTGCGGGCATGGTCTCGGACGGGCCGGGTTCAAGCAAAACATCGTCGAAGGTAAGGCCTTCGCGAATCTCCATGGGAGTCTCCGTTTTGCGGGCCGCCTATCCTCTTTCGCGGTTGCGAAGTCAACCGTTGTGCGCCCGCCGACAAGGATCGTCACAAAGGTTTATCTCCGGTCGCGCGTCGGCCCTTGCAACTTCTGAGAACCATTCGCACTTAGACGGTATGGTTCAGGTGATCGTCCAGTCCATCCGCCGCCTCGCGTTCAAGATCGCCAGCTATGGCATCATGCACCTCGTCGTCGCGATTCTGGTGGCTTTCGCCATCACCCGCGACTGGCGGCTGGCCCTGGCGGTGGGGGTGGTCGAACCCCTGTTCCAGACCGTAGCCTACACGATCCACGACCGGGTCTGGCATCGGATCGAACGGCGCGGGACGCTTTCCCTGCCCGAGGAAACGGTCGAGGCCGTCGGGGCACGGCTCGACGTCATGGACCACCAGGAACAGACACGGTCGCATGCCCATGGCCACGTCGGCCACAGCCATGCCGGTCATGGGCACGCCCTGCCCCGCTCGCTCGGCCGGATCGCGCTGAAGACCGTCACCTATGGCCTCATGCATTTCACGGTTGCGGTCAGCGTGGCCTTCGCCCTGACCCGCGACATCCGCATCGCCCTGGCGATCGGCACGATCGAGCCTCTGGTGCAGACCGTCTTCTTCACCGCCCACGACCGGATCTGGAGCCGGATCGAGGCCGGCCGGGCGCGCCGCCGGGCGCTCGCTACAGCCTGAAAACACGGCACGCTGCCAAACGCCGTCTGCGGCGTTAAGGTGCGATCATGCACGCCTTCGAGACGATTCTGGCGGTTCTGCTCGGCGCCGTCCTGCTGTCGCTGGTGGCGCGCAAGCTGAAGGCGCCCTTCCCGCCCTTCCTCGCCCTGGGCGGCGCCGCCGTCGCCTTCCTGCCCTTCGCGCCCGAGATGACCCTGGACCCGGAACTGGTCCTCGCCCTGTTCGTGGCCCCGATCCTGCTCGACTCGTCGTTCGACAGTTCCCCGCGCGACCTGAAGCGCAACATCGTGCCGATCACCTTCATGACCCTGGCCGCCGTCGGGATCACCGTCGTCGCCGTCGCGGTGACGGCGCGTCACCTTGAGCCGGAGATGGGCTGGGCGGTCGCGATCGCCCTAGGCGCCATCGTCGCCCCTCCCGACGCCGCAGCGGCCACGGCGGTCCTGCGCGCGGTGCCCGTTCCCTATCGCATCCGCACCATCCTTGAGGGCGAGAGCCTGTTCAACGACGCCAGTTCGCTGCTGATCTACCGGTTCGCGGTCACGGCGGCGGTCGGCGGACTGGCGACGGGCTGGGGGCTGGCGGCGACCGTGGTCTGGGCGCTGGTCGGCAGCGTCGCCTTCGCCATGGGCGCCGCGTGGCTCAGCACCCGGCTGACGCGCGACATCACCGACGTCCCTTCCAACATCCTGATCCAGTTCATCTCGACCTTCGGCCTGTGGATTGCGGCCGAGACGCTGGGCCTGTCGGCCATCGTCACCGTGGTCATCTATGGCCTGACCATCGCCCGACTGGCGGCCCGCACCTCGGCCAGCCTGCGCGCACCGGCCTATACGGTCTGGGAGACGGTGGTCTTCGCCCTGAACGCCACCGCCTTCGCCCTTGTCGGCCTGCAGATCGGCCCGATCTGGCGCCACCTCGATCCCGGCCAACGCGGCGAATACGCGCTGTTCGCCGCCACCGTTCTGGCGGTCGCCGTCCTCGCCCGTCTGGGTTGGGTCATGGGCTACAACAGCTTCCTGCGGCTCAAGAATCACTGGTTCGGCGCCAACCTGCCCGAGGGCTCCAGCCCTCCGACGGCGGCCAGCGGCCTGATCCTCGGCTGGGCCGGGATGCGCGGCGTGGTCAGCCTCGCCGCCGCCTACGCCCTGCCGCTCAACTTCCCGCATCGCGACCTGCTGCTGCTCGCGACCTTCGCCGTCGTGATGGGGACTCTCGTCGTTCAGGGCCTGACGCTCGGTCACTTGATCCGCCTCCTCGGGGTCGAGGACGACGGCCAGCTGGAGCAGGAGATCAAACACGCCCGTCAGGTCACCACCCAGGCCGCCGTCGACCATCTGAAGGGCTGCAAGGGCCGCGTCGCCAACCGGCTCAAGGACGAATACGGCGAGCGGCTGGACGCTGTTATGAGCGATGAGGCCGATGACGGACGGGTCGAGCTGGAGTCCGACCAGATCCGCGCCGACCTGCTGAAAACCAAGCGCGACGCCCTGATGGCCCTGCGCACCTCGGGCGAGATCGGCGAGGCGGCCTACTACCAGATCGAGGAAGAGCTGGACCGCTACGAGCTCAGCTGGACGCCCGTCGTTCGCTAGGGGCTGTAGTCGGTCCCGGCCGCCGCTTCGCCGATCGTCCTAGCGCTTGTTCAGCGCCACCAGATAGACCTCCGACGAGCCTTTGCGGCTGGCCGCGGGCTTGACGTATTTGACCTCCTGGAAGTTGGCGCGGAGGTCAGCCAGCACCCGGCCGGCGTCGCCGCCCTGGAAGTTCTTGGTCACGAAATGGCCGCCGGGACGCAGGGTGCGGATGGCGAAGTCCGAGGCGATCTCGATCAGGGCGATGATTTTCAGGTGGTCGGTCTGGCGGTGGCCGACAGTGTTGTGGGCCATGTCCGACAGCACGAGGTCGGGCGGTCCGCCCAGTTCGTCGATCAGTTGCTGGTCCACGCCCGGATCGGTGAAGTCGGCCTGAATGAGCGTCGAGCCCGGGATCGGCTCGATCGGCAGAAGGTCGACACCGACCACAGACGCCGCGCCCCGGTTGACGCAGACCTGGACCCAGCCGCCCGGCGCCGCGCCCAGATCAATGACCCGGGAGCCCTTCTTGACCAGATGGAAGCGGTCGTCGATCTCGCTGAACTTGAAGGCGGCCCGGCTGCGCCAGCCCTCGGCGCGGGCCTTTTCGGACCAGGGATCGGCCAGCTGGCGCTTGATCCACTGGATGGAGGACATCGACTTCTTGTCCGCCGTCTTGATCTGGGTTCCCATGCCGCGGCCCTGGGCCGTACCGCCGGTCGGCGGACGCACCATCTTGCGGCGCGCGGGCTCTGTTTCGGCGACCTTTGGGGCGGGAGGGGTCTTTTCGTCGTTACTCATGCTTCCCACATAGCCTCCACGGCCTTCACGGGCTATGACCCCCGACCGGAATAGAAGACCCGGACAGAAAAACGGAGCGCGCCGATGGCCGACGAAACCCTGACTTTGACCCTCGACACCGGTGACGTTGTCATCAAGCTGCGGCCTGATCTGGCCCCCGGCCACGTCGCCCGCATCACCGAACTGGCCAAGGAAGGCTTCTATGACGGCGTGGTCTTCCACCGCGTCATCCCGGGCTTCATGGCCCAGGGCGGCGATCCGACCGGCACCGGCACCTCGGGCTCCAAGAAGCCCAACCTGAAGGCCGAGTTCTCGAAAGAGCCCCATACCCGCGGCGCCGTCTCGATGGCCCGCACCTCGGATCCGAACAGCGCCAACTCGCAGTTCTTCATCGTGTTCGACGACGCGACCTTCCTCGACGGCCAGTACACCGTCTGGGGTAATGTCATCGAAGGCATGGACCACGTCGACGCCCTGCCGAAGGGCGAGCCGCCGCGGGCTCCGGGCAAGATCGTCAAGGCCACCGTGGCCTGACTTCACGGTCGAGGCTCTGGCAAGTCTCTGAGGGCGGGTCGCAGGACCCGCCCTTTTTGATTCAATCTCCGCCGTACCAGCGGAACTTCTGGCCGCCGAAGGCCGTGCCGCCGGCGCGCAGGGTTCCGGTCAGAACCGGAGCCTCCTCGCCGAGGTTGCGGCGGGCCGTGGCCAGCGCGCCCTGGTCCAGGGTCCCGTTGAAGGCGACATTGCCCAGCCGGGGATCGGCGCCTTCAAACCGGATACGGCCGTCTGTGACGTCATAGACCTTGGGCAGGACCCGAATCGGCGCCGCGCCGTCCTTCTCGAACTCGATCATCACGGGGGCGAAGGTCCCCGACTTCGACCCGCCCTCCCACGCCGTGAAGTCGGCGCCCTGACCGAGGAACAGCGCCTTCACGTGATAGCCGTCGACCGAGATGGGGGCCGCCGGAATGTAGTAGCCCGACAGGTCGCCGCTGATCTCATGTTTGAACGTCGCCCCGGCGGCCTTGGGAGCCTCCCCGCCGGACGCAGGCGCGGCCTTGAAGTCGTCGCAGGCCGCCAACGCAGCGCAGACCCCAAGCAGAGCGACCGCACCGGCTCGCTTCATCGGTCGACGTCCTGTCATGGCAGCCGCAGCACGGTTGCAAGCCAGCCGATCGATTGCAGATGCTCGATCGCCTCGAAGATCGGGACCGCCAGCAGGAAGACCAGACCGTCCCGGATCGTCGTCAGGAAGAACTGGGGCCGGATCTCCAGTGAGGCTTCGTCCCGCCAGCGGGAGAAATCCGGCCCGTTGCGCGGCACGCGAGCCATATAGTCGGCATAGGGTGCGCCGAAGGCGTTCAGCAGCCAGGCCTCTTCCCGGCGGACCGTGAAGTGAAAGACGATCAGCGAGATCGCCATGAAGCCAACGGCCAAGGTCAGGCTGCCGGTCTGGGCGCCGATGCCGAGCGCGCCAAGATGGCTGAACAGATACAGCGGGTTGCGGCTGATAGAATAGGGTCCTGTATCGACGATTTCCGCCTTCTTGCGCCCGCCGATGTAGAGCGAGCACCAGGCGCGGCCAACGATGGCGATCACGATCGCGCCGAGGCCGATGCTTTCCACGCCCTCATGGAAGAGGCCGTCGCCCCACCGGGTCCCGGTGATCATCGACAGGCCGACCGCGCCCAGAAGCCCTCCGCCGATGGCCCATTTTCGAATGCGCTGGATGTGCTGAAGATCGAATCCCGCCGTCGCCGTCATTGTCGCCCCCCGTGTTTTGGCGAGGTGAGCGCCTGAGACCGGTCCAGCGCAAGCCCAATGTTCGCGTCCGGACAAAAGTTAGCGATCCAGCGCCTGATCGAGGGTCCGGAAAGCGGCGATGGCGAGCTCGGTCGATGAGGCGAAGACCGAGGGGGTGATGCGTTCAAAGTCATCGGACGGGCGGTGATAGTCGGGGTGATCCACGACGCCCATGTAGAGGAACGGCACGCCCGCCTTGTAGAAGGCGTCATGGTCGGAGGCGTCGACCCAGTTGTCCGAGCCCGTGTCCTGCGGCGTATCATGGCCGAAGGCCAGGGACACGGCGCCGTTGGGGGCGATCCGCTCGAGCAAAGGCCGCAAGGCCGGGGTCTGGTACGTCCCCGAAACCCACAGATGGCCATCCGTCCCGGCGCGCGAGGTCATGTCGAAATTCAGATTGAGGGCGATCGACGACAGGGGCACCGGCGGCGCCTGGACGAAATGTTTGGCCCCGATCAGGCCCCGCTCCTCGCCGTCGAAGGCGACGATCAGGACGCTGTGCTCGGGCGGTTGGGCCTTCAGGCGGCGCGCCAGCTCCAGCATCGTCGCCACACCCGAGGCGTTGTCGTCGGCGCCGTTATAGATCAGGCCGTTGGCGACACCGACGTGGTCATAGTGGGCGCTGACGACGATATAGCGGTCGCCGGCCCGCGTGCCCGGGATCAGGCCGATGATGTTGGTCCCCTTGTAGCGGACCAGACCCGACCGGCTGGGGACCTCGGCCTCGAACGGTTGCAACCGGCCGACGGGCGGGGCGGCGATCCCCGTCGCCTCCAGCCGGGAGACGATATAGGCCCGCGCCCGCTCGCCCCCCGGGGAGCCTGTGTCGCGCCCCTCCATGTCGTCGGCCGACAGGATGCGGACGTCGTCGAGCAGTTGTTGGGGAGCGGCGGGGATGGCGGCGACCGGTGTCGGGACCGGCGAGGGCTTGGCGCCGAACGTATCGCAGGCGCAGAGGGTGACGGCGATTCCGGCAAGGGCGGCGACTAATGGCGCTCGGGGCAGACGGGTCATTCAAAATCGCTTGTAAAACAAAGACCGTCTGGCGGGCCGCGGTCGAAAAAACAGTGCCACAGTGCCAAACACTGCCAAATGAAAGGCGATAATCGCCGCGATCCAGAGGCCATTCTAGGGCGTTTGCGATCGATGGGCGCCCGAGCGGCGTTTCAAAGTTTCATCCAGTTGATACGGCAGGCAATTCTTCCGGGCGCTCTGCGACATCGAAGCGATCCGCGGTGTGATCGGGGAGCCTTCGCCGCCCGAGCGATGCTAGAAGGACGACCGAGCTCCAGAGTTTGCGATTCCCATGGCCCAGACATCCGACGACAGCCTGTCCCCGATCCCTGTCGAGGACCTGAGCGAAGACCAGGCGGCCGCCGAACTGGCCCGGCTGGCGGCGGAGATGCGCCGCGCCGACTTCCTCTACAACGAGGCGGCGCCCGAGCTGACCGACGCCCAGTATGATGATCTCAAGGCCCGCAACCTTGCCATCGAGACCCGCTTCCCGGCCCTGATCCGCGCGGATTCGCCGTCGCTGAAGGTCGGCGCCCCGGCCTCGAGCCAGTTCTCGGAAGTGCGCCACGGCGTGCCGATGCTGTCGCTGGACAACGCCTTCGAAGACGGCGACGTCACCGACTTCGTGGCCCGCATCCAGCGCTTCCTGAAACTGCCGCACGCAGATCCCGTCGCCTTCGTCGCCGAACCCAAGATCGACGGTCTGTCCGCCAACATCCGCTATGAAAACGGCATTCTGGTCCAGGGCGCGACGCGCGGCGACGGCCGCACCGGCGAGGACATCACCGCCAACCTGCGGACCATTCCCGACATCCCGCACAGCCTCTCCGGCTCCGGCTGGCCCGATCTGATCGAGGTGCGTGGCGAGGTCTATGCGCCCAACGAAGGCTTCACGGCGTTCAATGCGGCGGCGGAAGCCGAGGGCCGGCGCACCTATGCCAACCCGCGCAATTTCGCCGCCGGGTCGCTGCGCCAGATCGATCCGAAGGTGACGGCGGCCCGTCCCCTCGCCTTCTTCGCCTATGCCTGGGGCGAACTGTCGGCGCCGTTCGCCGACACCCAGGAACACGCCCTGGCGGCGCTGAAATCCTGGGGCTTCAAGGTCAATCCGCGCTCGGTTCGGGTCGAGGGCGCACAGGGTCTGATGGCCGTCTATCGCGGGCTGGAAACCGACCGCGCGGGCCTCGGCTATGACATCGACGGCGTGGTCTACAAGGTCGACCGGCTGGACTGGCAGGACCGGCTGGGCTTCGTCTCGCGCAGCCCTCGCTGGGCCATCGCCCACAAATTCCCGGCCCAGCAGGCGACGACGGTGCTGGAGGGCATCGACATCCAGGTCGGCCGCACCGGCTCCCTGACCCCGGTGGCGCGGCTGCAACCGGTGACGGTCGGCGGCGTCGTGGTGCGCAACGCCACCCTGCACAACGAGGATGAGATCGCCCGCAAGGACGTCCGCATCGGCGACACCGTCGTCCTGCAGCGCGCCGGCGACGTGATCCCGCAGATCGTCGAGGTGGTGCTGGAGAAGCGTCCCGCGGACGCGGTCCCCTATGTCTTCCCGACCCATTGCCCGGTGTGCGGCTCCGAGGCCGTGCGGCCCGAGGGCGAGGTGCGGCGGCGCTGCACCGGCGGCCTGATCTGCAACGCCCAGCTGGTCGAGCGGCTCAAGCATTTCGTCTCGCGCCGCGCCTTCGACATCGAGGGTCTGGGCGAGAAACAGCTGATCGCCTTCCACGAGCGCGGCTGGATCCACGAGCCCGCCGACATCTTCCGTCTGGCGCGGGATACGGAGAAGCTGGATCTGCTGCGGGCCGAGGACGGTTACGGCGACACCAGCGTGAAGAACCTGATCGCAGGCATCGACGCCCGGCGGACGATCACGCTGGAGCGGCTGATCTTCGGCCTGGGCATCCGCGACATCGGCGACCAGACCTCCTTGCTACTGGCGCGGCATTTTGGAAGCTGGGCCGAGTTTTACGCCGCCGGTCTGGAAGCCGCGTCGGGCATACCGACGCCGGAATGGGCGCAACTGGCCGACGGACAGGGCGTCTCGGCCCGGACCTTGTCGGTGATGGCGGCGACCCGGCTGTCGCCCGTCGATCCCTGGCCCGAGGCGCCGATCGACCAGAAACTGTCCCTCGCCTTCCCCGGCGTGGCCACCCCTGCCCGCCGCGCCCTTGCCCTCCTGGCTCCGGACTGGCCTGCGGTCATCGAACTGGCCCGGATCGCGCGCGAGGACGGGCCATCGGAGACGCTCGGCCAGATCGCCGGGATCGCGGGGGTCGGGCCAGTCGCCGCCCGCGCCGTCGCCGAGTTCTTCCACGAGGCCCACAACCGCACCGTCGTCGACGCCCTGATCGCCGAACTGACCAAGGTCGTCGACGCGGAACGGCCCAAGACCGACAGTCCGGTCGCCGGCAAGACCGTGGTCTTCACCGGCTCGCTGGAGAAATTCACCCGTGACGAGGCCAAGGCCCGGGCAGAGAGCCTCGGCGCCAAGGTGTCGGGATCGGTGTCCAAAAAGACCGACTACGTCGTCGCGGGCCCCGGCGCGGGCTCAAAGCTGAAGGATGCGGAAAAGCATGGGGTTGCGGTCCTGAGCGAGGACGCCTGGCTGGAGCTGATCGGCCAGAACTTGACCTAAGGTCCGGTTTTCATTGCCAAAGATGTGAACATCAGGGAACAGCGGTCGGCGGATCAGCCTTGTTTCGAACGGAAACGCAGGCCAGTTTGCGCGCAACGGACCGCACGGTTCGAACCAAGGAAACGACCATGAAAGCCTCCCTGTTCATCGCCGCCGCAATGACGGCGTCCGCCCTCGCCGCCGCCGCCTTCGCTGCGCCGCCTCCCGGCGATCCGACGGGCCTGTGGCAGACGCCGACCAACGGCGGTCAGGTGCGCATCAGCCGTTGCGGTCAGGCCCTGTGCGGCGTGCTGGTGACCTCGGACCACATCCGCGCCAACCCCGGCATGACCGACGACCACAACCGCGACCGGGCCCAGCGCGGCCGTACGCTTCGCAACCTGCCGATGCTGACCGGTTTTACCGGCGGCCCGACCGAATGGCGCAACGGCTCGGTCTACAACCCCGACGACGGCGGCACCTATCACGGCACCATCACGATGCAGAACCCCAACAGCCTGCGCCTGCGCGGCTGTATCGTCGCGCCCCTGTGCAAGACGCAGACCTGGACGCGGATTCAGTAGACCGCCGACGATCCTTCCCCATCGGGGGAGGTGGCGCGGCGCTCTTCGCGCCGGAACAGAGGGGGCCCGATCCAGACACCGTGTCTGTTGGCAGGTCCCCTCCACCGCTTCGCGGTCCCCCTCCCCCGATGGGGGAGGATCTGGATCACCGGTTCAGCGCCGCCCGGCCGGCCGGGGCGTAGCGCTCGCCGGACGCCGCGTCCTTCGGGAAAACAGCCTCGATGGCGGCCAGGTCCTCCGCGCTCAGGACCACATCCGCGGCCGCCACATTGTCCTGCAGCGTCGGAATACGTCGCGTGCCCGGGATCGGGACCAGATCGTCCCCCTGCGCCAGCACCCAGGCCAGGGCCAGTTGCGCCGCCGTCAGCCCCCTGGCCGCAGCCAGGGCCTTCACCGCCTCGACCAGATCGAGGTTCTTCTGGAAATTCTCGCCGACAAAGCGCGGGTTTGTCCGACGGAAGTCGTCAGCGGCCAGATCGTCGATCGACCGGATGTCGCCGGACAGGAAGCCCCGGCCGAGCGGGCTGTAGGGCACGAAGCCGATGCCGAGCTCGCGCACGGTCGGCAGGATCTCCGCCTCGGGCTCGCGGCTCCACAGCGAATATTCGGTCTGGAGGGCGGTGATCGGATGGGTGGCGTGGGCCTTGCGGATCGTTTCCGGCGCCGCCTCCGACAGGCCGAGGAAGCGGACCTTGCCCTCCTTCACCAGCTCGGCCATCGCCCCGACCGTCTCCTCGATCGGCGTGTCGGCGTCGACGCGGTGCAGATAGTAGAGGTCGACGTGGTCCATGTTCAGCCGTTTCAGGCTGCCCTCGATGGCGCGGCGGACATTGGCGGGCGAACCATCGACCTTCATGGCCGTGCGCTCGGCGTTATAGCCGATGCCGAATTTGGTCGCGACGAAGGCCTTGTCGCGTTTGCCGGCGAGCGCCTTGCCGACCTGGATCTCGTTGGTGTGGGGGCCGTACATCTCGGCGGTGTCGAACAGGGTGACGCCGAGTTCGAGCGCGCGGTGGATCACCGTCGTCGCCTGGCTCTCGTCGAGACCCTGACCGTAGAAGGCGGCCATCCCCATGCAGCCGAGACCGACAGCGCCGACCTCCGGGCCTGATTGTCCAAGCGTACGGGTCTTCATGGGGCGCTCCTTTTCGGTGAAAGGCTCAGGTCGTCACGACGCCGCCGAACCGCAAGGCGGACTCAGAGCGGCGCCGCCTGATTTTTCAGCCACGCCAGCACCTCGCCGTCGAGCAGCGGGCCGACCTTGGCCAGGGTCTCGGCATGATAGGCGTCGACATAGGCGCGCTCGGCCTCGGTCAGCATCGTCACATCGATCAGGCGGCGGTCAAGGGGGGCGAAGGTCAGCTGTTCGAAGCCATGCATGGGCCGCTCGCCGCCGGGGATGGGCTCAGGCGATGTAACGACCTGCAGGGTCTCGATCCGGATGCCCCAATGGCCCTCGCGGTAGTAGCCGGGCTCGTTGGACAGGATCATGCCGGTCAGCAGCGGCTGGGTGTTGACCGCCTTGGCGATGCGCTGCGGCCCTTCATGGACGCCGAGATAGCTGCCGACGCCGTGGCCGGTGCCGTGGTCGTAGTCGAGGCCCGCCATCCACATCGGGGCGCGGGCGATCGCGTCGAGCTGGTGGCCCGTGGTGCCGGCCGGGAAGCGGATCACGGCCATGGCGATATGGGCCTTGAGCACCAGGGTGAACATGCGGATCTGGTCGGGCGTCGGATCGCCGATGGCCATGGTGCGGGTCACGTCCGTGGTGCCGTCCAGATACTGGCCGCCGCCGTCGACCAGCAGCAGCGAGCCCTTCTCTATGCGGCGGATCTTGTCGCCGACGGGCTTGTAGTGCGGCAGGGCGCCGTTGGGGCCCGCCCCGGCGATGGTGTCAAACGACAGGTCCTTGAGCGCGCCGGTGGCCTCGCGGAAGCCTTCCAGCACCCCGGCGATCTCGCGCTCGTCGGGCAGGGTCTCCTGAGCGGTCGTCCCGACCCAGTGCAGGAAGCGGGTCAGGGCGGCGCCGTCGCGGATATGGGCCTGACGGGTCCCTTCGATCTCGACGGGGTTCTTGGCGGCGCGCGGCAGGGCGCAGGGGTCCATGGCGCGGACAAGGGTCGCTCCCGCCCCCTCCAGCCGGTCGAAATACCAGGCCGAGGATTGCGCCGGGTCGATCAGAACCTTGAGGCCCGAGAGCTCGCCCAGCGCTTCATC